>Ga0066709_100001418_pt1 | contig 15784 bp, 18 predicted proteins | sample GraSoiAngelo_158_FD_79665 | JGI IMG/M metagenome (GOLD analysis project Ga0066709, IMG submission 79665) | Grasslands soil microbial communities from the Angelo Coastal Reserve, California, USA - 14_1009_16_30cm | ecosystem: Environmental > Terrestrial > Soil > Grasslands | place: USA...
CCCCCCAGGAGAGCCACCACCTCCCCCGAGTCGAAGTCGCCCTCGATCTCGACTATGCCTGAAGGCAGGAGGCTCTTGCCACGCTGAGTTAATGCCGCAAGCGCCCCCGCGTCAACCGTGAGCCGGCCCTGCGGCGGAACGGCGAACGCGATCCAGCGCTTGCGCGCCCCCAGGCGGTCGGCCTTGGGCGCGAAGTAGGTCCCCACGGACTCGCCGTCGAGGATGCGGCGGAGCACGCCGGGCTCGAGCCCGCTGGCGATGACCATCGGCACGCCGGCCGCCGCCGCCTTGCGCGCCGCCTGGAGCTTCGTCGCCATGCCGCCGACCGACACGCGATCCGCGCGATCATGGGCGAGACCGACGATCTCGTCGGTGATCGCGTCCACGGTATCGAGCTTGCGAGCCCGTGCGTTGACCGAGGGATCGTCCGTGTAGAGCCCGTCCACGTCGGTGAGGAGCACCAGCAGATCCGCGTCGATCAGCGAGGCGACCAGCGCGCTCAGGTTGTCGTTGTCGCCGACCTTGATCTCCTCGACCGCGACGGTGTCGTTCTCGTTCACGATCGGCAGGACGTCGAACTTCAGGAGCGCCAGCAAGGTGTTCTTCGCGTTCAGGTACCGCGCGCGGTCGCTGATGTCCTGGGCCGTCAGGAGCACCTGACCGACCGGGATCCGATGACGCCCGAACGCCGCCTCGTACTGCCACATCAGCGCCGACTGGCCGACGGCCGCGGCCGCCTGCTTCTCGGGGATCGAGCGTGGCCGCTCAGCGAGCCCGAGCCGGGCCATGCCCGTCGCGATCGCGCCCGAGGACACGAGGACGATCCGTCGCCCCTCGCTGACCGAGGCGATGTCGGCCGCGAGCGCATCGATGCGGGGGGGGCTGGCACCCACGCCGGGTGCGGTCACGAGCCCGCTCCCGACCTTGACGACGAGCCGCCGCACGCGCCCGAGCCGGCGCGTGCCGCTCATCGGGTCCGCGCTCCCGGACGACCTGTGCCCGACGCGGGCGGCGATGCCGGCGCGCCGGCCTCCGGCGCCGAGAGCGATGCCAGACGTGACGCGACACCGCGCACGAGGTCGGTGAGACCGCTTCCCGTGACGGCCGAGATCACGAAGAGCGGCAGGCCGTGCGCGGCGCAGTGCCGCTCGACTCGCTCGCGGTTCGGCGCCCCATCCGGCAGATCCGCTTTGTTGGCGACGATGATCTGGGGACGTCCGGCGAGATCGGCCGAGTACGCCGCGAGCTCACCGTCGATCACTTGAAGATCGTCGAGCGGATCGCGTCCGGTCATCGGATCGAGGTCGAGCATGTGCAGGAGGAGCCGCGTCCGCTCGGTGTGGCGGAGGAACTGGTGACCGAGCCCCTTCCCGTCGGCGGCGCCCGGGATCAGGCCGGGAAGGTCGGCGATCACGAACGAGCGGTCATCGTCGGCGCGCACGAGGCCGAGCGTCGGCTCGAGCGTCGTGAACGGATAGTCGGCGATCTTCGGACGCGCCGCCGAGAGCCGGGAGACCAGTGTCGACTTCCCTGCATTGGGAAAGCCGATCACCCCGACGTCGGCGAGGAGCTTCAGCTCGAGATGGAGCCAGCGCTCCGGGCCGGGTCGGCCGAGGTCGGCGCGCCGAGGCGCCTGATTGGTCGAGGTAGCGAAGCGCGCGTTGCCGCGCCCGCCCCTCGAGCCGCGGATGGCGAGAATGCGCTGGCCCGGCACCGTGAGGTCGCCGAGACGCTCCCCGGTGTCGCGGTCGGCGACGACGGTCCCGAGCGGGACTTTCAAGATCAGGTCGGCGCCGTTGGCCCCGTGACGGTTCGAGCCCTGGCCGTGGGTGCCACGCTCGGCGTGGTAGTGGCGCCGGTAGTGAAAATCGAGGAGAGTCGTCAGCGCGGGAGCGGCCTCGAGCCAGATGCTGCCGCCGTTACCCCCGTCGCCGCCGTCGGGGCCACCATACGGCACGTACTTCTCGCGGCGGAAGCTGACGCAGCCGGCGCCTCCGTCGCCACCTTTGACGAAGACATCGATCTCGTCGACGAACATGCCGTGCACCGCGGGCCCGGGCGGCCCGGCGGAGGTCACACCGGGTTGGAGCCGATGCTCACGAAGCGCGAGTCTCCGCGCCGCTCGAACTTCACGTAGCCGTCCACCTTGGCGAACAGCGTGTCGTCCGAGCCGATCCCGACGTTGAGGCCGGGCTTGAACCGCGTCCCGCGCTGGCGAACGAGGATGGAGCCCCCCGTGACGAACTGACCGGCGAACCGCTTCACGCCGAGCATCTGGGCATTCGAGTCCCGGCCGTTTCGCGAGCTACCGACACCCTTCTTGTGAGCCATCGCGTCTAGACCTCGATCTTCGTGATGCGGACCGTCGTCGCCGCCTGGCGGTGGCCGCGGTTCCGGCGATAGTTCTTCCGACGCTTGAACTTCACGACCCTCACCTTCCGACGACGTCCCTGGGACACCACTTCGCCCGAGACCTTGGCGCGGCTGAGCGCCTTCTCACCCGAGATGACCTGGCCATCGCGGTTGACCAGCAGAACGGACTTGAACTCGACGGGCGAGCCCTTCTCACCCGCCAACTTCTCGACCGAGATGACCTGCCCGGTCGTCACGCAGTACTGCTTGCCCCCGGTCGCGATCACGGCTTCCATGGCGTCAGGCCTTTCTCTTCCGGCAACTTCGAGGAGCGTCCATCTGACCACAAGCCGACGCCTTGCGTCAACCAGCGAGCGGCCCCGGACGAGACCTCAGGCCGTCTTCATGTACTCGGCGAGACGCTTGCGCACGAAGAGGCGCGAGCGATGCACCCGCGACTTCACGGCGGGCAGGCTGATGCCGAGCGCCTCGGCGATGTCCGGATTGGACAGGCCCTCCACGTCGTGGAGCACGAGCGCGGTGCGGTAGTCCGGCGGCAGGCCGTCGATCGCATCGCCCAACACCCGGCGTAGCTCACCCTGCAGCGCTTGCTCGTCGACTCGGTCCGACCAGTCGGCCATCGGCTCGAAGTGCCGGCCGTCGTCGTCGAAGGTCGGCAAGACGTCGTCGATCGCGATCTCGTGCGACTTCGACCGGCGAGCGCGCAGCTTCTGATAGGCGGCGTTCGCGGCGATCCGGTAGAGCCAGCTCCCGAAGGCCGACTCCCCCTTGAAGGTGGAGATCTTCCGGGCGGCCGTCCACAGCGCGTCCTGCGCGGCCTCTTCCGCGTCCTCGTTCGACCCCGTGATGCGCAGGGCGAGTCGATAGACGCGGTCGCCGTAGGTCTCGACCAGCTGCTCCGGAGCTTCAGGATCCTCGCGGCGCAGCGCCTCGACCAGCGCCGCGTCGCCGTCCGGCTTCGTCCTGTCCATGACCGTCATACCCTCGGTTCGAACAGCGACAGATAACGTTTCGTCTCCGCCACGCACTGCTCCATGACGGCGATGTCTTTCGTCAGCTTCGTCAGGAGGATTGCGCCCTCCAGCGAGGCGACCAGAAAATCGGCGACCGCTTCGGGCTGGCATGAGACATCGACCGTGCCCCGACTCTGCGCCGACCGTAGGACGAGGGTCAGCCGCTCGCGCCAGGCGGCGAACACGGAAGCGAGGCGCCCGCGGAATCCTTCGTGCACGTCGGACAACTCGGCGGCGAGGTTGCCGAGCGGGCAGCCGCCGACGCAATTGCTCGCGCGCTGCGCCTCGAGGAGGCGATCGAGAAAGCACCGGATCTGACCGAGCGCGTGCCCCTCGGGGTCGGAGAAGCACGGCTCGAGCGTGCGCTCGAGGAACGAACCGATGATCTGATCCAGAATGGCGTAGCCGAGATCTTCCTTGCTCTTGAAGTGGTAGTAGAAGTTCCCCTTGCCGACGCCACTCTCGCGCAGAACGTCGTCCAGCGACGTGTGGTTGTAGCCGTGGACGTGGATCAGCCGACTCGCCGCCTCGAGGATCGCCTCGCGGGTCGAGCGGCCGTCTCGAACTTTAGTGCTCTCGGTCGTCTTTATCGTCACGTGTACTGACCAGTCGGTACAGAAGATACTCGTGGGATTTAAGGCCGTCAAGGCATTGGTTCTAATCGTAATACTTTCGTAACGTTAGAGCTAAGACTGGCGGTAACTCCGGGATGGACGATTCCGGAGCTTAGTGATGAGCGCGCACGCGCTCAAGCGGTTCAACGGCCGAGCGGTTGCTGGCCGGTGGCCGGCCAGCCGGACGATTCGAGGCTCGCCTAGAAGAGGGGCGTGGCGATCCGGAGCGCGGCCATCACGATCGGCTTGGGATAGACACCGAGGGCGACCACGCCGATCGCGCAGAGGATGACAGCCACGGCGAGAGTGGCCGAAGGACGGATCCGCCCGGCGGACGCATCCGGAGGCTCGATGTACATCCGCTTCGCAACGACGAGGTAGTAGAACAGGGCGACGACCGTCAGCACGGCGCCGACGAGCACGAGCCAGTAGAGCCCCGCCGCGGCCGCCGCCCAGAACACGTAGAGCTTCGCCCAGAAGCCGGCCACGAACGGGATGCCGCCGAGCGAGAGCAGGAAGAGCAGCATCGCCAGCGCCAGCAGGGGCGAGCGCTGCGCGAGGCCGCGCAGCGCGGCCGTTGCTTCCGATCGCTCCGAGCGCGCGACCGCCTCGACGACGAGGAACGCGCCCATGTTCCCGAACACGTAGGCCACCAGATAGAAGAGCACCATCGCCATGCCCGCCGCCGAAGCCGCCGCAAACCCCACGAGCATGTAGCCGATGTGGGCGATGCCGGAGTAGGCCAGCAGGCGCTTGGTGTTCTGTTGCGGCAGCGCCATCAGGTTGCCGCCGACGATCGTGAGCGCCGCGAGGCCCGCGGCGATCGGACTCCACGCCGCGGCCCGGTCGCCCATCCCCTCGAAGTAGACGCGGAAGAGCGCCACGAAGCCGGCGGCCTTCGGGGCCACCGAGAGCCAGGCCACGAAGGGCGTGGAGGCGGCTTCGTACGTATCGGGCACCCACATGTGGAACGGAAACGCGGCGATCTTGAACGCGAAGCCGGCGAACACCGCGAGGAGCCCCAGCAGCAGGAGCGGCTGGCCCGGCGCGAACGTCTGGGCTACCCGCGCGAGGTCGGTCGTGCGGGTCGCTCCGTAGACGAACGAGAGCCCGTAGGCCATCACCGCGGAGGAGACGCTGCCGACCAGGAAGAACTTGAGCGCGGCTTCGACCGATTCGTCCTGGCTCTTGAGGAAGCCGGCGAGCACGTAGAGCGGGATCGACATCAGCTCGAAGGCGACGAACAACAAGATGAGGTCGCGCGCCGACGACAACACCAGCATCCCGAGCAGCGAGGACAGGATCAGCAGGTGATACTCGCCGGCGCGCCGGCCGCACGCGACCCCGTCTCTGGAGATTCCGGCCAGGAGCCCGATGAAAGTCGCGGCCAGGAAGAGCCGCTTCGCGAAGATCGCGAGCCCGTCCTGGACGAACATGCCGAAGAGCGCCGGCGGCGTGGGCCTCGCGAACACGCTGACGAGGCCGATGGCCAGGACGCCCAGCGTGGCGACCCAGGCGATCCACCGGCGATCGGTCCCGCGAGCGGCCAGAGTCGCGCCGAAGACGGCGAGCATGACGGCGCCGATCGCGATCTCGAGGGTGAACGGGCTCACGGGTTCACGATCCGCGCCAGGAGCGGCACCGTCGCCGTGTCGATCGGCGCGATCGCCAGCCCCGGCACCATGCCGAAGAGCATCAGCACGGCGACCAGCGCGACCAGCGCGACCCACTCGGGCCCGCGCGCGTCCACGAGGTCGTGGAAATGGGGGGAGGGCGGTCCCCAGAAGATCTGCTTGACCACCCGGAGCACGTACACGGCGGTCAGGAACGTTCCCGCGACGGCGGGATAGAGCCACCACGAATGCGCGGAGCGCCACGCCCCGAGGAAGGTCAGGAGCTCGGCGACGAAACCCGCGGTGGCCGGCAAACCCAAGGAGGAGAGGCCGCCGATCGTGAACGCGGTGGCGATGCCCGGCATCACCGTGCCGAAGCCGCCCATCTTGCCGATCTCGCGCGAGTGCGATTTCTCGTAGACGAGCCCGACCAGCGCGAAGAACAGCCCCGTCATGATGCCGTGGGCGAACATCTGGAACACGGAGCCGTTGAGCCCCGCCTCGGTCAAGGTCGCGGCGCCGAGCATGACGATCCCCATGTGGGAGACGGACGAGTAGGCGATCACGTATTTCAGATCCGTCTGCGCCATGGAGGAGAGCGCGCCGTACACGATGTTCACACACGCGATCGTGCCGACCAGCCAGGCGAGGTCCACGGCCCCGTCGGGCAGCAGCCCCATGCCGACCCGCACGACGCCGTAGGCGCCGAGCTTCATGAGCACGCCCGCGTGGAGCATCGAGACCGCCGTCGGCGCCGAGGCGTGACCGTCGGGCGACCACGTGTGGAGCGGCCAGATCCCGGCGAGCACGCCGAAGCCGAGGTAGAACGCGAGGAAGACCCAGCGCTGGAGCGAACGCGGAAACGCGGTCGCCTCAAAGTCGAGGAACGAGAACGAGCCGGAGCCGGCGTTGACGTAGAGGGCGAGGATGCCGACCAGGATGAACGCCGATCCGAACAGCAGGTAGAGCGTGAGCTTCATCGCGGCGTACTCTTTCGTCCCGACCCCGGTCTCCCGGTACGCCCACGCGAAGATTCCGCGGGGCCGCACCTCGCCCGTCGAGCCCCAGATGCCGATCAGCAGGTACATCGGCAGCACCGCCAGCTCGTAGAAGAGGAACAGGACGAAAAGATCCAGGGACACGAACACGCCGTAGACCCCCGTCACGAGCGCGAGCAGGAGCGCATAGAACTCCTGGCTCCGCACCGCGACCGTCCACGACGCGAAGACGCCGGCCACGATGATGATGGACGTCAGCAAGACCATCACGAGGCTGATGCCGTCGACGCCGAGCTCGTACGAGATGCCGAGCGGGGGCACGAGCGGGACCTTCTCGTAGAACTGGAACCCGGCGTTCTCGCGCTCGTAGGCCACGTAGATCCAGAGCGACAGCACCGCGGAGATACCGGTCGTCACCGCGGAGATCAGGCGCACCGCGCGGGGGCTATGGCGCGCCGTGAACATGATGAGCAGCGCGCCGACGAATGGCGACCACGTGATGATCGAGAGGAAGGGCACGGTCAGCGGCGCCATAGCTGAGCCCAGACGAAGAGGAAGAGCACGCCGAAGGCCACGCCGTACACGTAGTCCTGCGCCCGCCCGCTCTGGATGTGCCGCAGCCCGTCGCCGGCGCGTAGCGTGAGCGCGGTCAGCGCGTTGAGGATCCCGTCGACGACGTAGCGATCGATCCAGCCGATCAGTCGCGAGAATCCGAGGATGATCCCACGATAGAGGCCGGCGTAGAGTCCGTCGAGCCCGTATCGCCGCCGCGCGAGATAGTCGAACGGCGTCAGCGCCACCGCGATCCGGACGGGATCGATCGCTCGCCGCTGGTACATCGCCCAGGCCAGCACGAAGCCCACTGCGGCCAGCCCGACCGACAGCGGCGGCAACCATCCCGGCGCCTCCGCGTGGGTCTCGCCGCCGCCGAGGGCGAAGCGGATCCCGACGAGCAGCGTGAGGATCGCGAGGAGCCAGAGCGGTCCGCGCATCAGCCACGGCGCCTCGTGCGGATGTCCGCCCGCATGCGCGCGACCGAAGAACGCGACGAAGACGACGCGGAACATGTAGAAGGCGGTGAGCAGCGCGGTCAGCGCCAGCATCAGGAACGGTCCCGTGAGGTGGGCTTCCCACACCCCGCCGAGCACCGCCTCCTTCGAGAAGAAGCCCGCGAGCGGCGGCACCCCGGCGAGCGCGAGCGTCCCGACGACGAAGACGATGCCCGTCTGCGGCATCGCGCGAAACAACCCGCCCATCCGGAAGATGTCGTTGGTGCCCACGGCGTGGATCACCGCGCCGGCGGCGAGGAACAGGAGCGCCTTGAAGAGCCCGTGCGTGAGCAGGTGGAGGAATCCCGCGGGGGATGCGCCGGCCCCGGCGGCGGCCATCATGTATCCGAGCTGCGAGACGGTCGAGTACGCGAGCACCCGCTTGATGTCGTCCTCGACGCACGCCATCGTCGCGGCCAGGAGCGCCGTGAACGCGCCCACCCAGGCGATCAGGGTCAGGACCTCCGGGACGAGCGCGAACAGGGGTTCGGTCCGCGTGACCATGTAGACGCCCGCGGTGACCATCGTCGCCGCGTGAATGAGCGCCGAAACCGGAGTCGGCCCCTCCATCGCGTCGGGGAGCCATACGTGGAGCGGGAACTGGGCCGACTTGCCGACGGCGCCGAGATAGATGAGGAACATGATCGTCGCCAGGCCCGGGACGGCCAGCGCATTCTCCTGCGCTTGCTCGAAGAGCTCGGTGAACTCGAACGTCCCGGTGGCCGACCACAGGAGCACGATGCCGACGATGAAGCCGACGTCTCCGAGCTTCGTGATCCAGAACGCCTTGACCGCGGCGCGCGCGGCCGCCGGGCGCTCGTACCAGAAGCCGATCAAGAGATACGAGCAGAGGCCCACCAGCTCCCAGAAGACGAACATCTGGAGGAATCCGGGCGCGAGCACGAGGCCGAGCATCGAGAAGACGAAGAGCGACTGGTAGGTGTAGTAGCGACCGAGCGGCCCGGGTCGCTCGTCGGCGAGGTAGGCCAGCGAGTAGATCTGGACGAGCAGCGATACCAGGGTCACCAGGACGAGCATCGCGTTGCTGAGCGGATCGACCAGGACCCCGACGGTCGCGATCGGTCCACCGTCGGCCGGGATCCATCCCCACGTCCGCTCCGCGACGAACTCCCGAGCCCAGACGGCCAGGGCGGCGCCGAACGAGATCGCGATCGCCGCGATCGAGACCAGACCGGCCCCGCGTCCGGTTCGGCGCAGCGGCCCGACGATCGCCAGCAGCAGGAACGCGACGAAGGGCAGCGCGAGGACGAGCAGCGGGAGCCCGACGTCCAGGGTCACGGCGCTATCCCCGGAGCAGGTCGAGGCGGTCCGCCTCGACCGTCCGCCGCACGCGGAAGATTGCGATCACGATCGCGAGCCCCACGGCGACTTCGGCGACGGTGATGGAGATCGTGAACAGCGTGAAGATCAGCCCGGTGAGGTCGCCGTTGAAGCGCGCGAACGCGACCAGGTTGATGTTGACGGCGTTCAGCATCAGCTCGATCCCGAGCAGGATGCCGACCGCGTTGCGGCGGGTCAGGACCCCGAAGAGACCGATCGAGAACACGAGCGCGGCCAGGACCAGATACGCCGAGAGCCCGATCATTCCTCGCCCCGCGCGAAGTAGAGGGCGCCGAGGAGGGCCGTCACCAGGAGCACGGCCAGCAGCTCGAGGGTCACGGCGAAGGGGCCCACCAGGGCGCGTCCGATCGCGACCGTCGCGTCGGGGGCCGGTCCCGGGCGCGGCGTCGCCAGCGGCGCCTGCAGCAGGAAGCCCGCGATGCCGGCGAAGACGGCGGCCGCGACGATCGCGCCGTTGATCAGGTGGCGGCTCGTTTGCCTGATGCGCTCGCCCACCAGCCGCTCGGTCAGCATGATCGCGAACACCACGATCGTGACGACGCCTCCCGCGTAGAGCAGGAGCTGGACGGCGAACAGGAACGGCTGCTCCAGCAAGAGGAAGATCGCGCCCGTCGCGACCAGCGCCGCCGCGAGGTACAGGACGGCGTGGAACAGGTTCGGGGTGAGCACGACGGCGAGGCTCGAGGCGAGTAGCACTACGGCTACCACCCAGAATCCAACCGTCTCGAGGGTCACTCGGCCGGCTCCTTCGTCTCTCCCTTGGCTTCTCCCCTGGCCTCGGATCGCACCGGCCTCGGCGGCGCTTGCATGTCGCGCAGCCGATTGCCCGTGGCCCACGACGGCTCGAACTGCAGGCCGAGGGCATGCAGGCGATCCTTGTCGAGCAGGAGATCGCGTCGATCCGCGGTCGCGAGATCGAAGGACTTCATCATGATGATCGCGTCGGTCGGGCACACCTGCACGCACAGCTCGCAGAACTCGCACGCGTAGAGCTCGAGCGTGAACGTCTTCGCGAAGTTCCGCTTCTCCTTCTTCAGCATCTCGACCTTGATGACCTGCGGCGGGCAGACGTACTCGCAGAGGCGGCAGCCGATGCAGGCCTCCTCGCCGGTCTCCTTGTCGTAGGCGAGCGCGAGGATGCCCCGGAAGCGATCCGGGTACGGCCGCTGGACGTCCGGATAGTGGACGGTCACCGGCTTGCGGAAGAGGTTCCGCAACGTGACACCCATCGCGCGGCGGACGGCGCCGACGAGCTGGCCCGTCTCCCGCCAGAACCCCGACGCGGACGTGCCGCCGTTACCCGCCACCGGCGCCTCGCGTCGCGACGACGAGCCCGGTCGCCAGCAGCAGGAGGAGGGTCGCCGGCATCAGGAGCTTCCACGAGATGGCGAGGATCTGGTCCACGCGAATCCGCACGAACGACCAGCGCACCCACGTGACGAGGAGGAAGATCACCATCGCCTTCAGCAGCAGCCAGAACGGTCCGAGCGCCGCCGGCCCGGGCCCGAGCCAGCCGCCCAGGAAGAGCAGGGCGCCCAGGAAGCTCGTGCCCAGCATGTGCGCGTACTCGGCCAGCTGGATCAACGCGAACTTCATGCCGCTGTACTCCACCCGGAAGCCGGCCACCAGCTCCGACTCGGCTTCGAGGATATCGAACGGCACCCGGTTCTCGGCGGCCAAGGTCGCCACCAGGAACGCGACGAAGGCGAGCTGGCCGATGACCGGGTATGCCACGAACCAGAGCCCGTGCTGCGCGGTGACGATCGCCGACATCTGCATCGAGCCCGCCAGGACCACGGGGACGAGCGCGGCGAAGATGAACGGCAGGTCGTAGGAGATGATCTGATTGACCGCGCGCATTGCGGACAGGAGCGCGTACTTGTTGTTCGACCCCCACCCGCCCATGAAGAGGCCGACGATCTCCAGCGACGAGACGGCCAGGAAGAACAGCACGCCGATGTTCAGATCGGCGACGCCGAGCGCGGGCGCGAACGGGATCGTCGCGAAGATCAGGAGACACGGGACGAGGAAGACGATCGGCGCCAGGTTGTAGACCGCGCGGTCGCTGGTGGTCGGCACGATGTCTTCCTTCATCATCAGCTTGAGGGCGTCGGCGATCGGCTGGAGCCAGCCGTGGGGCCGGCCGACGTAGTAGGGGCCGATCCGCGACTGCATCCGCGCGGCGAACTTGCGCTCGAGCAGCGTGACGTAGGCCACCAGCCCGAGCAGCACGTTCAGGACGATGAAGGCCTCGATCGCGTGCCAGGCCACCGGCGGCAAGGTCACGCTGGTCACCGATCGACTTCGCCGAAGACCGGGTCGACCGAGCCCATGATCGCGACGACGTCGGCGACTTTGTGGCCGGGCACAATATGAGGAAGCACCGCCAGGTTCGAGAAGGACGCGCCCCGCCACTTCAGCCGATACGGCTTCGGCCCGCCGTCGCTCACGATGTAGCAGCCGATCTCGCCGCGCGCGCCCTCGATGCGCGTGTAGCCTTCGCCCTTGGGCACGCGGACCTGCGCGACCGACTTCACGGCGGGCCGCGAGGAAATCGGGCCCTCGGGGAGCCCGTCGAGCGCTTGCCGGACGATCCGGATCGACTGGCGGAACTCGACCATGCGCACGCGGTAGCGCGCGTAGCAGTCGCCCGCGGTCTCCACCGGCACGACGAAGTCGAAATCGCCGTACGACGAGTACGGCTCGGCCCGGCGGACGTCGTACGCCACGCCCGAGCCGCGGATCAGAGGGCCCGAGACGCCCACCGCCTCGGCGACCTCGCGCGAGATCACCCCAACACCCTGCGTGCGCACGCGGAAGAACGTGTTGTCCTCCAGCATCGCCTCGTACTCGTCGAGCCGCTTCTCGATGAAGTCGACCGTCTCGCGCACCTTCTTGTCCCAGCCCGCCGGCATGTCGTAGCGGGTGCCGCCCGTCTGGTGAAAGCCGTAGAGCAGGCGCGCGCCGGTCAGCTCCTCGAATCGATCCAGGACCATCTCGCGCTCGCGGATGCAATAGAGGAAGACGGTCGCCCCGCCCCCGAGCGCCCCGCCCATGTCCAGGCACCACGTGCCGAGCCAGAGGCAGTGCGACGCGATCCGCTGCAGCTCGGCGACGATCACGCGCAGGTACTGCGCACGGCGGGGGACGTCGATCTTCGCGATCTTCTCGACGGCGGCGACGTACGCGAGCTCCGCGGTCATCGCCGCGACGTAGTCGGTCTTCGACGCGATCGACGGGTATTGCACGTACGTCAGGCTCTCGCCGAGCTTCTCGTGGCAGCGGTGCAGATAGCCGATCACGGCGTCGACGGCGACGACGGTCTCGCCCTCGAGCGTGAGGATCATCCGGAACACGCCGTGGGACGACGGGTGCTGCGGCCCCATGTTCATCATGAGGCGCTCGTTGCCCCCGTAGCCTACCTCGACGACCTGCTGGGTCTGTGTCGCGGCCACTGGCGACCTTGAGCTATTTCATCGGAGACGAGGGCGCGGGGATCAGAGCCACCGAGCGCATCTCGACGAGCAGCGGCGTTGCCTTGCCGAGGAACGCCTGCCACTCCGGATCTTGGAGCGTCTTGGCGCGCACGGCCGCCCGGTCGTTCAGGTCGCGGTACGCCCAGAGATGGACGACCTCGTTGAGCTGGGCGACCTCGGTCTGGAACACGCCGACATTCTTCGAGTACTTCTCGCGCATGGGCATGATCGCCTTGAAGTGGCCGAGCCACTCGCCGGCCTTCCCGACCTGGGTGCGATACGTCCTGAGCTCGTAGATGTGCCCGCCGTCGGCCGGCGGCTTGAGCGGCAGCTGCGCCGAGAGGATCTTGTTCTCCTGGGCGAGGAGCAGCGGCCGGATCTTCGAGACGTAGTCGCGGCTCCACGCCTCGTTCTTCGCGAGCTCCCCCCGCAAGCGCTCGCGCTCGACCAGGTCCGCGTAGGCCCAGAGGTGGACGTACTGGTTCAGCGTGCCGAACTCGGTCGTCCACGAGCCCTCGAGCTTGCCGTACTTGTCGCCGCGGATCGGACGTCCGACCTCGGAGTTGAGCTTGAGGTACTCGCCCTGCTTGCCCGGCGACAGCGTATAGGTGCGCAGCTCGTAGATCATGGGTCGCGTCTCCTCACTTGATTCGCTCGTCGGCGATCATCGGTACGGGGCCAGCGGGGTATCGACGGCGTAGTCCTTCCGGAGCGGGTAGCCTTCCCAGTCGTCCGAGAGGAGGATCCGGCGCAAGTCGGGATGGCCTTCGAAGACGATCCCGAACATGTCGTAGCACTCGCGCTCCATCCAGTTGGCGCCGCGATAGAGCGGGGTCAGCGACGGACAACGCGTCTCGCCGGCGGCCAGCCGGGTGCGCATCGTGACCACGAGCGACGTGTCGAGGTTCTCGACGCGGCAGAGCACCTCGAACCCCTGGTCCTTCCAGTCCACGGCGGACAGCCAGTTGAAGTAGCGGCAGCCCAGCTCGTCGTGGGCGAAGCGGGCGAATTCCGGCCAGCGATCGCGCGGCAGGGTGACGGCGAGCCCACCGTCGGCGACCGCGTCCACTCCAAACCGCTCCTGGATACGCGCGCGCGCGTCGGCGGCCGTCATGCTCCCCCGGGGTCGGACGCAGCGCTGCGTTTCCCGGTCTTCTGGAACTCTTCGACCTGGGTCTGGAGCTTGAGCAGCCCGTACATCAGCGAGTCGGGCGTGGGCGGGCAGCCGGGGACGTAGACGTCGACCGGCACGACGCGGTCGACGCCTTTCACGACGTGGTAACCGTGGCGAAAGGGGCCGCCGGAGTTCGCGCACGAACCCATGGAGACCACCCACTTGGGGTCGGGCATCTGCTCGTAGATGCGTTTGAGCATCGGCGCCATCTTGATGGTCACCGTGCCAGAGACGATCATCAGGTCCGAGTGGCGCGGCGAGGCCCAGGGCACCATCCCGAAGCGCTCGACGTCGAAGCGCGAGGCGAAGGTGGCCATCATCTCGATGGCGCAGCACGCCAGGCCAAACGTCACCGGCCAGATCGACGACTTTCGCGCCCAGTTGAAGATCTTGTCGGTGGACGTCGTCACGATCCAGCCGCCCGGCATGTGGTGGATGGCGTCGGCGATCGAGGCGAGCGCGTTCGAGGTCTTGTCGTCCGGCGAGCGGGACTGATGGTACTTCTCCCACTCCTGCAGATCCTTGAACTCGCTCCAGACAGGCGGGGGGACCTGCGGGATGGGCGGTTTCACTTCCATTCGAGCACGCCCTCCCGGTATGCGTAGAGCCAGCCGAGCCCGAGGACGCCGACGAACGCGGCCATTACCCAGAATGCGCTGAGCCCGACCGCGCGGAGCACCAGCGCCCACGGGAAGAGGAAGACCGCGAGCGCGTCGAAGACGATGAACACGAGCGCGACCAGGTAGAAGCCGACGGGAAACTGCACCCACGCCGTTCCGATGGGCTCGGCGCCGCATTCGTAGTTCATGAGCTTGACCGCGCCGGGGCGGCTCGGACGCAGCAGCCGCGCCACCGCGAGCGAGACGACCCCGAAACCGGTGATCAGCGCGGCGAAGATGAGCACGGGCAGGTAGCCCGACAAGATACTCCTCCTTCGAGATGCACCCGGGCGCTCAGTATAGCACCTTCACCTGAGCCGCCTGCGCGCTCTCCGTTCCTCGTTGAAGTCGCACCTATCGTGCTACGCTCCACGAGCATGCGGGTGCTGGTTGTGGAAGACCAGGTCGACCTCGGCGATGTGTTTCGCGATTTTCTCGTCGAGCTCGGCCACCACGCGCTGGTCGTCCACACGGCCGAAGCCGCGCTCGCCAGCCTCCAGACCGAGCGCCTCGACGCGATCCTGCTCGACGTCCAGCTCCCGGGCATGAGCGGGCTCGACTTCCTCCAGCTCCGCCCGGTGCGCGCGCTCGGCGTGCCCATCGTCGCCGTCTCCGGCGTCGTCAACGAGAGCCAGGCCCGCGAGTGCCTCAAGCTGGGCGCGGCCGACTTCATGGGCAAGCCCGTGCAGCTCGATCGACTCAACGAGGTCCTGACTTTCCTCGAGCCTCACGCCATGGCCAGGGTCGCCGAGCTCGAGCGACGCCCGGAGAAGCGTAGCTCGAGCCGCACGCGCCTGGCGATACCGGTGAGGCTCTGCGAGTACAACGGCCGCGAGCACGAGGGGACCCTGACCGAGGTGGGACTGTCGGGCATGAAGGCGCGCTTCGGTGCGGTGTTCGACCCGGACACGATCGGCAGAGCCATCTTCACGCCCCCCGACGCCGGCCCTCCGATCGAGGTCATCTCGATCCTCGTCCGGGTGGATCCCGATGGCCAGGCGTTCACGTTCGTGCGCCTCGATCCCCGCGATGCCGAGCGTCTGCGCGCGCTGATCCGCCGCACGCCGGCGTAGCCGCGGCGAGCCGACTAGGGCTGCGACGCCGTTTCGGCGGCCAGCGCCGCGGCGGCAGCTTCCGAGTCGGGCCCCTGCAGGACCAGGGTGCGGTAGCGGGAGGCGAGCGATCGCGAGGCCTCGAACCTTCCCCCTGCCGCCGCCTCGCGTTCGGCGGCGCCGAGCACCGCCTCGAGCAGGCGGTCGAAGTGGGCGGTCATGCGTCGCCGGACGTCCCCGTAGCCCTTGACGAGCTGCGCGGCCCGGGCAACCTCGCAGGCCAGCGCCGTATCCCACGTCGCGCACCGCGCGACCGCGGCCAGCCAGCGGTCCATTCGCGCGTGCTCCTCGCGAGCGCGGTACGAGACCGGGCGCAGCGGCCGTAGCCACGTGAGCATCCA
>Ga0066709_100001422_pt1 | contig 15776 bp, 12 predicted proteins | sample GraSoiAngelo_158_FD_79665 | JGI IMG/M metagenome (GOLD analysis project Ga0066709, IMG submission 79665) | Grasslands soil microbial communities from the Angelo Coastal Reserve, California, USA - 14_1009_16_30cm | ecosystem: Environmental > Terrestrial > Soil > Grasslands | place: USA...
ATTGTCGTCGGCGGCAAGCACCGACATTCCGTCTTTCTACCGATGTGGACAGGGCGCAATACCCTGTGCGTGATCAAGGGGATTGGGTAAGGTTGGAGTGATGGAATGATGCGGGAGAGGATCGAGGATGGAGGATTGAGGATGGCTCGAGCCGCGGGGGTTCTCATGCTTGCATTTGTGTTAGCGGCACCTTGCGCGGCGCAGGAGAGAGTTCGTTTTCCGATCGGCGAGTCTTCGAAAACTTTGAGTTATGGTCCGCTGTGGGTCGCGGCGAAGATGGGGTTCTTCGAAAAGGAAGGCTTGGATGTGCCGATCGTCACCATGCGCGGATCGCCGTTGACGATTCAAGCGTTGACCGCCGATTCCATCTACATTGCCAACGCGACGGTGGACACTCTTATTAGCGCTTATGAGCGGGGCGCGGATATCACCATGATCGGCGGCCTGATCAACGGCCTCGGTTTGAGCATGATCGGCGGCAAGCCGTACAAGACTTACGCCGATCTGCGTGGCACGACCATCGGCACGCAAACGTTGACTTCCGGCACCGGCTTCGCCTTGCGCTTGGTGCTGAAGGTTCACGGCATGGAATATCCGCGCGATTATAAGCTGCTCAATATCGGTGGCGCTGCCGACCGCTATCAGGCATTAACCTCCGGCCAAATTTCCTCGGCGCCCGTCGGCGTGCCACTCGATCTCGTCGCCAAGCAACAGGGCTTCAACATCATCGGTTACTTCGCCGATGACCAGCCCAATTTTCAGTTCAACGTCTATATCGTCAAACGGTCATGGGCCGAAAAAAACCGGACGCTGGTGGTGCGCTTCATGAAAGCGATGGTGTCGACGATGCGCTGGATGATGGACAATCCCGAGGCTGCGTGCGCATATCTGTCGAAGGAAATGGCGATCAGCGTCGAACACTGCCGTTATGCGGCCGACTACAACTGGAAAAGCCGCATCTGGGACCGCAATGCCGATCTGAATGTGGAGGGCGTGCGCACGCTGATCAAAATCACCGCTGAGCAAGGCATTTTGAAAGAACCTTTGCCGCAGCCATCGAAGTACATCGATCAGAGTTATCTCAAACAGGCGCTGGCAGAGTTGAACAAAAAGTAAGGGGTCAGGAGTAAATAGTAAGGAGATCAGATGCTTCAGCGCATCCTTATCGGATGTTTGATTTTTCTCTTCGGCGCTATTTGCCAATCGCAGCGAACGATGGCCCAGGATAAGGTTCGCATGGGGCTTAGCTCCGTGAGCGCTTTGCACAGCGCCACATGGGTGGCCGAGGAAAAGGGATTTTTCCGCAAGTACGGCATCGATGCCGAAGTCATTGTCACCGGGCAGGGCGGCACCGCCGGCATCGGCGCGTTGCTGGCTAACGATATCCAGATGGTGAGCTCCGCGGGCGATGTCCTAGTCGCGGCGGCTTTGCGCGGCGGCGACACGGTGATGGTTGCGGGTGTGGTCAACAAGGGGCTGCAAAGAATCACAACCAAACCGGAGATAAGAACTCCCGCGGATTTGAAAGGCAAGCGGGTGGGAGTGACCCGCATCGGTGCGGTTTCCCATTCGGTCCTGCTCATGATGCTGCAGCGCTGGAAAATGACTGTAAACGATGTCCAGGTCATGCAGGTCGGCTCCTCGCCGAATATGCTGGTGAGCCTAGATAAAAACGGTATCGACGCGGCGGTGCTGACGATTCCGTCGATGTTCGTCGCCGAAGACCGCGGCTATCGGGTGTTACTCGATATGGCGGATACGGATATTTACTATCTTCATACGATGATCGCGACGACGCGCAGCTACATCAAGAACAATCGCGACAAGGTTTCGAGATTTCTCAAGGGCTATTTGGAAGGGCTTGCTTTCGTCAAGCAACATAAGAGAGAGAGCATCGATGTGGTCAAGAAAAAGCTCCGCATCGGCGCCGAGCAGGAACGGAACCTCGAACGGTCCATCGATCTCTTGAGCGCAAAATACTACGAACAGATACCGTATCCCTCCATGCGCGGTGTCGAGACCGTGCTCGGCTTCGTCGAAAAAGATAATCCGAAGGCAAAGACCGCGGATCCGAAATCCTTCGTCGACGATAGCCTGCTGCGCGAAATCGATCAGAGCGGTTTTATTAAGACACTTTACCAGAAGTGATTGCAAAGCGATCGGTCGACGACTGTTTCTGATCGTCAATGCGCTCGCTTATCGTCGAAACTTTTTCTCGACAACGTTCGTCTTACTATTTTACAACTCGCGAAGAAAATTCTCTTGTCGTGCTTGTGCGTTACTGTGGTCCCCCCTGGTTCGTCGAGTTTCCCTGCTAAACCATCCTGCGATTCTACGGTGTTCAAGATTCGTCTATCCCGTCCGAACATGGTCAGGATTTATATAAATGGCATAGTTTCATCGTGTTCCGTTAGCATTTTCCTTGCCTAATCAAGCAAGCAATTAACGGCCAGCGCTGTCCCTTTTTGTCACAATCTAACGTTCCGTCGCCTCAGACAAAATTTCCCTTCGACCGGGCATAAGCGTTGCTATCTTTTAGCACCCGCCGGGGGCCAGTTATTCGTCTCGCTGACCGGTGCGTCATTTTGTTGACAAGTGTGCTCGATTCGGTCTTTTCCGGCCGGAGGGGCAGCCTTTATTGAGTCGAGGGACACGTTGTATACGCGCCAACAAAGTAAAGTTAATGACATTCTGGGTCGATATTTACCTGGGGCAAGAGTAATCGAGCCGGGTCAGATCTCCAATTTGCTGGCGCTGCTTATCAGAAAAGTCTTTCTCTCGCGGGTGGTTCAATAAGGATGATCAAGATGTATCGCTTCGGCCTTGCACCGAAATTTACGGCAATCGTCCTAGCGGCCGTGCTATCGACGGGAATTTTGGTCAGCGCGGCGATGTTCTTTGAGGGCCAAAATCGACTGCGTGATCAAATCATCGACAACAATGAAGCCAGCGAAGCATTCGCGCCGGTTACTGAAGCGGCGTGGGACAGTGTGATGCTGATGGCTGTGGTGCTGCTCGTCGCCGCGCTGGGCGCCGGTTTGCTGGCGCGCCACGTAACTCGCCCGTTGGCCGATCTACAGGAAGCGGCCAACAGCTTCTCCACAGGAGATCTCACCAGACGTCTCAACTTCACTCGCAAAGATGAGCTGGGCGAGCTTGGACGCACCTTCGATCAGATGGCGGCGACACTAGCCCAGAGGAGCTTGGAATTGGAGAAAGCCAACCGGGAGCTGCAAGAGCAGAACCGCGTTGTCCAGCAGGCCAACCGATTGAAGAGCGAGTTTTTGGCCAACATGTCGCACGAGCTCAGAACTCCACTGAACGCGATCATCGGTTTTACTCAGCTTATGCACGACGGCAAAGTCGGCGCAGTTTCTCCGGCGCATGAAGAGTACTTGGGAGATATTCTCGACAGCGCGAGACATTTGCTTCAACTCATCAATGATGTGCTGGATTTGGCCAAGGTCGAGTCGGGCAAGGTGGAATTCAATCCTGAGCCGGTGAGTCTCACCAAGTTGATCACCGAGGTACGGCAGATTCTCCAGAGTCTCTCGGCAACCAAACGCTTGAAAATCGATCTCGAGGTGTCACCGGCGCTGGAACAGTTGATGATCGATCCCGCGAAGCTGAAGCAGGTTCTTTACAACTATCTCTCCAACGCCATCAAATTCACACGAGAAGAGGGTCGCATCGCAGTGCGCGCGCGACCGGAAGACGCCAATTACTTCCGTTTGGAGGTCGAAGATACAGGAATGGGAATTCCGAGGACTTGAGCAAACTATTTGTCGAGTTTCAACAGCTCGAAGGCGCGACGACGAAGCGGCACCAAGGAACCGGGCTTGGCCTCGCCTTGACCAAGAAGATTGTTGAAGCACAGGGAGGCCGCGTCGGCGTCCAAAGTGCTCCCGGGCAGGGCAGCACTTTCCATGCGATTTTACCGCGCCGCTCGCAACAGCGAGAAGAGTTCAGCGTTTTGGATCTGCTGCCTAAAATGGTGACTCAAGACGGCGCAAGCGTTCTGGTGATCGAAGACAACGAAAGCGACCGTCGATGGCTCGCCAAGCTTCTCGAAGAAGCGGGTTACATCGTTCACAGCGCGGCGACAGGAGCCGAAGGTATTGCAAAGAGCCAGGCAACTAGTTTCACAGCCATTCTACTTGATCTCATTTTGCCGGACATGGGCGGATGGGAGGTCCTTCACTCGATCCGCGCCGGAGGTCCCAATCAGCGGACAGCCATGATCGTTGCTACTGTCGTCGCTGAAAAAGAAGTGGCCAAAGGATTCCCGGTGGAAGACTATCTTGTCAAACCGATAGTGCCCGAGGCACTCGTGCAGGCGCTCAAGAACGCCGGCGTCGTTGCCAATGGCGACAAGAAAAAAATCCTGGTCATCGACGACGACCCGAACACGCTAAAGATGGCGAAGGCAGCGCTTCAAGCCGGTGGCTATGAAGCGATATGCCACGCGAGCGGCGCAAGCGGTCTACAAGCGGCCGCCGAGTCAAAATTTAACGCCGTGGTGCTCGATCTCGTCATGCCTGAGATCGATGGCTTTGAATTTCTGACGCGCTTTCGGGAGCTGTCCACTTGCAAAGAAACGCCAGTGGTTGTCTGGACCAGCAAGGATATTACAGCGCACGATCTGCAGCGGCTTAGGAATTCGGCTCAATCCATTGCAGTGAAGTCGGGTTTTAGCATTGAAGCTGTCTTGCAGGAGTTACGGCGCTACGTCGGTCCAACTGGCGAAAGCGAGAAATCTCCCCCGCCGGAGATACGCGAACTTTAGCCGGAAGGAATCACGATCCACGACTCATGCCGTCTTGCCGCGAAACTTTTATTTCCCTGGACAGATCGCCGATGATGCGAAATGTCACGAAGTCGTGGTGGATAGAGAATGGTGAGATGAGCCGGAAAATGTTGCCGATCGACGATAACTTGACTTTGGAAAAGTTGGCAACGTTGCACTTGAAGGGGAGAGCGATTGCGCTATCGAGGCGGCAGCGAATCTAGTGATGGCCGTGTAAGTCAGGCATGAGATCTTTATGAACGCGCGTGTCCAGCTGATACTTTTTGCCCTTGAGGAACAGCTCTTTGCACTGGCGCTCGCTTCGACCGAACGCGCCGTGCGCGTGGTCGACGTCACGCCGTTGCCGGCGGCGCCGCCGACCGTTCTTGGCATAATCAACGTGAGGGGAGACGTCATACCGGTGTACGACCTGCGCCGGCGATTTCGACTGCCGGCGCGGGAAATCGATCTTGGCGACCAGCTCATGATCGCGCGAACGTCACGGCAAAAAGTCGCACTGCTAGTGGATTCCGTCAGCGGTATTCTTGAAGTATCTGAAGAGGAGATCGCCTCAGCTAAACAAATACTCCCGGAGATCGAATACGTGCACGGGGTCGTGAAGCTCCAAGACGGTTTGGTGCTGATTCACGACTTGGATCAATTTCTTTCTCCCGAAGAGGAACGAACTTTGGGCGAGGCACTGAAGGAATATCCCGAGACCGGAAGATTCGGTGATGCGAAATGACTGAGTCTCTGTCCAGTTCGTCGCTCGCTCGATTCAGCGAATTTGTCGCCGACCACATGGGCTTCTATTATCCGCGCGAGCGTTGGCAGGATCTCGAGCGCGGCATGCGATCGATCACCCGGGCCTTCAACTTCGACGACATCGAGTCCTGTGTTCAATGGCTCGTGTCATCGCCGGTGACACAGAGCCGAATCGAGATACTGGCCAGGCATCTGACGGTCGGGGAGACTTATTTCTTTCGCGAACGGCAAAGTTTCGATCTCCTCGAAACACGCGTTTTGCCGGAGTTGATCGCAAGGCGCCGGGCCACCGAGCGGTGCCTGAAGATCTGGAGCGCCGGCGGTTGCACGGGTGAAGAACCTTAATCCATCGCGATTCTGCTCAAACGAATGATTACTGACGTGGATGACTGGCAGATCACCGTTCTGGCCACAGATATCAATCGCCAATTTCTCGAAAAGGCTGCAGACGGGATCTACGGGGAATGGTCGTTTCGCGGCGTGCCGGCGGGAGTCAGAGAAAGATATTTCGCCAAGAAAGCCAATGGCCGTTTTGAGATCGTGCCCGAGGTCAAGAGGCTCGTCACCTTTTCCTATCTCAACCTGACGGAAGATCGCTATCCGTCGCCGTTGAGCAACACCAACACGATGGATTTGATTTTGTGCCGCAACGTTTTCATGTACTTCAGCTGGGAGCGGGTTAAACAGGTCGTCCACAAATTTCATCTTTCACTCTTGGACGGCGGCTGGTTGATAGTCAGCCCGTGCGAAACATCCCATGTCCTCTATCGGCAGTTTGTCGCGGTAAATTTCCCGGACGCCATCCTCTATAAAAAAGACAGCCAGCAAATCTCAGTGGGGTCGCATCAACGCTTGGAAGTGCCGACGCAAGCTTCCCTGGAGTCGATTCCGCCACTGTCCTTCCGCGCCGACCCCGAGTCCCAAAGCCGCATCGTTGAGCCGCTGAAGGAATCCGCTGCGCTGGACAGCCCTGAGCCGAAAAATCCGGAGTCCGAAGCGGCCCTCTATAGCAAGTGTCAGCTTCTCTACGAGCAGGGTTCCTATGAGCAAGCAGCCGAAATGCTTTCGAGGCTTGTGGCGCGGGACTCGAGCGACGGCAAAGCCGCGTCGCTGTTGGCGCGCGTCTATGCCAATCAGGGGAAACTTGCTGAAGCCAGCCGCTGTGCTGAACAAGCCGTGGCTGCCGACAGAATGAACCCATCCTGTCACATGCTGCAGGCCACCATCCTCCAAGAGCAAGGCGCCGTCACCGAAGCCACTCGAGCGCTGGAGCGGGCGCTCTATCTCGATCCAGACCTGGTGCTGGCTCATTTCGCGCTCGGCAACGTCGCTCGACGGCAGGAGAAGGTCTTGGAAGCAGCCAGGCACTTTAACAACGTTAGGACGCTGTTAAGCGCCTATCCCCCCGAGCAGGTTCTGCCGGAATTCGACGGGATGACGGCCGGCAGATTGATCGAAATCATTTGCTCGACCGCGGGCGTTACAGCATTGCCAAAGCACGATCAACGGACCACAAAAACTTTGACTTGGATGGATAAAAACTTCTCGTGAAGGACATTGAAAGAAGAGCTTTGATGAACCGGAAAATAGCACCTCCTCAATCCATGGGATCTGGGAACGCGGAGACGCGAATCCAACACCCGGCGCAGACATAGGAAGGAGTCCGGTAAGAATTCACGTCACGGATAGTATCAAGTTTAAACCGGCATGAACCTCTATTGATGAAAGTTCGATCAGCTGTCAGGAGCATCATGAACGCTGTCGTTTGTAGAGACGGGGCAACTCGAACAGCGGGCCGTTCGGCCGGCAGGTTGGGCCGCGTTGTCGGCGTTCTCTGCCTCGCGCTCCACGCCGCCGGCGTTGGAGCAGCGGACACCGTAGCCAAACCGACTTCAGCCGCCGACCTAACGCGCTTAAGTATTGAAGAGCTGGCTGACATCGAGATCTCCTCGGTGTCGAAGAGAGCTGAGCCGCTGGCTGAAGCGCCTGCGTCGGTTTACGTGATTACACGCGAACAGATCCGTCGCTACGGCGCCACCAGCATTCCGGAGATACTACGCCTGGCGCCGAACCTCCAGGTCGCACGAGTGGACTCCAGTCAATACGCGATTACGGCGCGAGGCTTCAATAGCACCACTGCCAACAAGCTTCAGGTGCTTATCGATGGGCGCAGCGTCTATACGCCGCTGTTCTCCGGAGTGTTCTGGGACGTTCAGGACACCTTGATTGCGGACATCGATCGTATCGAGGTCATCAGCGGCCCGGGTGGCACTCTGTGGGGCTCGAACGCCGTCAACGGCGTCATCAATATTATCACCCGCAATTCGCGCGACACGCTCGGTGGCTTGGCGAGCATCGGCGGAGGGCCCGATAACAGCGGCGCATCCATTCGTTACGGCGCCAAGCTGGGTGAGGAAACCACCTACCGAGCCTACGCCAAGGGATTCGGTCGCGAAAATACCGAAACCAGCAGCGGCGCGAGCGCGCGCGACTCCTGGGGCAAAGGGCAGTTGGGATTCCGGATGGATTGGGCGCGCGCGGGCGACGCGCTGATGTTCGATGGCGCGGGCTATAACGGAGCCATCGATCAAAGGGGCAACGACGACAAGTCAATTTCCGGGGCCCATTTGCTCGGACGCTGGAACCGAACTTTGCAAAATCAATCGGCCATCCAACTCCAAGCGTATTACGATCTGACGAAGCGGGTTTATCCCGGCACCTTCGGCGAGGTGCTGCAGACCTTCGATATCGACGCGCAGCATCGTTTCTCGTTGGGTGGACGGCATGATCTTGTCTGGGGCGGCGGCTATCGCTTCTCGCACGACCATGTAGACAACGAACCGGTTCTTGCGTTTTTTCCGGCGCGGCGAAATTTGCACCTTGCCAATCTGTTCGTTCAGGACACCATTTCACTCGCCGAGCGTCTCGAACTTACGCTCGGAGCGAAGCTGGAATACAACAGCTACACCCGATTCGAAGTCCAGCCCAATGCGCGCCTCGCGTGGAACCTGCGCGAATATGGACTGCTGTGGTCATCTATCTCGCGCGCAGTGCGGACACCCTCACGTCTGGATCGCGAGCTTTTTGCTCCGTCGAGCGCGCCCTTTTTGCTTGCCGGCGGCCCGGATTTCAAGTCTGAGACACTGATCGCCTATGAGATCGGTTACCGCGTCCAACCGGTGCCCGCGGTGACGTTTTCGATCGCCACTTTCTACAACGTCTACGACGACCTGCGCAGCATAGAGCCGACAGCCGGCGGTCTGCCCTTTGTTATCGACAACAAGATGGAAGGCAGCACCTACGGCGTCGAGATGTGGGGAAGTTACCGTGTGTTTGACTGGTGGCGAGTGAGCGCGGGGTACAACTATCTAAATAAGAATTTGCGTCTCAAACGTGACAGCGCCGACCCAACCGGCGTGCCGGGTGCCGGCAACGATCCCGAGCACCAGTTTTCGGCGCGCTCGGCGATGAATCTGCCGTATGACCTGGAGCTCGATTTTGCGTTGCGCTGGATCGATCGCCTGCCGGCTCCGAATGTCCCGAGCTATGTCGCGCTCGACGCGCGGCTGGGCTGGCACATGTCAAAAAGCACGGAACTTTCGCTGGCGGGATATAACCTGACGGATCGGCGTCATCCGGAATTCGGCGGGTCGCCCACGCGTAGTGAATTACCACGAACCTTCTATTTGAGGCTACGATGGAGCTTCTAACCATTCTGCCAGGCGTGGCGGCCGGTTTAGGGTCGCGCGCGCGCTCGGCGTCTCGCTATGCGCTCCGTCTTGTTGCGCTATGGATGGTATTCGCGTTCAGCGTGTCGACCGCGGCTGAAAACGAACCTCTGGAATACGCCGTAAAGGCTGCATACCTTTCAAAGTTCGGTCTTTATGTCGAATGGCCGCGCGCGGCATTTTCCTCGCCGAGCAGCGCGCTCAACCTGTGCATTGCCGGCGAAGATCCGTTCGGCGCGACACTCGACAAGGCGGTAGCCGACCAACGCATCGGCAACCGAGCGATCGTCGTCCGGCGCTTGAAAACAGTGGCGCGCGATTCCGGTTGTCACATCCTCTATGTCGGTGGCTCCGACAAGCGACAGATTCGTCAGGTCATCGATGGGGTGCAGGGTACCGCCGTGCTCATTGTTAGTGATGGTGTCAGCCCGGCACCGGCAGGGTCGATCATTAATTTCGTAGTTAAAGATAATCGCGTGCGCTTCGATATCGATGACGAGGCTGCCGAACAAAACGCGCTCGCCGTCAGCTCGAAGCTGCTGAGCTTGGCGCTCAACGTCAAACGGAAACCGTCGAAGGAGTCCCGCTAGATGCGCTGGCTAACCAATATTTCGATTCGTGGAAAATTAGTGTTGGTTACCGTGTTGGCAATCGCGATCGCGCTACTGCTGGCCGCCTCGATCATGATCGTGTACGACAACGTGTCTTACCGGACGCAGAAGACGCGCGAAATCTCGGTGCAGGCACAGATCCTCGCGGCGAGCGTGACAGCTTCGCTGGAATTCAATGATTCCAAGGCCGCGCAAGAATATCTGAATGCCCTCGAAGCCAACTCCGAAATCGCCGCCGCTGGAGTGTACAAAGCGGACGGCGCTATTTTCGCGAGCTATTCCCGCCCTGGCGGACTGTCGCGACCGATACCTGCGCGTGCAGAATCCCAAGTGCAGCGATTCGAGGGCAACGAGTTGATGGCATTTTGGCCAGTGAAGCAGGGCCAGCGGCAAGCAGGCACCGTCTTTCTGGCGGTTGGCACACAGTCGCTGGCGACACGTCTCGCGCGTTACGGCGGCATCATATTACTCGTGATGATCGGCGCGCTGCTGATTACTCTCCCTATATCAATGCGACTGCATGCCGTGATTGCCAATCCCATCCGTGAAATCGCCGAAGCCACGTCGCGTATCGCAGCGGGCGATCTGACTGTGAGTGTCGCGCCGGTACTGCGCAATGATGAGCTGGGTCTGCTTTCGACCAAGATCGCGGAGATGATTAAGAACCTCCGTGGTATTACGCGCCAGATTGGCGAAAGCTCCGATCTTCTTTTGGCATCGGGTTCAGACATTTTGTCGACGACAACCCAGATGGTCTCGACGACCTCGGAAACTGCCACGACGGTGGCGGAAACCACCACAACGGTCGAAGAAGTGAAACAGACGGCGCAGATGGCGAGTCGGAAGGCGAAGGAGGTCTCTGACAGCGCGCAAAAGGCCGCGCAAGTTTCCCAGGCCGGGCGCAAGTCGGTGGAAGAGACGGTGGAGGGAATGAATCGCATCCGGGAGCACATGGAGTTGATCGCCGAAAGTATTGTCAAACTCAGCGAGCAGAGCCAAGCCATCGGCGAGATCATCGCCACAGTTAATGATCTGGCAGACCAGTCGAATCTGCTGGCCGTCAATGCCGCCATAGAGGCGGCGAAAGCAGGTGAGCAGGGAAAAGGTTTCGCGGTGGTCGCCCAGGAGGTGAGAAACCTCGCCGAACAATCCAAACAGGCTACGGCCCAGGTGCGAACGATCTTGACTGATATACAGAAGGCAACCAGCACCGCCGTTATGGCAACGGAGCTGGGAGCCAAAGCGGTGGATGCGGGGGTCAAGCAATCCGCAGAGGCGGGTGAGTCTATTCGAGTACTGGCCCAGAGTATCGCGGAAGCGGCTCAGGCGGCTACCCAAATTGTCGTTTCAAGCCAGCAGCAAGTGGTAGGAATGGACCAGATGACCATCGCTATGGAAAGCATCAAGCAGGCGAGTACACAGAACGTGGCCGGCACGAAGCAGGCGGAGATCGCGGCACACAACCTGCACGAGCTGGGACAGAAACTCAAACACTTGGTTGAGCAGTACAGAGTTTAAAAGAATGACAGCTCCTTATGGCGGAAGTAGAGAAATGCTGCTGTGACAATAAGGACTAAGCTATTACGCGCCGAGAACCAACAGATGAAGTACGAAAAGAACCTTTCTAAAACTGAGCAAAGCGCATCCACTGAACCGATCCGGAGCTTTTCCGGGTTGGCAGGGCGCGAGCCCAACCTTCAACCGAGCTCGCCGTCGGCGGAGGAAAGGAAGAGAATACTCAAAGCCAGAGCGAGAGAGCTGGCGCAGGAAAGGGAGGACGACAAAACGATCGACGAGTCTCTCGAGGTCGTCGAGTTTGTCCTAGCCTACGAAAAGTATGGGATTGAGTCTTCCTACGTCCGCGAGATTCACCCGTTAAGAGAACTGACGCCCGTGCCGTGCACGCCACCGTTTGTGCTCGGTATCGTTAACGTACGCGGACAAATTATCTCAGTGATCGATATCAAGAGATTTTTTGACCTGCCCGAAAGAGGCCTGACCGATCTTAATAAAGTCATTATCCTTCGCAATAACGAGATGGAGTTTGGCATCCTCGCCGACGTTATTTTAGGCGTGCTTCGGGTGCCTCTCAGGAATCTGCAACCGACGCTTCCGACTCTCACGGGTATTAGGGAAGAATATCTCAAAGGCATTACGCCGGGTCGGCTGGCAATTCTGGATGCAGCAAAACTTTTGTCGGATAAGAAACTAATAGTGCATGAGGAAGTAGAAACGTAAAGCGGTTTTAAAAACTAAGGATCACCGGGTAGCGTCGTGACACCGAGCAAACAAGCCAAGCGATTGGGGAGATCATGAATGCGGACGGAACATTCAGGTCTCCGGTGGAACATTACGGGAGGCAAGCGTAGGAGAAATATTTATGCTTAATCGATCTGCGGGGCGTGTTTGGTTAGATCTTTTTGCGCGTAAGGAAGAACCAGGAAACGGCGGAACGAAATAGCCCGTCAATAATTGAAAGATTTCCCATGGCAGAAAAGGACAAGGAGTTTCTGAAAAACCTGCTCTCAATGTTCAAGGTGGAAGCGGACGAGCACCTTAAACTCACGACCGCCGGGCTGCTCGAATTGGAAAAAACATCGACAGCTGAAAAACAAATCATCATCGTCGAGAATATATTCCGGGAGGTGCACAGCCTCAAGGGTGCTGCCCGGGCGGTGAACATGAAAGAGATGGAGACGCTCTGCCAGTCACTAGAAAACATCTTTGCCGCCTGGAAGCGCAAAGAGATCGGTCCTTCCCAGGCGCTCTTCGATGTACTTCACCAGGCCGTCGACAGGCTCGGTCGATTGCTGGCTCCGACAGACAGCGAAAATGCCGCAACCGGAAAGTCGCAGATTGGAGAACTCGGCGCCAGTCTGGAGAAACTACTCAACGAAGCTCGACCGCTGGTCGAATCCGATATCCCAACCAAAGACAAGCAAGAACATCTTGTGATTCAGAATCTCGAGCCTTCTCTCTCGCCGGTTCAGGAGAAGGCGACGCCGACAGAAACCGTGAGGATAGCAACGCCAAAGCTGGACGCGGTTCTCCTGAAAACGGAAGAGTTGCTTGCCGTAAAGCTCGCTACCAGCCAGCATGACACGGAGTTGCGAGAGATTAACGCCGAAGTTGCCAGATGGAAACGGGAGTGGACAAAAATTCAACCCACGGTCGGGACGATCCGGCGGAACTTGGAAAAGACGTCTATAAACGGCAGCGTGGCAAACGGACACCTCCCGAAAATCACCGAGTTTCTCGATTGGAACCTCCACGCCTTGACAGGATTCGAGAGCAAACTGAAAGCCCTGGAGAGATCGGTGCAACAGGACCATCGGATTCTGGGAGGAATGGTGGATGATCTCCTGACAGACATGAAAAAGGCACTGATTCTCCCCGTCGGGTCGATCCTGGAGAGCTTTCCCCATCTGGTCCGCAACCTGTCCCGAGACCAAGCCAAGGACATGGAACTGGTTATCGAAGGAGGAGAAACCGAGATCGATAGGCGCATCCTCGAGGAAATCAAAGATCCTCTCCTTCACTTAGTCCGAAACTGCATTGACCACGGCATTGAGAAGCCGGAGGAACGAATACAGAAAAAGAAGTCTCCCCGCGGAATGATCCGGATCGTCATATCGCAGAAGGATAGCAGCAAGGCCGAGATCTTGCTCTCTGATGACGGTCGGGGAATCGACCTGGCGAAGGTACGAGCGTCTGCCCTAAAGCTCGACCTGATCACACCACAGCAAGCCGAGAGTCTCAGCAATCAAGAATCGCTGGCGCTTATTTTTGCCTCGGGAGTGTCTACCAGCGCGATGATTACGGATATTTCCGGCCGAGGTTTAGGTCTCGCGATCGTTCGTGAGAAGGCAGAAAAGCTCGGAGGCACGGTAGCCGTTGAGTCGCGCCTTGGCATCGGCACAACCTTCCATGTCGTTCTGCCGCTCACAATAGCCACCTTCCGGGGAATCCCTGTTCGCGTGGATGAGCATCTCTTTATTCTTCCCTCTATCCCGGTGAATCGTGTGGCTCAAATAAAAAAGGAAAACATCAAAACAGTGGAAAACAAGGAAACCATTGAATTGGACGGAGAGGCCATTTCGCTGGTTCATCTGGGAGATGCCTTGGAGTTGCCCCGCAGGGAGCCAACGGGGGATGCCAAAGACGGCGTGCCGGTCGTTCTGATCAGCCACAATGAAAAAAGCATTGCGTTTCTCGTCGACGAAATCTTCAGTGAGCAGGAGGTCATGGTTAAAAGTCTGGGCCGGCAGCTATCGCGGGTGCGCAACATCGCTGGTGCCACGGTTTTGGCGAACAGAAAACTCGTGCCGATCCTGAACGTCTCCGACTTGATGCAATCCGCCGTCCGGGTAAGCGGCCGATCGGCACGAGTCGCTGCGGTTGAATTGGAAAAAGAAAAACCAAGGAACAAATCCGTTCTAGTCGTCGAGGATTCCATCACCTCCCGTACCCTGCTCAAGAGCATCCTGGAGGCGGCAGGATACAACGTCGATACCGCAGTCGACGGCATTGATGGCTTGACCCAGCTTAGGAGCGGCAAGTTCGACGTAGTGGTCTCGGACGTGGAGATGCCGAGATTGAACGGCTTTGATCTTACCGCCAAGATTCGCGCTGACAAGAAACTCGCGGCGACACCAATAATATTGGTGACGGCGCTTCAGTCGCGCGAAGACCGGGAGCGCGGCATGGACGTCGGGGCAAACGCATATATCGTCAAAAGCAGCCTCGACCAAAGTAACCTGCTGGATGTCATGGGAAGGCTCATGTGAGGCTGGATTTAGCGCATAGGGGGAGGACATCGTGATCGAAGTGCTCGTGGTTGATGATTCACCCGTGGCGCGCGAGTTCCTGGTTTACCTCCTCGACTCCGACCCGGGGATAAGAGTCGTTGGAACCGTGACCAACGGGAAGCAGGCGATTGAAGCGCTAAAAGAAAAAAAGCCCGACGTCATAACGATGGATATCCATATGCCTGAAATGGACGGCTTCGAAGCAACTCGCAGAATCATGGAAACATCGCCGACGCCGATTGTGATCGTAACCGCGGCCGAGAATCCCCGCGAAGTCGGAATCAGTTTTCGGGCCATCGAGGCAGGTGCGCTCGCGGTGGTTCCTCGGCCCCAGGGACTGGGCCACCCGGAATTTGAATCCGACGCCAGCGAGCTCATTCGGACCGTCAAGCTCATGTCGGAAATCAAAGTGGTCAGGCGATGGAATCGATCACGGACGGCGCCTCCGGCTCCGGCGGTACGACAGCTCGACGTCAACGGGCACACGAGCGAAATACAAGTCGTCGCGATCGGCGCTTCTACCGGTGGGCCGATCGCTCTGCAGACGATTTTATCCCGGTTACCAAGAGATTTTGCCGCGCCGGCTCTCATCGTGCAACATATGGCGCCGGGATTTACTCGTGGTTTTGTCGATTGGCTGAATCACGACGCCCGCGTGCCCGTGCGTCTTGCGGCCCACGGAGAGGCTCTGCTGGCAGGACATGCCTACGTTGCGCCGGACGGTTTTCAGATGGGCGTCAATGTGACCGGTCGAATCGCGCTCAGTCATGATGCGCCCGAGTATGGTCTTCGTCCTTCGGTTTCGTTCCTGTTCCGCTCGCTTGCAGAAGTCTACGGGCGAAGGAGCGTCGGCGTGTTGCTTACCGGCATGGGTAAGGACGGCGCCGCGGAGTTGCAGTCAATGAAGCAGCGCGGTGCTATCACTTTCGCTCAGGATGAAGAGAGTTCCGTAGTGCATGGCATGCCGGGAGAGGCGATAAAACTGGAGGCCGCCACATACGTGCTTCCGCCGGATAAAATTGCCGCGGCACTGCAGAGTTTAGTGAAAAATGCATAACCAAAACGACGATTGGAGCAG
>Ga0066709_100001423_pt1 | contig 15775 bp, 11 predicted proteins | sample GraSoiAngelo_158_FD_79665 | JGI IMG/M metagenome (GOLD analysis project Ga0066709, IMG submission 79665) | Grasslands soil microbial communities from the Angelo Coastal Reserve, California, USA - 14_1009_16_30cm | ecosystem: Environmental > Terrestrial > Soil > Grasslands | place: USA...
GCCCGTCCCAACGCAGCTGCCGCGCCGCCTCGTCCGGGGTGTGGGCTGCGTCGGCCGCCGCCCAGGTACCCTTCGATGGCTTGAGACTGACCACGTACGGCAGGTCGGCCGCCCACAGACCGGCTTCGAAGGTCTCGTTCTCGCCATAGGCGCAGTCGGCCACCACGGCGCGGAAGGGGACGCCCGTAGCCAGCGCCGCAGTCACCAACTCCAGCGCCAGCTGGGGCTTGGTCTGGAAGGCCAGGTCGTTCTTTCCCAACAATGCCAAGCGCGAGCCGGGCGTGTATGGCCGCGTGTCGCTGGCCGAGGTGGATCGCCTCGTGCAGGCGCAGGGCAAGCGGCGCGGGCTGCGCGTGGAGTGCCGCCAGTCGAACGTGGAGGGTGAGCTGATCAACTGGCTGCAGGGGGCGGCGCGCGAGGGGTTCGACGGCGTCGTGTTCAACCCGGGCGCGTTCACCCACTATTCGATCGCGCTGCGCGACGCGGTGGCGGCCATCACGCTGCCCGTGGTCGAGGTCCACCTCTCCAACATCCACGGCCGCGAGGAGTTCCGCCAACACTCGGTGATCGCCGCGGTAGCGCGCGGCCAGATCGCCGGCTTCGGCGCCCACAGCTACGTGCTCGCGCTCGACGCCTTGCTGGCGCTGCGCGACGGCCGCGCGCCCGCGCGCGTGAATTCCCGCCGTCGTCGCGGCGTCTAACCGGTGACGGGCGGGGAGTCTGCGTTCGTGGACATCGATGACGCTGCGCTCGTCGAGCGATGTCGCGCGGGGGACGTGGCGGCCTTCGAGCCCCTCGTCGAGAAGTACCGGCAACGGGTGTGGCGCCTGGCCTACAACATCCTGCGCGATCGCGAGGAGGCGTGGGACGTGGCGCAGGAAGCGTTCATCAAGGCCTTCCAGGCGTTGCCGTCTTTCCGGGGACAGTCAGCCTTCTACACGTGGCTGTACCGGATCGCCATGAACGTCGCCGCCGATCGCGGGCGCTCGCGCGGCGCCCAGGGTCGCGCCTTCGGAACCGAGCGGGTGCCCGAGGAGGACTGGGAGCGCGTGCTGCCCGACCAGAACCCTGGCGACGAGTCACCGGATGCCGCCGCCGCGCGGACGGAGGAGCGCGCCAAGATCATGAAGGCGCTCGACACGCTGTCCGAGGATCACCGCCGCATCGTCATGCTGAGCGATCTCGAGGGCCTGTCGTACCGGGAGATCGCCGAAACGCTCGACATCCCGATGGGAACCGTCATGTCGCGTCTACACAATGCTCGCAAGCGGCTCCGCGACGCGCTGGGGCCACTACTGCTGATCCTGCTCGCCGTGGGCACGGCCTTCGCGCTGATGGCGGCGCCGTCGATCCACGCCCAGGCGCCGGCGCCGCAAGTGGGCGTCGTGCGCTTCGGCTCGCGCGTGCTCGTGGGCACCGACAAGGCGCTGCCGGCCGGGCTCAAGCCGGTGGGGGGCGAGGGCGACGAGCGCCTCATCGCGTTCATGCCCAAGCTGCGCCAGCTCTTCCGCTACAAGGAGTACGCCTCGGTGGCCCGCTACCGCGCCGAGGTGCCGGTGGGGACGCTGCAGACCTGGGCGCTTCCCGGCGACCGCAAGCTCGAGGTGCTGCCGGAGTCCGTGTCGGGCGACACCGTGCGCATGCGCGTGCGCCTGATGCGCGGCACCGTCAACGAGGTCGTCACCAACATCCAGGCCGCCCGCGGCAACCCCGCCGTCATCGGCGGGCCGAAGCACGAGAATGGGGTCCTCATCATTATCGTCTGGGCCAACGCGAACCCCGAGCGACGATAAGGCCGCATCTACTTCGTTGACTCGTCGCGCCCTCCCTGCGGCGTAGGCGGCCTACGCCTCAGTCGGGCTCTCCTCGTCGCCTCGTATCTGCGGCCTTCTCGTCGCTCGGGGGCGCCGTGGCCTAGACGCGGCGAATCTAGACGCGACGAATCTAGACGCGGCGAATCTAGACGCGGCGAATGGCGGCGCGGCCGAGGAGGCCGGAGGGGCGGGTGAAGAGGACGGCGATGACGAGGAGGAAGGCGGTGATGCTGCTGAAGCCGGCGCCGAGGAGGGGATCGAGGTAGCCGGCCACGAGGTTTTCGATGACGCCGAGAAGCACGGCGGCGACGAGGGTGGCGGGAATGCTGTCGAGGCCGCCGATCACCACCACCGGGAACACCTTCATCCCGACGAGGACGAGTCCCACGCCGCCGCTGGCTACCGAGGCCCACAGCGTGCCGGCCAGGACCGAGACGACTCCGAGGACGCCCCAGGCGATGGCGAGATGGCGCTGGACGTCGATGCCGACGGCGGTGGCGGCGCCGTCGTCGTCGGCGATCGCCCGTAGCGCCACGCCGGTGCGGCTCCAGCGAAAGACCGCGGTCACGACGGCGACCGAGATGGCGGCGACGGCTGCCGCCACCAGCTTGTCGGTGGACAGGAAGAGGCCGCCCACCTCCAGCGTGCGCTGCGGAATGGGCAGCGGGATGACGCTCGGGATGCCGCGAAAGAGCACGGCGGCGCTGCCGCGCATGAGCGCGGCGAGGCCCAGCGTGACCATCAGGAGCGACACGACCGGACGGCCGCCGAGCCGCCGCAGCACGAGCTGGTTGAAGGCCGCGGCGAACGCGATCATGCCCGCGCACGCGACGATCAGCGCGGCGGCGAGCCCGAGCGCCAGCGCGTTGAGCCCCGCCGCGACCAGCAGGGCGCCCAGCATCAGCCACTCGCCGAGCGCGAAGTTGATCACGCGCGAGGCCTTGTACACGACGACGAAGCCCAGCGCGATCAGCGCATAGATCGCCCCCGCCAGCGCTCCGTCCACGATCAGCGCAACGAAGAAGCGCATTCAGGAGTGCGGCAGCGCGGAGCGGGGAGTCGAGGGCCGCCCCGGCTTTGCCGAGACGGCCCGAGCGTCTGGGGGATTGGGGGGGCCATCTCGGGGCCCCCCGATCCTATCTACTCTTGCGGTACTTGCGGATGAGCGCGTTGGTGGAGCTGTCGTGCGCGAGCTTGGGCTCGCCCGGCGCCGCCAGCTCCGGGATGATGCGATTGGCCAGCGCTTTGCCAAGCTCCACGCCCCACTGGTCGAAGGAGTTGATCCGCCAGATCGTGCCCTGCGTGAAGACCTTGTGCTCATAGAGGGCGACCAGCCCGCCGAGCGTGGCGGGCGTGAGGCGATCGGCCAGGATCGTGTTGGTCGGCCGGTTGCCCTCGAACGTGCGGTGCGCGACCTGGAAGTCGGCCACGCCCTCGCCCTTGACCTCGGCCGAGGTCTTGCCGAACGCCAGCGCCTCCGTCTGCGCGAAGAAGTTGGCCATGAGCTGATCGTGCTGCTCGCGCAGCGGCGTGCTCGTCTGGTTGAAGCCGATGAAGTCGGCGGGGATCAGCTTGGTGCCCTGGTGGATGAGCTGGTAGTACGCGTGCTGACCGTTGGTGCCCGGCGTGCCCCACACGATCGGGCCCGTCTGGTAGTCGACACGGTTGCCGTCGAGGTCCACCGACTTGCCGTCGGACTCCATGTCGAGCTGCTGCAGATAGGCCGACAGTCGGCTGAGGTAGTGCGAGTAGGGCAGGACGGCGTGGGTCTGGGCGGCGAAGAACTCGTTGTACCAGATGCCGAGCAGGCCGAGCAGGACCGGCAGGTTCTTGTCGAGCGGCGCCGTCTTGAAGTGCTCGTCCATGGCCCGGAAGCCGCCCAGCATGTCGCGGAAGTGGTCGGGGCCGATGGCCACCATCAGAGCCAGGCCGATGGCCGAGTCGTAGGAGTAGCGGCCGCCGACCCAGTCCCAGAACTCGAACATGTTGGCGGTGTCGATGCCGAACTTCGACACCTCGGCCGCGTTGGTGGAGACGGCCACGAAGTGCTTGGCCACGGCCTTCTCGTCCTTCAGCGTGGCCAGCGACCACGCCCGCGCGTCCTTGGCGTTGGTGAGGGTCTCGAGCGTGGTGAAGGTCTTGGAGGCCACGATGAACAGCGTCTCGGCGGCGTCGAGGTCCTGTGTGGCCTCGACGAAGTCCGCCGGATCGACGTTCGAGACGAACCGGATCGTCAGCGCGCGATCCGCATACGGCCGGAGCGCGTCGTACGCCATCACGGGGCCGAGGTCCGAGCCGCCGATGCCGATGTTGACGACGTTGCGGATGCGCTTGCCGGTGTGGCCCTTCCACTCGCCGCTGCGGATGCGATTGGCGAAGCCGGCCATCTTGTCGAGCACGGCGTGCACGAGCGGCACCTGGTTCTCGCCGTCCACGACGATCGAGGCGCCCTTCGGCGCGCGCAGCGCCACGTGCAGCACGGCGCGCTTCTCGGTGATGTTGATCTTCTCGCCGCGGAACATCGCATCCCGGCGGGCGGCGAGGCCGGCGTCCTCGGCGAGCGCGACGAGCAGCCGCAGCGTCTCGTCGTTCACGCGATTCTTCGAGTAGTCGAGGAAGAGCCCGGCGCCTTCGGCGGTGAGGCGGTCGCCGCGCTTGGGGTCCTGCGCGAACAGCTCGCGCAGATGGACGCCCTTGATCTGCTGGTGGTGCGCCTGCAGGGCCTGCCAGGCGGGCCGGCGAGTGAGCGACAGGGTGCCGGTAGTCACGTCGTGTCCTCCTTCTTGTTACCTGGTCAGCGTGCGAGCCCGGCCATCCTGCCACACCATGACCAGGTGGGCCATGCCCACGAAGAGACCCGTGCCCACCACGCCGGGAATGTCCCGCACGGTCCGGTCGAGCGTGCCGGGGTCGGGGATGGCTCGCACGGCGGCGTCGAGGATGAGGTTGCCGTTGTCGGTGACCCAGGGCTTGCCGTTCTTGTCCCGCACGACGGGCGGATAGCCGAGCTCGGTGAGACGGCGCGCGACGAAGGGCACCGCGAACGGCACCACTTCGACCGGCAGCCGGCCGCGGCCGCCCAGCACCTTCACCAGCTTCTCCTCGCCGACCAGCACGATGAACCGTCGCGCCGCGGCGGCCACGATCTTCTCGCGCACGAGCGCGCCGCCGAAGCCCTTGACGAGATCGAGCCGGGGATCGACCTCGTCGGCGCCGTCCACCGCCACGTCGAGCGACACGGGCTGATCGATCAGCGGAATGCCGAGCGTGCGCGCCAGGCTCGCGGAGGCCTCCGAGGTGGGCACGCCCGTCACGCGCAGCCCGCCCTTCACGGCCTTGCCGAGGGCGTGGATGAACGCGGTGGCGGCCTGGCCGGTGCCGAGGCCGACGACGGTGCCGGGTTTGACTTCCGCGAGCGCGGCGGCGCCGAGCGCCTCGGCTTCCTGGTCCGTCATCGTGCCCCTCCTCGGGCGACCACTATAATAGATCCGCCATGAGTGAGGGCGAGGACCGCTACCACCAGGAGCGCGCGCGCATCGAGCAGGGCCACGTCAAGTACCGCGACAAGCTGCGGGCGGAGGGCAAGCTGTTCGTGCGCGACCGCCTCAAGCTGCTGCTGGACCCGGGCTCGGAGTTCGAGGAGGAGTGGCTCTTCGCGCGCAACCAGGAAGCCGACACGCCGGCCGACGGCGTGGTGACCGGCGTCGGCAAGGTCGGCGGCCGCACCGTCTGCATCATGGCCAACGACTACACGGTCAAGGCCGGCTCGTGGGGCGAGAAGACCGTGCTCAAGATCGTGCGCATCCAGGAGAAGGCCGCGCGCCTGCGCGTGCCGATGCTCTACCTGGTGGACGCCGCCGGCGGCCGCATCTCCGAGCAGGTCAAGATCTTCCCCGGCCGCTTCCACGCCGGCCGGATCTTCTACAACGAGGTCCAGCTCTCCGGCGTGGTGCCGCAGGTGTGCATCCTCTTCGGGCCCTCGCCGGCCGGCTCCGCCTACCTGCCGGCGCTGACCGACCTCGTCATCATGGTGGACGGCAAGGCCTCGCTCTACGTCGGCAGCCCGCGCATGGTGGAGATGGCCATCGGCGAGAAGACCACGCTCGAGGAGCTCGGCGGCGCGCGCATGCACTGCGAGGTGTCCGGCTGCGGTGACGTGCTGGCGGAGTCCGACGAGGAGGCCATCGAGATCGCCAAGCGCTACCTCGCGCTGATGCCCGGCTCGTATCGCGAGACGCCGGCGATGAAGCCGGCCGTGGAGCCGAAGCCCGGGCGCTCGATCGACGCGATCGTGCCCTACGACCAGCGCAAGTGGTTCGACATGTACGAGGTGATCGACCGGCTCGTGGACGCCGGCTCATGGTTCGAGGTCAAGAAGCGCTTCGCCGGCGAGGTCATCGTGGGCCTGGCGCGCCTCGGCGGCCGCGTGGTCGGCATCGTCGCCAACCAGCCGAAGGTGAAGGGCGGCGTGCTCATGGTGGACTCGGCCGACAAGGCCGCCAGGTTCATCTGGCTCTGCAACGCGTTCAACGTCCCGCTCGTGTACCTCTCCGACGTGGCCGGCTTCATGGTGGGCACCAAGGTCGAGCGCGAGGGGATCATCCGCCACGGCGCCAAGATGGTGTTCGCCACCTCGCAGGCCACGGTGCCGAAGTTCTGCGTGATCGTGCGCAAGTGCTACGGGGCCGGCCTCTACGCGATGTGCGGGCCCGCCTTCGAGCCCGACGCCACGCTGTCGCTGCCCCAGGGCCAGATCGCCATCATGGGCCCCGAGCCAGCCGTCAACGCCGTCTACTACAACAAGATCATGGAGCTGCCGGAGGGCGAGCGCGCCGCCTGGGTGAAGGCCAAGCGCGACGAGTACGCCGAGGACGTGGACATCTACAAGCTCGCCTCCGAGATGCTGGTGGACGACATCGTCCCCGGCTCGGCGCTGCGCGACGAGCTGATCAAGCGCCTGGCCTACGCGGAGAGCAAGGCGCTCGAGTTCCCGCCGCGCCGCAATCCCGTCCTCCCCGTCTAGGGCGCTGAGCGAGATCCGGCGCGTGCGATGGGATCTCGTGATCGTCACCGGGTTCTACGCCGCGTTCGCGACTCTCCTGGAGCGGACCACGGGCCTCTTCACGCCGTGGGGCGTCGTCGCTGCGTTCGGCGGCTGGGCGGTCTGCGTCGCCGCGCTGGCGTGGCCGTGCCCGCGCCCCGCAGGCCGGTGGCTGGCCGTTCTTCTCGCACTGGCGACGATTCACGGCCTGTATCGAAGCGCGCGGTTCTCGCGCCTGATGTACCTGGTGGACCTGGAGGCGTGGGCCCTCGCGCGCACTGCGCTCCTCGCCGCCCTCCTTCTCTCTGTTGCGCTCGCCGGGCTGACGTTCTGGCCGCGCCGGGGGAGGGCGCCCGCGCTCGCCACGCATCTGGTGGGCGCCGCCGTCGTGCTGGCGTTGCTGGTGGCGCGCGCGCTGGCCGTGCCGGCTTCTCCAAGCCCTCACATCGACGTGTTCACCTCCGCGACGCGCGCGGCGGATTACTTGCTCGAGGGGCGCAACCCGTACGCGGGGGCCTACGTCGACATCTACGCCGGGACAGTCGGCTACCCGCCGGGTTATCCCTATCCTCCGGGCGTCCTCCTGCCGGAAGCCCTCGCGCGCTGGCTCCTGGGCGACATCCGGTGGGCGCTCATCGCGGCGGATGCCGTGACCGTGCTCGGACTGAGCTGCATCGCCGGGCGGCTCGGGGCCGCCGCCGCCGTGCGCTGGTGGCTGCCCCTGCTGTGGCTCAGCTTTCCCGCCGCCCCGTTCTCACGGGAGCAGGCGTGGGTAGATCCGCTCCTGATCGCGGCAGTCGTCGCCGTCGTCGCGCTGCTGCTCGAGCAGCGCGTCGTCGCCGCGGGGGCGGCGCTGGGCTACGCCTGCTCGGTCAAGCAGTACGCGATCATCGCCGCCACGCTCGTCGTGGTGGCGATCGCGGTCGCGTGCCCTCGACGGAGCGTCTGGCGGCTCGTCGCGGCCGGCGGGGCGGTGATGGCCGCGGTGATCGGCCCGTTCCTGCTCGTCGATCCCGCCAGCTTCCTGCACTCCACGATCAGGGCGCAGCTCGCCCAGGTGACGCGGACCGACGCGCTGACGCTGACGGCGGGTCTGATGCGATGCTGCGACGTCCGCCTGCCGGGCGCGGTGATGCTCGCGCTCGGCCTCGCCGCCGTCGTGCTGGGCGCCGTCTATCTGCAACGCGCGCGCAGCCGTGACTGGCTCGCCATGCTGCGAGCCTGCTGCGCCGCGTGCACGTTCGCTTATGGCGTCACGTTCTTCTTCGGCAAGCAGGCGTTCCTGAACTACTACGAGTTCCTGCTGATCTTCCCGGTGCTCTACCTGGCGCTGCGCAACGCGTCGAGCGCCGGGACGGGCGCGGAGGGAGCGCCCGTCCCGGCGATCCACATCTAGAAGTTCAGGTCTTCCATCAGCGGGATCTGATCCTGGCTGATCGGCACTTCGAAGAACGGCCCCGCGGCCGTGTCCGGATCGATGGTCACGGCGCCGTCGCTCGCGAAGAAGAACCCGATCTGATGCTGGGCCGCGATGGCCAGGTCGGCCACCACGGGATTGCCAATGTTGGTGAGGAACGTGTGCGGATTGGACGGCGCGAGCAGCCGGGCAAGCCGCACCAGATCGTAGCGGAGCAGCGTCCAGCGGTCGTGGGCGTCGCCGGCGCGCACGATCGCGCTGGCCGTCGGGTTCGGCACCGTCTGGTCGCCCTTGGCCGACTGGATGATGAACGGCCGCGTCGGCACGCCGTCGAGCGGGATCTTGCGCAGGTGCGGGGCGTACGCGACGGGATTGCCCGACTGCGACACCCACTCGGTGTTATCGATGACCTCCTGGATCGCCATGGCGCCCGGCGCCGGGTTGACGATGGCCGGATCATCCCGGAGCGGAATGCTCTCCTCGAACAGCGGCAGGAAGCCCGGCGGCTGGGAGATCAGGATCGTGCCGCGATTGTGGAGCTGCGGCGTGCGGAAGAAGAGCGCGAAGGCGACGAGCGGGCGGAAGATGGGTGAGAGTCGCGCGATCTCGATGATGGCGCCGCCGGGGACGTTCGGCACGCCCGCGCGGACGGCGGGCTCGACGGCGATGAACTTGGTGCCGTAGATGCCGCCGAACGACTGGCCGAAGTAGTAGATGCGGTTGGGATCGAGGTCGTTGACGCCGTCACCGTCCACGTCCATCCCGGCCTGGATCACGCGGACGAGCTGCATGAGGTCGGCCACCGTCTGGCGAAGGCCGTCGCGGTTGCCGACGATCCCGTTCGGCGGCGCCGCGCTCGAGCCTTCCGTGGAGTCGATGGTGGTGTTGCCGTCCTGGTCGATGCCGCGGCCGCCGGCGGAGAACGTCAGGCTCGCGTTGCTCGAGGTCACCGTGAGCGTGCTCGCGTTGCCGAAGCCATGGCCGACGACGTTGATGGCGATGGTGGCGATGTGGTGGTTGGCCATCGTGGCCGCCACCGCGAACGGGCTGTTGTTCTTATTGTCGCCGAAGCCGTGGCCGAAGATCGCCACCGGCCATCCGCCCGGCGGCTTCGGGCCGCCCGGCAGCACCAGGTTGAAGTAGATCTCGTTCGTGCCCTGCACGGCCGGCACGCCCGTCCGGGTGCCGATGGCCGGGATGATCTTGCCCGCCGTCTCCCAATCGGGCGACGAGAACTTGCCGAACGCGATGCGGCCGACGCCCGGCTGGGCGAGCAGCGCCAAGGTCGGCACGTCCGTGGGGTTCAGGGGGCCCGTCGTAGACGTCTGCTGGTTGAACGTGATGGTGATGAGCCCGCTCGAGGAGAGCAGGGGAAAGACGGTGCGGCTGCCGCCCGGGCCCAGCAGGAACGTCGCCGGCGCCGGCGTCATGGCCTTGATCCGGTCGCGGATCTTCTCGAGTCCGGCCGTCGCGCTCTGCGTCGTGAACACGCTGGCTGACACGACGTTGTCAGGATTCACGCCGCTGGCCTCGATCGCGGCGAGCACGGACTTCCGGTACGCTTTGATCCGCGCATCCTTTGCCCCGCCGAAGTTGAGCGCCTGGCGGAACGGGCTCGGTCCCACCGGTTTGCCGGCGGTGTCCCGGATGCCGTTGGTGATGATGAGCGCGTAGCGCGTGTGCTGGTCCAGAAGCTCGTCGGACTCGGCGTGCAGCGTGAAGGTGGCCGGGTCCCAGACGACCTGATTGATACCGATCACCTGGCCGCCGCGGCCGCCCAGCGTGTCGCCCAGGCTGAGGAAGAACACGTCGGAGCTGTTCACGGTCGCGACGTCGATCGCGCCCGAGAAGGGGATGGACACCCGCGGCTGCAGGTTGAAGCCGTCGAGCGTGTTGAGCACGTCGATGTCCGCACAGTCGGACGGGCGCACGCGACAGTCCGGCTTGGGCAGGCTCACGCGCACGCCGGTGTTGTGGCTCGGATCGTCGACGGTGAAGAGATCGGTGGGGAACGGCATGGTCGATGCCGACGGGAGCTCGAATCGCGCCTGAACTCCGGCGGCGAGCGCGGGAAGGGCGGTGGCGAGCACGAGAACGACACCGAGACCAGCGGCGCGACGGCCTTGCCCGAGGCTCATCCGCGAGAAGTACACCGCCTCGCGGACGGTGTCAACGGCGGAGGCGGTGTCCGGGCGGACAGACAGTGTCAGGGGCACGACGCGCATGCCAGACTGCGTGGACACGCTGGCATTCGCTGTCCCAACTGTCGTGCGCGAGGGGGTCACCGCATGGCGGGAGGCTTGCACGCCGTACGCTGGCCGCGCGGGTGGCGGTCGGAGGGACTGGTGAAGATAGGACTTCCCGGCCTGCGAACGCTCGGCGTGGTGACCGTGGTGGTGGCACTGCTCCTGGCCGGCCTGGACACGGTCGGCCGGATGGATGCCCGCTTCTTCGGTGACTCTCTTCCGGGGACGCGTGCCCTCTTCCACTACCTGATCGGGGACTATCGCAACGCCGCGCAGTGGTATCGCGTCGCCTTCGCCCGCTCCCCGGTGCGCGCGACGACGTCGTCGTGGGCCGCGCTGCGCGCGGGCGATCACGAGAAGGCGGGGACGCTCGCGCGCCGCGAGCTCGAGCAGGAGCCGCGCGCGATCCAGCCGCGACTCACGCTGGCCGAGGTGGCGCTCGCCCGGCGGCAGCACGCCGAGGCGCTGGAGTACACGGCGCAGGTGCTGGCCCTGCAGCCGGAGGAGTACGACGCCCTGCTCCTCACGACGGTGGCACGCGCGCAGCGCAACGAATGGAACGAGGCGCTCGACGCGCTCAAGCGCGCGCTCCGCCAGAACCGCGCCGAGCGCCGCTACACGGTGTTCCTCTCCGTGCTCGAGCTGGCCAGCGATCTCAGGAACGTGGCGAGCCCGCCGCTCTGTCTGATCGCGCACGTGCACCGCTACCTGCGGCTCTACGATCCCGGCCACGCGGGGCCGGCCGTGCGCTACGCGCGGCATGCGATCGAATCCGGCGATCGGGCCGACGACGGCTGGGTCACGCTGGCGGTCCTCGACGACACGCAGGGCCGGCGGCGGCGGGCGATCGAGCGCTTCGATCGCGCGATCGCGCTCAACCCCCGGAACACGGCGGCGCTCCTCGGCGCCGCGCGGCTGCGCGCCGATCGCGGGGAGATGGCGGCGGAATACCAGCTCGTGCAGGCGGCGTTTCGGGCGACGCCCGACGACCCCGTGGTCGCCGACCGCTTCTTCGAGCTGCTGGTGTGGAAGCTCGGAGACTATCGGCAGGCGCTGGCCAACGAGGAGGCCGCGGTGGCCGCGCGACCGGGCGACGCCAAGGCGTGGTGGCGGCGCGGCATCATCCAGCTCTCGCTCGCGGACTACGAGGCGTCCCTGGCCAGCTTCGAGCGCGCGGCCGCGGCCGGTCACGTGCCGGAGGCCTACGACGGGCAGGGCGACGCGCTGCTGCGCCTGCGGCGGTACGAGCAAGCCGCGGCGGCCTTCCAGCGCTCGATCGAGATCGACAAGTCGCGCCCGGGTCCGTTCGTGGGCCTCGCCGTCGTGCACGCGCGGACGCGCCACTACCCGCAGGCGCTGGCCGCGTACGAGCGCGCCCACCGCCTCGGCGCCATCCAGGTCGATCAGGTCGTCGATCTGTGCTCGCTCTATTACGAGACCGGCAACGTGTCGCAGGCCTCGCTCTGCCTGCGAGAGGCGCTGACCCGCGAGCCGGACAACGTCCGCGGCCGCGCCCTCCTCGGGCACGTGAACAAGACGGCGAACCGTCGCGCCGCGCTGTGATCGCCGGACTCCGCTCCGCGGCCGTGCATCTCGGCCTGGCCGTACTCGGAGGCTGGGCGCTCTGGGCCCAGTTCTTCTACCGGCCGCCGCAAGCGTTCCTGCCGCTCCTGCTGACGGTGTTGACGCTCGCCGCCACGGCGCTGACGCTGACGCTCTGGGTCCTCGAGGCCTTTCGCGCGCTGGGCGTCGAGCCGCGCCACGAGCGGCTGGTCGTCTGGAGCGACCGCACGTGCGCGGTGGCCATCATCGGCTTTGCGCTCTGGGGTCTCGTCCTGTTCGCCAACGGCAAGCTCGACCGCTCGGAGCCCACGCCGCGCGCGACGCAGATCGTCGCGATCGCCGCCGAGGAGAGCACGCTGGGGACGACGTTTCCCTTCACGTGGGTGGTGCTGCGCGGCTGGCAGACGCCCGCGCGGGACGTGCGGCTCCTCGTGCGGTCCGACGAGCGCTGGCGGCTCTGGGGCGGACAGCCGGTGATCGTGCTCGTGCGCCGCGGGTTCTTCGGCCTCGCGTGGGTCTCGGCCATCGAGCCCGACGCCGAGCGCCAGAGCCGCGAGGTGCTGAAGGCCGTGCCCGACGCCGCCGAAGTCTGGAAACAGCTCGTCATGTTCCACCTGCGCCTCGGCCGCTTCGAGGACGCCCGGCGCGCGGCCAGCGAGTACGCGGCGCACTTTCCCGACGATCCGGAGTTCCCCGTCCAGGTCGCGAGCATCCTGATCAGCCGCGACCGGTTCGCCGACGTGGCCGCGTTGCTGGGGCCGGTGGCGGAAAAGCACCAGCACGCCGCGGTCTTCATGTACCTCGGCTACGCGCTCGGCATGCAGGGGCGCGGCCCGGCAGGCATCGAGTACCTGCAGCGCGCACGCGAGCTGGAGCCCGACAACTGGTGGCCGCACTACGGGCTGGGCTGGGTGCTGGCCGCGCGCGGCGACATGGCGGGCGCGGTGCGCGCCTTCGAGCGCGCGCTCGACCTGCGCCCGGGGCTGGCCGACGTCGAGCAGGAGCTCCGGCGGATCCGCCCACTGGTGACGCCGCAGCACGCGGAGACCGCGACCTTCGACGTCAGGTGAGATCGGGCGGTTAGTCGATCTTCGCGGTGATCGTGAACCGCTCCCCGCAGCCGAGGCATTGCTGAACCGTCGTCTCGTCCGCGGTCTCGCCGTCGCGAGACGCACTGATCAGCTCCAGGTTCGTCGATCCGCACCGCGGGCACGCAGGTCGGCCGGCGCTCGGGCTCATGCCTCTGCCCTCCTGACGACGTCCGGCAGCAACGTTGGTGCCAGGCATCTCACGGGCGTCGGAGCAGGCGGAAGTTCGTTCATGTCTCCGCCCGAGAGCGTATTGCTCCGCGTCCGCCGTGAGCTCCGTCGAGGCGCCCTCGGATTTCACCCCGCGACACCGAAAGCCGCCTTCACCCCGGGCCGAGAGGAGGGCGCGCTCCGACTGCATCCCGAAACCTTCGTTCCAGGTCCAGTAGTGATGCTCGACGTAGAGGTCCCAGACGGTGGTGCCGGATCGCTGGGCTTCCTCGACCCGCGTGATCACGCCCGCCCAGGCCACGGGCCACGAGTGCCGAGCACGAGCGGCGGGCAACCGCCGAGGGCGCCAGCGACGGCGAGGAGCAGCGCGACGGACGTCAGCCGCCGAATTTCTTGCGGGTCTCTCGCAGCTGACGCGCGATCGGCTGCGGCAGCCGCGGGCCGAACTGGCCGTAGAACTCGTCGAGATCGCCCAGCGCCTGCAGCCACTCGCCGGCGTCGCAGCGGAGCGCCTCGCGGAGGTGCGCGGTCGACAGCGCGAGGCCGTCGGTGTCCAGCGCCGACGGTTGCGGGATGAAGCCGATCGGGGTCTCGTCCACCTCGGGCGCGCCGCCGTGGATGCGCTCGACCATCCACTTGAGCACGCGGACGTTCTCGCCGTACCCGGGCCACAGGAACTTGCCGTCGGCGTCGCGGCGGAACCAGTTGACGCGGAACAGGCGCGGCGGGCGCGTGAGGCGCTGCTGCAGGCTGAGCCAGTGCGCGAAGTAGTCGCCCATGTTGTAGCCGCAGAACGGCAGCATTGCCATCGGATCTCGGCGCACCACGCCCACCTTGCCCGTGATGGCGGCGGTCGTCTCGGTGCTCATGGCCGAGCCGAGGAACACGCCGTGCGTCCAGTCGAAGCCCTCGAACACGAGCGGGATCACGGAGGTGCGGCGGGAGCCGAAGACGAGGCCGGAGATCGGCACGCCCTGCGGGTCTTCCCAGTTGGGTGACACGGACGGGCACTGCTGCACGGGCACCGTGAAGCGCGAGTTGGGATGCGCGGCCGGCGTGCCGGGCTTCCACGGCTGGCCCAGCCAGTCGACGAGGCCGGCGGGCGGCTCCGGCGTGAGACCTTCCCACCACGGGTCGCCCGACGGCGTCAGGGCCACGTTGGTGAAGATGGTGTTCGAGCGCACCATGCGGGTCGCGTTCGGGTTGGTCTTGGGGCTGGTGTTGGGCGCCACGCCAAAGAAGCCGCTCTCGGGGTTGATGGCCCGGAGCTGGCCGTGCGCGTCCACGTGCATCCACGCGATGTCGTCGCCGACGGTCCACACGCGCCAGCCGGGCAGGCGCGATTCCACCATGGCGAGGTTCGTCTTGCCGGAGGCGCTCGGCATGGCCGCGGCCAGATAGGTGACGCGGCCCTCCGGGTCCTCGACACCGATGATGAGCATGTGCTCGGCCAGCCAGCCCTCCTGCCGCGCTTGCGCGGAGCCCAGGCGCAGGGCGTGGCACTTCTTGCCGAGCAGCGCGTTGCCGCCGTAGCCGGAGCCGACGCTCCAGATGAGCTTCTCCTCGGGAAAGTGCAGGACCAGCCGGCGATCGGGCGAGAGATCGCCCAGCGAGTGCACGCCGGCGATGAAGTCGTCGTCACCGCGCATGGCCGAGAGCGCCACCTGGCCCACGCGCGTCATGACGTGCATGCTCGCCACCACGTAAGGGCTGTCCGTCACCATGATGCCGACCCGGCTCATCGTCGAGCCGGCCGGGCCCATCAGGTAGGGGATGACGTACATCGTGCGCTCGCGCATCGCCCCGCGCAGGTAGCCGCCAGCCCTGGTCTTGGCCTCCGCCGGCGCCATCCAGTTGTTGGTCGGACCGGCATCCTCCTTCTGCCTGGCGCAGATGAAGGTGAGCTGCTCGGTGCGGGCGACGTCGGAGGGATGGCTGCGGTGCAGGTAACAGTCGGGATAGGTATTGGGATTCAACGGCAGCAGGGTGCCGTCCTGAAGCATGGCCTGGATTAGCCGGTCGTACTCGGCCTTGGAGCCGTCGCACCAGAGGACGCGCGCGGGCTTCGTCAGCCCCGCCGTCTGCTCGACCCATTGTTCAGCGACGTGGCTGACGCGCATAGGGGGGACCTCGCCTGAAAGGAATCGCGACCTTTGAAAGTATTTTCGCCGTGCCTCCCGCCGCTGTCAAACTTTGCTAAATTCGCCCCGTGTTCGGGCTCGTCCGCGCCGCGCGCTACCTGACGATCCTTCCCGTGGGCGGCCGGGGCGCCACGCCGGTCACCGGCATCGGGCGGGCGGCCGCGTGGTTTCCGGTGGTGGGCGCGGGCCTCGGCCTGCTGCTGGTCGCCGCCGATTACTGGCTGGGGCGGACGTTCCCCGCGCTGCTGGCCGCGCTGCTCACCGTCACGCTCTGGAAGGTCGTCACCGGGGGCC
>Ga0066709_100001425_pt1 | contig 15773 bp, 17 predicted proteins | sample GraSoiAngelo_158_FD_79665 | JGI IMG/M metagenome (GOLD analysis project Ga0066709, IMG submission 79665) | Grasslands soil microbial communities from the Angelo Coastal Reserve, California, USA - 14_1009_16_30cm | ecosystem: Environmental > Terrestrial > Soil > Grasslands | place: USA...
ATGACGCCGCTGAGCTCGAGTGGAAAACCAGGAGAGTCTGAAAATCCGCTCCACGCCGAGTTCTGGCACGTTCCACCGCGACGTACATGGTTGTGCTGCAGCGCTAGGAGGCACTGGGGTCGGTGACCGCCGCTCGGCCCGCGTGAACCTGGCAGCCTGTGAGCCATGAGCGAGTGGACGGCGGGTCGGTACCGGTCGCCGCGACGGCGTGGGTCGGTGCGGGGCACGGCCACCATGATCGCCACCCTCATCGTGGCCACCGCCTTCATCCCCGCCTGCCGGTCGAGCGCATCGCACCCGCAAGCCGGCGCGGCGCGGGCCGGCACGTCCGAGCCGACGCAGGCGGCCACGTCCGAACCGAGCGTGATCATCGACACCGACCTGTCTCTGTGGTGGGACGACGCCACTGCCGTCGGACTGGCCAACGTGCTGCAAGAGCGCGGCGAGGTTCGCATCCTTGGCGTCGTGTCCGATGTCCGCAACGCGGTGGCGGTCGCCGCCATCGATGCCATCGACACCGCGTATGACCACGGCGACATTCCGTTGGGCGCCGTCGCCGGGAGCGACGCGGACACCTTCTCCCACGGCTACACCGACAAGCTGGTCAGCCGGCTTCCCCACTCGGTCAAGACCAGCCACGACGTCCCCGGCGCGGTTGCCCTCTACCGGCGTCTGCTGACGAGCGCGCCCGATCACCGCGTGACCATCGTGTCGCTCGGCGGATACACGAACCTCGCCGGCCTGCTCGATTCGAAGGCCGATGCGGCGAGCCCGCTCGACGGGCGGGCACTGGTCGAGAAGAAGGTGACGCGGCTCGTGATCATGGATGGACTGTTCCCCGGTGGTGCTCCGGCGCTCACGAACCAGAAAATCGATCTCGCGGCCGCGAGCGCGGTGGTCGGCGGAGAGGGATGGCCCACGCCGATTGCCTGGGTCGACGGTTTCGGTGGGATCAACACCAAGGTCGGAGGAACGCTGTGCACGGCAGCGCCGATCGACCATCCGATGCGTGTCGTGTACGAGGCACTGTTTGGCTGTGCACCACCGGGGGACGGCAACTGGGACGCACCCGCGTTGCTGTACGCGCTCGGCGATCCGAAGGGTGTCTTCTCAGAGTTGGGTCAGGGCGGCGCAGCGGTCATCAACGCGCAGGGCGGGTTGTCGTGGGAGACCCCGTCGTCCCGCAAGCACGACGTCTATGTCCACGTGGTGGACCAACCGACCCTCAACCGGCGAATCGACGAGCTCCTCGTCGCTCGGTGACGAGCGTCCTTGCCTTCGACGCTCGTCATGGCCGGCTTCTCGTCGCGCTCATCCACCGTCGCGGTGGTTGCGCGCACCGAGAACGCAGACTTCAGGGGCGCAGGGCGCGGAGGCGGGCGACGACGCGGGGGAAGGCTTCGGTGAAGGCTGCGATGTCGGCGTCGGTGGTCGACCAACCGACGGAGAGTCGAAGCGAGCGCTCGGCGTCGACGCCCATCGCGGCAAGGACGGGGGACGGCTCGAGCGACTCCGACGAGCACGCGCTCCCCGAGTGGGCGGCGACGCCGGCCTGGTCGAGCCCGAGGAGCACGGCCTCCGCCTCCACGCCCTCGACCCCCACGCACACGAGGTGGGGCAGGCGCTCACGAGTGTCGCCGTACGCGACGACGTCGTCGACGGCCAGCGCCGCGTCGAGGATGCGCTCGGTCTGCGCGCGGGCGACCTGGCTCTCGGCTTCGAGCGTGTGCGCGTCGAGCGCGACGGCCGCGGCGCCGAACCCGGCGATGGCTGCGACGTTCTCCATCCCCGCCCTTCTCGCGCGCTCCTGCTCACCTCCGACGAGCATTGGCCGGACGCGTAGGCCCCGCCGCACGAGCAGCGCGCCCGCGCCGTGCGGGCCCCCGAGCTTGTGGGCGCTGACCGACATCAGATCGGCGCCGAGCGCGTCGAAGTCGATCGCGACGTGACCGGCGGCCTGGGCCGCGTCGACGTGGACGAGGACCCCGGAAGCGCGACACGCGGCGACCACCTCGGTCACCGGTTGCAGGGTGCCGACCTCGTGGTTTCCCCACTGCAGGTGCACGAGCGCGGTGCGACCGGGCTCGACGGCGGCCATCATCTGCTCCGGGTCGACGCGACCGGCCTCGTCGACACCGACCCACGTCACGTCGTGGCGGTCCGACGCGTCACGCACCGACGAGTGCTCGACTTCAGGGCACACGATGTGCGCACCTCGCTCCGACGCTCCCCATGTCGCGGCGTTGACGGCCTCGGTGCCGCTGCTCGTGAAGACGACCTCGCGGCCGCGGGCGCCGAGCAGCGTCGCGACCTGCTCGCGCGCCTCCTCGATGACGCCGCGGGCGATCCGTCCTTCCGTGTGCACCCGGCCCGGGTCGGCCCCGCCCCCGAGTTGGGGGAGCATCGCCTCCACCACGGAAGGACGCGCGGGCGACGTCGACGCGTGATCGAGGTAGTGCCGGGAGCTCACACGGTGGTGACGCACACGTCGTCGCCCTGGGGACGGGACGACGTGGTCTCCGGGGTGGTGTCGCCGTAGAGGCCGGCCAGCATGCCCCTCACCATCCCCCGGTCGACGGCGCAGATGAACGGGTGCTGCTGCGCGGCCGACCCGAACGGGCACTGCTCGGCGATGATGGCGAGCGACCCGCCGCGCGCTTCGGCGTGGGCCGCGAAGCCGTGGGCGGTGAACGCCTCGGCCACCGCGTGCAGCGCGGCCCGGAAGGAGCGGTGCCTCGCCTCGGGCGCCATGTCGTGGGCGAGCGAGAGGCCGTAGTCGTGGCCCACCTCCTCGGCCATCGCCTCGGCCTGCTCGGGCGGCACGAGCGCGAGCGCCCTTCCGAGCAGGACGATGAGCAGGTCGTCGCGGCGGGCGGGGAACTGGAGCTCCATCTGCTTGTTGCTGGCCCGGTAGCGCTTCGAGGGCCGGCCCGCGCCCGCGTGCACCTGGTCGACACCGACCTGCAGGTACCCGCCCGCGGCCAGCTTGTCGAGGTGGTGACGGGCCACGTTGGGGTGCAGCGCGAACCGCTCCGCGACCTCGGCTGTGGTGACGCCATCGTCCTCCTCACGGGCGAAGAGGTAGATGTCGCGGCGGGTCGGGTCGCCGAACGCGGTCGTCACCGCCGTCACCGCGGCGGAGAACGTCTCGGGCGAAAGCTGCTCACGGGAGGTGTCGGCGTCGCCCACACCGATATTCTACCTATCCGCGTAGTGGAAATGTCCCGAACGAGGAGGTGGAGGCCCCGATGCCGTTCCGGCGGGCGAGTGCGAGCGTGGGCCAGGCGCAGGTGCTCGATGCCCTGCGCCCGATCCTCGACCCGTGGTTCCGGCGCGGGATCGGCGAGCTGGGCTTCGTGCGCGACGTGCGCGTCCGCGGCGCCACCGCCACATGCGTCGTCGCGGTGCCGATCGACGGCGCAGGCGTCGACAAGCTCCTCGCCGACATGGATGCGGCGGTGTCCGCGCTCGACGGCATCGATCGCCTCGACGTCGAGTGGCAGCGGATGACCGAGCCCGAGCTCGCGGAGCTGAGGTCGCACCTGCCCGACGTCGCGATCGGCGACCCGGCATCGAAGACGCGCGTCCTCGGGATCTCGTCGGGCAAGGGGGGTGTAGGCAAGTCGTCGGTGACGGTGAACCTCGCCGTCACGCTCGCCGCCGCCGGCCACGACGTCGCCATCCTCGATGCCGACGTCTACGGGTTCTCGGTGCCAAAGATGCTCGGCATCAGCGAGCCGCCGCTCGTGATCGACAAGCTGATCGTCCCACCGGTGGCCCACGGCGTGAAGTGCATCTCCATGGGCTTCTTCGCCGATGACGACCAGCCCGTCATCTGGCGGGGGCCGATGCTGCACAAGGCGCTCGAGCAGTTCCTCACCGACGTCTATTGGGGCGAGCCCGACTACCTGCTGGTCGACATGCCCCCCGGCACCGGCGACGTCGCGTTGTCGATGGCACAGTTCACCCCCCGCTCGGAGACGTATGTCGTCACCACACCGCAACCGGCCGCGCAGCGCGTCGCCCAGCGCTCCGCGCTCATGGCGGAGAAGGTGAACCTCGAGATCAAGGGCGTGATCGAGAACATGTCGTGGTTCACCGGCGACGACGGGCGTCGCTACGAGATCTTCGGGTCGGGGGGTGGTCAACTGCTGGCCGAGCGACTCGGCGTGCCGCTCGTCGGCCAGGTGCCGCTCGTGATCCAGCTGCGTGAGGGCGGTGACTCGGGCAACCCGATCGTCGCCGCGCAACCGCACAGCGAGGTGGGGGAGGCGTTCGGGGCCATCGCCGGATGGATCGTGGGCCACGGGCCCAAGCGCATCTACCGCCGCGAGCTCACGATCCGCTGAGCCGCGGCCCGGTGCGTGGGCGCAAGCCGTACCCTCGGTGTCATGGGTGAGAAGCCGATCGGGCGCCGTGTCGCCCTGGGCGTCATCGGCGCGGGTCTCACCGGGATCGTGTTCGGCTCGCACGTGCAGGACGCGATGGAGCGGATCCTGGGTCCGATCACAGCGCGTGACGGCACCGGGCTGTCGTCGCTGTTCCCGGTGGGGCGGTTCCGCATCTACTCGGTGGTGGGGCGGCTCCCGCACCGGAGCGAGGCCGAGTACCGCCTCCATGTCGGCGGTGCGGTCCGGACGCCGCTCACCCTCACGATGGCCGATCTGCGGGCATTTCCCCCGCTCCGCCTCACCAAGGACTTCCAGTGCGTCACCGGATGGCGGGTGCACGACGTGAAGTGGACGGGCGTGCGCCTCTCCGACGTGCTCGATCGTGCCGGTCTCGACGAGGAGACGGCGGGCGGGGTCGTGTTCCGCTCGTTCGACGGCGCGTACACCGAGACGCTCACGCTCGCCCAGGCGCGCCGAGACGACGTCATGGTGGCGTACGAGCTCGAGGGGAAGCCGCTCTCGTCGGCGCACGGTGGGCCGGCGCGGCTCTACGTCGGCCCGATGTACGGCTACAAGTCCTGCAAATGGCTGGAAGCGATCGACGTGGCGCGCGGCACGCCCGCGCCCGGCTACTGGGAAGTGCGCGGTTACGACGTCGACGGGTGGGTTGGGCGTTCGAATGGCCGTGACGACCCGGCCGTCTGACGCGCTCGACGAGGGTCGCGTCGCGCGCTTCGACCGGGTGGAGCGCATGCTCCACTGGACGACCGCCGCCATGTTCGGCGTCCTCATGTTCACCGGAGCGGTTCTCTACGTCGGCTCGCTGTCGGCGCTGGTCGGACGGCGAGAGCTGGTGCGTGTGGTCCACGTGTGGACCGGGTTGCTGCTGCCGATCCCGTTGATCATCGCGTTGGTCGGCCCGTGGCGGCGCGCGCTCGGGGACGACGTTCGGCGGCTCAACCGATGGGACGACGACGACCGACGTTGGATGCGCTCGCTCGGGCGCGATCCGTTCGCGCGACCGGCCAAGTTCAACGCGGGACAAAAGCTGAACGCCGCCTTCGTGGCCGGCGCCGCCGTCGTGATGCTCGCGACCGGATCGGTCATGCACTGGTTCGCCCGGTTCCCCGACGACTGGCGCACGGGCGCGACCTTCGTGCACGACTGGACCGCGATCGGCCTGTTCGTCGCCATCACAGGTCATGTGGGCAAGGCGCTCGCGGACCCGGTGGCCCTGCGCGGGATGATCCGCGGCTGGGTGCCCGCGTGGTGGGCGCGCGCCAACCGGCCCCGCTGGGTGCAGGAGCCCGACGTCCGGGCCGACGAGGGCTGAGCACGCCCTACGCTGACGGGAGGATGACGTCGCCGGCTGACGCGCACGAGCTCGTGACAGCCGTCGCCGGCTACGGCCTCCCGGCCGCGGGCCCGGCCGGCCGCGGAGGACACGACCACGTCCTGGGGCCGCCCCTCGTGCGGCCGCTCGACGCCCGGCTGCCTGACGGCGTGTGGACGGCGTTGCTCGCCCACTGCCGTAGCCAGCGGGTGACCGGGTTCCTCGCCCTCGCGGTGCGCGAGGGCGCGCTTCCCACCCGGCCCGACCAGGCGAAGGAGGCGGACACCGCCCACCGCGAGGCGATGAGCACGGTGCTGGTCCTCGAGCGCCTCCTCCTGGACACCGCGGACCTCCTCACCGGGGAGGGGATCGCGGTTCGTGCGCTCAAGGGCTCGAGCGTGGCCCACCTCGACTACCCCGCGCCGGAGCTGCGGTCGTTCGGTGACGTCGACCTCCTCGTGCGCTCGGAGCAGTTCGACGACGCGGTGGCGGCCCTCGGCCGCGCCGGCCATCGACGCCGGTTCCCACAGCCGCGCCCGGGCTTCGACCGGCGGTTCAGCAAGGGCACGAGCTTCGTCACCGACATGGGCACCGAGATCGACCTGCACCGCACGTTCGTCATGGGACCGTTCGGGCTCACTATCAAGCTGGACGACCTCTGGGCGCGTGCCTCGACGTTCTGCGTCGGCGGCGTGGCGCTGTCTTCGCTCGGCCGTGAGGAGCGTTTCCTCCACACGTGCTTTCACGCCTCGCTCGGCGACAATCCGCCCCGTCTCCTCGCCCTGCGCGACGTGGCCCAGGTCGTCCTCGGTGGGCGCCTCGACCTGCACCTGGTGCGAGCGCTCGCCGCCTCGTGGCAGGCCGACGCGGTGTTGGCCCGCGCCGTCCATCTCGCGTGGCAGGCCTTCGGCCTCGACGTCGCCGGCAGTCCCCTCGCGGCGTGGGCGGTGACCTACCGGCCCGATCACCACGAACGCCGGGCGCTCGCGGCCTACACCGACCCCCACGGTGGTTACTCGGCCCGGTCCGCCGCGGCGTTGCGCGCGGTGCCCGGCGTGCGCGGCAAGGCCGCGTACCTGCGTGCGCTCGCGTTCCCCGCGCGCGACTACCTCGACCCGAGGCACCGTGGTCGCGTCGACCGGTGGCGGCAGGGAGTCGCCGCCATCCTCCGACGCGAGCGCTCGGGCCCGGCACGAACGGGCCAACCATGACGTCCGTGATCCGCACGCCACCCGTTCTCTCGACCGCGCGCCTCGACGCGCTCCCGTGGGCGCACGCGTCGGGTCCCTTCCGGGCGATCGCCCACGACTTCGTGGTGCGCACCTGTGACCCCGCCCTCGGCGAGTACCTCGGAGCCGTGCTCGACCCTTTGTCCGTCGACGGACAGGCGGGCGACGGTCTCGACACGTCGCGCGCATACTCGGTCCTCGACCGGGGGGATGCGACCAAGAACCGCTACGCGCTCTACTTCGGTCGCGAGCGGCTCGCCCTGACACCTTCGGGATCGTTCGTCGTCGCCACCTTGTTGTGGCACGTCAACCGTCGGGCAGTCGAGTCCGGTGACGGGTACGTCCTCGTCCATGCGGGCGCGGTGGAATGGGATGGGCGAGCCGTCCTGTTCCCCGCTCCGATGGAGTCGGGAAAGACGACACTCGTCGCGGGCCTCGTGCGCGCCGGCGCCCGCTATCTCAGCGACGAGGCGGCCGCCATCGATCCCGAGACCCTGCGCGTGCACCCGTTTCCGAAGTCCCTCACCGTCGGCGCCGGGTCGTGGGAGGTGCTCGCCGACCTGACGCCCGATGTCGACCCCGAGGTCACCCGTCGTTATCTCCTCACCGAGTGGCACGTCGACGCACGGACGATCCGCCCCGACGCGATCGCGCCGCCGACTGCGCCCGCGTTCGTCATCGCGCCTCGCTACGAGCGTGACGCCGGCACCGCGCTGTCGCCGATGACCCGCGCCCAAGCGGTGATGGAGATGGGGCAGAACTCGTTCAACCTGTCGCACCACGGTCGACGAGGCGTCGAGGTGCTGGCCATGGTCGCCCGCCGGTCGACGTGTCACCGGCTCGTCGTGGGTGACCTCGACGTCGCGTGTGCGCTGTTGCGCGACGTACTCTCGACGTGACATGGACGGGCACGCCAGCGAAGCGGAGGAGCCTCGGTTCCTCGCCGAGCCGCCGTCCTCGTGACTCGACAAGCTGAACCGCCTCGTGTGGGCGGCCACGAGCACGTTCGATGTCGACGGCCTGTACCTGGGGGTGCGGTCCACCACGACCGCGGTCGACGACGTGCTGCGCGCCGCGCTCGCTGCGCATCTGGTCACCGACGTCGAAGCGCCTCCGAACTACTCGGTGCAGCTCGGTGAGCCGTCTGCGTCCGGCGCCGCGACCGGCTTCCACTTCCTGTACCGCAGCTCGGCGTCGGTGGTGCGCACCCGCGACGCGCGGCGCGTCGTGCGCGGCCTCCTCACCCACCTGTCGAGCCATCGCGTCGATCCCGGTTCGGGGCTGCTTCGGGTCCACGGCGTGACGTTGGTGGCCGGCGACACCGCCGTGCTCGCACCTGCGGTGCTCCGGCAATGGCCCGAGCTGATCGAGCGCCGGTTGAACGGGCACGGCTTGCGCTTCGCCGACACGCCCTGGGCGCTGGTCGATCCGACGCGGGCCGAGGTCGTGGTGCCCGAGCCCTCGCTCGAGATCGACTGGCAGGCGCTCGACCGGCTCGACGCGCTCACCGGAGGCACCGCCCGCCCCGACCCGCCGGTGGAGCCGGGACGGTATCCCCTCGTGGGCTGGGCGTTCTGGGTCGGCGCCGACGTGACCGGCCGGCTGTCGCGCGCGCAGGCGGTGATGCACGCGCTCCAGCTGACGATCGGTGCGCTCGACGGAGGCGGAGGACGCGGCGACGTGCAGCGTGCGCTGGACGGCCTCGCCGCGGTCGTGCGCGAGCTCGAGCCGGCGGCCATCGCGTGGAGCGACCCGACCGAGCTCGTGCACCCGCTGGCCGCCCTCGCGTCGAGCGCGGGCAGAGGCGGCGAGCTCGCGTGATCCAGCCCGCCGAGATCGACCGCTTCTTCGTGCCCCGGCCGCGGGCCGACGTGGCGTTCGTCGAGATCGACGGCGAAGCGGTGATCGCCGCGCCCGAGGGCGACGACGGGCGGCTGCTCATCCACTGGCTCAACCCGATCGGGACGATCGTCTGGCAGTGCTTCGATGGCGCGGCGTCGCTCGACGAGCTCATCGCCGACCTCGTCGACGCGTTCGGAGCCGACCCCGACGTCGTCGCCCACGACGTCGTCGAGCTCTCACGCGCACTCGGTCGGACCGGCCTGCTCGACGGCGTGACCGCCCAGCTCCCCCTCGGCCGCGCGGGTGGCGACGGGTACGAGCCCGAAGGGTTGCCGCAGGGGTCGGAGGTCCCGCGGTTCTCGCGTCGCGACCTCGACGGCCGCGACGTCGAGCTCGCGGACCTGCGGGGGCGCCGGCTGGTGCTGGTCAACTGGAGCCCGTCGTGCGGGTTCTGCTCCTCGATCGCGACCGAGCTGGCGTCGCTCCACGCCGACCTGCACGCTCAGGACACGGAGCTCGTGCTGTTGGCCTTCGGATCGGCGGACGACAACCGGTCGCTGCTGCGCGATGCCGCGCTGTCCTGCACCGTGCTGCTGCAGGGCGACGACGCGGTCGACCTCTTCCGCGGTCTGGGCACCCCCTGCGCCTATCTCGTCGACGAGCACGGGCTGATCGCGTCGGCGCTCGCAGTCGGCGCGAACCAGGTTCCTGCACTCGCGCGGCTCGCGGCCGGCCACGCCGGCCGGTGAGGAGAGCCGGCCACGCCGGCCGGTGAGCTCGCCACGGGAATGACGCCACTCGTATGCTGGAGGGGCACGCGAGGCGAGGGGACCGGCATGCATGCCGAAGGTGTGGCGCGACGCGAGGTGCTCAAGCGGCTCGGTGTCGCGGCGGGCGTGGCCTGGGCGGCGCCGGTGCTCACCACCGTGCACATGCCGGCGAGCGCCGCCAATGTCGGTACGCCCAACCCGCAGCAGTGCGCGGGCGCGACGTGCGCGTCGTTCACGCCGTGCTCGACCAACATCGACTGTGTGTGCGGGAGCGTCGTGGGGGGCGGTGGTCTGTGCATTCCGGGCAGCACGGCGTGCGAGTCGCTCCCGCCCTGCGAGAACCTCGTCTGCCCGTCGGGAAGCGTCTGCAGCGTGGACAGCTGCTGCGGCGACCCGGTGTGCGTGCCGTTGAACCTTGCCGCCCAGTGTCCGCCGATCTCCGCGCAGCAGACGGCGTCGGCCGCGCGCGTGCACGCGGGCGCCGGCACGTTCGGCGGCTAGCTCAACCAGTGCCGCCGCGCTCAGGCGGACGACGGTGCGAACGCGCCCAACGTGTCGCGCGTGAGCGCGTGATGTGGAGGTAGCTCGACCAGGCGCACGAGTTGTTGTGAGGCCCGCGTGCAGAGCTCGCTGTACGCGGGCACGGTCTCGCCGGTGAACAGTGTCGGCTGGGGCTCCTGGAGCGCGAGCAGCCCGATGCCGCCGTCGCCGTCACCGATGACGACGCCCTGATGCTCCTCGAGCAGGCCCACCGCCTCGGTGATGCGCGCCGCGCCGAGGTCGGGCACGTTGAGCCCGATGACGACGCTGCCCTCGTAGCCCAGGTCGATCCCCTGCTGGAACGCCCGCGCGTAGCGCTCGCCGGGCGACGCTCCGAGTTGAGGCCAGAGCCGGAAGCCCAGGGCGCGGGGCGTGAGGCTCGACTCCGCGTCGGGCGGGTGCACGAGCAGGACCCGGCCGACGCCGGCCACCTGACGCACCGTGTCGAGCGTGGCCGAGAGGAGCCGGAGGGCAACGGCGGGATCGTCGGTGAGGCCGGGGACGCCGTATGCAGGGTCGTCCGCCAGCACCATCAGGGCTGGTCGCACAACGCCGCAACCTAGCAAACGGCGCGCGGTGGGCTAGAACGGGGACACCTCGTCGTCGCCGGACGTGAGGCACTACGACGTTCAGCCGGCACGACGTTCAGCCGGCACAGACGCTTGGACCGATCGGGAGGAGCAGACGTGGAAGTTCGGATCGGCGTGATCTACACGGCGAAGGAGATCGAGGTGGAGGTGACCGACGAGACCGATCGCGACGAGTTGGTGCGAGCGGTCGAGGCGTCGGTCGCGCAGGGGAGCGGCATGCTGTGGCTGACCGACCGTCGCGGCCGCAGGGTCGGCGTGCCCGCCGACAAGCTGGCCTACGTGGACATCGGCGCGGTCGCCGGCGAGCGGCGGGTGGGCTTCGCCGCCCTGTGAGCAAATCCCTGCTCGACCGCCGGCTCGTGTTCGTCACGGGGAAGGGCGGCGTCGGCAAGAGCACCATCGCCGCGGGGCTGGCGTTGCTGGCGACGCAGCGAGGCAAGCGCACGCTCGTCTGCGAGGTCGATGCCAAGGGCAACCTGGCCGACTTCTACGAGACGTCGCGCACCCGCTTCAAGCCCCGCGAGATACAGCCCGGTCTGTTCGCGATGTCGATGGACACCGAGGCATCGCTGCAGGAGTACCTGCGCCTGCAGCTCAAGCTGCCGGCGGTCGCGCGCATCGGGCCGCTCGCGCGCGCGTTCGAGTTCGTCGCCACGGCCGCGCCCGGGGTCAAGGAGATCCTCACGACCGGCAAGCTGTGCTGGGAGGTCCGCGAGCGCCATTACGACCTGGTCGTGGTCGATGCGGCGCCGACCGGTCACATCATCGGCCAGCTGGCGGCGCCGCAAGCCATCAACGAGCTCGTGAAGGTGGGCCTGGTGCGCCAGCAGACGGGCTGGCTCATGGACATCCTCAGCGACCCCGTCACCACCGGGCTGGTGATCGTCACGACGCCCGAGGAGATGCCGGTCAACGAGACCATCGAGCTGTCCGGGCGGGTGCGCGAGGAGACCGACGTGGACCTGGCCGCCATCGTCGTCAACCGGGTGCTGCCCGAGCTGTTCAGCCACTCGGAGGAGGAGCTCTTCGAGCACCTGCGTGAGCCCGCCATGGTCGCGAGCCTCGGCGAGGTGGCCCGCGGCCCGGTCGAACCGATCCTCGACGCGGCGCGCCTGGCGGTCACGCTGCGCCGCACGCGTGCGAGCCACCTCGATCACCTGCGCGCGTCGGTCGACCCCGACCTGCCGCTGTTGTACGTTCCCTATCTGTTCACTCGCAGCCACGGGCTGCGGGCAACGCACCAGGTGGCAGACGCGCTCGCCGCGGAGCTGGGCTTCTAGTGCCCAGGCGTCAGAGCTCCGAGCGGGCGCGAACGCTCGAGCAGTTGCTGGCCGCCAAGGAGATCGTCATCTGCTGCGGGTCGGGTGGCGTCGGCAAGACGACCACGGCCGCGTCCGCCGCGGCGATGGCCGCCACGTCGCTCGGCGGCAAGGTCCTGGTGCTGACCGTCGACCCCGCCCGCCGCCTGGCCAACGCGCTGGGCCTCGAGGGCTTCGGCAACGTCGAGACGCTGGTGTCGCCTGAGGCGTTCAAGCAGGCGGAAGTCGACCCGCGCGGTGAGCTGTGGGCGGCGATGCTCGACACCAAGCAGTCGTGGGACGCCCTGGTGCTCCGCCACGCACCCGACGAGATCACCGCCCGCCGCATCCTCGAGAACCCGCTCTACCAGAACGTGTCGGGACGCTTCGTGCAGAGCCACGAGTACATCGCCATGGAGCGCCTGTACGAGATCCACACCGGTGGCACGTACGACCTGATCGTCGTCGACACGCCACCCACCCGCAACGCCATCGACTTCCTCGAGGCGCCGGAGCGCATGGCCGACTTCTTCAGCAGCCGGCTGCTCCGCTGGCTCACCGTGCCCGCCCGCTCGCGTGTCATGAACTTCGCGACCCGTCCCTTCTACCAGATGGCCGACCGGATCCTGGGGTCGCAGTTCCTCGAGGACATCGCCGAGTTCTTCCTGCTCTTCCAGACGATGTACAAGGGCTTCGTCGAACGGGCCGAGGCCGTCACCCGTCTCCTACACGACCGGCGCACGACGTTTCTGGTGGTGACCACGCTCGAGGCGGCGCCGCTGCACGAAGCCGAGTTCTTCATCTCCGCCCTCGCGGGCAAGGGCTACCACCTGGGTGCGCTCGTGCTCAACAAGGTGCTGCCCGCATACCTCCTCGACGCGGACGCGGCGCGCGTGGCCGAGCGCTTCTGCGCCGAGGGGCCGGTGCTGGCCGAGCAGCTGGGCTCCCGCGAACCGAGCTCCGATCTGGGCGACCGCGCGCTCGTGGCGCGCGTCCTCACGGAGATCGGCGAGAGCTACCGCAACTTCGGTGTCGTGGCCAAGCGCGAGACCGAGCAGCGGGCGGAGCTGGCGTCTGTGCCCGACGTGGTGGCCACCGTGCCCTACTTCGAGACCGACATCTACGACCTCGGCGGCCTGCTCCGGCTGGGCGAGTCCATCTGGAAGTAGGCCGGTGGCCGTGCCACCGGCAAGCTGTCCCGCCGCCACGCCGTACCATTCGACACAGTGCTCGACTACCACCTGCACCTCTGGCCTCACGGCACTCGGGCGTCGCAACCCACGCTCGAGCAGCTCGCCGCGTACTGCGAGCGCGCCGCGCAGGCGGGGGTCACCGAGATCGCGCTGACCGAGCACCTGTACCGCTTCCGTCAGGCCGACGCCGCGCTGCGCGGCTGGTGGGACGACGAGCCCGACCTCGCTCTCCGCGCCCAGATGAAGGGCTACTGGGACGACCACGTCTCGGCCGACCTCGACGACTACGTCGAGGCGGTGCTCGAGGCCAAGGCGGCCGGCCTCCCCGTGCTGCTCGGTCTCGAGGTCGACCACTACGCGGGTCGTATGGACGAGGTCGCCCGCCTGCTCGCGGGCTACCCGTTCGACGTGCTGCTCGGCTCCGTGCACTGGATCGGGGCGTGGGGCTTCGACATCCTCGAAGACCCGGTCGTGCTGGCCGAGTGGGACAACCGGAGCATCGAGAGCACATGGGACGGCTACACCGACGCGCTCGAGGAGCTGGCGGGCTCCGGCGTCTGCGACGTGCTCGCCCATCCCGACCTCCCCAAGGTCAGCGGTCGCCGTCCGGCCGTGCCCGACGAGTGGTACGAGCGCATGGCGGAAGCGGCGGCGTCGAGTGGCATGGCGGCGGAGGTGTCATCCGCGGGTTGGCGCAAACCCGCGGCCGAGGCGTACCCCGCGCCCGCGCTGCTCGCGCGCTTCCACAAGCGTGACGTGCCGATCACCACCGCGTCGGACGCGCACGACCTGCCCGACGTGGCCGCGCGCGCCGTCGAACTGCGCGTCATGCTCGCCGATGCGGGGTACGAGTGGCTGGCGGGCTATCGCGACCGCCGGCGCCACGCCGTCGCGCTGTAGATGGCGTCACTCGCCGAGATCGCCCGTTCGTACACGAAGGTCGAGGGCACCGCGCTGGCCCACCTCCAGCGGCTGATCGCGGCCTGGGGCCTGCTGGCCGACTTCTGCTTCTCGGACCTGCTGCTGTTCGTGCCCGTGGCCGGCGGCGAGTCGGAGTTCGTGATCCTGGGTCAGATGCGCCCGACGACCAGCCAGACGCTCTACCGCGAGGACCAGGTCGGCCGGGTCGTCGACGACGTGGAGCGCCCGCTCGTCGCCCGGGCCTGGCGGCTCGGCCAGATCGTCGACGGCGAGAACAAGCTCGACCCCCAACGCGAGCGGTCGCGCATCCAGTGCATCCCGGTGCGCTGGAAGGACGCGTTGGTCGGCGTGATGACGCGCGAGTCGGTGCCGTCGGTGGGTCGCCGCCCCGGCGAGCTCGAGCGGGTCTACATCGAGATCTTCGACCGCTTCGCCCGCATGATCGCCACCGGAGAGTTCCCGTTCGGCGCCGAGGACATCGAGACCGAGGACGCGCCTCGCGTCGGCGACGGCGTCCTCCTGCTCGACGAGTTCGCACGGGTCGAGTACGCGTCGCCCAACGCGGTGTCTGCCCTCCACCGGATCGGCATCCACTCCAACCTCGAGGGCGCCCGTCTCAGCGAGCTGGGCCTCGACGAATCGCCGGTGCGCGTGGCCTTTGCGATCGGCCTCCCCATCACCGAGGAGATGGAGCGAGGGCCCGTGACGCTCATCCTGCGCGCCATCCCGCTCATCGAGCACCCGAAGCTGTCGGGCGCGGTCGTGCTGTTGCGCGACGTGTCGGAGCTGCGCCGACGCGACCGCCTCCTCATCTCCAAGGACGCGACCATCCGCGAGGTGCACCATCGGGTCAAGAACAACCTGCAGACGATCTCTGCCCTGCTGCGCCTTCAGGGCCGTCGGATGGAGAGCCCCGAGGCCATCACCGCCATCGAGGAGTCGGTGCGTCGCATCCGCTCCATCGCCCTCGTGCACGAGACGCTGTCGCGCGCATCGGGTGAAGAGGTGGAGTTCAACGAGATCGTGCGCCCGCTGGCGCGGATGGTGGAAGAGGGCCTGCTGTCGCCCGATCACCCCGTGCGCATCACCGTCGACGGCGATGCCGGTGAGCTGCGCGCCGAGGTCGCGACCCCGCTCGCGGTCGTGCTCACGGAGCTGCTCCAGAACGCGGTGCAGCACGCCTTTCCCGAGGACGCGGTCGCCCCGCCCGCCGACCCGCAGGTGCGCGTCACGATCGAGCAGCAGCCCGGTGAGCTGGTTGTGCGCGTCCACGACAACGGCGTGGGCCCGCCCCCTGGCTTCTCGGTCGACGACGCCACCAGCCTCGGCCTGACGATCGTGCGGGCGCTGGTCACCACCGAGCTCGCCGGCACCATCTCGATGCACACCGACGACGGCACGCTCGTCGACCTGCGCATCCCGGTCCTACCGAGGGTCGTCTCCTGACCGGCGGGGTTGGGGTCCCCGCCGGACGGTGGCGGGTGCCGAAGCGTAGGCGGGGCCCGCCGCCCAGCAACACGGCGCGCGGCGGTCAGGCAGGCCGGCGGGGTTGGGGTCCCCGCCGGACGCGGCGGGTGCCGAAGCGAAGCGGAGGCGGGGCCCGCCGCCAGCAACGGAGCCGGCGGGGGTGGGGGCCCCGCCCGACGCGGCGGGTGGCGAAGGCGAC
>Ga0066709_100001426_pt1 | contig 15768 bp, 15 predicted proteins | sample GraSoiAngelo_158_FD_79665 | JGI IMG/M metagenome (GOLD analysis project Ga0066709, IMG submission 79665) | Grasslands soil microbial communities from the Angelo Coastal Reserve, California, USA - 14_1009_16_30cm | ecosystem: Environmental > Terrestrial > Soil > Grasslands | place: USA...
ACTACTACCAGGGCGGAGTCGACCACGCGACGATGCACATGATCTACGCGCGCTTCTTCCAGAAGGCGCTGGCCGACCTGGGGTTGGTCGGATTCCGCGAGCCGTTCGCGCATTTTCACGGCAACGGCTGGGTGCAGTACGGCGGCGCGAAGATGTCGAAGTCGAAGGGAAACGTGATCGGGCCGGACATGTTCGTCGACCGGTACGGGGCGGATCCGGTGCGGTTGGCGATGCTATTCATCGGGCCGGCCGACCAGGACATGGAGTTCACGGAGGAGGCGTTCGAGGGGATGGTTCGCTTCGTCCGGCGGCTGTGGCGGATCGTGGGCGAGGTGGTCGAGGCCGGGGCGCGGTCCGACGGCGGCGGCGCGCTGACGCGCAAGGCGAACGAGACGATCGCGAGGGTGACCGACGACATCGGGCGGCGGGAGTCGTTCAACACCGCGATTGCGGCAGTGATGGAACTGGTCAACGAGCTGGCGCGGGACGTGGCCGCGCCTGACGCGCGCTTCGCGGCCGAGACGGCGGTTTCCCTGATCCAGCCGTACGCGCCGCATGTGGCCGAGGAGCTGTGGTCGGCTCTCGGCGGTTCGCGGCTGTGGGAGGCGGAGTGGCCGGTCGCCGACGAGTCGCAGCTGGTGCGCGAGACGTTCGAGCTCGTGATTCAGGTCAACGGCAAGGTGCGCGACCGCGTCGAGGCGGCGGCGGGAGAGTCCGACGAGCAGCTCGTCGAGCGGGCGCTGGCGTCGCCTCGGGTCCAGGCGCACTTGGACGGCAAGCAGGTGCGCCAGACGATCGTCGTCCCGGGCCGCCTGGTCAACATCGTCGTCTAGCCGGCGTGCTCTAGCCGTTGCTTCGCGTGTGCCCGCGCGCGCCCGCGCGCGCCCCTGGGCGGGTGGGGGTTAGGGACGGTACCGCGGAAACGCGCACGCATGTGTCACCGACGTGTGCCGATTGTGTGCCGATTTCGTTGCGCTTTCGGCACAAAGGCGTCACCCACGCGTGACACTTTCTCGGGCACGCTCGGGACATGGCGGAGTTTCTCCTCCAGCGGCGGCGACAGCTCCTGCTCGCCGCGGTCGCGCTCGTGCTGCTCCTGCTCGCAGCCCGCTTCCTCCTGCCCGCGGGCACGGCGACGCCGGCGGCGCCTCTCCCTCCGCCGCCTGGCCTCGGCGCGGGTACGGCCGGCCCCTCCGCGCGGGTGGTGGTCGACGTGGTCGGAGCGGTCCGGCGGCCGGGTCTCTACCGGCTCTCGGACGGTTCGCGGATCGCCGACGCCATCGCCCGGGCGGGTGGGGCGACGCGGAAGGCTGCGCTCGCCCAGGTCAACCTCGCCGCGCCGCTCGCTGACGGCGAGCAGGTCGTCGTCCCGCTGCGCGGCGCGACCGTCGCAGCGCCGGCCGCAACGGGATCGGGCACCGGCACCGGTGCGCCCTCGGCGCCGATCCAACTCAGCACCGCGACGCTCGAGCAGCTCGACTCGCTCCCAGGCGTCGGCCCCGCGACTGCGCAGAAGATCCTCGACTACCGCACGAAGCACGGCGCCTTCAGCTCGGTCGACGAGCTCGACGCCGTTCCTGGGATCGGTCCGAAGCGCCTTGAGCAGCTGCGCGACCTGGTGGTGCCGTGAGCCCGTCGAGAGCCTCGCCGCACGCGTACGTCGCCGCGCTCTGCCTTGGCCTGGCCGGCGCGAACGCCGCGCGTTCCTCGACGTTGGGGCTGGGCATAGCAGCCGCGTTGCTCCTGCTTGCCGCACTCGCTGCGGGCGACGCCTCGCGTCCCTGGCTTCCCGTGGCGCTGCTCCTGCTGGTCGGCTGGTGGTGGGGAGGCGCGCGCCTCGCTGCGCTCGACCGGAGCGTGCTGCTCGCGCGGGTCGACACCGCCGAGCGCACCCAGCTCGTGGTCACTGGTCCGGCTCGCCGGAGCCGCTTCCAGCTACGCGTCCCGGCGGACGTGACCCGCTTCGGACGCCTCCGGTTTCATGAGCCCGTCCTGCTCGAGCTTCCGCTCGGTCGTGCGCCGCCTCAGGGTGCCGTGATCGAGACGATCGCGACCGTGCGGCTGCCACGGCCGAAGAAGCATGGCTTCGACGAGCGGACGTGGCTGAGGCGCCTGGGCATCCACGTCGTCCTGCGCGCGGACCGCTGGACGGCAATCGGCCACCGAGGCGGCCTCGGCGGCCTCGCCGATGCTCTGCGCGCCCGGCTTGCCCGCTCGATTGCGCCGGGTCTCCACGCCGAACGCCGAGGCGTGGTCCAAGGGATCGTGCTCGGCGACGAGCAGGCGCTCTCGGAGAGCCTGCGGCAGCGCTTCCGGGCGTCCGGGCTCTACCACCTGCTCGCGGTCTCCGGCCAGAACGTCGCGCTCGTCGCGGCCGGCGCGTTGGCGCTCGTCTGGCTGATCGGCCTGCCGCGCTGGGCCGGCCAGTTGGCCGCGCTCGGAGCGATCGGCGGCTACGTGCTCGCCGTCGGGCCGCAGCCGTCTGTGGTGCGGGCAGGTGTCGCCGGCGCGCTCGGCTCCCTTGCTTGGCTCGCCGCACGGCCGGCCGACCGCTGGTACTTCCTGCTGCTCGGAGCACTCGCCCTGCTGGCCTGGAACCCGTACGACTTGCTGGACGCAGGCTTCCAGCTCTCGTTCGTGGCGGTCGCGGCGATCTTCGTTGTCGTGCCGCGCTTCCTCGAGGTGCTCGAGGGCTACCCGCTGCACCGGAAGCTGGCGGCAGCCGTCGCGGTCTCGTCGGCGTGCGGAGTCGTGACCGCGCCGATCCTTTGGCTCCAGTTTCACGCGATTCCGCTTGTGACCGTCCCCGCCAACGCGCTCGCGGAGCTCGCCGTCGCGCCGCTGCTCTATCTCGCCTTCGCGACCGCGCTCGTCGCGGCCGTCTTCCCTCCGGCAGCCGCCGCGCTCGCCTCGCTGAACGGCTGGTGCGCCGCGTACCTCGCCGGTTGTGCGCGCCTCTTCGGCGGCCTGCCGGGCGCCCAGGTCCGCTCGACGTCCGGCGCCCTCGTACTGACCGGCCTTGCGGCCGCCACGGGCGCCTATGCTTGGCGGCGGTGGCAGAGCTCGCCGCGGTCTACCTGATCACGGGCACCGACCGGCCCAAGGTCGCGCGGGCCCTGCGCCGCCTGCGCGAGCGGGTCGGTGAGGACGCGACCGAGACGCTGACCGCCCTCGAGGCCCACGCGGACGACGTGGTCGCGGCCTGCAACGCGCTCGGCCTCTTCGCCGTCGAGCGCCGCCTGGTCGTGGTCGAGAACGTCGAGCGCTGGAAGGTCGCCGACCTAAAGGGTCTCGAGGACTACTTCCGCCGGCCGGCGCCGACGACCGTGCTCGCGCTGACCGGCGAGGAGATCAAACGCGACTCGGCCCTTGCGAAAGCAGTGGCGAAGGCCGGCGAAGTGCTCGCCTACGACCTGCCCAAGCGTGGCCGCAAGGCGGACTTGCCCCGCTGGGTCGAGGCGCAGCTCGCCGAGCGCGGCGTTCGGATCGACGCCGACGCCGCCCGCGCACTGGTCGAGCTCGTGGGCGAGAACACCGAGGAGCTTGCGACGGAAATCGACAAGCTCGCGACGTGGGCGGCCGGCGAGCGCTTGACCGAGCGGGAGATCGCCGAGCTCGTGCCTGCCAGAGCGGAGACTCCGCCGTTCGACCTGACCGACGCGTGGGGCAGCAGAGACGTCGCGGCCGCGGTCGCCGCGAGCGAGCGGATCGTCGAGCGCTCGGGCGACGCGCCGCGCGACGTTCTCATGCGCGTCACTGGCCTGCTCGTCTCACACGTCGGCCGGGTCCGCGACTGCCGCGACCTCGCCGCCCAGGGTGTCCCTCCGGCAGCGGCGGCCGACCGGCTGAAGCGCAACCGCTACTACGTCCAGAAGCTCTACGAGCAGGCCGGCAACTTCACGCACGAGGAGCTCGACGACGCGGTCGTCCGGCTCGCGCAGCTCGACGCCGCGCTCAAGGGCGGCAGCACGCTCCCCGGCGAGCTCGAGTTCACGCGCGCCCTCGCGGACATCACGCGCGGCAGAGAGACGGCCCGGGTCGGGGCCTAGGAACCCGCGCCGGAGACGAGCCGAGCGGCCTGCGACTTCTTGCGGGCCGCGGCGTTGCGATGCAGCGCGCCGCGCGAGGCGGCCTTGTCGATCCAGCGGACGAGCTCGCGGTGCTCGGCCTCGACGCGCCCGCGGTCGCCCTCGTCCACCGCGGCGCGGAGCCGACGGGTTAGCGTCTTGACCGTCGAGGCATAGCGCAGGTTCTCGAGTCGCTCCTCGTTCGCGATCCGGACGCGCTTCTTCTGTTGCTTGATGTTCGGCATGAAAAGTGCCCGCAAAGCGGGCCGCGGCGATGGTAGCAGCAGTCCGCCTTCCTATACTCGGCGCGTGGAAGAGCGAGGCCCGGCCCGCGGCCGACGGCTGGCGAGGTCGACGGCGATCTTCTCGCTCGCCACCGGGCTCTCGCGGATCCTCGGCCTGATCCGCGAGATCGTCGCCGCCTACTACTTCGGCGCCGCGGGCAAGGTGAACGCCTTCACGGTCGCGTTCCAGGTGCCGAACCTGGTGCGCTCGCTCGTCGCGGACGCCGCGCTCTCGTCCGCCTTCGTCCCGGTCTTCAGCGAACTGCTCGAGAAGGGCGAGCGCAAGCGCGCGTGGCGGGTCGCGTCGACCCTCTTCTGGCTGATGTTGCTCGGGCTCGGCGCGCTGACCGCCCTCTTCATCGTGCTCGCGCCGCTCGTGATCGCGCCGTTCGGCGACCCCGGCGGCGACAAGGAGCTCGCGATCGGCCTCTCGCGCGTGCTCTTTCCGATCGTCGCGCTGCTCGGCGTCTCCGGCGTGATCGTCGGGATCCTCAACAGCTACGAGCACTTCACCGTTCCCGCGCTGACCCCGGTCTTCTGGAACCTCGCGATCATCGCGGGCCTCGTGCTGGGCGTCCCGCACGCGGACACGATGAGCGCAAAGCTCTACGTCTACGCGATCTCGATCGTGATCGGCACCGTGATCCAGGTGCTGTTACCGGTGCCGTGGCTGCGCGGGCTCGACGGACGGCTGCAAATGGTGCTCGATTGGCGCGACCCTGCGGTCAGGCGCGTGTTCGTGCTGATGGTGCCGGTGACGATCGGGCTCGGGCTGATCAACTTCAACCTCGTCGTCGACTCGATCTTCGTCTCGCGGCTGATCGACCCCGAGCTGGCGCCGACGGCGATCGACAAGGCGTTGCGCATCTACCTGCTCCCGCAGGGGATGTTCTCCGTTGCGGTGGCGACGGTGCTCTTCCCGTCGCTCTCCCGGCTCGCGGCCCGCGGCGACCTCGACGGCTTCCGCCACATAGTCGGCCTCGGGCTGCGCCAGATCGCATTCCTGCTCGTCCCGGCGAGCGTGATCTCGGCCGTGCTCGCGGAGCCGATCGTACGTCTCCTTTACCAGCGCGGCCAGTTCGGGCCCCACCAGACGCACGTTGTGGCCGGCGCGCTCGCGGCCTTCGCGGCGGGGCTGACGTTCAACGGGACGATGCTGATGCTGAACCGCGCGTTCTTCAGCCTGCAGTCGCCGTGGATCCCGACAGCGGTCGCGCTCGGCAATCTCGCCCTCAACGCCGTGCTCGACGCCGCCTTCTATCGCGTCGGTACCTGGGGGATCCCGCTCTCGACGACCTTCGTGAACATCGCCGGGACCTTCGCGCTGCTCGAGCTCCTGCGCCGCCGGCTCGGCCGCATCGAGCTCGCCGAGACCGGACGCGCCTTCGTGAAGATCGTGCTCGCGTCGCTGGTTGTCGCGGTCGTTTCCTACGGCGCCTGGCGTGGCCTCGACTCCGGCCTCGGACGCTCGCTCGGCGCGCAGATCGTCTCGCTCGGGGTTGCGCTCTTGGCGAGCGTGGTCGCGTACGGCCTCGCGTGCCGGACGCTCGGCGTGCGCGAGCTGCGGGCGCTGCTCTCGCTCCGCCGGCGCGGGGCATGATCGCCTTACAGCCGCTTCGAAGCGAAGACTTGCCGCTGCTGGCCGAGTGGCTGCGGCGCCCACCCGTGCGGGAGGGTGGAGGGAGCCAAAGGCCGCTTCCGCTACGAGCGCGACGTCGAAGAGGAGGGGAAACCGCATCGCGTGATGCGGCTCTAGCGCGGCTACGCTCAGTAGGCCATGGAGCAAGAACGGATCCGCAACTTCTCGATCATCGCGCACATCGACCACGGCAAGTCGACGCTGGCCGACCGCATCCTCGAGCTGACCGAGACGGTCACGGGCAGGGAGATGCGCGCGCAGGTGCTCGACACGATGGAGCTGGAGCGCGAGCGCGGGATCACGATCAAGGCGCAAGCCGTGCGCGTCCTCTGGAAGGGATCTCAGCTCAACCTGATCGACACGCCCGGCCACGTCGACTTCACGTACGAGGTCTCGCGCTCGCTGCAGGCCTGCGAGGGAGCGCTGCTGGTAGTGGATGCGGCACAGGGAATCGAGGCGCAGACGGTCGCGAACGCGTACCTCGCGATCGAGAACGACCTCGAGATCGTCCCGGTGGTGAACAAGATCGACCTGCCGCAGGGCGACCCGGACGGCGCCGCAGCGGAGATCGCGGAGCTCGTCGGCGACAAGCCCGAGCGTGTGTTGCGGATCTCGGCCAAGACGGGCGAGGGCGTCGAGGCAGTGCTCGACGCGATCGTCGAGCGGATCCCTGCGCCGGCCGGCGACCCGGAGGCGCCCGCGCGCGCGCTCGTGTTCGACTCGTCCTACGACCAGTACCGCGGTGTCGTCGCGTTCGTTCGCATGGTCGACGGCTCGTTCCACGCGCGCGAGCGCCTGCGGGCGATGGCCCAGGGGACGCGCTTCGAGGCCGAGGAGGTCGGTTTCTTCTCGCCGACGATGCGCGCCGCCGACTCGCTCACCGCGGGCGAGGTCGGCTACGTGATCACGGGCTTGAAGGACGTCAGCCGGCTGCGGGTGGGGGACACGCTCACGTCGGAAGAGCAGCCCGCCGCCGAGCCGCTGCCGGGCTACAAGGACGTCAAGCCGATGGTCTTCGCGGGGCTCTTCCCGACCGACTCGGACGACTACCCCGACCTGCGTGACGCGCTCGAGCGGCTGAAGCTGAACGACGCGGCGCTCTTCTACGAGCCGGAAACGTCGCAGGCGCTGGGCTTCGGCTTTCGCTGCGGTTTCCTCGGGCTGCTGCACATGGAGATCGTCCGCGAGCGGCTCGAGCGCGAGTTCGATCTCGACCTGATCGTGACCGCGCCGAACGTCGCCTACCGCGTACTGACGAAGGCAGGCGAGGAGGTCGAGGTGCACAACCCTGCCGAGATGCCGCGCGAGATCGAACGGGTCGAGGAGCCGTACATCCGCGCCTCGATCATCGTCCCGAAGGACTTCGTCGGCTCGGTGATGGAGCTGAACACGGAGCGCCGCGGCCGCTTCGACCACATGGAGTACCTCTCGGAGCAGCGCGTCCTGCTCATGTACGAGCTCCCGCTCGGCGAGATCGTGCTCGACTACTACGACCAGCTGAAGTCGCGAACGCGCGGCTACGCGAGCTTCGACTACGACGTGACCGGCTTCCGCGAGGGCCAGCTCGAGCGCGTGGACGTGCTGATCGCCGGCGAGCCTGTGGATGCGTTGTCGCTGATCGTTCACCGCGACGGGGCGTATGCCCGGGGCCGCGCGTTGGTCGATCGGCTGCGCGAGGAGATCCCGCGTCAGTTCTTCGACGTGCCGGTGCAGGCGGCGATCGGGTCGCGGGTGATCGCGCGCGAGACGATCAAGGCGAAGCGGAAGGACGTGCTCGCCAAGTGCTACGGCGGCGACATCACGCGAAAGCGGAAGCTGCTCGAGCGGCAGAAAGCCGGGAAGAAGCGGATGAAGCAGGTCGGCGCGGTCGAGGTGCCGCAGGAGGCGTTCCTCGCGGTGCTCAACCTCGACGGGGGAAAGAAGTGAGCGGCGGCGGGGTCAGGCATCTGTACGTGCACCTGCCGTTCTGCGCCTCGCGCTGCGGTTACTGCGACTTCGTCACGGTGGTGGGCCGGTCGGGTCAGCACCGCGCCTACGTCGACGCACTGCTCTCGGAGCTCGCGCTCGAGCGGGAGCTACTCGCGCCCCGGCTCGAGAGCGTGTTCCTCGGCGGCGGGACGCCGACGTTCACCGAGGGTGCCGAGCTCGCGCGCTTGCTCGGCTCGCTGCCGGCCGCTGACGAGGTGACGGTCGAGGCGAACCCGGAGACCGTGACGCCGGAGTTGGCCCGGCTGCTGCGCGAACGCGGCGTGAACCGCGTCTCGCTGGGCGCGCAGAGCTTCCGGCCGCACCTGCTCTCGGTGCTCGACCGGCGGGCGGGCCCGGACGACGTCCGAAGCGCCGTCTACGCTCTTCGTGATGCCCGATTTGACAACATCTCGCTCGACCTCATCTACGGGATTCCCGGCCAGAGCGCCGCCGACCTCGACGCCGACCTGAGCAACGCTCTCGCGCTGGAGCCCGAGCATCTCTCCTGCTACGAGCTGGAGGCGAAGCCCGGGACGCGTTTCACGCACGCGCACGGCTCGGAGCTGGCGCGCCAGGCCGAGGCGATGGAGTCGTACTTCGAGCACGTCGTCGCGCGCGTCACGGCTGCCGGCTATCGCTGGTACGAGACGGCGAACTTCTGCCGGCCGCCGCACCTCGCGGACGGGCGCGACCTGCGCTCGCGGCACAACCTCGCCTACTGGCGCGGCCGGGACTACCTCGGCCTCGGGATCGGCGCTGTTTCGACAATCGATGGTCAACGCTGGCGCGTCACGCCGAGTCTGGGTCGCTACCTCGCGGCGCTCGCTGCCGGCTCGCGGCCGCCGCGGGAGCTCGAGGAGCTTCCGCCGGAGGTGCGCGAGGGCGAGCGGGTGATGCTCGGGCTGCGGCTCGACGAGCCGCTCGTGCTCGACGGGCTCGAGGGGGCCCTGGACGGGGAGGCGCTCGAGCGCCTCGAGCGGCTCGGCCTTGTGCGCGCGGAGCAAACCGCGGCCGGGCGCGAGCTGGCGCTGACGGAGCGCGGCCGCTTCCTGGGCGGAGGCGTCACGGCGGACTTGCTGGCCTAAAATCCCTGCAAAGGCCCATGCAGCAGGTCACCGAACCCGAGCTCACCGCCCGCCAGGCTGCGATCCTGCGCGGCGTCGTCGAGGCGTACGTCGCAACCGGCCAGCCTGTCGGCTCGCGCACGCTCGTCGAGCGGGCCGGCCTGGACGTCTCCACGTCGACCGTTCGCGCAGACCTCGCGGAGCTCGAGAGCCGCGGCCTGCTGACGCACCCGCACACGTCCGCGGGTCGCATCCCGACCGAGCGCGGCTACCGCTACTACGCCGACCGGCTGCTCGAGCGGCTCGACCCGCAGCCCGAGGGCTTCCCGCTGGACCTGACCACGGCGCGCAGCGAGGTCGACGCGGCGCTGCAGGCGACGACCGAGATGCTCTCGGAGCTGACGCGCCTGCTCGCGCTCGTGTCCGCGCCCCCGCTCGGCACGGCGACCGTGCGGCACGTCGAGGTGCTGCTTCTCCAACCACAGGCGGTGATGGTCGTCGTGATCACGTCGACGGGAAGCGTGACGAAGCGGGTCTATCGCTTCGCCGATCCCGTCGATCCAATGCTGGCCGACTGGGCGGCCGCGTACCTGAATGACCAGGTCGGCGGTCTCGAGCTCGGCAGCAATGTTTTGCGGCGCCGGCTGGACGATCCGGGCCTCGGCCCGCGCGAGCGCGCGTTCCTCTCCACCGTCTCTGCGCTGTTCGACCAAGCGCGCGCCGCCGAGCAGCAAGGGCTCTACGTCGGCGGCACCGCCGGCCTGCTCGAAGACCTGCGCGGCAAGGAGCTCGACTCGTACCAGCGGCTGGTCGAGGTGCTCGAGAAGCGGGCCGCGCTGCTCGAGGTCGTCAGCCAGGCGCTCGACCCGCGCAAGCCGTTCGTCCGGATGGGGCCGGAGCTCGAGCATCCGGCGATGCGCGACCTCGCGCTCGTCGGCGCTTCGTACGGTCTGACCACCCGCACACTCGGCGCCGTCACGCTGCTCGGGCCGGTGCGGATGGACTACGAGAAGGCAATCCGCTCGGTGCGCGCGGCGGCCCACGAGCTCTCGCGCTTCGTCGAGGAGATCTACGAGGACAACTAGGCTTGGTCGATGGCGGCGACGAAGCGCGACTACTACGAAATCCTCGGCGTCGAGCGAGCCGCAACCGAGGGCGAGATCAAGAAAGCTTTCCGCGGGCTGGCGCGCACCCTGCACCCCGACGTCTCCGAAGAACCGAACGCCGAGGAGCGTTTCCGCGAGGTCGTCGAAGCCTACGAAGTGCTCTCGAAGTCCGAGACGCGGGAGCTCTACGACCGCTACGGGCACGCCGGTCTGAGCAGCGGCGGTTTCACGCCGACGAGCTTCGACCTCGGCAGCCTGTCCGACCTCTTCTCCGCGTTCTTCGGGGACGATCTCTTCGGCGTCACCGGCCGCACCCGCCGCGCGCGCGGCGCGGACGTCGTCGCACAGATCGAGATCGAGCTGGCCGAGGCGGCGACCGGCGTGAAGCGCGAGGTCCCGTTCCCGGTCAGCGTCCCGTGCTCCACGTGCGACGGGAGCGGCGCCGAGCCGGGCACGGAACCGGCCACGTGTCCGACCTGCAACGGCGCCGGCCGCCTCGAGCACGTCTCGCGCACCGTGTTCGGGGAGTTCATCCGCTCGCAGACGTGTCCGCGCTGCGGCGGCACCGGCCGCGTGATCGTGCATCCATGCGCTGACTGCGGAGGAGCGGGCCGGGTCGTCGAGGAGCGCACGCTTGAGGTCGAGGTACCGCCCGGCATCCACGACGGCCAGCAGATCCGGCTGACCGGCGAAGGCCACGCCGGCGCGCTTGGCGGGCGCGCGGGCGACCTCTACGTCCAGGTCCGGATCCGCCCGGACCCGCGCTTCGTGCGCGAGGGCAACGACATCGTCTCGACCGTCGATCTGACGATCACGCAGGCCGCGCTCGGCGCGACGCTCGAAGTGCCTACTCTCGACGGCGACGTCGAGCTGCGCTTCGAGCCTGGCACGCAGCCGGGCGAGATCCACGTCCTCCGCGGTCGTGGGATGCCGGTCCTGCAGGGTTTCGGCCGCGGCGACCAGCGTGTGCTCGTCAACGTGCGGGTACCGCGCCGGCTGACGGACGAGCAGCGGACGCTGCTCGAGGAACTGCAGCGCAAGCTGGGCGAGGAGCACTACGGCGACGACGAGGGGTTCTTCGAGAAGCTGAAGAGCGCGTTCCGCTGACCTCGCTGCGCCGCGTCGCGACGGTCGTCCCGCCAGAGCGTGCGGAGAGCGCGCGGGCGTTGATGCTCGAGCTCTTCCCTGAAGGCTTCGAGGAGCGTGACCTCGCGGACGGCGTCGAGCTCGTGGCCTACACCGACGCGGGTGGGGAGGAGCGTCTCTGGGCTGCGTTCGGCACGGTCAGGGCAGACACCGTCGACGCCGGCTGGGAGCAGCGCTGGCGCGATTTCCACCGGCCCGTCCGGATCGGCCGCGTCTGGATCGGCCCGCCCTGGGAGGAGCCGCCGGGGGACGCGATCGCCGTCGTGATCGACCCCGGCCGCGCCTTCGGCACCGGCGGCCACGCGACGACGCGCCTCTGCCTCGAGCTCCTCGGGGAGCTCGAGCCCGGCAGCCTCCTCGACGTCGGGTGCGGCTCCGGCGTGCTCTCAGTCGCGGCCGTGCGTCTCGGCTTCGCGCCGGTCGTCGCGCTCGACCACGATCGCACCGCTGTGGAGACGGCGCGCCGGAACGCCGAGGCGAACGGCGTCGAGCTCGACGTCCGCCAGGCGAACGCGCTCGACGACAGCCTGCCGGAAGCCGCCTACGCGGTTGCAAACGTCTCGGCTGCGTTCGCGGGCCAACTCCGACTGCAGCCCGGAACGCGTGCGCTGATCGCGTCCGGCTACCTCGAGTCCGACCGCCCGGCACCGGCGGGCTTCCGCGCCGCCGAGAGGCGCATCTCCGACGGTTGGGCCGCGGACCTTTTTCTGCGCGAGGAGTAGAGTCCCGCGCCGTGGCGGGTTTCTCGGTGCGCTTCCTGGGCTGCAAAGTCTCGTACGCCGACGCGCAGGCGATCCGCGAGCGCTTGCTCGCGGATGGCCACACGGAGCGCGCCGACGCTGCGGACGTCGCGGTCGTAAACACCTGCTGCGTCACGCACGAGGCTGTCCGCAAGTCGCGCCACGCGGCCGGGCGAGCCGCCCGCACGCACCGGCGCGTCTACGTCACAGGCTGCGGGGCCAACCTCGCGGCCGACGGCTTCGCCGGCCTGCCGGAGAACGTCGTCGTGGTCCCGCGCCGTAGCGAGCGAACGCCGGACTTCGTGGCCGGCGACGTTGGCGCGGTCGGCTGCGTCCGGGCGGACGCTCGGCTGGAGCGCGTTCGCGCCTTCGTCAAGGTCCAGGACGGCTGCAGCTTCTCGTGTGCGTTCTGCGTGATCCCGTTTGTACGCGGCGAGTCGCGCAGCCGGCGCGCCGCCGACGTCCTGCGCGAGGCCCGGCGGCGCGTCGAGCAAGGCCACAAGGAGATCGTCCTCACCGGGATCAACCTCGGCTGCTACCGCGACCGCGAGGCCGGCTACACGCTGCCGTGTCTGATCCGCGCGCTCGGCGAGCTTCCGGGGCTAGCGCGCCTGCGGCTCTCGTCGATCGAGGTCAACCACGTGAACGACGAGCTGGCGGCAGCCCTGCGCGAGACGCCGGCGGTCGCGCGCCATCTCCACGTCCCCCTGCAGTCGGGCGACGACGACGTGCTGCGGGCGATGGGCCGACGCTACAACGCGGCTACCTTCCTGCGGCGGATCGCCCCTCTCGCCGACTTCAACGTCACGACCGACGTGATCGTCGGCTTCCCCGGCGAGGACGAGCCGGCCTTCCGGCGCACGCTCGACCTGGTGGGCGGTGCAGGCATCTCGAGCGTCCACGTCTTCCCGTACTCGCCGAGGCCCGGCACGAAGACCGCCGCCGCCGACACGGTCCCGCTCGAGGTCAAGCGAGACCGCGGCGAGCGGCTGCGCGAGCTATCGCGGGCCGCGAGCCTTGAGCGCTGGCGCTCGAAGGTCGGCAGCGAAGACGTCGTTCTGATCGACCGGCCGGGCCGCGGCTACGGCGACGACTACTCACCCTGGCTCGTGCGCGGCGAGGTCGGCGAGCTCGTACGTGCTCGCGCCCGCGAGGCCACCGAGGAGGGGATTCTCGCTGCCTGACGACTGCCTCTTCTGCAACCTCGTCCGCACGGGCGACCACGTCCATGCCGCCGACGGTTTCGTAGCGGTCCGCGACATCAACCCGAAAGCCGAGACGCACCTGCTCGTCCTCCCCGAGCGGCACGTCGACACATTCCGCGACGTCGGGGAGTTCCCGGCGAACGAGGCGAAGCGGATGCTCGAGTTCGTCGCCGAGACGGCACGCGAGGCCGGGCTCAGCGACTACCGCGTGATCGTCAACGTAGGCGAAGGCGCAGGCCAGACGATCTTCCACCTCCACTGGCACGTGCTCGGCGGCCGCGTCTGGGGCGTGGCGGCATGAGCCTGATCGTGCGGCTCGAGGCCGAGCTCAAGCAGGCGATGGTCGCGCGCGACCGCGAGCGGCGGGACACATTGCGGCTGATCCTCGACAGTCTTCGCCGCGCCGAGAAGGAGCTCCAGCGGCCCTTGCACGACGACGAGGAGCTGCAGGTGCTGCAACGCGAGCGCAAGCGGCGGCAGGAGGCTGCGGAGGGGTTCCGCAGCGCCGGTCGTGACGAGCAGGCGGAGGCCGAGGAGAGCGAGCTGGCCGTGCTCGAGGAGTTCATGCCCGAGCCGCTCGCCGAGGAGGAGCTCGAGGAGATCGTCGACGACGCGATCGCCGAGGTGGGTGCGACGAGCATGCGCGACTTCGGCCGCGTGATGGCGGACGTGATGCCCCAGGTCTCGGGTCGCGCCGACGGCTCGGCTGTCAGCCAGCTCGTCCGCGAGAAGCTCGCCTGAGCGAGTTCGAAGAGCTCGCTGCGCGGCTCGAGACGCTACACGGGTTCGGCCGCCCGTGGTCAGTCGCGGGTGGCTGGGCGATCGACCTCTTCCTCGACGAGGTAACGCGGCCGCACGAGGACATCGAGGTCGGGATCTTCCGCACCGACCAGGGGGCGTTGCGCGCGTTCTTCGCGGGTTGGGAGCTGCTCAAGTGCGAGCGGCCGGGCTGGCTCGATCCGTGGGAGGAGGACGATTGGCTGGAGCTCCCGGTGCACCAGGTCTTTGCGCGCCCTCCGGGAAGCCCACCGCTGGAGCAGCCGTGGGAGCCCGGCGGAGACGAGCTGCAGTTCTTCCTGAACGACGTCGAGGACGGCGTCTGGGTCTGCCGTCGCGACCCGTCCATCACTCGGCCGATCGGCGAAATCGAGCTTCGCTCGGCGTCAGGGATCCCGATCGTCGCGCCGGAGATCCAGCTGCTCTACAAGGCCAAGCACCACCTCGACAAAGACGAGCGCGACTTCAGGGCGACGGTCGGCCGTCTGAGCGACGAGCGGCGGTCGTGGCTGCGGGAGGCCCTCGAGATCGTCCATCCGGGCGACCCCTGGCTCGCAGAGCTCGCCTAGCGACGCGCCGAGGCGTGCTCGCGCCTCGCCCCTTGGTCCTGTAGTTCGGTTCGCCCAGCCTCCTCCCCGAGGCGAGCGTAACGAGAAAATCCGCACCTGTCTGTCACGGAAGCGTGCCGAATGTGTGACTTCTGGGAGGGCCGGCACGGCCCGGCCCAGCGCCTACACTGAGCCTCTGTGCAGGAGGTTCTTTCCGTCTCAAACGACGTCGCGGCCGAGCTCGCCACGGTCGGCGACGGCGTGCTCGAAGCGCTCCGAGACCGCCTGCGCTGCACGATCCTGCTGCGCGGGAACCGGCTGACGATCGAGGGCTCCGATCCCGACGTCGCGCAGGCGAGGGCCGTGATCGACGAGCTCGGCGAGCTGGTCGAGGGCGGCCACGAGATCGATCCGAGCACCGTCGATGCGGTACTCGCAGCGCTCGACCAGGCGGAAGACCTGCGCGAGGTCTTCGAGGACGTCGTCTGGCGCCACCGCGGCAAGCGGATCTCGCCGAAGACCGTCAACCAGAAGCGCTACGTCGACGCCATGCGCCGCCACACGGTCACGTTCGCGATCGGCCCCGCGGGCACCGGCAAGACGTACCTCGCGATGGCCCTCGCCGTCTCGGCGCTCTCCGACCGCGAGGTCGGCCGGATCATCCTCACGCGCCCCGCGGTCGAAGCGGGCGAGCGCCTCGGCTTCCTCCCGGGCGACATGCTCGCGAAGGTCGATCCGTACCTGCGCCCGCTCTACGACGCGCTCTACGACATGCTCGACCCGGACCGCCTGGCCGCGTACATGGAGAAGGGAACGATCGAGGTTGCGCCGCTCGCGTTCATGCGCGGCCGGACGCTGAACGACTCGTTCATCATCCTCGACGAGGCCCAGAACACGAGCCCCGAGCAGATGCAGATGTTCCTGACGCGGCTCGGCTTCGGCTCGAAGGTCGTCGTCACCGGCGATGTGACCCAGATCGACCTGCCGCGCGAGCAGGCGTCGGGCCTGATCCAGGTGCAGGACATTCTCGGCTCGATCGACGGGATCGCGTTCATCCGCTTCGGCCACGAGGACGTCGTCCGCCACCAGCTCGTCCAGCGGATCGTCGAGGCGTACAAGCTGCACGCCGAGGAGACGGGCACGCAGCGGCAGCGCTAGCGGATGGTCGCGGTCGAGGTGGCAAATCGAAGCGGCGTCGAGGTCGAGGAGGAAGCGGCGATCGCA
>Ga0066709_100001428_pt1 | contig 15762 bp, 7 predicted proteins | sample GraSoiAngelo_158_FD_79665 | JGI IMG/M metagenome (GOLD analysis project Ga0066709, IMG submission 79665) | Grasslands soil microbial communities from the Angelo Coastal Reserve, California, USA - 14_1009_16_30cm | ecosystem: Environmental > Terrestrial > Soil > Grasslands | place: USA...
AAATGGCACCATCTCGCCCCATAACGATTAACAAGAAGCTAACGCTTAATCGCATTGAGAATGGACTATTAAAACGCCGCGGCAGGCGTGCTGTAACCCTCGGCATATATTTGTTTCTTGTTGGGATCAGCCTCGCTGTATTCGCCCAAACAATCCGTTATGGTTTCGTTAATTTCGATGACGATCTATACGTGTATAACACGCCAGCCATTCAGGCTGGTGTAACGATTAGAGGGATCGGGCTTGCCTTTACTAGCCCACACGCACGCAACTGGCATCCACTGACGACTATTTCGCACATGCTGGACTGCCAGCTGTATGGCTTAAATGCTGGAGGCCATCATGCTGCGAACGTCCTCCTGCATACCATAGCAGTGTTGCTGCTGTTTGAGGTGCTGCGGCAAATGACTGGCGCAGTCTGGAAGAGTGCCGCAGTCGCAGCATTATTCGCGGTGCACCCACTGCATGTCGAATCAGTGGCGTGGGTTAGCGAGCGAAAAGACGTTCTTAGCGCAGTCTTCTTCTTGCTCATGCTGGCTGCATACGTCCGGTATACGCGCGCGCCATCGATAAGGCGTTATCTGGCGGTCGCCGTTTTGTTTGCGGGCGGGCTCCTGTCCAAACCTATGCTGGTAACCGCACCAGTTATCCTCCTGCTTCTGGATTACTGGCCCCTGCGTCGCTTTGAACAACCATCAACAAAAGAGAGAAACAAAATCTCCAAATTTGGTAGTCAACTACGCGTAACAAGAGGTCTCTTCTTGGAAAAGCTTCCATTGCTGATACTTTCCGCGGGTTCTTGTGTAATCACATTTGTCCTCCAGAAACGCGCTACAGGCGCGATCCCGCCGTTGCCGTTGCTCTGGCGAGTGCAAAACGCGGTCGCGAGTTACGTGATTTACGTTTGGAAAACACTCTGGCCGACCCGCCTCGCCGTTTTCTATCCTCATCCAAACGACACGCTGGCAACTTGGGAGGTGATGCTCGCGATCGGACTGCTTCTCGCCATCACTGTCGCGGCGATCGTTTTCCGGAGAGAACGACCGTACCTGTTCACCGGCTGGTTTTGGTATCTCGGTATGCTCGTCCCCGTGATTGGCCTCATCCAGGTTGGAGAACAAGGCCATGCCGACCGCTATACCTATCTGCCCCATATTGGTCTGTTTGTGCTCGCAGTTTGGCTCGCTGCTGATGTAATAGCAGTCAGCGAGTTCAGATCACGGCTTGCTGCAGGTAGTGCCATAGTAATCATCGGTGCACTGGCATGGACGGCATTCATTCAGACTTCTTATTGGCGCAACAGCGAGACTCTTTGGACCCATGCTCTTGCCGTGACGGATGACAATGACGTTGCCCACAATAATCTCGGGTATCTGTGCGTCGACCGCGGAGAACTGGACAAAGCGATCTCGCATTTCGGGAGTGCTGCGAGGATCAGGTCTGGTAAGCGGGATCCCCACTACGATGTGGGCTCAGCTTTTGTGCAGATGAACCTCGCTGACGCGCTCGCCAGAAAAGGGCTACCCGACGAAGCGATGGTCCATTACGAGGAGGCGATAAGATTGCAACCCTATTATGCAGATGCGTATTACAACCGTGGCAACGTACTCTTTGCGAAGGGCCGCACCGAGGAAGCGATTTCGGATTGGGAGAAAACTCTCCAGCTTAGACCTGATGACGCGGACGCCCACACCTGCCTTGGCAACGCTCTTTTGCAGCAGCGTCTCCAGAACGAAGCGATGGCTCAGTACGAGACGGCCGCGGCTTTGGCTCCCAACGATTTTCATTCTCGCAATAACATGGCGTGGTTGCTGGCGACGTCTTCTGATGGCTCGATTCGCGACGGCGCGAAAGCAGTCGAGCTGGCCCAGCAAGCAGTGGCACTTTCAGGCGGCAGAGAGCCTAATTTCATTCGGACCCTCGCTGCCGCTTACGCAGAAAACGGGCGGTTCTCTGAAGCGATCGCCGCCGCCCAGCAAGCTTTAGCGCTGGCGGCTATGCAGGGAAAATCTGGCCTTACAAAGGTACTCAAGAACGACATCACGCTTTACCGCGCCAATGTGCCGCTTCGGGGTGCTACGACGGGTGATTATTGAGAGGGTCTGAGCACCTCTATCGAAGCTGCTACCTTTCTTGTCTGCGGTACGGCAAACCCAATTCGTAAAGCGCAATCTCGTCCCGAAGTGAGTCGGCCAACTCCGAATTGCCTTGAACATTGGCGGATTGCAGTGCCCGTTGTGCAGTCTCTTTCGCCTCGGCAAAGCGACCCGCCTCGGCGTAAGCGGCAGCCAAGATCCGAAGAATAGTCGTGTGACTTTCGCTCCTGGAACTTGCCGCGTCTGCGCGCTCGGCGAGTATGACAGCCTCCGATCCGTTTCTCACAGACGCATCAACAGAAGTGGCGAACAACCATCCAAGGTTGCTGAGCGCAGCCACATTTTCCGGAGAAATTTCGAGCGCCTTTCTGTACTCAGCGATTGCATCGCGAACGCGTCCCTCCGTCAGTAACGCACTGCCGAGATTCGCGTGCGGGTCTGGGTTATCCGGATTTAGTTCAATCACTTTTTGGTACCGAACAATTGCGTCAGCTGTGCGACCCTTGCGAAGAAGAGCGCTCGCGAGATTGTATTGTGCTTCTACCTGGTCCGGCATGGCCGCCAGGCACGTGGTGTAACGCGCAATCGCATCATCTATATCGCCCTTGGCAATGAGCGCGTTTGCGAGATTGCATGAGGCCTCGGCATAATCCGGCTGGATTTCCAACGCCTTCTGATAATGCACGATCGCGTCATCAGCACGCCCGATCCCAAAAAAGGTAACTCCAAGATTGTTTTCCGCTTCAGCATCGGCGGGGTTTATCTCTACAACCTTTTGGTAATGAGCAATTGCGTCATCAAGGTGACCTCGCTCTACTAAAAGGCGGCCCAAGTTATAATGCGCCTCCGCATAATCAGGCCGCAGAGCAACGGCTTGTCGGTAATGATCGATCGCCTGGTCAGTCTCGCCTTCCTCACTGAAAACAATGCCGAGATTGTAATGCGCCATCCAGCAACCCGGATTTTTCTTTAACGTTGCTGTGTATAACGCGATGAGATTGCGATATTCGGCAGTCTGCCGCCACGTAAGAAAGCTGAGCAAAACGAGAAGGACGCCCAACGCGCAGGCAAGAAACAATTTGGTTCTGGCAGCAACGCTCTCGTTTTCCGACAACTGTGGGGCGTCTTTGCCAGACGCCAACTCGAGCGGCCTTTGACACAAACGGCCCCCAACAGCGGCGATGCCTGCTCCGGCCAGAGCGAGTGGTCCCATGCTCGCCAAATACTGGAAATGATCACTCACAAACGAGTAACGAAAGAAATACACGCTGAAAAAACCGAGGACTGGAAACAGCGAGATTACATAGTAAGCCGCGGCGAAGAATATAGCGCGGCCCCATTTTGCGCGGACAAACCACAAGGCAGCCAGCCCTGCTATCGCCGACAGCAAAGGGAGATACGCAATGAGCTGCGATGAATCAACATCCCACCGCGGATAAATGAAGATCAGCGGATGCGGCCAGAGCAGCTTAGCAAGGTAAAACCAAATGGCCCGACCAGCGATGATGAGGCGTTCCGCGAAAGTCTGGGCCCAATCGGGGCCCACTGCGCGAGCGTGGAATTTCTGTTCCCAAATCGTCCACGCGCTCGCGAGAGCTGAAACCAACGCAAATGGGGACAGCGCCAGCGGATCACGCCAACGGATTTTGCCTCGCATCCACCAGATGCAGAGGGCGAGCACGCAAGGCAGCATCACCACCGAAGGTTTACTCAGCGTCGCCAGAATGAAGAACAGCAGCGATAAAGCCAATGGTAACAAGGAGCGGCGGTTTCCAGTCCGTCGCGGGGGCGATCTGGAGAGCGCTCCTTCTTGATCTTCCCACTTCAAAAAGAAAAAGATTGATAACAGATACAACAAGCATGACTGCGTGTTCTTTAGCTCGGTAATCCACGCGACCGATTGCACCATTACAGGATGGAGAGCCCAGAATGCAGTGCCCAGCCACGCCCCGCGGACTTGAAGTATTTGCAGGACGCGCCAAAGCAGAATTGCTGAAGCGGCCTGTAACACAACATTAAGAAGGTGATATGGCAGCGGATTTAGCCCGAAAACCTTATGCACAATCCAAAAGGTGGTTAGCACGAGCGGATAATAAACCGCTTGCGTGCTGGTCCAGATTTGCTTCAGGCCCAGCGGCCCCACGACGCACGGATTGCGCGTCAAATGCGATTCATCGTCCCAAATGAAGCCGGCCCGCAAAACCTGGGCGTACGCGATGAAAACCAGCGCAGTTAGCAGCAGCGCCCAAAACCAGTTTCGCCTCCAGAGTGAGACACTAATTTCACGAACGGGCACGGGTTGATCCAACAGTTAGCCTCGGCGATACCGCTTGGTGGGAATGCGGGCAATCCGCGTCACGGAGACTGAGCGCTGGTCTCTTTGGCGACACGCAAGTTTTCCTCGGCCTCAGGAAAATCAGGATGAAGGCGGAGCGCTTCTTCGAATTGTGCAATCGCTTGGGAAACGTTGCCCTCGCGCATGAAAACTTTACCGAGATAGTTGTGCGGCTGCGCCAGTTTCGGGTTCAGTGCGGATGCCTTCTGAAAATGTTCTCTTGCCTCAGCCAATTCGCCCTTTTCAAAAACCAAACTGCCTAGATCGATGTGGGCATCGACGTGATTTGGAGCCAACTGCAAGGTCTGTCGATATTTCGCAATCGCCTCCTCGGCTTTACCGTGTTTTTCCAGGAACGCACCATAGCCATAGTGCGCTTGCGGGGACTTCGGCGCCAGACGAATGGCGGTTTCACATTCAGCAGCCGCCTCGTCGTTGTGACCGAGTTGGTCCAAAAAATACGCGTAACCGGAATGATATTCGGCGTTGTTCGGCTCGATCTTTAATGCGCGCTCAAAATGGCTCTGCGCCTCGTCGAGTTGTCCCTTCGCCGCCAACAGCGAGCCAAGATTGACGTGAGCCTTCGCCGAACCGGGATTTAAACGTATCGCCTCAGAGAATTCCTTCGCTGCTTCATCGGTTCGCCCGGCCTCCTGCAATTCCGTGGCGTAATTGACATGGGCGCGCGCACTGGTTGGAAGATCGGCAGCGATCGAAGCGAGACGATCGAGCTTACCCCGGGCACTGTGCACCTCGGCGAACCAGAGCATCCCCAGAGGAATCACGAAAACAGCCACCCATTTTGCGCCATGCAAAGCCCAGCCGGGCAGAAAACCGCCTAACGACACATCCGCTGTGCCACCGGCAATTCCGAGAGATTGTCGCGTGGATTTCTCGCGCACCTTCCAAATAAATCCGTCGTAGTAGAAATGGAGCAGCGCCGATGCAGTCACCACACCAGTGAGAATGTTCTTAACTGCGTCGATGCCGACATACGATTTGGATAAACTCAGCCCGCCGTAGGCGAGCACCAAGCCTATGTACACTCCCACCAGCGCGCCACTGCGCCGGAACACAAACCGCATGAACCCACTAATGGAGCTGTCGCTCTCGACTCGTTTGCGATTATAAATCCAAACCAGCGAGAGATATTGCACATCGTGAAATACTTCGAACAATGCAACGCCCACGAGCACACTGGCGACAATGTTGTTGCAATACCACCAAAACGAAATGCTTGTGATGAGAAGCACTAGTTTCACCGGGCTCGGCCGTTTCCCGCTGCTCCACAGCCAAATGAAATTCGCCAGAAATACTGCTGAAACCAGAACCGCCAGCGCGAACAATCCCTGCTGCCCTGCTCGGAAAAGCGCCGGCGGAATAAATGGGCCGCCCGCGGAATAATACGTTTCCAGCGTGTCGGTCATCCGTTGCGGCGAAAGAAGAACAGCCGTTGCAAACCAAATGCCGCACACGGCGAAATCGAGGCGACGCGTTACTTCAGCGAATGAACCAACTTTCGCATCATAAATCCGGCAGAACCCGTATGTTTGCATCATTCCATGCCAGACACCCCAGATAAACGCCACCAGCACAATGCCCTTTAGGTCCCACACGGAAAAAGCCGCGCACACAACGACCAAAAAGATTGGCGCACAAATGAAGCGCCATCTGAATCGCTGGAACAACGCGCGATCGCCGTACGCGCGAATCATTCCCGGCAAATGGTGTCCCATTGCACCAAATGCAGCGACAAAAAGATAAATGTCTTCGGCGCTCCAGAAGCCCTGTGCTCCGACAAAGATGGGCACCAGCAGCAGCGGCGTACAGACGTAGAGAACTAGGTCGCGCCAGCTGTCAAGAATCCACAAATTAGGCTTGCGCCCGGCCGCCGGAGCAGGCGCAGCCGGGACCGTTTGCGGCGGTGAGAATGCAGAAACGTGCTGCATGCCTTTTAGAGGAACCAAGTCTTCCTCAAACCAGGACGAAAATCAATCCTGATGTCCATCGCATTTAAAATGAACGAAAGAACCCGACCGCGATTCTGCCGCTGCTAGTGGTTTGATACACGAAAAATCGTACGTTACACGTGCTCGATTCAATTTTTGGCCAATGGCAAAACACGCGCCTGTGCAGCGAGCGCCTCCGCAAACGGCAGTAATCGTCGCGATTTGTGCTGTCCTCGTTGGGATTACCTGGTTCGTGTTCGGTCAGACCCTACATCACCAGTTCGTTACGTACGACGACCCGCAATACGTTTATGCGAATCCAGACGTCTCCGCAGGCATTTCGCTACCACGGATCTCCTGGGCTTTTGCGCACACGATAGCCGGCAACTGGCACCCGCTCACCACGATTTCACACATGTTGGATTGCCAGCTATACGGACTGGATCCTGCCGGGCATCATTTCACCAACGTTCTTTTCCACACGATCGCTGTTGTCCTCCTGTTCCTCGTCCTGCAGCAAATGACTGGCAGTTTATGGCGAAGCGCTTTTTGTTGCGGCCTTATTTGCAATTCATCCATTGCACGTGGAATCGGTTGCTTGGGTCTCTGAGCGAAAGGACGTGTTGAGTGCCGTATTTTTCATGCTAATCGTCGGCGCCTATGTCCGGTATGTCCGCGCGCCGTCGCGCACAACCTATTTTCTTGTCCTGCTCTTGTTCGCTCTCGGTCTGATGTCGAGGCCGATGCTGGTGACCGTTCCATTCGTTCTACTGCTTTTGGATTACTGGCCCCTCGGCAGAATCACACATGTCGGATTTCCAAAGGCTCTGGCGCGACAGCCGGCAAGCAGCAGCCAATGGCTGGTCATAAGTCGTCTAGTGGCGGAAAAGGTTCCTCTGTTTGCGCTGTCTGCTCTTTCGTCGGCTGTGACGTTCGTGGCACAGCTCCGCGCCGCAGGAAGAATGGACCAGTTGCCATTCGCGTGGCGAGTGAGCAACGCGGCTCTCAGTTATGTTGCTTACATTTGGCAGATGTTCTGGCCCGTTCGGCTGGCGGCGTTCTACCCCCACCCTAACGATCAGCTCCACCTATGGCAGGTTCTCCTGGCATTTGTATTTCTGATTGCATTAACCCTGGTTGCAATTCATGGGCGCAAAGAACGACCCTACATCTTCACTGGCTGGTTTTGGTATGTCGGCATGCTCGTGCCCGTCATCGGCTTGGTGGAGGCCGGCGAACAAGCGCGCGCGGATCGATACACTTACCTGCCACAGATCGGGTTGTATGTGTTGATCACCTGGGGCGTCACTGATCTGATGACATCCATAATGACGCGCAAGTCCCGCTCGCGACCGCTCATGACCGGCTGGCAATCTCTCGCTCGTGGAACGCGCAAAAACCCAGCACACAGCCCACGCGCGCGGGAAAGCAGCCCGGGCATAGGCTACCAGGCATTGTGCGCGGCGACTGCGGCAGTGATCATTATATCATTGAGCTGGCGTGCGTTTGTACAGACATCGTACTGGAAGAACAGCGAGGTGCTCTGGAACCACACACTCGGTGTTACCAGTGACAATGACGTGGCGCATTACAATTTAGGCTATTTTTTCTTTCAACGCGGGGACTTGGACGGCGCAATTTCCCGCTTCGAGACGGCATTGCAGATTCGCTCTCGCAACAGTGCGGCCCATTACAACTTTGGCAGTGCACTCATCGAGAATAATCTTGCCAACCTGCTCGCTCAAAAAGGTCGGCTAAATGAGGCAGTCGATCATTATCACAATGCGATGCGACTGCGACCCGGTTATGGCGACCCTTATCTAAACCTTGGGAACGTTCTGTTTAAGCAGGGCCGGATGAGCGATGCGATGGCTCAATGGCAGAAGGCACACGCGACTGAATCAAAAGACGCGCGCTTCCACACTGCTCTGGCCGACGCGTTCCTAAGAGCCGGATTACAGAAAGACGCAATAGCCGAGTACGAATACGCAGCGCAAATCTCCGCCCAGGATGCGTTGCCCCGTAACGACTTGGCATGGCTCCTTGCGACGTCCCCCGATGCTTCAATCCGAGATGGTAACCGAGCAGTGGAGCTCGCCAATGAAGCCGTGCGGCTTTCCCGTGGCAAAGATCCGAACTGTCTGCGAACGCTCGCAACTGCTTACGCTGAAAGTGGCCGTTTCGCCGAAGCGGAAGAAACGGCGCGGCGGGCGTTCCGAGCAGCCGATCTCCTAGACAACCGCACTTTGGTCAACGCGCTTCGCGATGAAATCGCACTCTACGAACTCGGGCTGCCGTGTCATAGGTAGCTTCAAGCGAGCCTGCATCGAGCAACGATGTGTAAGATGGACTCTGAAATGCAAAGACCCGACAAATCTTTCTGTAATGGCGGGCACGATTCTCCCATTGCGCGATAGCTCGGCGAGACCCTAACCACTTCGTTCGACTGCACCTCGCCCCGGCAGCGGTCGCTAATGTTGCATGCGCGAAGCAAACATTGCCGCACAATAATGTCAACCGATGGTAATTTGGCGTCGCTAACTGAACGTTCCAACCTAAAAAGCAAAACGGCCGGGCTCGTGTCGAACCCGGCCGCTGTGAATTAATCTACGCTACAGTTTAGAATCGCTTCTTCAGTCCGACGTACCAGAACCGGCCTTTGATTGTGGCAAGCGACTCGTCGTATCCGTTCTCGAAGCTGCCAGCAACGAACGGTGGGTCTTCATCCAATACGTTCTGCATACCCAGCGTGATGGTCGTGTTGTTTAGCCACCACTTCCAGTCTTTGCAGCCGTATTCAGCCGTGGATACGGGCACGACATTCTTCTCCTTGCCATCTTTCATCTTCACGTTTTTGCCGCCGTCCTTGGCAAAGCCAGGCACTTCTGCCGGCGCTGGCGGTGGCAGGTTAAACGTGTAGTTCAGGATCAAGTCCAGAGTGGTCCACGCAGAGACCTTGCGCGCGTTCGAGGGCACTGAGCCACTCCTGGGGTCCTGTAGCTTTGTCGCTCCCGTCAGACTGGCATTGTCATCCTCATATTGACCAGTCCAGTGAACGATCGCACCGGCATCCAAGCCCTGCGCCCAAGTGTCCGCCGGGCCATCATAGAAGATACTGAAGTTGGCCCGATGCCACGGCAGCGAACTGGTTAACGCAAATCCCGGTGGAAGGAATTCGCCCGCGATGCCGACTCGCTTCGTGTTGGAGGCGACTTGAAACTCAGCCCGCGACAGCCAGGTGCCGTTGACCGTGGTCGTTAATCTCCCCCAATCACCATGTCCGAAGATCGTCGAATCTAGAATATAGATCGCCTCGTAGTCGAGACCTTCGAAGATTGCGCCAGAGAGGTTGTTGCTCGGATCGATGACAAACTGGACTGGCCCAAACACAGACGAGCCGTCACCGGGACCACGGACTACCACCGTCCCGCCGGGGCCCACAACGGTTGACCCGCCAGGAATTGTCGGCTGATTCTCCAGGATAATGGTTTGCGCTCCTAAGGCTGTCACGATATCGCGCATATCGATGTGCCACCAATCGGCGCTTAGGGTCAGACCCTTAACCCATTTCGGGCTGTAAACCGCGCCGTAAGTCCACTCATAGGCCACTTCCGGATGCAGATTCGGGTTTCCTATAACGCGCTCCTCAATCTGAGGCTCGGTCTGAGTGGAAAACGGATCAGACACAATTGGGAAGTTTTGCGAGGAGGCGGGCGTAAGCTCTCCCAATGTCGGCGCATGGAACGCCTCGGTATAGCTGCCACGCAGGGTGAGTGCGCCGATATACTTGGGATCGAGCGGTTGCCAGCGCACAGACACCTTCGGCTTCTGCGCATTGTAGGTGCTATGCCCTGCGGGAACAAACGGTTGGATCCCGACCGGCAGCACAGCCGACGTATTTTGGCTGTACCATTCCTCCCTCTCAGCAAAGTCCACCTCCAAGCTGTAGAACCCAGGGAAGTTCCACGTTGGGCTGGTAAACGGAACCCGTATTTCCTCGTAAACTCCCCAGACGTCCCGATTCACCTTGAAGCTTTGTCCGTCCACCGAACCAATGGAGTTAAAGGTCGTATTGAGCGCGTCACGATCGCGGGTAAATCTCGGCGCGTCGTATTCGCCGCCAATGGCAAAGGAGACCGGCCCGGCCGGAAGATTGAACAAATCGCCGTTGAAGGTCAGGTAACCTATGGGCAACTCAAACTCACCAGAGTTATGCAGGGTAACATAAACTCTTGCTCGGGCCGCCGCAGTGTTTTGGTGGAAAAAGCCTCCGAACGGATTAAATGCCGCGGCTGGATCTGTATCCAATAGGGCGTCACGCAACCCGGGCTGGCTCACTTCGCCAACGGACAGGTCCTGGCCCTCGTTGCGAGAATAACGGAAACCGGCTTCCCAATTCCACGTCTTAAAGTAATCGGCAATCCACCCCATTTCACCGCGCAGGCCGACGTCAAACAACTGGTCCCAATAGGTGAATTTTTCACTCCGTGGGCCGGTATCGTTGATGCCGCGGAACCGGACGCCGGTAGTAAACGGAGTTGGGACTCCGTTAACAAGCAGAGTCACATCCCCGACTGTGAAGGGATTAAACGGATTCGCGATCGGGACACTGATGCCGGACGGACCACTAGGCCCTACCGTAGGAAAAGGGGTGATAGTGCCGTCGGGGTTTAAAGCGTTAAATCCGTGGAATGGATCGGGCGTAAACGGCACAGCGGCCAGCGAGGAATCGAAGAACGACCGCGCATATTTGAAATCGCCAAATACCGTCAGGTATTTGTCGCACAGATCTCGCGTGAACGAGCCGTAATACACTTGACGATCTCCCGGCGGCAGAGCCGGCGTGAAAGCGGCGAAGTTAAAGGCCGAATAGTTCCCATCCCCAGGAACGGGATTTCCCAAATTATTGGTGTGGTCACGAATACCAAATGCTGCAGGGCTGATATAGAATGGGGAAGTCGCCTTGTTCGGCGCCGAATGCGGCGGTGGCGAGTTTGTGCTGAAAAACAAACTGGGAATCAAGCGGCTGCTTCCCAGCCTGCCAGGGAAATTACCGCTGCGAGCATCAAATCCGCCAAACGCGTTGAAATCCCCGTTGCTCGAAATATCGCGGTCGCGACTGAAAACGCCACCGGTGCGCTCCCAGAAATCGGCAATGACCACGATGTCGGTTTTATCGTCTCCGGTGCCGGCCTTGATCCATGCCTCCCATTCGCCCATGTCATTGGAAGCGCCCAAGTCCGTGTTTCCGTAAGTGCCCCCGATTTCCAAACCGCGGAATTTGTGAACCAGGAAGAAGTTGACCACGCCGGCGATCGCATCGGATCCGTACACAGCCGAAGCGCCATCCTTCAGGATGTCCACGTGATCGACCATGACGAACGGGATCAGGTTGATGTCGGGACCTCCGCTAAAACCAGCGACGCCCAACGAACCATAGGCCACCCGCTTGCCATCGATCAGAATCAAGGTCTCCTTCGGCAAGATGCCGCGCAGGTTGAACTGGATCGTGCCGTCACCGCCGTTGCCGATGTTGAGGTTCACTGTGCCGCCTGCTTGCTGCGGAATAAATTCCTGCAGGTCCGTGGCATTGCGGATACCGAGTTTCTCAATGTCCTGCGGCCGATACGTGTCCACTGGATTGGGACCGGTCTCTTCCGCTGTGGGAATGTTTGAACCGGTCACGACCACGCGCTCGACCTCAGCCGTCGACGGCGGAGGCGCGCCGGGCTCGGCAGGCACAGCCGGAGCCGGCAACTGCGCAAATGCGTTGGACGCAAGGATGAATGGAAATCCGACGCCCGCCATCAAAGCGAGACGAACGAATCTAAACGTTTTTAGTGCGTTCTTAATCATTAGTTTCTCCATTGGTTTGGTTAGGTTTCGGGAGGCTTATTAAATTTCTAAGGCCCTGACAAGCTTTTTTTTCACTTTTTTGAATTTTTTTTGAACGGCAAAATGAGGGGATTTGTCGCTCGAAGTTCCCCTCTAGCGGAAGCCCCAAGGCTCTGGCAAGCCTTTTTTTCAATTTTTTTCAAACTTTTTAGCGCGCGGCAATCCATGAATCAACGCGAACGAATACTGATTTTGCGCGACGGAACGACGTGAAATCGACGCGAACAACTTGAGAGATCACGAGTCGGGAACCAGAATTTCGCCCGAAGCGCTTTGGAGTGAGGTGACGTGCGCCGTTTTTCTGCAATGAATTGTGGTTTATTCGTGATTCGCGGTCCGCTTCTCCAGAGAGGGCTATCCGGTCTGATTCAGATGGAAGAAGTTGTAACGACTAGAGAACGCCGGTCGGTCAAGCATGCATTGCGAAACTGCGATCAAGACGATAATTCCTGCAAACAAGATCATGCGCGGCCACCGCCCGGGAATCCAGGAAACCGCGCACTTCAGGGCGTAGGACCAAAGCAAAACGAATGGGACGACGGCAGCGGAAAGTAATCTGCCGGAAGTGAAATAGGGATGTTCACGCGAAGGATAGACGCAGTGCCCGAAATCAAACGCGATCGATAGAACCACAAGCAATAAGAGCAAAACGATAAAGCTCGACAAAGCGAGCCAAAGACTCTGCCGCTGAAACCGGGTCAATTCTCCGAACCACCAGATCAGACCAATTGCCGTGAAGAAGATTACGAGCGTGGAAGAAATCCAGTAGAACCCGTCGTTCAGCTGGGACGCCAGCCGTTGACCACGCCAGATGAATTCGCCGCGCCAAAAGCTGGCAATCGACTGCGGCCAGAACTCCTGTAGCCCGGTTAGAGTGAAAATTGGATGAGGCCACCATTTGGCGAGAGGCTTCCGGGTCCAATCCAGAAAGTCGATCTTGGATGCGGTGGCAGTCAGATCGCCGAATGTGTGAAGATTCCAGGCAAACCAAAGCACGATCGGCACAGCCGCGAATCCGATCAACACAGCGGCAGGCGCAAAAAGGCAGCGCAATTTTCTGCAGTCGGTCGCATTTCGAATCTTGAAGATCAAAGCCAGTCCAGCCACGAGCAGTAGAGGGATGTTCGTAGCTTTGACCAGGCACGTCGCGGCGAGCGCGAGGCCGGTCCAAATTGCGAGGAGCAGACTTGGTCGGGCTTCGAGTATTTTTAGCAAGCCAACAAAAGCTACTCCGAAACAAAGCGGCGAGAGCGAGTCGCTCGTTACTGAATATAATGTGGTCTGCGGCCAAATCGCCAGCAGCAGCGGAACGCTTACCCGGATGAATTGCTCGTCAGGGAACACCAGCTTTGCGGCGACGAAACCAAGCCAGACGAGAAGCGCCGCGACAAAGACGTTCAGAAAGCGAACCCAATACAATAACCAGCCGCCGGTGAGACCGAGCGCACGGCCAAGATTTAGCCACAGACCCGCGACAGCATAGTAAAGTGGCGGTTCCCCTGATTCGTGATTTTGGTTGTTTTCCCACCAAGCTGCTGCCCTGTCTACCGCTGCGTCCCGCTGCTCGGCGGGCAACGTCCAGTTCGGCGGTGGAAAAGTTCCCGTGTTGAATTGCTGTGTTGCCGTGAAGTACTCAGGCGTGCCGTACAAAGAGAAGTAATACGCGGATTCCGAAGAGTAATGACCCAAATCGCGCGGCACCTGGCCGCGTGCGTACTTCATCACCAGATCAACGTGCGCCTGTTCATCGACGTTGTTGAAAAACGGAAACGCCGCCGAAAATATTAAAACCCGAACTGCGGCAACGGCGCAAAAAAACAGAATCAACTTTCGCTCATGTCGCATTGCCATTAGGACCGCGGAATTACCAAGCTTGCCTTTCGATCACCGCGAGCTTGCCATATTCGTTGATCACGGGCCCGGCGCCTGTCACTTGCAGAAAGCGCGCCTCCAAAGGCGCGCGAAAAGGCGAATCGCTCTCAAGGACAATCGCAAAATGGCCCTCTGGATCCGGTTCCCGCCATGGCATTGCCGCCGGATAAACCTGGTGCTGGTAACCAAAGATCGTATCGGAGACGGCGAACGTTTCACCGCATTCGAACAGCAACGGATAGACAAAAGAAACGGTCGCCCAGACACCTGCCACTTGAGCTTCGCGCAGATGATTTTTCACGCGCTCCAGATCGCTCCCGGCAATCCGCGTCATGCAGTAGCCCTCTCTGCTATCGCAGAGCGTTAATGTTTCGATTTCGTTGTGGCGAGCGGTGTCGATCATCACTGCCGTGCCCGTGATAACTGCCGCCGCGAAGATCCCGACTCCGCCCAGACGAACGACCAATTTGGAAGACGCGAAGCAACGTTCCAGCAGCCGGCCACTGAGCGCCGCAAAAAAGAAGCAACCGGCCAAAAAATACCCAGGCACACGAAGCGGCGCGGTCACGTACGGAACGAAGCACGCCAGGATGAGCAATAGCAATAGCAGATCCCGTTGTTCGTCGCGGTCCGCGAATCCGCCGCGAATCGCTGCCACGATTTTCAACGGCGACCGAATAAACGGCCAAGCCGCAACGCCGACCGCAACGATCGCAATCGTGTAAAAGATAAAGCCCGAAGCAGGCTTCTGTGGATAATACCAGAGCACGGTATCAGGGCCGAAGAACTTCGGGATTTCAGTCAGAAAGATTTGAGACAGCGCCCCAGGCCGAAAGAACAGTGCCAATCCGCCGCCGGTTTTCTCGCGCACAACGTTCCAGTTGGCGAAGTGATGTGCGAGATTGAACGTAATAGCCGGTGCGTAGCCAACAAGGAATCCGCCAACCGCGACCAGTGCATTCTTGAGCGATAAGTTTCGGCGCAGCAGAAGGAGGATCCAGAGGGCAATATCAAATGCGATGCCCAGTTCCAGGCTCCAGATGCTTAAACCTGAAACAATGCCAAATAAGAGAAATAGCGGCCACCGCCGATTCGGGGTCGATTCGATCGACAAAAACAGAAGCGTCAGCGCTGGAATCGAAAGGAAATACCAGGAATAACCTCTCACCTGAAAGTGCCACTTGAGGAGCGAAGGAGTGACGGCAAACACAATGGTCGCCAAAACAGCTGCGCGCTCCTCATAAACCGCCAGGCACATCTGATAAAACAGAAAAAGGCAGACCAACGAAAGCACGACAATGCAGCTCTTCAACGAAATGACGCTGACGCCGAAGAATGCGAACGCAACCGCGGCCAAATAAGCTTCCCACGCTGCACCCGCATTGTATGGCTGACCGTACATGTAGAATGGAAAATACCGTCCCTCCAAAATGTGTTTGCCCATCAGACCGATGATCGCCTCGTCGCTATGGACATGGGTTTGAGACGTTAATAGGATCGCAAATCGCGCCGCCGCGATAAGGACGAATACTCCAACAAACAGCGCATGTCGGCGCATTAAACGTCGGTTCTCACTTCAAGCAGCGCGATCATCGCCACAGCTTCGAAAACCACA
>Ga0066709_100001429_pt1 | contig 15762 bp, 4 predicted proteins | sample GraSoiAngelo_158_FD_79665 | JGI IMG/M metagenome (GOLD analysis project Ga0066709, IMG submission 79665) | Grasslands soil microbial communities from the Angelo Coastal Reserve, California, USA - 14_1009_16_30cm | ecosystem: Environmental > Terrestrial > Soil > Grasslands | place: USA...
GGGGCCTCGTTTCGGTTCATCGTCCCACTACAGGCGCAAGAGCGAAAGGAGGCTTTCCCTGAGCGCCAACCCGGTCCTGTTGGGAAGCGCTGGCCGAGCTTGCTCGGCTTGACAGGCGGCCCTCTGAATCCAATAGTAAGGTCGATTACTCCGAGAGGATACCCTTGTTATGGAACGAATCGATACGTATGCCGACGGAGGTTCACCTCGGCAGCAGGGAGGCGCCTTCACGCTGATTGAATTGTTGGTCGTCATTGCGATCATTGCAATTCTGGCCGGCCTGCTGTTGCCGGCGCTGTCCAAAGCCAAGACCAAAGCCCAGGGAATCCATTGTCTAAACAATTTAAAGCAACTTCAACTCGCCTGGTTGCTGTACGCCGGAGACAACCAGGAGATTCTCCCCGGCGACGACTGGCAAAAAGAGGCCAGCCACGCGACCAACGCGGGAAACTGGCTGTCCGGTTGGCTGACTCCGGAAAATGACCAGCCGAACAATACGGACAACACCAATACTGTTTTCCTGCTGGACCCGCGCTATGCGCAACTGGGTCCCTACTCCCAATCGGCGGCGGTTTACAAATGTCTCGCGGATCGGAGCCTGGGTCGTATCTCCGGAAAGTTCCTCCCGCGAGTTCGAAGCGTTGCCATGAGCTCCTGGATGGGGCCGAATTCGCCCGCCTGGAATAACGGTTATCGGGTTTATGCCAAGACGAGCGACATTAACGCGCCTTCTCCGACGGAGGCCCTGGTCTTTATCGATGAGCGGTCCGACAGCATTGATGATGGCTATTTCGCGATCGACATGATGACGGGTGGCGGGGCGCAGCTCGTCAATTTGCCAGCCAGCTACCACAATGGGGCCAGCGGAGTGACGTTTGCCGACGGGCACGCCGAGATTCACAGGTGGCTTGACCAGCGCACCAAACCGCCCCTGAAAAAGAGCTTCCAGAAATTCATCGTGACTCCAAACAACACGGACCTCGTCTGGCTGCAACAACACGCCACCAGCCGGAAGTAGTCGCGCGGACCGAACGCCTTGGAGGGCGGCGTGGTTGCTTTCCTTAAGAAATCGCCTTCTTTGGCGGCGGCTCGCCCGCGCTGAATTGATGGAAAACGTGATTTGTGGGACGGGAAGCCATGAAAACTAACGGCCGAATTGTGGTGATCATTTTGTCTTTCGTGCTATCCCGGCCCGGCTTCGGACAGACATCGGGGACCAACCTGTGGCAGTTCATGACTCAGGCTCAGATATTGTCGTCACCGGCCATTGGCGCGGACGGTACGATCTATTTCGGCGGCGGCGGCGGAGACAATAATCTTTACGCGCTGTATCCGGACGGGACAAAAAAATGGGCTTATCAGGCGGGGAACCAAATCGCAGCCGCGCCGGCGATTGGCCGTGATGGGACCATCTATTTCGGGTGCTTCGACCATGTCCTTTACGCGATCAGCGCGAATGGCACGAAAAAATGGGGATTCTCGGCCGGCAAGGAAATTGACACGACGCCGGCGATTGGACCAGATGGAATGATTTATTTCGGTAGCTGGGACTCCAGGCTGTACGCCTTGGCGCCGGATGGGACGAAGAAGTGGGCCTTTGCCACCGGGTTCTTGATCAATTCGTCGCCCGCGATTGGGGCTGACGGGACGGTTTACGTTGGCTCTTCCGACGGCTTTTTCTACGCCGTCAATCCAGACGGCACACTCAAATGGAGTTTTGCCATACCACCCGGTGTTGATTCGTCACCAGCGATCGAGGCAGACGGCACGATCTACTTTGGGGCGAACGATAACAAGGTCTATGCCATGAGCCCCGACGGCACGAAGAAATGGACGTTTACCACCGGCGGCGCGTTACAGCGGGCGTCACCCGTTATTGGCCCCGATGGCGCCATCTACATAGGTTCACGCGACGGCGTCCTTTACGCGCTGAACCGGGACGGCAGTTGGGGTTGGCAATTCAGCACCCCATCAGAGATCAACGGGACGCCGGCCATTGCCTCAGACGGCACAATTTACTTTGGGTGTTCGGACAAAAAAGTCTATGCGCTGGCCGGTAATGGCGCGAAATTGTGGGAGTTCGTCACCGGAAGCTCGGTCGTTGGTTCGCCTGCGATTGCAACCAACGGTACCGTTTATATCGGTTCCACAGATGCAAAATTCTACGCCTTGGCGGGTAGCGCTGGCTTGGCGCCAGGTCCGTGGCCGATGTTCCACCGGGATGTCCGGCACACGGGCGCGTTGGGACCGTTGCCGGTCGTGCGTCTGAGCAGTCCGACCAGCGGCACCGATTATACCGTCGGTGACGTGATCACGATGACTGCCGAGGCCACCAGCCGGAACGGGCCGATTGTCGATGTCGCCTTTTACAGCGGAACGAACCTGCTGGGCGACGCGGCAAACGCACCCTACACTTTCTCCTGGAGCAATGCGCCCGCCGGCGACATCCGGCTGGCGGCTGTGGCGCTCGATTCCTCCGGGGCAAGCATCCGGTCGGCCTCGGTTTTGATCACTGTGCTTCCAAAGCAGGCGGGTTTTTCGATCCAGTTGGTGGCCGAGGGAACCGGAACATTGAGCACCTCTCCCCGGCAGGCGCTTTACGCGCCGGGAACCCTGGTAACCATCAGTGCGACGGCAGGACGTTATTACGCCTTCAGTCAGTGGTCGGATGGCGATACCAATCAATCACGCGCGATTATCGTCGGCACCACCAACTTCTTTACGGCCGTTTTTACCAACACGGTTCCGCTGGAAATACAAATCCTCAGACAATGGGATCGATCCTATGCCGGTCCCGGCTTGAATTACCTGACTTCTATCGCGCCTGTCTCTGACGGGGGTTACCTGCTGGGTGGCTACGCTAATGGCGGCAGGGGCCAAACCAAGACCTCGACGAATTACGGCGATTACGATTTTTGGCTGGTCAAAGTTGATGCTCAGGGCCGTCAGCAATGGGATGCGGATTATGGCGGCACGGGTCCGGATCTGCTGGGTGCGATCCTTCCCGGCACTGACGGCGGCTATCTTGCTGGAGGCAGCTCTTCCTCGGATGTCGGCGGCAGCAAGACCTTGGCATCGTTCGGCAAGTCCGACTTTTGGCTGGTAAAGATCGACGACGACGGAGCCAAACAATGGGAGCGAGTATTTGGCGGTTCCGGCGACGACAATCTGACGAGCATGGTACCGGCGACCGACGGCGGGTATCTTTTGGGCGGGACCACTCAATCCGGAATCAGCGGAAACAAAACCACACCCGCATTCGGCAATCAGGATTTCTGGGTAATCAAAATCGACGCTCAGGGCAACAAGCAATGGGAACAAACATTCGGCGCAGGGGGAGACGACAAGTTGAACGCGCTGCTCCCGACAGCCGATGGCGGCTATCTGGCGGGTGGCGCCACGGGGCCTGCCTCGCTGGACTATTGGCTGCTCAAATTCAGCGCCTCCGGACAACGATCGCTGGGACAATCCTACGGTGGCACAGGCGACGACACGCTCCGTGCCATGGCCTCGACGCGGGGCGGAGGTTACTTGCTGGGCGGCGAATCGTATTCCTCGCCGAGCGGGAACAAGACGGCGCCCAATTTCGGGTCGGATGACTTTTGGGTGGTCAAAATCGGCGGGGATGGAACCCAATTGTGGGACCGTTCCTATGGCGGGCCGGGCTACGACTCGATTAGCGCGATCCAACCGCTGGCGGACGGCCACTACATTCTGGCGGGCACCACCCAGGTCAATACGAGTCAGATGCGCGTCATCGAGGTCAACAGCGCCGGAGTTCCCCTGGCCGACGCTGTCTTCGGCGCCAACAGTGGTGGTGGTTTTGCCGGGGGCAGCGCGCTGACGGCACTGCAAGTGGCTGCCGACGGTTCCCTGTTGCTGGGCGGCCCCAGCCAGTCTCTTCCCGGCGAGGGCAAAAGCGCTCCTTTGCGGAGCGTGCAGGATTTTTATCTCGTCAAAGCGTCGATTAACGAGACGCCTGTCGGCGCACCTGTGATCAGAGTGAATCACCTGTTCAACCCGGCGAACAGCTACTCGAACATCGACCGCGCGCTGATTGAGATTGATTCGAGCTTTTCGGGCGGCCGGATCTATTACACCCTGGAGGGTTCCGCTCCCGGAACGAACACGTTTGGCTACACCAATCCCTTCAGTTTGTACCAGAGCGCGACCCTCCGGGCCGTCGCCTTTTCGGCAGACGGCGTCCAACAAGCCGCCAGTGATCCCGTGGGCATCACCATCATTGCGGTCTTGCCGGAGATCCTTTCGGTCGCCGGCCTGAGCGCCAACCAGACAATCGGGGTCGAGTTCAGCGAGCCCGTTGACGCCGCCAGCGCGACGAACCCGGCAGACTACAAGGTGAGCAACGCGGCCGCCATCACCAACGCGGTGTTACAAAGCGATGGGAGATCAGTGCAACTGTTCCTCGCGGGCAATCTCACCAACCGCATTCGGCTTACGGTAAACGGAGTGAGTGACCTGGCCGGTCACGCCATCGCTGCGAACACGTCCGTGAGCGTGCCGGTGAGCGACTACCTGCTGGCGGATATCGGTCAACCGGTTTTTCGCGGGCAGGTTTTTACCGCTGAGCCGGGCGCTTTCGAGGTGAGAGCGGCTGGCGCGGACGTGGGCGGCACGAACGACGCATGCAGTTATCTTTACCAAGCGCGGAGCGGTGATTTCGACGTCGCGGTTCAGGTAAAAGATCTCTTCGCTGGTGCTCAATCGTCCAAGGCGGGTCTAATGCTGCGTGAGAACCTCGCCGCGGGCAGCAGGGAACTCAGCGGGTTGGCTACTCCGCCGAATGCGGCGAGCATGTGGCTGGCGCTCTACCGGGCCTTCGCCGGCGGACTCACGACCAACTGGCCCAACTCGTTTACGCCTCAGGGGCTCCCGTACCCCGACGTCTGGATTCGCTTGCGGCGCCAGGGGGACCGCTTCACCGCTTACGCCGGCACGAACGGAGTCTATTGGGCGCCCTTTGGGGAAATCACCCCGAATCCGCCTTATCCCGCGACGGTGTTGGTTGGATTGGCGACCACCGCGGGAAACGACGTCAATCCCGCCCGGGCTTCGTACCAAAATTTTAGCGACGTGACCGGAACGAGCATTCCTACGGAAAACGACCGTTGGGACACTCTCCATTTTGCGCTGGGAAGCACCGCGGACTCTTACTATTCCGCCCTCGCGGCGAGCGGCGATCACGTTTATGTCGGTGGAAACTTCTCGTCGGTGGGACCCGTCTCCGCCAACAACGTGGTCCGGTGGGACAATCCTGGATGGTCCGCGTTGGGAAGCGGTGCCGGCAATGGCCTCAGCGGGCTTCTCATTGGCCTGGCGGCCGGACCGGACGGGGCCTTGTACGCAGGCGGAAAATTCACTGCCGCCGGGGGCGTCGCAGCGCAAAACATCGCGCGTTGGAACGGGACGAACTGGTCCGCGCTCGGGGCTGGGATCAGCGGCGGGATTTCTCCAACCGTGTATGCGGTGGCGGTGGCGGATGACGGACGAGTCTATGCCGGAGGGAGCTTTGCCGTTGCGGGTAACGTCCCGGCCAACAACGTGGCCGTATGGGCCGGCGCCGCTTGGTCGAATCTCGGCGCAGGATTGACTTCCAGCTCCTTTCCCGGCGGCGCCCTCGTTCGGGCCATCGCTATAAATGGCGATTATGTTTATGTAGGCGGACAATTCGACCAGGCCGGAGGTGTCCGTGCGAATTGCGTCGCGCGATGGGACGGCACCCAGTGGAGCGCGTTGGGCGAGGGAGTGGTTCTGAGCGGCGGCAGCCCGTTCGTTGACGCGCTTGCCGTGCGAGGTGAAGAGATTTTCATCGGGGGAGATTTTTCGGTTGCCGGTGTTGTCCCGGCCAACCGGGTGGCACGATGGAACGGACAAAGCTGGTCGGCGCTGAACAGCGGCGCTGACAGCACCGTTCAAGCCATGGCTATTCTTGGCAGCCACCTGTTTGTCGCCGGAAATTTCAATCACATCGGCGGTCAAGAAATTCGCGGACTGGCACAGTGGGACGGAACGGGATGGTCGGCGCTGGGCGGTGGCTTGGGAGGCAGTCAGCCCTACGCGAGTCTGTTGGCGGCACGAGGGACGAATCTCTTCGTGGCCGGCAGATTTGCCTGGGCGGGTGCGAAGCCTGCCGCGCTTTCCGGCATCTGGTCATTGACCAACGCGCCCCCCTCCGTCCGTATGACCGCCCCGGTCGCCGGCGCGTTCCTGCCGCTGCTCAGCGCCTCCAGCGTCACCAACGTCTTGCTCACCGTCGATGCATACGACTTGGACGGCTCCGTAAGGCAAGTCGAGTTTTTCTCCGGAACTCAACGGCTCGGCCTGGCTACCAACCCCCCCTTCAGCTTTCTTTGGACCAATGTCCCCATCGGGCACTATGACCTCTTTGCGCGGGCCACGGATAATCTGGGCGAATTTTGCGTGTCTTCTCTGGCCAGCGTCGTGGTGGATGTTCCCAATAATCCACCGGTGGTTCGATTGACCAGTCCGACCGATGGAGCGCAATTTACCCTCGGCGCGACGATTCAACTGACCGCCGCCGCCAGCGACACGGATGGATCGATTGACCACGTGGATTTCCTTGTCGGCCTGGGGCCGAAGATCGGCTCCGGCACACAGGCCCCTTATCAATTCAACTGGACGGCCGCGCCGGCCGGAGATATTGCGCTGACCGCAATAGCCGTTGACAATCGCGGAGCAACCACGCGGTCCGAGCCGGTTCACATCCATGTCAACGCTCCCCCGAGCGTGAGCATCGTGAAGCCGTTGGATGGGGCGGTGTCATACACAACCAACACATTGGTCATCCAGATCCAGGCGAGCGATCCTGACGGTGCCGTGGCGCGGGTGGCTCTCTATCAAAATGACCTGTTCCTGGCCGCGGAACAAGCGCCGCCCTACGAGTTTGATTTGGTCAATCTTGCCCCGGGAACGAACACGTATGTAGTGAGGGCGACCGATGACCGAGGGGCGCAGGCCAGCTCCGCGCCGGTGCGGGTTTTCGTCCTGCGGACGCCCGTGATCAACCAGCCGCCAACTGTCATCCTGGTTTCGCCGTTCACCAACGACATGTTCGTGGCGCCGACGGCTCTCACTCTGGTCGCCCAGGCCTCTGACGTGGACGGCACAGTGCAGTCGGTCGAGTTCCGAGCCAACGGGACTTCACTGGGCATCGTCCATCGCAGTCCCTTTGCGCTCGGTTTGGGCAACATCGGCGTGGGCACCTATAGGTTCACGGCCGTGGCTTCGGATAATCAAGCCGCCTCGACTGAATCGGCGCCGGTAAGCGTCGCCGTGGTCGCTGACCCGACCAATACTCCTTCCTTCACTCTGACGGACCTCGGCACGCTCGGCGGCGCGAACAGTTCCGCCGCCGCCATTGATCGGATCGGTCGCGTCACAGGCTCCTCGCAACTCGCGCGCAATTCGGAAGTCCGGCACGCGTTTGTCTGGCAGTCGGGCGTCATGCGCGACCTGGGAACACTGGGCAACCAAAGTTTTGCCGTCGCCATCAATGGCGCGGGCACGGTCCTGGGCGCGACTTCATTCAGCGGAGGGAACCAGAATCAAGCGTTCCTTTGGAACCCGATTGAGGCCATGGTCGCTTTGCCCACCTTGGGTGTCCCGGCCGTGCAACCATTCGACCTGAACGACGCCGGCCAGGCGGTTGGAACGGCGACAGGGTTGGATCGCCTGTCCTATCCGGTGTTGTGGGCCACCGGTACCATCACGAATCTTCTCGGAAACCTGATCGGATCCGCACAGGCAATCAATAATCGCGGACAGATCGTGGGCGGCTACCAGGCCGCGAACAGCGCGATCACGCATGCCTTCTTATGGGACCGTGGTCAGGTGATGGACCTGGGCACTCTGGGGGGCACCTACAGTCAGGCTACTGCTATCAATGACAACGGACAGGTCGTGGGCGAGGCGGTCGCCCCAGACCAACTCCGGCACGCCTTCATCTGGGAGAAGGGTTCCATGCGCAACCTCGGCAATTTGATTGGGTCCGAAAGCTGGGCCGAGTCGATAAACACCAGGGGACAAATCGTCGGCCAGTCCGTAAGCCTGCAGGGTTATCAGCGTGCGGTGCTCTGGCAGAACGGCGTCCTGTTTGACCTGAACCAGTTCGTGCCCTCGGACCAGGATGGGGTGCTGACCCTCGCCTCGGACATCAATGATTCAGGAATGATCGTCGGCACGATGTTCCAATTTAGTGACGGCATCTATCACGCGTTTCTCCTCGCGCCCGTCCCGCCGCCAACTTCAAGCAACACGCCGCCCACGGTGTCGCTCCTCAGCCCAACCAACAATGCCACGGTAAACGTTGACCAGGCCGTTACCCTCGTGGCATCGGCTTCGGACAGCGACGGAGTGGTTGCGCGGGTGGACTTTTACCTCGGGAACACGGTCCTGGGCCATGCCACCAACAGCCCGTTCACGTTTGTCTGGCATCCGACAGGCGAAGGCGTTGTCGGCCTGAAAGCAGTGGCGGTGGATGACGGCGGAGCGGTTGCTTCCTCGCCCGTGGCAAGCATCAACATTGCTCCCACACCAGGCAGCCGGCCGCAGTATGTCGTCGTCGACCTCGGGCCCTTGGCAATGACCGAGAGCCGAGGATACGGACTGAACAACTTTGGCGACATTGTGGGACAAGCACGGGATTCCAGCGGGCGTCCCACAGGGTTCATCAATAGGGGCGGAATCCTGCTTCTGCTGAACCAACAACCCGTTCTTACTGAATTGGCCGTGGCGATCAATGATTCGAATCAGGTCGCGGTGATTGCCAACCAGCGGTCTTACCTGTACCAGAACGGCCAATTCACCGATCTAGGTACTCTGGGCGGCCCATCCTCGACCACTATTGTCCGCGGCCTCAATTCTCTCGGCCAGGCGGTGGGAACCAGCGAGAATCTCGGTGGCGACACGCGTGCGTTCTTGTACGACGGCCAAAGTTTGATGGATCTGGGAACGTTGGGAGGGGGCACAAGCCAGGCCAATTCGATCAATGACACGGGCGCGGTGGTCGGGTGGTCGCAAACCACCTCGAGCTACCGGGCCTTTGTTTACGATTCACAAAACGGGATGCAGGCGCTGGGCACGCTGGGCGGCGATGGCAGCCAGGCCTGGGGAATCAACGACCAGGCCGCGATCGTCGGCCAGGCCGCCACGGCCGCCGGCTCTCAAAACGCTTTTATCTATCAGGCCGCCATGATGCGAGGCCTTGGCACGCTGGGTGGCCTTAACAGTTTCGCCTATGGAATCAATAACTCCAATCTCGTGGTCGGCTACTACGAAGACACAAACTCCAAGGCTCGCGCATTTCTCTGGGAAACGAACAGGATGTTTGACCTGAATCGACTCATTCCACCTGCCTCCAACTGGATCCTCACTTCCGCGCGGGCAATCAATGACGCTGGACAGATCGTTGGCGTCGGACAGTTGGGGGCCGCGGATCAAACCGACCACGCGGTCCTGCTCAACCCAATCCCGGCGCCCGGTCAGAGCAACCACCCACCGGCGGTCGCCATCGTCAGCCCCACCAATGGCGCCGCATTTTTCGAAGGGGACACCGTCACCCTGAGCGCACAGGCCAGCGATCAGGACGGACTCATCGCTGGAGTGCAATTTTACGTCGGCACTCGGTTGCTGGGCGCGGGGACAAATCCGCCCTACGCATTCCTGTGGACGAATGTGACCCCGGGAAATTATACCCTCACGGCTGTGGCAATGGACGATGGCGGCGCCAGCCAAACGTCGGCGCCCTTAAACATCGACGTGCGGGCGTTCAATCCGAACGCTCCGCGGGTGGCGATCCTGAGTGTCTCCACTCCAACTTATGATGCGGACATCCGGGACAAACTTCGCCACACAGGCCTCTTCAGCGGCGTCGATCTGATTTCGCTGACCTTTACCAATCCGACGCCGCCCTTGACTGAGTTGGAGGAATACGATTCGGTGTTGGTGTATTCCTGGGGCGCGCTGAGCTCGAGCAACGCGTTGGGCGACCGCCTCGCCGATTACATCGATGCAGGCCACGGCGTGGTCTTGGCTCTTTACGCCGAAGACTCGGCCCCGGGTCCCGTCAGCGGTCGGCTCGTGCGAGAGGGCTACCCCCCGTGGTCGGAGACTCGAGACGATTTTTCCACCTTCCTGACGCTGGTGAAATCCCTGCCGCAGCATCCGATGCTCGCCGGCGTCACCAACTTCAACGGAGGCAGCTTCACCGTCTTTCAGCGGGATGTGGTCCTGGCGCCGGGGGGCGTTCGCATCGCGGATTGGAACAACGGGCAGCCGTTGGTCGTGGCGCGCGAAGTCGCCGGCGGGCGGGTCGTCGGATTGAACTTTTTCCCCGTGTCGAGCGACGCGCGTGCAGGGAGTTGGGATTCGCGCACGGACGGCGCGCGTCTGCTGGGGAACGCGTTGGTCTGGGCCGCGGGACCCCCGACGCCGGGCGAGATCGCTCTGGCTACTTTCACCGGCCAAGCGACCTTTCCGCCCGGCCGGGACATCGTGCTGACCACGAGCCTGACGAACTTAGCGGCCCAACCGGTGCAAGTCAGCTTTTATGCGTACAGTCGCTTGCTCGCCACCGTCACCAACTCGCCCTTTAGTTACACTTGGCCGCGACCGGCCGTTAGCAATTACCTTGCGACCGCCGTGGTGACCGACTTGGCAGGAAACATTCTAGCCTCACGCGGTCTGTCTGTCTCGGTCGATTCCCGCCTCACGATCGATCTGTTCTCCCCCACCAATGGTGCTGTTTTCTATCTGCCCACAACTGTCAATTTCCAAGTGGCGGTCAGCGACCCGGACGCGCCGGTGGCGAAAGTGGAATATTGGCGCGATGGGACCGAGCGGCTCGCCAGCATCACCAATGCTCCTTTCGAATTTGTTTTTTCTGCCCTGGGCGCGGGCGTGCAAAACATCAGCGCTCAAGCGACCGACGCGCTGGGCGCCACTCGAATCACGCCCACGGTCTCTTTCACGGTGATCGATCCGGCGGCCTCGGTTCAGGACTTCTGGCTCGCCGCCGCCGGAGACTGGCTGAGTCCGACGAACTGGTCGAAGGGCGTCCCCCGGCCGCAGGACAATGCTTACATCGACAACGGAGGCGTCGCTCTGTTGTCTTCGGATGGCGGCGCCGCCAGCAACCTTGTGGTCGGCTCCAGTGCGACTGGTCAGGTTTTTCAAACGACTGCCAGCCTGATGGTCGGGCAGTCGGTTACGTTGGGAGAACTTCAGGGTTCGGCGGGAACCTTTGAACTGGACGGTTCAGGACGACTGACCGCCGCCTCAATCTTTGTCGGCCTGGCTGGCAGCGGCCGCTTTGCCCAATCCGGCGGCACCAATGCGTTGATGATTCTGAGTCTTTCCGGCGACGTTGGCGGACAAGGCAGTTATCTACTCAGCGGAGGACAGCTCAAGGCCGGCGCCGAGTACATTGGCCGCTACAACACCGCGCTGTTCCAACAGACCGGCGGGACGAACACGGCCGGTCAGAGCCTCACCGTCGGTCAGGGCCAGAACGCGGCCGGTACTTATGAACTTGAGGGGGGCCTATTGGGTGTTCCAATCGAGATCATTGGCTCGGATTTCACCAAAGAATCGGCGGTCCACCAGACCGGCGGCAGGCATGAGGTGTCGGGCGAATTGCATATTGGAGATTCCGGGCTGGGCCGACTCACCATTTCGAACGGTGTTACAAAGGCTGGAGAATTGTTCATTGGTACCGGCGGCGCACTCGAGATCACGTTTGGTTTTCAGACCAATCTGGTCCAGGTGTCGGGCCAAGCCCACTTGGGCGGCCGGCTCCTTCTGCACCTGGCCGATGGATTCACTCCCGCCCTCGGAGACGTGTTCGAGCTTCTCAGCTATGAAAGCTTCCAAGGCTCGTTCGCGAATCTGGACCTTCCGCCCACGTCCAACGGCATTTCGTGGAAAGCCGAATACCTGCCCAAGGCTGTCCGCCTGACCGCCGTCCAGCCGCCCACTATCGTCATCGTCTCCGCCGTTACTCCCGATTCCCAACCCAACCTCTCCCACCAGCTTGTCCGAATCACCAATCCCGGCGCGGAGCCGTTGAAAGGCGCCCGGATTTTCCTTCCTGGTCTTCCGATGGGAGTTCAGGTTTACAATGCCGCCGGAACGGAAAGCGGCGTCCCTTTTGTCGAGTACGATTCACCGATCGCATCTGGCCAGACCGTTCAGATCGAAGTCCAGTTCTTTGTGCCTGGCCCGGCTCTCGAGTTTATTCCCAGCTTTGTCTTGGACCTCGTGCATACGAACCCGCCGGTGAATCCGTCCGGGGCGCCCCTGGCTCTGCAGAGCCAATTTCAACGGGACGACGGCGCCTTTGGCTTCGAGTTCAACCCGCGAGCGAATCAGACCTACTACATCCAATACAGCGATGACCTCCTTCATTGGGCCACGGTCGAAATTCCCGTTGTCGGGGCCGGCGGCGCCACGCGATGGATCGACGACGGTCCCCCCAAAACAGACAGCAACCCGCAAACACAACGCGCGCGATTCTATCGGGTGATGCTCTCGACGAATTTCACCGATTCGTTCTTTGCAATTCAGCGAGTGTCGCGGACCACGGGTGGCGCCTTTGGCCTTGAATTCAATCCGCTCGCAAATCGCATCTATTACATCGAGTACGGCAGTGATCTTATCGGCTGGAAAACTGTCACGGTGCCGCTGGTCGGAACGGGCGGCCCCGTGCAATGGATCGACAACGGCCCACCCCAAACCGACAGCCCGCCCCAAAGCCAGCCTGCGCGCTTCTACCGAATCATCCTTTCACCGTGAATCAATTCTTTCGGCCTGCGGTCGTCCGACAGATAAGTCGGCCTGCGGATTTGTGTCCGGCAGATTTTCACCGGTGATTGCGGATTGCGCGACGACGAAGACAGTCTTCTAAATCGGCTGTGACTCCGGGGGGAAAAGGCCAGGCGCAGAAATTGCGCCAGGCCGTGCATGATTCTTCTTATTAGGCGGTTTGTTGTTCGGCACGCAGTTCGCCAACTTTGCGCACGCGCCAGAGCGGACTATCACCTTTTTTGTCCGGTTGAAGGCGGAGATTACTGATCGAATGGCCAGCTCGGCAGACTACTTGGAATCTTTCGCCCGAGGGCGAAATCCCTTCAAAGATTCCGGACTCGCCGTGGAGCAATTCAGCCAAGTCGTAACCGCTGATTGTCTCATTGACTTTATACATATATCTCACCTCTTTCCATTTTCGGTTTTGAACAATGACCTTGCGGTCATACACACATTTCACCTCCAAGGTGAAAACCGTCGACCGCACTCGCAAACCTGTCAAGTGGTCGACACGAAATCTTATTCACAACCCCGTCTTGAGAAACTGACACGCGGTTTTGGAGTGAGCTGCCCGACAGGTTTGATCCAAAAAAGTCGGCGGCGCGCGGCACGTACCAGAGCGGCCCGTCCATGTGCATATTCGTGTTTGCGACAAAAAATGGAGACGACCCCGTCCACGCTGCTTGCTCGAGTCCGCCCCCGCTTTGCGAATTGACAGAATCAGTTCCGTTCCGATCGAGGCAAAAGATCACGCTGGCAGGCGCAGGAATGTAAATCGATCCGACGCTCGATCGAATTTGGCTAACGTCCGGCTGCTCAGCGAATTGGGGAGTTTGCGCCCACACGATTGCGCGATCAGCGTCGAAAAGATTGACACTCGCGTTTCCCGTTGTCAGATAAAAGTGGGCAAAATGGTTTTCCAGTATGCGTCGTAATCAGCTTATCGCAAACCACTTCCAAAAACTGGCGCAATTCTTCCGGTTTTCTTCCGTTTCTCGGCAGGCGCGATGCTTGTAGGTCCTGAGGTAATGAAAGCAATCGAACCGCCAGATCTTCACCACCTGCGAGCCGCCAGTGGCTGGCTGCTGCTCGGCAACGATGCGGAAGCGGCTGAGGATCTTGAACGCATCACCCCTCAACTCCGTGCCCACCCTGATGTGCTGGAAGTCCGCTGGCAGATATACGCCCGCTGTAGGAAATGGGAGGCTTGCCTCGACATCGCCCGTGCCGTCGTCGAGATCGATCCCAATCGTCCCTCTGGCTGGATCGGCTGGGCCTACTCTGCGCGCCATGTCGCGGGCGGCGGTTTGCAGGCTGCCTTCGATATACTGCTGTCCGTCGCCGAAAAATTTCCTGCCGAACCGATGATTCCTTTTGGGCTGGCGTGCTACGCCGGCCAGATGGGCCGGCTGGAAGAAGCCTGCCACTGGCTACGGAAGGCCTTCGCGGCAGCTCACTACTGTGGTCGGGGAAATCGTCTCAGATCAATGGCACTCGATCAGCCGGAATTGGAGCCGTTGCTGCGCGCCATTGGCGAATAGCGCTGAGGACGATGTAACGTTGCCCGAGGTTTCTGGGAATGGCGTCCGCCGAAGGACCATTGAGCCTCATTAGCCGTGGGAACATTGGCGGAGAGGGGGGGATTCGAACCCCCGGTACGGGGTTAACCGTACAGCGGTTTAGCAAACCGCCGCTTTAGGCCACTCAGCCACCTCTCCCGCAGCCGCCACTGAACCGCTGTCGCCACCTTCAGGCAAGTAAATTTTCCGATCGAGAAACCGCTCGCCCAAGACGGCAGGGGATTGTTCAAGCGTTGACGCCGGGTCGCTCTCCCGCAAATCGAAAATGCGCCAGCCCGCGCAAGCGCTGGCGCACTCTCTTGGATGGCGGGGAGGCTAATCGCCACTATCCTTGAGAAGCTCGAAGCGGCTGGTCCCGCCGCTGATCAGGTTGATCACCACACCCTTTTTGACATCTGCGTTCTTGATCGCTTCGCGGAACTGTTTGGGAGTCGTGACCGGCTGATGATTAACCTCCGTAATCAGATCGCCGGGCTTGATTCCGCCGCGCGCGGCCGGACTGTCCGGATCGACGTCGGTGACCATTACCGCGTTGGTCATTTCAATTCCGTGCTGTTTCGCCAGGTCGCGCGTCAATGTCCTGACCAGCACGCCCAGATTCAAAGGGGTGCCCTCGGTCGGGTCGCGACGCCGGTTGACCACGGGCATGTTTTCTTCCGGCCATTCCTCCGCTTGCACTTTAATCTTAAGGTTCTTCACTTTCCCGGCCCCTTCCGGGCGGGCCACATCGAGAGACACCGTGCTCCCGATTCTTTTGCCGCGAACTTCGTTTTTCAAATCCTGGGCCGTGGAAACCCGCTTCCCGTCCACGGCGGTGATGATGTCGGAGGGTTTGAGATCGGATTTGGACGCCGGTCCATCCGGTTGAATGGTATAAACGACCACGCCATCCTCGACGCCTTTGATGGTGTCTTTGAATTCGGCGTAGTCGCCCAGGGAACGAATGCCCACGCCAAGCCAGGCGCGGGTGACCTTGCCGTCGGCGATCAATTTCTCGGAAATCTCTTTCGCCAGGTTGCTCGGAATCGCGAAGCCGATTCCCGTGCGCAGGCCCCGAATCAATGAATTGATGCCGATCACCTCGCCGTCGATGTTCACCAGCGGACCGCCGCTGTTGCCCGGGTTGATGTTGGCATCCGTCTGGATGAAATCCTGGTCCAGTGTCGCCCCCTCCAGTCCGGGGATGACGTGGCGACCCTTGGCGCTGACATGACCGAACGTGACACTGTAATCAAGGCTGAAGGGGGCGCCGATGGCGATGGCAAATTCCCCAACCCGCGTTTTCGAGGAATCCGCCAGCCGGGCTTTGGTCAGGTCTTTCGCGTCGATCTTGAGCACC
>Ga0066709_100001430_pt1 | contig 15760 bp, 10 predicted proteins | sample GraSoiAngelo_158_FD_79665 | JGI IMG/M metagenome (GOLD analysis project Ga0066709, IMG submission 79665) | Grasslands soil microbial communities from the Angelo Coastal Reserve, California, USA - 14_1009_16_30cm | ecosystem: Environmental > Terrestrial > Soil > Grasslands | place: USA...
AACAACGCGTACACCAACTACCTGGTGCGGTGGCACCTGCGGCAAGCCGCCCACGTCTACGCCGACCTCGCGGCCCACCATCCCAGCGAGCTCACCGACCTGTCCGAGCGTATCGGCCTCACCACGGACGAGGCACGGGAGTGGCTCGATCGGGCGGATCGGATCCGGCTGCCCGTCCGGACCGACGACGGGGTGATCGAGCAGTTCGACGGGTACTTCGGGCTGGAGAGTCTCGCGGTGACGTTGGACCACAACGACATGCCGCAATACCCACCCGGCTACCACCACTACAACCTGGGCGGAACCAAGCTGCTCAAGCAGGCCGACGTGGTGATGTTGACGTATGTGCTTCCCGACGAGTTCCCGGCACCGGTCAAGCATGCCAACTACGAGTACTACGAGCCGCTGACGCTGCACAAGTCGTCGTTGAGCGCCGCGATCCACTCCATCATGGGTATCGAGGTCGGCGACCCCGCCCGGGCGGTGCAGTACTTCCGCCGGGCGGCATTCGTCGACCTCGCCGACAACCAGGGAAACACCGAGGAGGGCATCCACATCGCGTCCGCTGGCGCCACCTGGCAGATGATGGTCTGCGGCTTCGGGGGCTTCCGGGTACGTCACGGGCGGATGACCTTCAAGCCATGGCTCCCGACGGGCTGGGACGCCGTGCGGTTCCGGATCAAGTGGCACGGCCGCTGCGTTTCGGCGTGCATACGCCCGACCTCCGCCACGTTCCGGCTGTCGGGCCCCGAGGGGTTCCGCGAGACGATTCTGGTCAACGATCGCGAGGTCGGGCTTCCGGCTGGCGAGGACGTGGTCGTTGACCTGACCGATGCGCCGGTCGTGCGGGAATAACCAAGCCGCAGCCGCTCCACGGGGTCGTCCATCGCTCCGCCGCGGGTCAGGTTGTCCTGTGGAAGCGGGTGGGGGACGTCGCCCGCTGGTTCAAGCACGCCGCTGTGGGAGGCGTCGCCCTCGCGGTCGCTGCGGCTGCGGTAACCGCCTGTCGGTAGCGGCGGTGGTGGTGTATCCGGTGTCCATCGGGCTGTGTGTGGTTACTCTCTGGCAGGGGCTGGCTGACGGCCGCGCGGACCCGCGAGGAACACTTCATGACGATCCCGGTGGCACAGGAGTGCCGGGCCGGGCGCCACCGGCCCGGTCGGTCGCGTTCTTCGCGGCGCTGGGCCAGCCCGACGGTACCTTCGGCCCGAGCCCGCTGCAGAACGGCCGCACAGCCATCTGAAGCAGGTCCGGTGGGTGGTCACGCACGGGCGACGCGGTTCTGGGCCGCAACGCGGCCGCGGTCCGCGCAGCGCTCGGCGAGGCGCCGTAGGGCCGCCATGCGCGTGCGGCGGCTTTCAGTGAAGCCCCGGGTACCGGCGGGTACCCGGGGCTCCACGCGCATGGGGATCAGTCGCCGTCGTGTCGGGTCAGTCCGTTGAAGATGGCGGTGGTCAGGGCGCCGTTGTCGGTGTCGGCATCCAGTGACCACACCATCGCGCCGCCCAGGTCCTGGCGCCGGATGAACGCGGTCTTCTGTGCCATCACCTGCGGATCGTCGAAGGTCCAGAACGTCGTACCGTCATAGAGCCATGCGAAGCCGGCTCGTTGGTCGTGGTAGACGGTGAAGCCGGGGTGGTCCACCAGAACCTTGTAGTCGTTGACTCCGTTCTCCACGGCACCGGGCGCCGGACCGGTCGAGGTCTGGAACAGTCCGTGGTTGATGTTCGGTACGCCGGTCCAGCCGCGGCTGTAGTACGGCATGCCCACCACGAGTTCATGGCGCGGCGCCCCGCGCTGTACCCAGGCCTGCACGGTGGCCGCGACGGTGAAGTCCGGGGACACCGGGTCGCCGGCCGGTTGACGCAGCGCGGACTGCTGGTTGGTCTGCGTCTCCCAGGTGCCGTGGAAGTCGTACCCCTGCAGCGTGGCGAAGTCGAGGTCGCGGAAGATCTTCCGGGGCTCGAAGCCGTTGTCGATGTTCGTCGGGTTGGCCGGCAGGAACGCGGTGAGCTGGAAGTGCTTGTGCACCTGGTGGCCGTACGCGTCCAGCTGGTCGCGGAACTCGTCGAGCAGCTTGGTGTAGTTGGCCTTGTCCTGCGGCCGGGAGGTGCCGCCGATCAGGTTGTTGGCCGGCCATTCCCAGTCGATGTCGAAGCCGTCGAACACGCCGGCCGCGACTCCCGGGCCGCCGCTACCGCCGTCGAGGATCGGCAGGTTGCCCTTGATGAACAGGTCTATGCAGGAGGTGACGAAGGCGCGGCGGGACTGTTCGGTCAAAGCGGCGTCGGAGAAGAACCTCGACCAGGTGAAGCCGCCGATCGACATCAGTACTTTGAGCCCCGGGTGCCGGGCCTTGAGCTTGCGCAGTTGGTTGAAGTTGCCGGCGAGGGGTTGGCCCCACGTGTCGGCCATGCCGTCGACGGACTCGGTAGCGGCCGCGGGGCGCTGGTAGTCGGCCCAGGCGTCGCCGAGCCCGGCCGCGTTGACCTCGAAGCATTTGCCGTCGGAGCTGACGTTGGCGAAGGCGTAGTTGACGTGGGTCAGTTTGCCGGCCTGGCCGGTTGTTTCGACCCGCTTGACGAAGTTACCGCTGTAAATGCCCCACTGGGTGAAGTAGCCCACCTGCTTCAAGCGGTCGCCGCCCCGGTGGTCGGGCGAAGCCGGCCCGGCACCGGCACTGCCGGGTAAACCGGCGATACCGAGGGCGACCGCGGTCGCGACGATCGCGAGCCGGGAGAGATTCGTTCGCATCCGTGCCTCCAGCATCACGTGGCTGTCCGCCGTCATGGACCGGAGCAGCCGTGGAAATCTTGACGATGTCCGCGCAGTGGACGGCCGACGGCGAGACGCGGCGGCGGGAGCCGGGCCTGGGATGACGGGACCTTCACCGGGCAGATTGATCACGCACTCCAGGTCTGACCACGGGCGACCGGACATCGATGACAGCTGATCATACCGCCCTTGACCGCGATTGCACCGGTGTCGTATTCGGCGCCACCCTACTGTCGCTGCGCACCGTTGGGACCACCGCCGTTCCACCGTCTATGTGGTCACCGCAGGAAGCGCTTGGTGTGGATGCGGCCGCGCGGCGAACTGGTGGCGCGGTTCGGTGCCGTCACGCCCGGGTGATGTCCATGTACCAGTTGGTCTCCCACGTGCGCTCCCCGTCCGCGGAGAACGCCTGCTCCCACCGCGCCGACCGGGGAGTGATCCGGGACCAGGTGAAACGGACCCGCACCGGGGTGCCTTCGTGGACATCGTCGCCGTAGAACACGCCGACGCCGTCAGCGAAACGACCCACCACCGGTGGAAACAGTCGACCGGTGTCGCTACTTGACCAGTAGAGCGACCATTCTTCGCGCTCGTGGTCGAACAAACGCAGCGTCAGTCCGGACAGGCCCCAGGTATGGAAAGTGATCTCGTCGATGTTCGCCCAGCCACCGAACAGGCTCTGGCACACCGACGAGGCGGGGAACGCCTCCCAATCGGTACACCCGACAAGGCGTTCCTTGAGCCTGCGGTTGGCGATGTTCGACCGGCAGCGCAGCCGTTGCCTTTCAATCCCCCTACACACCTCGAACACGCGGAACGTGTCACGCATCCGACTGATCGAAGTGACACATCAGACCCCATATTGGATGGTGTTCGAGAAAGCCGCGGAGCAACGTAAATGCCCAGTACCGTCGGGCTACGTGGCCGGGAGAAAAGACCATGGTGGAGCAGACTGTCCAGTGGCGATTTGCGCGCGGCGACGCCGGGGCAGACGAGATTCAGTCAACGGTCGACGAGATTCTGGTACAACTCAGCGACTCCGCTAGCGAGGCGTGGGATGCGGCGCGCGCGGCCGGCCTCGAACCGGCCGGGCTCGGCGAGGTACAGATCGAGGTACGCGAGGGCGCCCAGGGCGCCGAGCCCGTCCTCACCACGATCCTCATCGGCATCGCGGTCAAAGCCGGCTCGACCGTCGCGGAAAGTCTCTGGCGCGAGGTGATCTGGCCGCAGTTGCGCAGGCGTCTCGGTACCCGGGTGCTCGGCGACCGCCAGGACGGCCTGGCGCGGTCGGCATAGCAATGGTCGCCCTGTCGCCGTACGCGTTTCTCGAACCCTCCGTGTGGCGCAGCCTGCTGGCCCGGGCCGCGGTGTTCCACGCGACCCGCCGCATGCTCGGCAATCTGTGCGACCTGGCCGAGCGGGTCAGGGCCGTGGAGATGGTTCTCGACCAGCTTCAGCTTCGGGCTCAGGAGGTGTCCGAGGAGGACGACGACGCCACGGCGGTGGCCCAGGTCGTAACAGCGTGGGACGGGGATCTGTCGCGGGTTCTGGAGCTGCGGCGGGTCGAGGCGGACGTCCTGCGGTTGCTCGCCGAGGTACGCGCCGCCCTTGAGCACGCCTGTGGCGGGGACCCGTTCCAGGCCATGTTCCGGGCCGTCGAGCGGGAGGCCCGGGCGCTGTACGGGTCGGCCTGGCGACCGGCGGTACTGTCCCTCGCGCACATCCGCAGCCATCCGCGCGAGGGGCACCCGGCCACAGATCCGTATGGGCTGACCGCGACGACCGCATGGTCACAGCGCGCGGGCCAGGACGAGGCCCTGGTGGAACTGCAGATCTACGGCGAGCGGTTCGGTCCGGCGGCGTACGCCGCGGTACCCATGCTTCTTACGCACGAGTGTGTCTGCCACGTGCCGGCGCGGCAGGACCGGGTCAGGAACGACAGTGCCTTCGCCGAGGGTCTGCTCGACTGGGCGGCGTACCACTTCCTCAGCCTCTGGGCCGTGAAGCTGGACCGCGAACTCGGTCCCACCGCCCGCAAGCACGCCGAGCGACTCAAGAGCGTACTGACCGGGCGGTCCACGACCCGGGAGGGCGCGGCGCGTCGGGTCGGGCACGACGCGGCGGGCAACCTCGCGGCCTGGTTCGAGAGTGAGTGCGAGATGTCGGCGGAGGAGAGCTTCCACCGCGTGGCCCGGCTCGCGGTGGAACTGAACATGGTCGACCGCTCGCTGGCCGCCAAGGAGAACCTCGTGTCGCTGCTGTCGTCGCCGCCGCCGAAGCTGGAACAGGATCTGCATTCGTGGGTGCTGGGGACGATGACCACCGAGCAACTGCTCGACGCGGCCGGTACGGACACGACATGACCCCCTCGTCTGTCCTCGCCGCCGCGGCTGCCCTTGATGAGTTCGCGGTCGACCAGCTCACCGCGTACTGCGCCGGGGAACCGCACGAGGTACGGGCGGTACTCGACAGCTTCAGCCGGTACTTCGAAATGGTTGATCGGTCGACCGGCGCGCAGGAGGAGCGACGGTGGCGGGTCGTCGACGCGGCGGCGCTTCGCGCCGCGATCGGGGAAATGTCGGCGCCCGTCGCCGGGAGGCGGGAAACAGCCCGGCCGGCCGGGCGCACCGTGGCCGGGCGTTCCTCGGATGCCCGGCTCCTGCTGGCCGAGGAGACGCTCGTCGACTGCGCCGCCGAGCCGTCACCGGCGCACCGCCGCGTGATGGCGAGAACCGCGCTGAACTATCTGCAACAGGTCGTGGCCGCGGGTGGTACCGGGGACGTCGACTGGTGGGACGTTGAGCTGCTCGGCTCGCATGCTGCGGACGGCGGGCGGGGAGCGTTGCGGTCGCGGATCCGCACCGACGTCGCGCTGGCCCGGATGACCGACTGCGAGGCAGCCGGCGAGACGATGGCCATCGACTACCTGATCGAGGCGGCGGCCGGTACCCGCCGGTTGTTCCGGTCGGCAAAGGTGGACCGGCAGCGCCTGACGACGCTGCTGGACCGCTTCTCGGCGCTGGCTCGGGAGCTGACCACGCCGCCCCGGCGCGAATCGGCCGCGACCGTGTGCCCGGCGGCTCCGGCCCGCCTGCTGTCCGCGGTCGCGTGGGGACGCGCCGACATCCGCGCGGCGCGTGGCGGGGCGGCGGCGCAGGTACTGGTGGATCTGCTCAAGGGAATCGGGCGCAGCCGCATCCGCGCGGAGAGCGCCCACCCCGTGTCGCTGTACCAGGTGTTGGGCAACCTTCCGCGCGGCCGGCAGCGGGTGGTCGTCTACACCGACCTGCTCAACCTGCTCCCGCGGCAGTTCGAGCTGGCCCTCGCGGACCAGGTCCTGCCCGGCGCCCTCGTCGAGGCGGTCGCCGGCCCGGCGGCATCGGACCACCTGCGCGAGTACGCCACGGTGATCGAGACCGATCTGGTGCGCTCACCCTTCCACAGCGAATCGGCCCTCATCGGTCAGGTGACGCACGTCCTCCAGGACCTCGCCGCACGGGAGTCGCGTTCGGACGGCAGCGTCGTCGAGCGCACCGATCGGACGTGCGTCGAGTTGCTGTCCCTCGCCGGTGTCGGCGTCTGAAGGTCCGGGAGGAGCTGCCGTGGACCGTTTGGTGGGCGCTACGGTCAGGGGCGCGCGCGAGGGGTGTTGCGACGATTCGGCGGTGTGGTTGCGCAGGCTCACCCACGAGGTCGCGCGGTCCGAGCCGTCGGGTGGCCTCGACAGCTTGATCGGCGTGCTCGCCCGGGCCGCCGGGTCGTGCGGCGCGATCCTGTGGGAGGCGTCCGAGACCGAGCTCGATCCGGCCGGGCCGGCGATCGCCGGTGCATGGTTCGCCGACGGAGTGACGATCGTGGATCCGGCCTGTCCCGATCCAATCACGATGGAGGCGTTCACCGACCACACACTCGTCATGGCCGCCGGGGCACGGGACCGCCGTGGTTCACCGCCGGCCGTGATCGCCGCGCTGCCTCTCGAGTACCTCGACGGCCGGCGCGGCGCGCTGACCCTGCTCGGCGACGACGAGCTGACCGGGAACTCCTTCGACCTGACCGTGGACCTGCTCGACGTGCTGCCCGCCCTGTGCGTGCTGGTCCGCGAGCGCAGGTGCCTCGCGCTCGTCCGCCGGTGCAGCGACATCCTCCAGGACGCCGAGGTGGAGTCCGCGCGGCAGGGGCCGGGCGGTGGCGATTCCGGTGATCACCTCGGCGATCACCTCGGCCGGGTCTGCACCGTCATCGGCGACACGCTGCGCTGCGGCAAGGTGAGCATCTTCCTGCGGGAGCCCGGCGCACCGGACGGTGTGTTCCCGCTGGTCGCCAGCTCGGTCGGCGGCACGGCACCGGGCGTACCGGCGCGGTCGGGAATCGGGCTGGTCGGCCGGGTCATCGAGTGCGGGCGGCCGCTGGTCGCCCCCGCCGGCCTGGCCGGGGAGGGGTCTTGTCGCGGCGCGGAGATGGCGGTACCGCTGCTGGACGGCGACCAGGTCTCGGGCGCGATCGCGTGCCGCGGACTTCCCGGCCCGCCCTTCCACTTCACCCGGTCGGATCTGTCGGCCCTCGGCCTGATCGCGCCGCACGTCACCCGGTACTGGCGCAACTGGCTGCACCGGCGCGCCATCTCCGTCGAGAACCGGTCCTGGTTGCTCCTCGCGGCAGGCATCACCGCCTTCAACAAGCTGGCCTCCGAGCAGCTTGCCAGAACTGACCCTGACGACCAGCGGATCTACCGGGCCGCGATGCAGATCGTGCGGGACGTCGGCCCCGACTGCGTCGGCTGCGACGTGTACCGGTCCGACGCGCACCGCCCGGATCGCCACCGCGCGAGGGGCGCCAGCTCGGCAGAGCAGCGGTTGTGGCCGGCCGAGTCCTTTCCCGGGGCCGGCGGGGCCGAGCCGGAGGCGTCGATGGAGTTCGCGCTGTCGGTACTCCGGTCCGGCCGGCCCGGGGCGATGGCCAGCCCAGCCGGCGCGGCGGGCTGGCTGGCGGGTACGCCGATCCAGGTCAGCGGTCAGGTCTACGGCGTCCTCGTCGCGTTCGGCCGCTGTTCGACGGTACCGTCCAACGCCCTTCAGGTAGGCGAGATCGTCGGTGACCAACTCGGCCTGTACCTGCACCTGCGGCAGACCCTCCAGCGGTTGCAGGAGACCCGGGGAAAGCTGCAGGCCACCCTGCGCAGCCAGGCCGAGGCGTTGGAGGACCTGGAGCACCAGTTGGGCGGTCCGCTGCTCGTAGCGACCGAGCGGGTCGACCTCACCCTCCAGCACGGTCGGTTCGACGGCCGTACCGACGCGCAACTGCGTGCGGTACGGGGACTGTGCCGCAAGGCGGCCCGGGTGGCGATGTCGGCCGCGGTCTTCGCCGCGCTGAGCAAGGGTGCGGCGCCGCGACCCAGGTTCGAGTTGCTGTCCGTCGACGACCTGCTGCGGCTGCTCATCTCCGGCGCCGACGACGCCCAGTTGCTGAGCAATCCGCGGCGCCGGATCCGCTTCGAGGTCGAGCGGGAGGGAATCCGCATACTCAACCGGCGGCTGATCCAGGCGGACCGGTCGTTCGTGGAGCAATGCGTCGGCAACCTCCTGGACAACGCCGCGAAGTACAGCTACGAGGACACCGCCGTCCGGATACACGGCAGTGTCGACGACGAAGGGTTCGCGGTGCGGGTGACCAGCACCGGGCTACCGGTCGACCCGGCCGACGCGAAGCTGTGCCTGCGACGGAACTGGCGCGGCTCGGTCGCCCGCACCACCACCGGCGAGGGATCCGGGCTCGGGCTGTGGATCGTGGACCACCTCATGCGGTCCATGAAAGGCGCCGTCCGGGTGCAGCCGGTACAGGACACGACAACCGTCCTCCTCACGTTCCCGATCGCCTGACGAACGCCGGGATTCCCAAGGGAGCAACTATGAAACCGTTCATCGTCGTCGTCGAGGACGACCACCTCCAGGAGGCCCTGCTGGAGGATCAGCTCCAGCGGGCGTTCCCGGCGGCACGCATCGAAACTCTCGTCACCGAGCAGGAGTTCCGGGAGCGGCTCGCGGACTTCCGCACCGACCGACCCGACGTGATCATTATGGATGTGATGCTCCGCTGGGCGTTCCCGAGCCCCACCGCGACCGCACCACCGGCCGACGTGGCGTCGGGAGGGTACCAGCGGGCCGGGTTCCGATGTGCCGAACTGCTCTTCCAGGACCCCGCGCTGCATGACGTCCCGGTTATCTACTACACGATTCTGGAGGGTGGCGACCTCGAGCCGGACACACGGCGCCTGTCGAGCCGCACCACATACGTGCGCAAGAGCAAGGACCACGACTACCTGGCCCGGAAGGTGCGCGACCTCGTCGGCCCGGCCACGTCGGCACCGTCGGCGGCCAAGCGAGGCTGAGGCTCCGCCGCCAGTCCACGGCCCCGGCCAGACGCCGCAGAGGCAGCCGATGATGCCGCTGTCCGAGGTGGTGTTCCTGCCCGGTCTCCCGGCGCGGGTGGCGGCATTCACGTGCCGGTGACGATCGACCCGGACAAGCCGTGGCCGGCCGACGGGTCGGGGCAGGACGTGCGGGTCAGCACGTGGTGATTGTCGTGGTCGGCGTCTCGGCCGGACCCTCGGCGGTCTCGGTGGGCTGATCGGTACGTCCGTGGGGCTCCTCACGGTACTCGGTGTGGCGGTCCTCAAACGCTGGACCGCGCTGCTCAACCCCACCCTGGTCCTGCCCGCTCCACTGCTGGGTCTGGTCGTCGGTGCGCTGGCCGGCGGGTACCCGGCGATCCGGGCAGCGCGCATCGAACCCCTTGAGGCACTGCGGCGATAGCGGCGACGCCGGTCGGCGCGCTCAGCGCGTCCGAAGCGGGATAGCCGTTGGATTTCACCGATGAGCGGTATGGTCAGCCGCATGGCCGAGATCGACGACCCGCGGGAGCGACGCGAGGACGCCCTTACTACCCGGATCGCGGCGACGATGCGGCGCAAGCTGGCGAAGGACTACCCCCCGGCGGGCACCAGGCGCGATGCCCATCCCAAACACACCGGGTTGCTCGAAGGCGTGTTCACGGTCGATCCGGCGCTGCCGGCCGATCTTCGGGTCGGCCTGTTCGCCGAGGCCAGGTCCTACCAGGCCTGGGTGCGGACCTCCAGCGCCAGCGACAAGCCGCAGTCCGACGCGGTTCGCGATGTTCGCGGCCTGGCCATCAAGCTGCTGGACGTGCCCGGCGAGAAGATCCCGGAAAGCGACGAGCCGCAGACCCAGGACTTCCTGCTGCTCAGCCATCCCAGCATGCCGCTGGGCACGGTGCGCCTGTTCCACGACGCCATCGTCTACGCCGCCAGGTACTCGCCCCTGGTCTTCGCGGCCAAGATGCTGCTCACCGGCAGGTCCGGGGTGCTCAAGGAGCTCGATGCCGCCCGGATCCGGCCCAGTTCTCCGCTGGAGATCCGCTACTGGAGCACGACGCCCTACCGCTTCGGCGCGGACCGGGTCGTCAAGTACTCACTCCTACCGACGCCGGGCGAGACGAGCCCGTTGCCGGCGGAGCTGCCCGAGGACTACCTGACCCGGGCGATGGCGCAGCGCCTCGCCAGCCGGAGCGTCAGCTTCGAGTTCGCGGTGCAGTTCCGCAAGGAGGGCATGCCGGTCCACGATGCCGCTCCCCGCTGGGACGAGGCGGTTTCGCCGTTCGTCACTGTCGCGACGCTCACCATCCCGGCGCAGGACTTCCGTACCGAGGAGCGCGACCGGCTCGCCGAGGAGCTGCGTTTCTCGCCGGCGCACGCGCTTGTCGAGCACCGGCCGATAGGCCCGGTGAACCGGGCGCGGATGCGCGTCTACCGGGAGAACGCGGAGTTCCGGACCCACCGACGTGAGACCGGGTGACGAGTCACCGGACGTCACGGTCGGGCCAGCCTTCGCGGCACGGTGGCCACCAGCCCAACCTGCATCGGCGGACCCGGGACGGGCGTGATCTTCAGGGGTGCGCCGTGGCCGGTGGGCGGGAAATTGTGCGGCGCGCGGTGGCCAGCTGCGGTTAGGTTGCCGGGCGTGAGCAGGATTGTTTCGGTCAACCTGGCCGTGCCGGAGCCCAACCCGGCCAAGGGCGTCGGTGTCACGGGCATCAACAAGCGGCCGGTCGACCACCTGGTCACGGTGCGCGCGCCGGGGCCCAGGACGACCGGGCTGCACAGTGGCCTGGTCGGTGACCAGATCTTCGACATCGAGCACCACGGCGGCGACGACCGGGCCGTGTACGTGTATGCGCGGGAGGACTACGACTGGTGGCAGGCGCGGCTGAGTCGCCGGCTGGCCAGCGGGCTGTTCGGCGAGAACCTGACGACCGAGGGGGTCGACGTCAACGGCGCGGTCATCGGCGAACGGTGGCGCATCGGTCCGCGGTTGGTCCTGCAGCCGACGTTCGGCCGCATCCCGGGCATGACGTTCCAGCGCAGGATGGGCGAGCCGCGCTGGGTGAAGACCTTCACCCGGGCGAACCGCCCGGGCGCATACCTGCGCGTGGTGGAGCCTGGCGAGGTGTGGGCCGGGGATCCGGTGACCGTGGAGGACCGCCCGGCGCACGGGGTGACGATCGCGCAGGCGTTTAGGGCGTACCTGACCGCGCCGCAGCTGCTACCCGAGCTGGTCGGGATCGACGGGCTGCCCGACGATCTGCGCGGGACCCTCGCGGCGCGGCTTGTCCGGCGGCGGTAGCTCCTGATCAGGCAGCCCCGTGTTCGACACCACGAGTAGCCCGTGCTCTGCCGGAGTCGTGGCGGTGACCGGGAGTACGGTGACGATCTGACCGGCGACGTGGCGTGGCCGGCGCCCCGGTAGGCGCGCGCCGGCCGCGCCGCAGCCGGGCCGATCCGCGGCGGGTCAGGCTCTGTCGTGCAGCCTGGTGCGGACCGCGTCCGCGTCCGGGTCGGAATGGTCGAGGTCGGCGAGGATGTTCAGGGCATCCTGCCACGCGGTCCGCGCCGCCGCGGGGTTGCCGGCGGCGTGGTGGGTGTCGCCCAGATGCGCGAGGGTGACCGCCTCCTCGTACCGGTCGCCGAGGTCCCGGTACGGCGTGAGGGCCAGCGTGTAGCAGTCGGCCGCCTGGCCGTAGTGACCCAGGTGGTGGTGCGCATAGCCCAGGCTGTTCCAGGTTTCCGCCTCGCCGAACCGGTCGCCGAGTTGCTGGAACAGGTCGAGCGCCTGCGGGCAGGAGGCGAGCGCCTGGTGGTACTCGCCGAGCAGGGCGTGGTACCAGCCGACGGCGTTGAGGGCGAACGCCTGCCCGCGCCGGTGGCCGGCGGCCTCGTACAGCGCCAACGCCTGCTGGGCGTGGTGGAGCGCCCGCTCGGGATCGCCGAGCCGCTCGGTCAGGTGGGCCAGGTTCCGATGCGTGTCGGCTTGGCCGACAGGGTTCCCGGCCGCGGCGTACCGGGTGAGGGCGTGCCGCAGGTGCTCGTCGGCATCGTCGTGCCGGCCGAGCAGGGTCGCCGCGGCTCCGGAGAGCCGGTGGGCGTATGCCTGCGCGGTCTCGTCGGCCAGCCGGTCGCCGGCGCGCAGGGCGGCCTCCCACGCGACCGCGAGGTCGTGCCAGTGTCCCCGCCGGTTCAGGAACGTGGTGAGACTCCACGCGAGCTGCCAGGCGTGCCTGTCGAACCCGGCGTCGACAGCCTGCCGGACAGCGGCGAGCAGCACCGGATGCTCCACGGTGAACCAGGCCGTCACTTCCCGGTCGTCGGTGAGGTGCTGGGGACGGCTGTCCGGGGCGGCCGGGGCCAGCTGCAGCGGTATCGGGTCGCGATGCGAGTTGAGCAGTCGGGTCGCGGCGTACGCGGTGTGTGTGTAGTGGTCCAGCAGCCGGGCGACCGCTGCCCGCCGGGTGTCGTCCGGATCGATGCTGCCGGTGAGGTCACCGGCGTAGACGCGCAGCAGGTCGTGGAAGGCATACCGGCCGGGGGCGTGCTCGGTGAGGAGGCTGGCGCGGACGAGCTCGGTGAGCAGCCGGCGGGTCACGGGTACCGGCCGGCCGGCGAGGCTGGCCGCCGCAGCGGTCGACACGTCGGGGCCGGGGTGCAGGCCGAGCAGCCGGAACAGCCGGGCCGCCTGCGTCGTCAGCGCCGCGTAGGACCAGGACAGCACCGCCCGTACCTGGCTGGCCTCGTCGCCCGCATCCAGCGCGTCCAGCCGTTGCCCGGCTTCGCCCAGCTCGGCGGCGAGTGTGGCCAGCGGGAACCGGGTATGCCGGGCCCGGGCCGCGGCGATGCTCAGGGCCAGCGGCAACTGGGCGCACGCGGTGATCATGTCCGTGGTGGCGTCCGGTTCGGTGGCGACCCGGTCGTCGCCCAGCCGCTGGGCCAGCAGCTTCCGGGCGTCCTCCACCGGCAGGATGTCGAGGGTGATCGGGTGCGCGCCGTGCGCGGCGACCAGCGGGGTGAGCTGGTTGCGGCTGGTCACCAACACCAGGCACTGCGACGAGCCGGGCAGCAGCGGCCGTACCTGTTCGGCATCACGGGCGTTGTCGAGGACCACGAGGATCCGCCGGTTGGCCAGCAGGCTGCGGTACAGGGCGGCCTGCGCGCTCAGCCCGGTCGGGATGCGCTGCGGCGGTACGACCAGGGCGTCCAGGAAGTCCCGGATGGCCTCGGCGGGCTCCAGCAGCAGCCCGTCCGGGTGGAAGCCGCGCAGGTTGACGTACAGCTGGCCGTCGGGAAAAGCCTTGCGTACGTGGTGTGCCCAGCGCACCACGAGGGCGCTCTTGCCCACCCCCGCGGTACCGGACACCGCCGCGATGACGACCGGCCGCTCCGGCTCCTTCGCCAGGGCCAGCAGGCCGTCCAGCTCGCGCAGTTCGCGTTCCCGGCCGGTGAACCCGGATACGTCTGTGGGTAACTGGGATGGCACGGACCGTCCTACCGGCTCCTCGCCGCCCTGATCGGCGGCGGCCGCATGGAACCGGTTCCGCTCCGGTCCGCTCAACCCGAAAGCATCGGCCAGCACCCGTACCGTCGACTGGCGGGGCGCGGCGACCCGACCCGCCTCGATCTTCCCGATGCTGGGCACGCTGAGGCCGGTCTTACCGGCCAGATCCTCCTGAGTCAATCCGAGCCGTCGGCGGTGGGAACGAACGACCTGACCGAACACCTAGCCTCCCCGTGTGGACTGATGCGGCCGCCTCCCCTTCCCGCCCCGGGGGAACCCGGGCGGTCGTCGGTCCGGCTGGGCAAAGTACGGACCAACGATGGGTCAACGTTCTGGTCTGCGCTACCAATATCCACGATTCTTGACGCACTCACAGGCCTGCCCGTGGCCGCCCACCCGCCCGGACCGTCCGGACCGGCTCCTCAAAAGGCTTGCGGCACGGAAATCGTTGGCAGAGGAACCGGTGGCCACCGCCGGTTCATCGAGACGGGGGAACGACGATCAACCGCGAAACTTATCCCGGGTACGGCGACGACACGGTCCCACCGTTGCCGGACGTGACCGTGGCACAGCTCTTCGAACAGCAGGCCCGGCAGACGCCGGACGCGGTCGCCGTGGAATGGGCGGGCGGCACCATCACCTACGCGCGGCTGCACGCGCGGACCGACCGCCTCGCCCGGCGACTGACCCGGCACGGCGTGCAGCCCGGTGACCGCGTCGCAGTCCTCATGCACCACTCCCCGGAGCTGGTGGTCACGTTGCTCGCGGTGGCGAAGTGCGGTGCCGCGTACGTCCCGCTGGACCACCGGTACCCCGCGTCGCGGATGCGGTCGATCCTGGGCGGGGCCGGTTGCGTGCTGCTCGCGGTCGACAACGCAAGCCGGGACCACGAGGTGGTGTCGGGCCAGCGGACGCTGCTCGTCGTGCCCGACGGCACCGGGGGCGAGGACATTCCCGAGGGTACCGCCGACGGCGCGACGTTCGTGAACCCGCGGCCCGATCCGCGCGCGGTGCTGTACATCATGCACACCTCCGGTTCCACGGGGGAACCGAAGGGCGTCATGGTGACCCACCGCAACGTCCTCGCGCTCGCCCTGGACCGGATCTGGCGGCGCGGCGCGCACACCCGGGTACTCCTGCACTCGCCATACGCCTTCGACGCCTCGACGTACGAGCTGTGGGTACCGCTGCTGTCCGGTGGGCGGGTCGTCATCGCCGACGAGGAGGTCAACTCCCTGCTCCTGCGCAGGCTGGCCGGCGCCGGTCGGATCACCGCGCTGTGGTTGACCGCGGGGCTGTTCGCCGCGTTGGCCGAGGGCGACCCGGGCTGCCTGGCCGGGGCGCGCGAGGTGTGGACCGGTGGTGACGTGGTCTCCCCGCAGGCCGTGGCCCGGGTGGCGGCGGCGTGCCCGGCAATCGTCGTCTTCAACGGGTACGGCCCGACGGAGACGACGACGTTCGCCACGCGCTATCAGATCCACCCTGGACCGTCCATTGAGGACGATGTGCCCATCGGCGCGGCGATGGACCACACCCGCCTGTACGTCCTGGACGCGGATGGCCGGCCCGTGCCACCGGGTACCGTGGGGCAGCTTCACGTGGGCGGTGAGCACGTCGCCCGGGGCTACGTGGGCCGACCCGACCTGACCCGGGAGCGCTTTCTTCCCGACCCGTTCGGGCCGCCCGGCAGCCGCATGTACGCCACCGGTGACCTGGTGCGGTGGGACGGCGAGGGTCGGCTGCGGTACCTGGGCCGGGTCGACGACCAGGTGAAGATCCGGGGGTTCCGGATCGAACCCGGGGAGATCGAGTCGCTACTCTCCCGGCATCCGCAGGTGTCCCGGGCCGCCGTGGTGGCCCAGCGACTCGACGCCGGTGGCGGGCGCATCACTGCGTACGTCGTACCGGCCGACCCCGGTGCACCGCCCGAGCCGGAGGCGCTGCGCGGCCAGCTCGCCGGCAGCCTGCCGGAGTACATGGTCCCCGCCGAGGTCGTGCTGGTACCCGCAATCCCGCTGACCGCCAACGGGAAGGTGGACCGCCGGCGCCTGTCCGACCCGGGCCGGACCGGCGCAGCCGGCGGAACC
>Ga0066709_100001433_pt1 | contig 15746 bp, 12 predicted proteins | sample GraSoiAngelo_158_FD_79665 | JGI IMG/M metagenome (GOLD analysis project Ga0066709, IMG submission 79665) | Grasslands soil microbial communities from the Angelo Coastal Reserve, California, USA - 14_1009_16_30cm | ecosystem: Environmental > Terrestrial > Soil > Grasslands | place: USA...
GGGGTGTAGATGCGGGTGCTTTTCAACGATACCAGAAAGCCGGTTTCGACAAAGAGCGCCTGGGCTTCCGATTGCGAAAGCGATTTCAATCCCTGGATCGAAAGGTCACGATAATAGAAGCGCACGCCGCGCCGAACGCGAAACCGAACCTTCTTCACCGCGAGCGGGCCAGGCAGCACCGTGTCGATGTCTTTGTCCCACTCGAAGGTCTTTCCCTGGCCGTTCGACAGCGTGAGTGCGGCGCTGATGTGGGGTGCGAGGTATCCCTCACGATTCAATGTGGACATGATGATGAGCGCTGCGTCCTCCACGAAATTGGCGTCATAGAATTCCGGCGGTGTCTTTTTGCCGCTCATCAGACGGATGGTCTTTTTCAGCTCGCGATTCCCGAGCGGGCCAAACCCGGAGATTTTCAGCCTGGCGTGTTGGACTTGGTTGGTTTCTTCGCTGTGAGCGGCGTTAAGGCCCAGCAACAGGAGACCGGCGATGAAGAATGTTACCAGGCGCCCGGAGACCGTCCGATACGGAGCCGGACCCGGAACATCCAACATCCAACATCCAACACCCAACATCGAACGCAGTTCGAGGCCGCGCCCCATTGGGCGTTGGATGTTCGATGTTCGGGGTTGGATGTTCTTCTCCCGTTCGGTTCCGGATGCGCCGGCACCAGCGAAGTCAGGGGTGAGTTCAAGGGAGGCTTTGTGTTCCACTTGGCCATGCTCACCGACCGGGAAGCTGCGGCGCGGACGAGTCGGCCAGAAAACGTGCTGCCGGCGTCTCGCCGGCAGGAAGGTGTTCTCTGCCGGCAGGGTGCCGGCAGCACCCTGAGATTTCTGAAAAGCCGCCGGAATTTCCCGCGCCCCGCTCATCGCGAGAAGATTCTCCATTTCAACCCTGCATTCAGGGCGTTGAAGCGATCGTATTGACCGATCACCGACCAGTCCTCGGTCAGTTTATACTCGAGGTAATAGGTGGATGTCCCTTCTTGTGAGACGTCCTCACCCGACCTGATCGTGAGGCGGTCGGCGGTTTCTTCGTTGCCCAGCCATCGCGCGATAATATCCTTGCCGAGATAAAGGGCGAAGCCGCTCATTTTCTTCTCCCGCGAAAAGCTCATCTCATCACGAGGCAACTCACCGGCGGCCAGCATGAGGAGTATCCGTTCAGAAGTCAGCGGCGGCGTGGAGTTGAAGGAGATCAACGGCGCGCTCGCCGTCCCGCTGACCTCCATTTTGATGTTGTAACCATAGAGGCGCGATGACGCGGCGGCAAACAACTGCGGCTCATAAGGCTGGTCGCTGGTCAAACTCGCGTGCCCTTGGTCCACTGTGAGCGTGCCGAACGGAAAGCGGACCAGACCGGAGTTGATCCGGGCCTCGCCCAGAGCCTGCGGTTCTTCGAGGTCGCCTTTAATCTGGAAGTCGGCGGAAACCTGGCCGCGGAAAAAAGGCGTGCGTACCCGAAGGAAACGGTCCCCATGCACCGTGACGTTCAGTTTCCAATCGGCGAATGGCTTGTCTGCCACGCTGAAATAGGGAGGCCGGCCCAACGGTTCGGATCGTCCCGTGGGGACCAACGCCTTGAGGTCCTGAAGGAACAACCCGTCCCGAAGTGTCACGTCGCCTGAGACGTCCGCCGGCTGACCGCCGGCCTGCGCGAATCGAACGTCGAAATCGCTGCGCAACAGCAAGCCAGGGCGATAAATCAAGGGCACGTTGTCCCCTCGCAACCGGAGATCGAACTGTGGCTCGCCCGATTCCGGCAAATCGAAATTTCCGGTCAAGCTCACTTCTCGCCCTCCCATCCAGCCCATGAACCGGCTGATCGCAGCATGCCGCCCGGAGAACAGAACCGTGGCTTGAATGTCCCGGATTGGAGTGAGGAGCGTGACCGGTCGGGTGGCGGCTCCGGCAATCTTCAACTCCCCGCTCAGTTCTCCGCCGGGTACGACCCCGAGGCTGACACTTAGCCGTCCCTGTGGACTCAACACTTTGGGGAGATAACGGGCGAATGGTTCGATCCGGGCATCCACGATCTCCACCCGCGCGCGGGCTCGTCGCCACTCGGGAAGCGCGCCGCTGGAAATCAGTTCGAGGAGCAGATTCTTGCGAACCGGAAGGTCGCCAGTAATGCGAACCGGTTGGTTTTCAATCTCGAAAGTGAGCTCGTTGAGTCGGATGTTGTCCCGCTCGAAGCTGCCGTCTATCCGCAGTCTTTCCAGCGTTGGCAGCGTGACGCCATTGGTGGACCTGGAGCGACCAATTCGAGCGGCTTGTGCCCGCAGCGTCCCATGCGCGTCCTGAAGTGTCCCTTGGAGATTCGCTTCCACTATCGGATCGGCAACTCGAACCCCGAAATGTTGACTCACGAAATCCCAAAACCGTGTGTTCGGCTTTGTCGCCAATTGAAAACTGAACGGCTTGGCTTCCTCCAATTGGACGCGCAGCATTCCTGGCTCCGGCATCAGGGTGAGCGGCATCTTCCCCAGCGCGTGCACGATTTCCGCTCCCTCGGCGGAAACGCTGATCGGATCTGCCACCAATCCATCGGCATCGCCCGTCAAGGCGATGTTGACGGAGAACGTTTCATCTTCCAGCACCGGCAGGGCGCCATTGACGGAAAGCTTGAATTCTACGGGTCCGCCCTCCCAACGCGCCTTCAACTCGAGCGCATCCAGCGCAGCCCGTTCAACCGGCAGGCTGACAAACTCCGGCAGGTCCGAACGGGACAGACCATGGCCGCTGATGTCAACTTGCCCGCGCCGTGGCCATGTCACTTCACCGTCCACTGACAGCCCGCGATTCTGACCGACCCAACGGAATCCATCTACTCCCAACGGCCAGGCCGACGGCCCGCCGCGGTCGGGGGCTGATGGCTGGCGGCGCACCGTAATCCGGCACGGCTTCTCCAACCGCCAGAGCACGTCGGGTTCGCGCTCGAGTGTCAGCGTGTTCAAGGCGATTTCACACGAAGGTGTTGCCGGATCGCCAAGCCGCAGCGCGCCTCCAATTTGGAGCGTTGAGATTCCTGCCGCCAGCTTGATGTTCGTTTCGGGTAACGTGAGATTCTCTCCACGCCACGAGCCGATGAGCCGGCAAGGTTTCAGCTGTGGGGCGGAGAAACCTTCGGCTGTCAGTTCGCCCAAATGCACCCATGCGCCAGGGGATCCACTGATTTGTCCGCTCGCTTGCAGGTTTGAGTAAGTCATTCCAGTCGGCAGAAACTGGCGCGCCCAGCCGCCTTGAAAATTCCATGTCCCATTCGATACCTGCCAGGACTTCAGCTTGATCTCTCCGGCGCCTCCCAGAGTAGACCCATCGGCAAACCCAATATCAGCGACTTCCAGATTCAGCGTAGGCCAGCGGAGGCGACCGGCGAGGCGGACGCGCGGGACGGAAAATCCATGACCGCTCAGTTCTTCGCCGCTGAGATCGAATTCAGCCGACGGCTGGCCAGCCGGCATGGGACTCACCCTGGCTTGTCCCTTCAACTTTCCTCCTAAGGAAAACCCCTCCAGTTTGGCAAGATCGAGCGCAACGCGCAGCGTCGCCGCGTCGGTCGTCAGTTTTCCAGACCGGTTCAGCCCGATTGGATCGGATAAATCCGCTTGGATCATCGGAGAGGTAATTCTGAGTTTCTCCAACACCACCGAGTCGAGGTCGCCGCGCGCCCTCAAGCTGAGTTCCAAAGGTGGGGAGAACGCGAGATCGGCCGCTTGAGGAGTTGCACGGGCCGAAGCCTCGAGGTGATAGTGCCCATCAACCCAATCCAAAACAAACCCCCCGCTTGGATCGTCGTAGCCGACGAGCGGAAGGAGCTTCGCTGGCATTCGAAAATGGTCCGATTTCAAACTGGCCCGTTCAGGCCACCAGCCGCTGCGGCTGAATGCAGCATCCAATTCCACTCGATTGCTCTGCCACTTCAATTCGCCTGCGACTCGCCATTGATCGGTCTCTCGCGTCAACCAGAGCCGGGTCGTCAGCCCGGACGACTTCGCACCGATGGAGAGCGAATAGGGTGAAGTTCCGGAAAAATCGCTGCTCATAACGAATGACTCCTGCAGTTTGGGCGACTGGCCCGCGGCAGTCAGTTTTCCGTGTTGCCATTCAGCGGCAGCGACCCGCACTTCGTTGGAGCCGACCTGGATTTGACCGTCCGTCAACTGCGCCTTTGGCAACCAGGTTCGCCATGCCGGCAGTTTGCCATAGATTTGTTCGGCAACTGCGAAAGCGGAGTCTGACGATTCGGTTTGTTGCGGCATTCGGCCGGGCTGAATTTGAACAAGCCAGTCCGTGACCGTCAGGAAGTGTTCCTCGTCGGAGTCTTTGGAGTAACGCTGCCAAAGCCACCGTGGTGGCAGGAAAGCCACGATACGTTTGCTGTTGAAGCGCACGTTCCCGAATTGTGCGCGGACATTCGTTAGCGCGAAACGCGTGTAGCCGACGCGCTCATAAGAATCAAAGCCGACACCGAAGCGCGCCAGGACCGGGCGAAGAAGCCACGGAAACCAAACCGGCAACGCCAGGACAACAGCCACGACGAAGAGACACGGTAGCCCAAGGATCTTGGACAATCTTTTCTTCCTGGACCGTGCGGCCGTCATTCCCGGGCAATGTAGTCAGGCTGGCCTGGAATGTCTGTTCGATTCCTCTCTCCATGAACCGCACGACTTAATCTTAATCTTAATCCACGAGCGGAGAGCAAGAGTAAGATTACAAGTAAGAGTCAGACGGGCTCGGCGAGGGAAACTCAGCGAGCCTCCTCCCGAAGGAACCGGCTATGGTCGTGCTTGCCGGGACGGCGAAAATGGGCACTATTTCGTCGTGACCCAAAACCGCCGATGACGAAGTGCCGCCGAATATTCTGCACCTCTGTTCTGGCGTCGGTCCTGGCGTTGGCAGGCTCGCGGCCCGTCGCGGCAGCGCTCCAACGCCCCAACATCATCATCGTTATGGGGGATGACGTCGGTTACGGCGACTACGCCTGTCTTGGCAATCCGGTCATCCGCACGCCGGGCGCCGACGCGTTTTACAAACAGAGCGTGCGCTTCACCGATTTCCACGTCAGCCCGACGTGCGCACCCACGCGCGCGGCGTTGATGACCGGCCGGCACGAGTTCAAAAACGGCGTCACGCACACGATTTACGAGCGCGAGCGCCTGACGCTCAAAGCCACGACGATCAGCCAGGTGCTGAAAAGCGCGGGTTACACAACGGGCATTTTCGGCAAGTGGCACCTCGGCGATGAACCGGACCGCTGGCCCGACAAACGGGGCTTCGACGAAATGTTCATTCACGGCGGCGGCGGGATTGGCCAGACATTTCCCGGCAGTTGCGGCGACGCGCCCGGCAACACCTATTTTGATCCGGCCATTCTTCACAATGGCAGGTTCGAAAAGACCACCGGCTATTGCACGGACGTGTTTTTCCAGCAGGCACTGGCCTGGATGGATAAGCAGCGCAAGGGCCGCGCGCCGTTCTTCGCTTATATTCCGCTCAATGCCGCCCACGCGCCGCTTCAAGTGCCCGACGGATACTTTGAACGCTACGAAGGGAAAGTCCCGGAGAACACAGCAAAATTTTATGGCATGATCGAGAACCTCGATGACAACTTCAGCGCGTTGCTGAACAAGCTCAAGAACTGGCGCATGGAGGACAACACTTTGGTGATTTTCCTGACCGACAATGGCGGGACGGTCGGAGTCAACGTTTACAACGCTGGTTGGTAGGAGCGCGGGCTTCGGCCCGCCTCGGCGTCTGGATGCAAAGAACGCTGGAGTCCTCACCGTTGAGGCGGGCTTAAGTTGAAGCGGCGTAAACGCCGCGCCCCGAACCCAACAAATTCGGGATGCTCCTTTCGCATGTTCGTTAGCGGACCAAAACTTCATTGTCATTTGAACCAGTGACGGCTACAAGTCGCTTCACCACAACAACTCAAAATCCATGACCAAATATATCGTTGAAATTATCGTGGCTGGTTCGCTGGCCAACGCAGCTCTGTTCGCACAAACCGACCCAGGCAAACCGCTGCCGGAAAAGCCGGACGCAAAGGGCTGGTGCAAAGTTTTTGACGGAAAAACGTTGAGTGGCTGGACCGCGCCCACGCCCGGTAAATGGGAAGTAAAAGACGGCGTGCTCGTCGGGCAGGGGCCGATGAGCCATTTGTTCAGTCCGAATACTTACACCAACCTGGAATTCAAAGCGGAAGTGAAGCTGAACCACTCCGGCAACAGCGGCATGTATTTTCGCGCCGCACTCGGCCAGGGCTGGCCGAAGGGTTACGAGGCGCAGGTTGAAAACACCAGTTCGGATCCGCAGCGCACCGGCAGCCTGTACAACCTGCACAAAATCGGTGAACAGCTCATTCCCGACGACACGTGGTGGACGCAGCACATCGTCGCCATCGGCAATCGCATCGTCATCAAAGTCAATGACAAGATCCTCACCGACCACATCGACAAGAACAACACCTACCAGTCAGGTCACCTGGCATTTCAACAGCACAACGAGGGCAGTGTGGTTGAATATCGCAACGTGATGGTCAAGCGCTTGCCAAACGATGAAAAGGCCGCGTGGACGGAAGCGAAGAAGGATATTCCGGAGATACCGTAAACGTCGGCAAGCAAGTTCGTATCGTTGCTTGCCAACCGGTCGGTGCTCTCAAAAGCAATGAACCGTCCGTCCGCGCTCAACGAAGCCGCCGCTGCATTTGACACCAGCAAACTGAGTGACAACTGCGTCAGGTCGCAAAGGTAAAGGTTGGTCCGGTTGAGGAATGTGGCGAAGCGACGTTAGCAGCATGGAGGCGTTACGCACCGCTGGCATCGTGCGTGCATCAATCCATTGCCGAAATCTCACGCTGCCATCGGCGAAACTCAGGTTGGCGCCCAGATAATGAAAAGCCGCCGGAAAATCAATGATATAGGCCGACGGCCCGGTGTCGTGCATATCAACAAAAAACGTCCCGTCGTTGATGCTGTCCGGGTGTTCTTCAATGAAAACAAAGGTTTGATCCGGCTGGCGAATTTGAGAAATGCGAGCTGGCTTCTCGAACTCGTCCGGACTGTTAAGCCATCCCGTTGCAGATTCGCCCACCCAGCTGTTCATGGAATAACTTCGGACGCGCAGCAAGCCCCGATAGCCACTCAGATCATCGGGACACCGGTAAATCTCCACCGCCTTGTTGTAAGGATACAGTCTTGCGCGGGTGATCAAGGTAAGATTTGTGTTGTCACTGCGGGGGCTAAAATCAAGCCAACCCGCAACCCAATTGTTGGTTGACGGAAATGCGTCGAAACCATTGGGCACCAGTCTGCCGCGATTATCATCCGCGTACATGAGCCAGGAAAGGGCCAACCGCCGCAGGTTGTCCGTGCACATGGCCCGATGCGAATTGCCTTTATTATTCGCCAGTGCCGAGAGTTGGATCAACCCGACCAGGGCAACGACGCCAAAGACAGCCAACAGATCAGCGAAGGAGAAGCCGGCCGTGGAAATTTGACGGCCATTGGCCGTGCAAAAAAAACACCTTGTCGTCCTCATAAGGAACCTTGGTTCAGTGCTGTTGATACGCCGAACCGGCTCCTTCAGCAAGCCGATTTCACTGCAGTTCAAAGGAAAAAAAGGAACAGCGCTATGCACTTGATTCCCCTGCGGGCCGTATCCCAGGGCAACCTGAAGGTTGAACTCCAACGAGGGTCGCCCGTCCAGCGCAGCGGGTTGGAGTTCACGCTTCAGCGTGCCGAGGCCAAGGGGAATCAACTGCGCAGGCCTAAAGCGAAAAATGCGAAGGCTCTGGCCTTCGCATTCTGCTCGTGATGAAACCTCAAAAACTACTTCTTAACGAACTGGATTCCCGCGCTCTGCGGCATTTCGTTGGCGCACGGCTGGTTGATAGGTGCCTCCGGCGCGCGTTCGTTGGGAGCGATCAATTTGTTCGCCAGCAGATACGCTTCCACTTCCTCGCCGCTCACATCGGCGAGCATGCGTCCATCAATCTCGACGCACGGGCTGAGCATTTGCCCGCTCTTTTCGATCATTTCCTGGCGTTGCGCCGGGTCGTTAATGATGTCGCGGTCCTGGTAGGGCAGATCGTATTTCTTGAGCACGGCGCGGACTCCATTGCTCCAGCCACACGACGGTTTCAGATAGGCAATAATGTTCGGTTTGTTCATAGTTTTCAAAAATCCGCCCATAAACTGCCATACCACGCTCATTTGGCAATATCTATCGAGTCTCCTGTCCAGTCTCGTGTCGCCCAACCAACTGCCTATGTGCCCTGACACCACCTTAGATTCAGATTGCCGAGCACGAAGGGCGGATTGTTAATTCCGCCATGCCGCTGAACGTTTTGATTGTCACCGACAAATTTAAGGGAACCCTGACTGCCCAGGCCGCGGCCGATTTGATCGCCCGAGGCTGGCGCGAAGCGCGTCCGCAAGACAGCCTGGAATTGTTGCCGATGAGCGATGGCGGCGACGGGTTCGGCGAAGTGCTGAGCCGGCTGTTAAAGGTGGAAGAGCGAACGCTCGCGACATTGGACGCCGCGCACGCGCCGCTCGAGGCCAAATGGTGGTGGGACCCTGGAACCAGAACCGCGATCATCGAGTCGGCTCGAATCATCGGGCTCGCCCTCTTGCCGGCGAAGAAATTTCACCCGTTTGACCTCGACACGTTCGGATTGGGAGCGGCGCTTCAAGCCGCCGCCGACATGAGCGCCCGGCATTGCCTGATGGGCATTGGCGGCAGCGCCACCAATGACGGCGGCTTTGGCATCGCGCGCTCGCTCGGATGGCGGTTTCTCGATGGATACGAGCAGCCGATTGATCAGTGGCGACGACTGAGTTCAGTGCAGCGGATCTGCCCGCCAGAATCGCAAAGAAAACTGCCCGAACTCCTCGTGGCAGTCGATGTCCAGAATCCGCTGCTCGGGCCGACTGGCGCCAGCCGCATCTACGGCCCGCAAAAGGGACTCCGGCCCGAAGATTTTGCCCATGCGGAAAAATGTCTCAGCCAACTGGCGGAAGTGGTCAAAAGAGATTTGCACCTGGACGCAGCAGCGGAACCTGGCACCGGGGCGGCCGGCGGATTGGGTTTCGGTCTCCGTTGCTTCTTCAATGCGCGGTTTGAGTCGGGTTTCGACATCTTCGCCCGCTACGCCCGTTTGCAGGAACGGATTCGGACAGCTCAGTTGGTCATCACCGGCGAGGGGGCCATCGACGCCTCAACGCTGATGGGCAAAGGAGTGGGCGAAATCGCCAAATTGTGCCACCAGGCCGGCGTGCCATGCATCGGCCTGGCGGGTACGTGCCGCCGGTCCGAATTGATGGAACAAATCGAGGAACCATACTTCACCCAGGTGTCCGGCATGGCTCCGGACCTGACCACGTCGGAACTCGCCATGCGGGACTCCAGATTTTGGTTGCCACGTTTGGCCGCGGAAGTCGCCAGGAAATGGGGGGGCGCATGATACTCCCACCAGCAGAGTTGGCCTCCTCTCACCAGCCTTCTGCGCACGAACTTGGCGACACCCAACCCACCCCTGAGCCCTCCCAGGAGGGGAACTGGCCAACTGGTGTTGCTCCCCTCCTTGGAGGGGCTGGGGGTGGGTTCAGGGGCACAATGCACGTACAAAACTCGTGGAATTCTCTCCTCATTCGAGGGAGAAGACTTCCTCCGCCGAGTGCTAGATGCGCCTGAAATGGGGCGAGCCCTGACTATCGACTTGTCGGAGGCGGCTCGGCTGATTACCTTCTTTGCATGTCCCCGAAGCTGGTCAGCCTGCTCGGAATGGCCATGATGATCTTTCTCGCCTGGCTCTGTTCGATGAACCGAAAAATCTTCCCCTGGAGAACTGTGCTCTGGGGACTGGGCCTGCAACTGTTCTTTGCCTTGTTCATCCTCAAGACACCGATCGGCGCGGGGATTTTTGACCTCGCTCAGCGCGCGGTGCTCAAGCTCAACGACGTTGCCGTGCAGGGCGCGGGCATGGTTTTCGGACCGCTGGCTAACGAAAGCTTGCTGAAAGAAAAGTTCGGCCCGGCCAACGCGCCCATCTTCGCCATCTTAATCTCCGCGACGATCATCGTCGTCTCCTCGCTTTCTTCGCTGCTCTATCACTGGGGAATTCTGCAGCGGGTGGTTCACGCGGCCGCCTGGGTGATGCAGCGGGCCATGCGCACCAGCGGCAGTGAAACGCTGGCCACGGCGGCGAACATCTTCATCGGCCAGACCGAAGCGCCGCTGTTGATCAAGCCGTACATTCCCCGCATGACGCGCAGCGAACTGCTGGCGCTGATGATCGGCGGCATGGCCACCATCGCCGGCGGTGTCCTGGCGGTCTATTCCGCATTCGGACGCAAAGCGGGCTTTCCCGACATGGCGGGGCACCTCATTGCCGCGTCGGTGATGAGCGCGCCGGCGGCGCTGATGGTTTCCAAAATCATTTTGCCTGAAACCCAACCGAGCGAGACCGCGTCACAAGCTCCGGTGAAAATCGAGCGGACCACCACCAACAGCATTGACGCGCTTTGCCGCGGCGCCGCCGACGGCCTGCAGCTCTCGTTGAACGTGATGGCGATGCTGATCGCCTTCGTGGCCGTCGTTGCCCTCGTGAATTTCTTGATCGGCTATGTCCTGCGCCCCTTCGAGATTCACCTCACCTTGCAAACGGTTTTCGGCTGGGTCAACGCGCCGTTCGCCTGGTTGATGGGAGTTCCTGCCAAAGATTGTCTGCCGATCGGCCAGGTGCTGGGCGAGCGCATCGTCTTGAACGAATTCCTGGGCTACCTGAGTCTCACTCAACTACGCAGCGGCCTGGACGAGCGTAGCTTTATCCTGGCTACTTATGCCCTCTGCGGGTTCGCCAACTTTGGCAGCGTGGCCGTTCAAATCGGCGGCATCGGCGCTCTGGCACCCGATCGGCGCAGTGACCTGGCGCGCCTGGGCATCCGCGCGATGATTGGCGGCTTGCTGGCCTGCTATTTGACGGCAACGATTGTGGGCATCTTAATTTGAACGAAAAATAGTTTCCGATCCTTAATCCCCTGCGGTATATTGGGCGCGCCCGAACTGATGAACAAAAGGATTAAAATTGCCCTTTACCTGCTGTTGCTGCTGAGCGCCGGTCTGTTCCTCTGGCAGTTCAGGGCCAATTATTCCCGCTTGATGGCCGAAGGCGAATCGAAGAGCGATACGGACCTGGTCAACGTCAAGCTGCCCGACTACCGGGCCAAAGCCTTGCCGGCCCAGACCAATTATCATCTGGGCGCCTGGGGCGCGGGAATGGTGCTCTCGATCGTGGGGCTGGGCCTGCTCCTGGCCAACGACCTCTCCCATTTCTTCAGCGGCCGCGCCATGAAAGTCCTCTACAACGAAGAAGGCGAAGGCGTCGCCAACCCCGACTACGAAAAAGCCGAAGAGGAATGGGCCAAAGGCAACTTTCTGGACGCCATACAACTCATGCGGGATTACCTGAAACTCAATCCGCGAGAGCAACATGTCGCCCTGCGCATTGCCGAGATTTACGAAAAGGACCTCGAGAATCACCTGGCGGCCGCGCTGGAATACGAAGAAGTGCTGAAACAAAAACTGCCTCCGGAACGCTGGGGCTGGGCAGCGGTTCATCTCTGTAATCTTTACACGAGCAAACTCAACCAGTCGGACAAGGCCATCATCCTGCTCCAGCGCATCGTCAACGAATATGGCGAGACCGCCGCGGCGGAAAAGGCGCGCAAACGACTGACCCAACTCGAGGAGGAAGGCGTCGCCCTGCCGCAAGTCGAGATGCCCCCCGAGCCCGCGACGCAGGCTTCCAACCTTCCGCCGGGCTTCGCGCCGAAGAAACTGTAGCCTGCTTTGGGGCCAAACGCGCTTCGGTCGATGATTCCGCTCTTGCGCGGGAGCGATCACAAAGCGGCGGCCAAATCTTCGAACGGAGTGCGGCTCTGTGAGCCGCAGCACGCGGGGATTCTCAACACGCATGGAATTTCCCGAAAGCGATTGCGTTGGCGAAGCTGCTGCGGGTCGCAGACCCGCGGTCCGGCGCGGCTGTGAGCCGCAGCACCTTGGGTTCAGGTAAAATGCGGGAACACTCCAGCGCGACGTGACTGTGCGAACAAGCTGCGGGTCACGGACTGTCACAGGCCCCGCTCCGCGAATCAGCCGACCGCACTTTGCATCGCACCCCGCTGCGCGCTTCGCTTGCGCCGCCCCTTTGCTTCCGTTACCGTCTGCGCTTTGAATTCCAGCGATCACGGAACAACAGACCGCGTCATCGACAATGGCTTATCTGAACGACAACTATCTCAAACTGAAGGCCGGGTATCTCTTCCCCGAAATCGCCCGGCGCGTCAGGGCCTATTGCGAGCAAAACGCCGAGGCCGCAAAACGGCTGATCCGCTGCGGCATCGGCGACGTGACCGAGCCTCTGCCGCCGGCGAGCATCGCAGCCATGCACCAGGCGCTCCATGAGATGGCCCGGCGCGAAACGTTTCGCGGCTACGGGCCGGAACAAGGCTACGAATTCCTGCGCCAGGCCATCGCCCGGAATGACTATCGCGACCACGGCATGGATATCGCCGACGACGAAGTCTTCGTTTCCGATGGGTCAAAGTGCGACACCGGCAACATCCTCGACGTGCTCGGCCAGCAAAACCGGATTGCCATCAGCGATCCGGTTTATCCGGTTTACGTCGATACCAACGTGATGGCCGGGCACACCGGTGAGGCCGACGAGTCAGGAGCCTACGCCGGCATTACCTATCTTCCCTGCACGTCGCAAAACGGGTTCATTCCCGAACCGCCGAAGGAACCGGTGGACGTGATTTATCTCTGTTCACCGAACAATCCCACCGGGGCAGCGGCGACCCGTGCTCAACTGGACGCGTGGGTGAACTACGCGCTGGCCAACGAGTCGATCATCCTGTTTGACGCCGCGTACGAAGCCTACATTTCCAGCTCCGCGATTCCGCATTCAATTTATGAAATCCCCGGCGCGCGCGAGTGCGCGATCGAATTCCGCAGTTGCTCGAAGAACGGTGGGTTCACCGGGGTTCGCTGTGCGTTCACGGTGGTGCCCAAGACACTTCAGGCGATTACCAGCCGCGGCGAACTGAAGCCTCTGCATCCGCTCTGGCTACGGCGCATGGCGACGAAGTTCAACGGCGTGAGTTACATCGTGCAACGCGGCGCCGAAGCGCTCTACTCACCCGCTGGCAAAAAGCAGGTCCGCGCGCTCCTCGAACATTACCTGTGCAATGCAAAGGTGCTCGTCGCCGGTGCCGAGGCCGCCGGTCTTACCGTGTATGGGGGCGTCCACGCGCCTTACATTTGGGTCCAGGCGCCGAACGGACTTTCCAGCTGGCAGGCGTTCGACAAGATACTCCAGGAAGCCAACGTGGTGATCACACCCGGCAGCGGATTCGGATCCAAGGGCGAAGGCTACTTCCGCATCTCGGCCTTCAACAGCCGCGCCAACGCCGAGGAAGTCGCCCGACGCCTCCAGGCCTTGAAATGGTGACAACTACTTTGGCTGCATCGCAGCGCTTCGATCGAATTCCGTGCCTCCATCCAGTTTGAGGCCGAGCACCGCTTGATAGGCGGACCGCAGGAAGTCAGCATCGATAACAAGTGGCTCCTGCATCAATAAGACCAACTCGGGTGGCTCAGTGGCTGGTGGCGTGTTGTGCTTCATCCGATTTACGACGCGCCAAAGCCGGAATCCTTAGAACCAACAGTACCAAAACGCCCATTGAAGTCAGCGCGACGACGGAGGGTTCCGCAACAGGGAGCGGCGAAAACACGATGTTGTCGACTAGGACAGGGTCATGAATGAGGCGTGATGCTTACAGATTTGAACTCGTGGGGTTGGCCCCGGATTGGAAAGCTGCTTTGTATGAAGTAACGAACAGTAAAAGCCTCCGGGTCAATCCCTCGAAGGTACCCATTAAAGAAACGCAATGGGTGGAGTCGGATGGCGGTCTGATCGTGATGTTGGCTACTCATCCCCCGGTTGACTGCCGGACAAGGAATCTGGAAGTGGGCGGCACGCAGTACTACCTGCTTTACGATTCTTTAAGCCCCGTTTACGCGCCGGGAACTCAATTGGCGGGGCGCTATTCACTCGGGTTTTCCAGCGGCCGCTTCAGCAGCAGTCCGGGCGCGCCCTGGACACAAGCGTACCTGTCGCAAACGGGTGCGATTGCAGCCGATGTCCAGTCGATTCGCTTTCTGGCCAGAGGTTCATTCGAAGTTTTTGTGGGTGGCCTTTCAATTCCAGTGCACTCCCTGGGTGCCAACGCGTATGCTGGAGACATTTCCGCATTTGCCGGCACGACGTCGGAATTCAAGATCGTGAACACCTCCATGAACCTCGGGCCCCCTACCAGGAACATGGCCAGATTGACGCGGCCGGGATAAACTCTCAGCGCCCCGCCAGATGTCGTTCGACGGGGTGAATACCGATAAAGACGTTGATGTTCCCCGCCCAATACGGCTGGCTCCGTCCGAGCAGATCCGAAAGGTCCGGTGCCAGGGACACCCTGCCGGCCAAAGCCCTGCCTGGGCGAGCCGTTCGTCCTCGACGAAACAGATCCAGCATGGCCACAAACAGAGTGCCGGTCTGCCGTGACGGTCGGTCTGGGGATTCTGTCACGGGACACTTCTGAATCTCCAGAATGCATTAGCGTTAGTGACCATTAGAAGCTGGCTGCTGCTCCCCGATAGACTCGATTGAAATGGTGCTCCCCAGTCGTTCCACCGCAGGAGATCGTCTGAAATCTCTAACTGGTAATTTGTGCCGACGAACAGGTTCAACGCCTGCAACCGCAACCCAGCCTGCTCCCGGAGGATATTGAGCCGTGGGAACGCCTCTAATGTGTAGAGTTGTCGAACCTCTGGCGCTGAGAAGGCGCGCCGATAGACTCGCAACTCATCCAGTCTCCCATAGAATTGCTCACCTGGAGTATTTCCGTTTCTGCCAATATACAGATCTCCCCGCGAGGGAACGCTCTGGCCTGACTGAGTAAAACCACGGGCAACCAGCTCGCCATCGAGGAACATCTGGACAGCTTGCGAGTTCTTCGTTAGCGCAAGGTGATGCCACTCGTTCGTTCTGAGCACAGGCTGAGGCGAGGTGAAGTCGTTGCCCGCCCCCGTGAACACGATAAAGAGATTTGAAGACCCAGGGTCTAGCGCCACTCCTGACCTTGTATTCGGTAGGATTCCTCCTCCAAACAAGGAAAAGGATGCCACGCTGAAAAGGCATTGCCGTTCTGGGACAATGCGTTCGGCAAAAACCCAACACGAATATGTAAGCGTGACCTCTCCACCGGGATGCCACGAAACTCTGTCAACAGCATAATCGGCGCCGGAAAACCCGACCGCGTTCGTCGGCGCGCCGAACCTGTCCCACAAGAGGGTGGCGGGTTTGGGGGATGCATAGGCGCCGTATCCGGATTCGTCGTAAAAATCTCCACGAAACGGAAAGAAAATTACAAGGCCATTGGTCAGCAAATCCTGGGAGCGAACGTGGCGCAGGAGAGCGCTACCGGCAACAAGAGCCATAGCCTTGGCAAAGCCCGGCACAAGAGACCGATAAGGGCAGCGGCGGCGAGCGGTAACACCGGCCCCCCGATGGACGCATCAGTCCAGCCCGTCGGAATTTGCGACTGACGAGGACCGCACGCGTTCGCTCCAGTGATTTTGTTAGCCTGCGTCTTCATGACAGGAATATCTGGATGCGCTTCA
>Ga0066709_100001434_pt1 | contig 15746 bp, 14 predicted proteins | sample GraSoiAngelo_158_FD_79665 | JGI IMG/M metagenome (GOLD analysis project Ga0066709, IMG submission 79665) | Grasslands soil microbial communities from the Angelo Coastal Reserve, California, USA - 14_1009_16_30cm | ecosystem: Environmental > Terrestrial > Soil > Grasslands | place: USA...
CCGACCGGCTCGCAGCGACCCGGTCGCGATCAGGAGGAGGCTTCGGCCCGGCGCAGGCCGCCGCGCGCCCACAGCGCGAACAGCGCCACCAGGCCCACCGCCACCGCGAAGGCGAGCGCGACGTGGGCAGGGCTGCCGGAGATGAACCCGCGCGCGGCCTGGATCAGCGCCGTCGCCGGATTGACCGACGCGACGGCGTGAATCCAGCCGGTGAGGAGCTTGAGCGGCACGTAAACGGGGGCCAGGAACAGGATCAGAAACACCGGGATCTGCATCAGGGGGCCGCCCTGGATCGAGCGGATGCGCATCGCCACGCCGGTCGCCCACAGGGTCGCTGCGACGTTGACGATCAGCGCGAGCCCGTACAGCCCGAACAGGTCGACGCCGTCGCCGTCGATCCTCATCCCGGCGATCAGGGCGACGATGGTGAGCAGCGCCCACGTGATCAGCGCTCGGGTGAGGGCGGCGAGCGCGTAGCCGACCACTATCCCGCCGCGACGCGGCGCCGCCAGCATGATCCGCCGGGCGACGCCTCCCTCGAAGTCGGCGGCGACCGCGAACCCGGTGAAGACGCCGCCGAAGGCGGCGGACTGCAGCAGCACGAACACGAACTGGAAGGCCGTGTAGCCGCTGCGGAAGTCGAAGTTGGGGACGTTGCCGATCGTCGACAGGCCGCCGGCGAAGGCGGTGAAGAAGAACAGCGGAAAGACGATCGAGGGAACCAGGAACGCCGGGTTCGTGAGGAAGTTGTGGATCGCCCGCCAGGCGACGGCGAGGGCGACCGAGCGGGAGCTTGCGCGGCTCATGTGCGCTCCAGCCTGTTCCTCAGGGCGACGCTCGCGGCCACCATCGCGGCTAGTGCGATCGCGGCGGCGAGGCCGAACCCGAGCTCCAGCGCCTGGGCGTTCCAGCCCGTGATCAGCAGCGAGCGGATCGCCTCGATCAGATAGGAGACGGGGTTGTAGGTCGCCACTTCGCGGAACCAGACCGTGTGGATGAGGTTGCGGGGCAGGCTCATCGAGGAGAGAAAGAGGGTCACGAACAGGACCGGAAACAGGCCTTGCACCGCCTCGCCTGAGCCGGTGCGCAGGGCCGCGAACAATCCGATCGCGCCGAAGCCGAGCGTGATCAGAATGGCCAGCGCGAAGATGACCGCCACGCCGGCTGCGCCGGCGGCGAAGCTGGCCCCGGCGACGAGCCCGACCAGGATGTAGGTGGTCGCCTGGGCGAGGGCCGTCACGATCGCGCCGGCGAGCAGTCCCGCGAGCAGCGCCGGGCCGCGCAGGGGCGTGAGCGCGAGCCGGTTGAGGAACCCGCTCTCGATGTCGCGCGCGAGATCCGTTCCGGCGTTCATCACGGAAAACAGCGCGCCCTGCATGAACGGGATCGCGAGGGCGAACGTGAGGTAGGAGTGGGTCGGGAAGCCCGGGATGCGCGTCGCCCGCTGCAGCCCGCCGGTGTTCACCGCCAGCAGGAACAGGGGGAAGATGAACGCCGGCACCAGCTGGGCGGGCTGGCGGAGCGTGCGCACCACCGAGCGGCGCGCGAGCGTCCGGACCTGCGTGCCGAGCAAGCGCCGGCGCGGGCTCATGCGGTCGCCCCGCTGTGTGCCGCGATAGGCTCGCGGTTGGCGGCCTCCTCCGGCTGTGGCTGGTCTCCGGCGCCCTCGAGCGACCGGCCGGTCTTGGCCAGGAAGACGTCGTCCAGGGAGGGCGCGTGCAGCTGGATGTGCTCCACCGCGATGTGCTCGGCGTCGAGCGCGCGCACCACCTCGGCGAGGTCGCGCTCTCCGCCGCGCAGGCGCACCGCGACGCCGTTTGGCGATGCGCCGGTGGGCTCGCCGAAGCGCGCGAGCACCGCCGCCAGCGGACCCCGCTGACCCGCGTCGAGCGGCACGACCTCGACGCTCGGCCGGCCGATCTGGCTCTTGAGCTGCGCCGGCGTGCCTTCCGCCACGATGCGGCCGTGGTCGATGATGCCGACGCGGTCGGCGAGCACGTCTGCCTCCTCCAGATACTGCGTGGTCAGGAACACGGTCACGCCGTCGTCGGCGGCGAGCCGGCTGACCTCCTGCCACAGCGCCGCGCGGCTCTGGATGTCAAGCCCCGTCGTGGGCTCGTCAAGGAACAGGATCCGCGGCCGGTGCACGAGCGCGAGCGCCAGGTCCAGGCGCCGCTTCATGCCGCCCGAGTACCCGCCGACCTTGCGGTCGGCGGCTTCGCGCAGCCCGATGCGCTCCAGCAGCTCCTCGCCGCGAGCGGCCCGCTCAGCGCGCGGGAGCCCGTGCAGCGCCGTCTGCAGGCGCATGTGCTCGCGCCCGGTCAGCAGCGGGTCAAGCGCGGCCTCCTGCAGAGCCGCTCCGATCGCCGCGCGCACGGCAGGCCCCTCTCTGACCACGTCGTAGCCGGCCACGCGGGCGCTGCCGGCGGTCGGCGGCAGCAGGGTCGTGAGCATCAGCGTGGTCGTCGACTTTCCCGCCCCGTTCGGTCCGAGGAACCCGTAGATCTCGCCGGGTGCCACGTGCAGGTCGATGCCGTCGACCGCCCGGGGGCCTTTCTTGAACTCACGCACGAGGGCGGAGGCCTCGATGCTGGCAGGCCGCGAGGGGATCATCGCAAGGCTCCTTTGGTCGGCTCTGTGAACGCTCTACGCACAATAGCTCCGAGCAGAATGATTTATACCATAAATCATTCCATGTGCTCATGATCTCGTCTGCGCGGCCCCACGGGGCCGGTGCCGACGAGGCTACAAGCGGTCAGGCTGCGTACGCTTCAGACGATGCCCGGCCCGCCAGCGCTGCCGAAAGTGCGCGAGATCCTCAGCCGCCGCAGCGGCGAGGAGATGCAGCTGAACGATCGCTTTCTGAATCCGCAGATGGGGCGCATCCTACGCACCCTGGGCTTCGACAAGGTCTGGCGCGGGGGCGAGGGCGCCCATCTGATCGACGAGGAGGGGGAGCGCTATCTGGACATGTTCGGCGGCTACGGGGTGTTCGCGATCGGCCGCAACCACCCGGAGGCGATCAGCGCGCTGGAGGAGGTGATGGCGGCGCGCACCGGCAACCTGCCGCAGCTCGGCGTGACGCTGCTCGGCGGCGTGCTGGCCGAGCAGCTGCTCGCGCGGGCGCCGGCGAGCGTCGGCGCGATGGTCCCGGCCAACAGCGGCACCGAGGCGGTCGAGGCGGCGATCAAGATCGCCCGCGCCGCGACCGGCCGGCGGCGGGTGCTGTACGCCGAGCATGCCTTCCACGGCCTCACGCTTGGCGCCCTGTCACTCAACGGAAACGCCGAGTTCCGCGAAGGCTTTGGACCGCTGCTGGCCGATTGCGATCCGGTGCCGTTCGGCGACCAGGACGCGCTGGCGCGCGAGCTCGCCCGCGGCGATGTCGCCGCGTTCGTGGTCGAGCCGATCCAGGGCAAGGGCGTCAACCTGCCGCCCGAGGGCTACCTGAGCGCCGCCCAGGCGCTCTGCCGGCAGGCGCATGCGCTGCTCGTTTGCGACGAGGTGCAGACGGGGCTCGGCCGCACGGGGCGGTTCCTGGCGCTCGAGCGCTGGGACCTTGAACCCGACATCGTCTGCCTCGCCAAGGCCCTCTCCGGCGGGCTGGTGCCGGTGGGGGCGGTGCTCGTCTCCCGCCCCGCCTTCGAGCGCGTGTTCGACGGCATGGAACGGGCCGTGCGCCATGGCTCCACGTTCGGCGGCAACGATCTCGCCGCCGCGGCAGGGCTGGCGACCTTGCGGGTGCTCGAGCGGGACGGCCTGATCGCGCGCGCCGAGCGCCTGGGCGCGCTGCTGCTCGAGCTGACCAGCCCGCTCGTCGAGCGCTACGAGGTTGTGCGCGAGGTCCGCGGGGCAGGCTTGATGTGGGCGATCGAGTTCGGGCCTCCTGCCGGCCGCGCGAGCCGTTCGCTGTGGGATGCGGTCGAGCGCAGGCAGGCGGGCCTGTTTGCTCAGCTGATCACCGTGCCCCTGTTTCGGGAGCACAAGATCCTGTGCCAGGTCGCCGGGCACCACATGAACACGATCAAGGCGCTGCCCGCACTGGTCGTGGAGGAGTCCGAGATCCGCCGCTTCGCGGCCGCGCTCGAGCAGACCATCGCCGCCGCGCAGCGATACCCCCTCTCGCTCGCTCGCTTCGGCGTGCGCACATCGCTCAGGGCCGTGGCTGCACGCCGCTAGCCTGGGCTCGTGCTGCTCTCGCGAGACGACATCCGCAACGTCGCCATCATCGCGCACGTCGACCACGGCAAGACCACGCTTATCGACGCCATGCTGTGGCAGTCGGGCGCGTTCCGCGCCGGGCAGGAGGTGGCCACGCGCGTGCTGGACTCGATGGATCTGGAGCGGGAGAAGGGGATAACGATCCTGGCCAAGAACACCTCGCTGCGCTACCGGGGGGTCAAGTTGAACATCGTCGACACCCCGGGCCACGCGGACTTCGGCGGCGAGGTGGAGCGCGGGCTGACGATGGTCGACGGGGTGCTGCTGCTCGTCGACGCCTCCGAGGGTCCGCTGCCGCAGACGCGCTTCGTGCTGCGCAAGGCCCTGGACGCGCGCTTGCCCCTGATCCTGGTGGTCAACAAGGTGGACCGGCCGGACGCGCGCGTCGCGGAGGTGATCGACGAGGTGTACGAGCTGTTCCTGGACCTCGACGCCGACGAGAGCCAGATCGAGTTCCCGATCGTCTACTGCAACGCCAAGGCGGGCAGGGCTTCGCTGCGCTACGAGCAGGCGGAGCCGATAGCCGAGCGCGACCTGTCGGCGCTGCTCGACCTGCTGCTCGAGCACATCCCCGCGCCGACCTATGACCCCGCGCACCCGCTGCAGGCGCTGGTCACAAACCTCGACGCCTCCCCCTACGTCGGACGGCTGGCGATCTGCCGCGTGCGCCACGGCCACATCCGCCGGGGACAGCCGATCGCATGGTGCCGGGCGGATGGCAGCATCGCGCGCGCCCAGGCGGCCGAGCTGTATGTGACCGAGGCGCTCGAGCGGGTGGAGGCCGCCGAGGCGGGGCCGGGCGAGATAGTCGCCATGGCCGGCATCGCCGAGGTGACGATCGGCGAGACCTTGGCCGATCCTGAGGATCCGCGCCCGCTCGAGGTGATCACCGTCGATGAGCCGGCGATGTCGGTCACGATCGGCGTCAACACCGCGCCGCTTGCCGGACGCGAGGGCAAGAAGCTCACGGCCAGGCAGATCCATTCGCGGCTGGCGGCCGAGCTGGTGGGAAACGTCTCGCTGCGCGTGCGCGACACGGAGCGACCGGACACCTGGGAGGTGCAGGGTAGAGGCGAGCTGCAGCTGGCGGTGCTGGTCGAGATGATGCGCCGCGAGGGCTTCGAGCTGACCGTCGGCCAGCCACGTGTGCTGGAACGGGAAATCGAAGGCGAACGCCACGAGCCGGTGGAGCGGCTGTCGATCGACGTACCCGACGACTACGTCGGCGCGGTCACGCAGATGCTCGCCGCGCGCAAGGGCCGCATGGAGCACATGACCAACCACGGGTCGGGGTGGGTGCGGATGGACTATCTGGTGCCGTCGCGCGGGCTGATCGGATTTCGCACCGAGTTCCTCACCGAGACGCGCGGCACGGGGATCATGCATCACGTGTTCGACCGCTGGGAGCCGTGGGCGGGCGAGCTGTCGATGCGCAGCACCGGCACGCTCGTGTCCGACCGCCTCGGTGTCACGGCGACGTACTCGTTGATGACGCTGCAGGAGCGGGGGATGCTGTTCGTGGGCCCCGGCGATGAGGTCTACGAGGGCATGATCGTCGGCGAGAACTCGCGCGCCGAGGACATCGACGTGAATCCGTGCAAGGAGAAGCACCTCACGAACATGCGCTCCTCCACGGCCGAGGTGCTCGTGCGGTTGGATTCGCATCGCAAGCCGACGCTTGACGAGGCGCTCGAGTTCGTGCGCGAGGACGAGTGCGTGGAGGTGACGCCGGCGTCGGTGCGCATGCGCAAGCTCGTGCTGCCCAAGGTGCAGCGGCTGAAGACGGCGCGACTCGCACGCCGTTGACGGCGCCGACACGCCCGCTGCAGGCGTTAGGGTATCGCCGATGAAAGCAGCGATCAGACGCGTGCTGGTGCTGCTCGTCATGGCGCCGGCCGCTCTGGCCATGCTGGCGCCGGCCGCGAGCGCCGCGCCGGGCACGGTCGGCTACCAGCACGAGAGCGTGGCGCAATTCGAAGCGCAGCTGAAGGGCGGCCGGATCCACGAAGCAACGATCAACAAGCGCCTGCGCAGCGTGCGCCTGTCGCTGACCGACGGGCGCCACATGCTGGCCCAGTACGCCCCCCACCAAGAGCCCCGCGTGCTGGCGGAGCTCAAAGCGCGAGGCGTGCCCGTCTCGGTGCTGGGAGCTACGGCCAAGAAGAAAGCGGGCAAAAAAGCCGTTCACCACAAACTGCGCTACATCGCCGGCGGGATCGTGATCGCGGTCGTCGTGATCGTCGGCGGGGTGATGCTCTACAACCGCCGCAGGCGGCCCATCGAGGGTCTCGGCTAGGCCCTCGCAGGCGCCGCCGCCGCCCGCTGATGATCGCGCGGTGGCGCCCGCAAGGCGATCATGTGCGGGGTGAGCAGCGCCGAGATAACCGTCCGCCTGCAGCCGCGCGCACGCGCCAACGAGATCGTGGGCGAGCGCGAAGGGGTGCTGATCGCGCGCGTCACCGCGCCGCCGCTGCAGGGCCGCGCAAACGAAGCCCTGCGCCGCCTGATCGCCGGCCGGGCGCGGGTGGGGCTCGGACGAGTGGAGATCGTGCGCGGCGCCGCGCACCGCCAGAAGATCGTCCGCGTGCAGGGTCTCAGCCCCGAGCAGCTGCGGCGCGCGTTGCTGCCGGCCGACGCAAACCCAGAACGAGACTCAGTCTTATGATAGGTTGAGCGCCGGATGATGATGGCGCCCCAGCGGGCGAGCAGCGCAGGCGCGGAGCGGCCTGCGGGGGCCCATGGGCCACGGGCGGCCGTAGCGGCCGTCGAGGTGCGGGACGCCGCGGTGCGGCTCGGCGGGCAGACGATCTGGCGCGAGTTGCGCCTGACGGTGGCGCGCGGGGAGTTCGTCGCCCTGCTGGGTGCCAACGGCGCGGGCAAGTCGACGCTGCTGAAGGCGCTGCTGGGGCTGCTGCCGGTGGCGAGCGGCCAGATCCGCGTGCTCGGGCGCGCGGCCGGCGAGGCCAACCGTGCGATCGGCTACCTGCCGCAGCGGCGCACCTTCGATCCCTCCACGCGGCTGCGCGGCGTCGACATCGTGCAGCTTGGCCTGGACGGGGACCGCTGGGGGTTGCCGCTGCCGCTTCGCTGGGGCCGGCTGGGGGAGCGCACGCGAAGCGACCGCGAGCAGGTTTGGCGGGCGGTCGAGATGGTCGGCGCGGGCCCGTACGCGCGCCGGCCGATCGGCGAGCTGTCCGGCGGCGAGCAGCAGCGTCTGTTGATCGCCCAGGCGCTCGTGCGGCGCCCGGGGCTGCTATTGCTGGACGAGCCGCTCGACAGCCTCGATCTGCCCAACCAGGCAGCCGTCGCCGCGCTGGTGGCGAAGATCTGCCGCGAGCGCGACGTCGCGGTGCTGCTCGTGGCGCACGACGTCAACCCGCTGCTGCCGTATCTGGACCGAGTCGCCTACCTCGCCGCCGGGAGAGCCGTGGAAGGGACGGTGCAGGAGGTGATCAACAGCGCCACCCTGAGCGCGCTGTACGGGGTGCCGATCGAGGTGCTGCGCGCCTCCGACGGGCGCCTCGTGGTCGTCGGCCAGCCCGAGGCGCCGGCGCACCACCACGACCGCCACCTGCTCGCCGACGGCGCCGGCGATCGCCATGCGGACTGAGCCCACCGGCCCCACGATTGGCTGGGACGTCGTGCGGGACGTAAGCCAGGTGCTCGAATATCACTTCATGGTCAACGCGCTGCTGGCCGGCGGCGTGGTGGCCGTGATGGCCGGCCTGGTGGGGTGGATGATGGTGCTGCGCCGGGAGACCTTCGCCGGGCACACGCTCGCGATGATGGCCTTTCCCGGCGCGAGCGGCGCGGCGCTCCTCGGCGTCCCCGCCGCGTGGGGCTATTTCGCTTTCTGCGGCGCGGGCGCGCTCGCCATCGGCCGCTTCGCCGGCGCCGAGCGGCGCTCGTGGAGCGAGCGCTCGGCGAATACCGGAGCGGTGCAGGCGCTTGCTCTGGCGATGGGGTTTTTGTTCGTGAGTCTCTACGGCGGCGTGCTGGGCGATCTGGAGAGCGTTCTGTTCGGCAACCTGCTGGGAGTCTCCGACACGCAGCTGCTCGGGCTGACCGGGGTCGCGGCCGCGGCCGTGGTGGCGCTCGCGGCCCTGGCGCGACCGCTGCTGTTCGCGTCGGTCGACAGCGACGCCGCGGCCGCGCGTGGACTGCCGGTGCAGGCGCTCTCGATCTCCTTCCTCGCGCTGCTGGGGCTGGCGGTCGCGGCGACGAGCCAGATAACGGGCGTGATGCTCGTGTTCGCGCTGCTGGTGGCGCCCGCGGCCAGCGCGCAGGCGCTCACCGCCCGCCCGCTGCCCAGCCTCGGGATCACCGTGGCGCTGGGCCTGCTGGTGGTGTGGCTCGGCCTGGGGATCTCCTACTACTCGGTGTATCCGGCTGGGTTCTTCATCACGGTTATCTCGTTCGCGGTCTACCTGCTCGCGCGCCTGTTCGCGGTGGCGCTGGCGCGGCGCTCGCGCGAGCGCGCCCCGGCCGCCTCCCGGCCGGGGCCTCGGCGCGGGGTCATCAGCTGATGTTCTCGGCCGAGTTCATGCGCAACGCGCTGCTCGCGGGAACCTTCATCGCGCTTGCTTGCGGTGTCAGCGGCTGGTTCGTGGTGCTGCGAGGCCAGGTGTTCGCCGGCGACGCGCTCAGTCACGTCGCCTTTCCCGGCGCTCTGGCGGCAGCGGCAGCGGGAATCGACCAGCGCATCGGGCTGTTCGCCGCGACGATCGCCGCAGGCGCGGCGATCGGCGCGCTCGGGCGCGGCGCCCTGGCCGGACGCGACGGGCGCTCCGCGTCCGCCTCGGCCGCGGAGGACACCGCGATCGGAACGGTGTTCACGGTGATCCTCGGTCTGGGCGTGTTCTTCCTCACGCTGCTGAGCACCAGCAGCGCCGGAGGCGCGGGCATCCAGGGGGCGCGCACGCTGTTCGGGTCGGTCTTCGGCCTCGGCGCAGGCGAAGCGCGGCTGGCCGCTGGCGTGGCGATCGCCGCGCTGCTGTTGACCGCGGCGATCGCGCGACCGCTTCTGTTCGCCTCGGTCTTCCCCGACGTGGCGGCCGCGCGCGGCGTCCGTACGCGGCTGCTCAGCATCGCCTTCGCCGCGCTGCTCGGGGTCGTGACGGCGGAGGCGACGCAGGCCGTGGGGGCGCTGCTGCTGCTCGGCCTGCTGGCCGCGCCGGCCGCGGCGGCGCACAGGGTCACCGCCGCCCCGCTCGCGGGCCTAGCCCTGGCCGGCGCGCTGGCGCTCGGCGCGATGTGGGGCGGCCTGACGCTCGCCTACGCGCTGCCGTGGCTGCCGCCCAGCACCGCCGTCGTGCTGATCGCCGTGTCGCTCTACTACGCCGCGCTCGGATGGAGGTGAGCGTGCGCTCAGGCCGGCGAGCGGGCATCGGCCGGCGCCGAGCCCAGCGCCCGCGAGCGCCCCGCGTGCAGCGTGCCGGAGTCTCCGATCGGCGGCGGCCGCCCCCACAGGTAACTGAGCACGCAGCCCAGCGCGAATACGGCCACCACAAGCAGCACAGGACCGGAGTCCTCCACCAGGGCACCGACCACGCCCGCGGCGAGTCCGCCCGCGAGCGCGGCTTGCCAGGCGCGATCTGCTCCGACGGGAGCGAGCAGGCGCTCGCGCCAGCGTAGGCCGAGCACGGCGCACAGCAGCGCGATCGCGGTGGCCGCGGGCATGGCGTGGTTGCGCAGCTCATGCCAGGCGGCGCTGTAGCGGCGCTCGAGCACGTCGCGCAGGTCGCCCGCGGAGCGCGCGTGCAGGATGCTGCCCGCGTAGTGGCCCGTGCCATGCGCCGCCGCGAGATCGAGCACGGCGAGAGCCAGCAGCCCGGCCAGGGGGCTGAGCAGCACGATCATGGCGCGCTTGCGCGTCACCCGTCCCGGCAGCAGCAGGACCGTCGCGACCGCCGTGCCGAGGCACACCAGGATCACGCCGCCGACGGCGGCGCCGATCCTCGCCCAGCCCTCGATCGCGGCCAGCAGCGCGCCCGAGGCGGCGGTCGCCACCGCAGCGCGCCTGCGGCGCTGCAAGGGCGCGCCCGGCCCGACGCGTGCCGGGTACACGGCGGCGGCGACCGCGGCCAGCACGAGCACCGCGAGCGCCGACTTCAGCTCGTTGCCGAAGCCGTAGAAGCGCGCGCCCAGGATCGGGTTCGGGCCCAGCAGCGAGCGCATCAGCAGCTGGGTGCGAGCGAGCGCGTCAACGACCAATGCGGCGAGCGTGACGAGCGCGGGCGCGATCGGCGCGCGCGGCCACGCCAGCAGCGCATCGGTGATCGCCCCTAGGCCGAGACAGGTGAGCGCGATCGTGGTGTACTCGAGCGCCGCGCTCGTCTCAAGCGCCGCTGCGAGCAGTGCGACGAGCGGCGCCCACAGCACGGCCACAGCGCCGGTGCGCAGCGCCCACGCGCGCCGCCTGCGCCCGGCCGGGCCACGCCGCAGCGCCGACAGCGACAGCAGCAGCGCCCATCCGCACAGCAGGAAGGCCAGGGCCCTGAGCCGCCGGCCACCGATCACGCGCAGGCGCGCCATCAACGAGCGCAGGCTGCTCGAGCGCAGCGGCCCGTCGGTGCGCAGCGCGGCGCCGCGCATCGCGGCCGGCACTCGGGTGACGCCGAGATGGCGCAGGATCGTGGGGGCCAGGTCGATCGCGGAGGTCAGGCCGCGCTGGTTGGTCGTGCTGCTGCTCAGCTCCCGCCCGCCGCCGCCGCCGCCGGCCAGGCCGGCCGCGCCCGCCCACAGCAGCGCGCCCGCCGGGCCATCGGGCGCGCGCTGCACGGTGATCAACAGCTCCCCGGCGACACGTTCTCTGCTCAGCGCGCTCAGATCGGCGGCGCCTTCCGGGCCGCCTGGCAGATCGCACACGACCAAGCGCCTGCGCGCGAGCAGCGTGCGCACGCGCGCCAGCAGCGTCGGCGCGCTCCCCAGCGAGACGGCGGCGATGTGCCCGCTGCGATCTGCGGCAAGCGCCGCGTCGGCACCACCGGCGCCGAGCCCCGCGTAGGCAGCTCCGCCCGGGACCTGCGCGGCCAGCAGCCCCGGCTCGAGCAGCTGCGGCGCGGCTTCCGCGCGCCGGCGCGCCGCCGCCCAGCCGCGCACTACCGCGCTCGTGCCCGTCCGCACCAGCCGCAGCGCCGGGGGACTGGGCGTGCGATATGCGCTCGAGGCGATCCTCGCGCCCTGCGTGATGTCCAGCACGAGCTGGGCGGTCGTATAGCTGCCCTGCGCGGCGGACATGATCGCCAGCGACAGGCCGCCGGCCCGCGCGAGCTCCGCCTCGAACGCGCCCCCGGCGGGCGCGGGCGCGAACGCGACCAGAACGGAGCCTGCGCGCCCGGCGACCGCGTGCGAGCCCGCCGCGCGAGCGGCCGGGGCGCCCGCGGCCGCAAGCGCGAACGCACACACAGCGAGCGCACATGCGGGAAGGGCCAGCCACCCCTTCCGCCGCGACGCGCCCAGGTGCTCAGCCCTCCGCTCGGCCGGCTGCGGCCTCGGTGCGCCGGCGCCGGGTCGCCTGCGGGGAGCCAGAGGCGGGGCTCGCGTGCTCCGCGGCGGCGAGCGCTGGTGGCGCGGATCCCTCGATGTTCAGGCGCGGCAGGCGGCGATCGAGCCACGCGGGCAGCAGCCACGTGCGGCGGCCGACGATCTGCAGCACGGCGGGCAGGAGCATGCAGCGCACGACGGCGGCATCGAGGAACACGGCGCTCGCCAGCGCCAGGCCGAACTCCTGGATAACGCGCTGTTCGCCGAGCATGAACGAGAGAAAGACGCAGACCATGATCGCCGCCGCGGCGGTCACCACGCGCCCGGTGAGCGCGAGTCCCTGCGCGATCGCACCCGCGCTGTCGCGCGTGTGCGCGAAGCGTTCGTGGATGCGCGAGACGAGGAAGACCTCATAATCCATCGACAGGCCGAACACGATCGCGAACAGCATCACCGGGATGAAGGACTCGATCGGTCCGGGCTGGACGCCGACCAGTCCCTTCAGCCATCCCCACTGGAAGATCGCGACCACCGCGCCCAGCGACGCGGTGATGCTGAGCAGGTTCATGAGCGCGGCCTGCAGCGGGATCACGAGCGAGCGGAACACGACCATCAGCAGCAGCGCGGACAGCAGCACCACGACACCGATGAACAGCGGCAGCTTGCGGGCGAGCACCGACGCGAAGTCGACCCCGCCCGCCGTCACCCCGCCGACGTACACGGTCATGCCCGCGCGCGCCGCCAGCGGCGGGATGACCGATGCGCGCAGGCGCGAGACCAGTTGCGTCGTCCCGTACGCCTGCGGCGAGGAGCGCGGGTAGACGCTGATCGTCGCGACGTCACCGGCATGGTTCAGCTGCGCTGGCGTGACCGCCATCACGCCGGGCGCGGCGGCGATCGCCACGCGCAGTCCCGCCACCGCGCTCGCCTCCGCGCCGCCGGCGCCGCCGCGGGAGCGGCCTCGAGCGCTCGCCGGCGTGCGCGCGTCAAACTGCGCCACCACCAGCAGCGGTCCGTTGAAGCCCTTGCCAAAGCCCGCGGCGAGAAGCTCATAGGCGCGGTGGGTGGTCTTGTCGGAAGGGTCGTTGGAGGCGTCGCTCGAGCCCAGCCTCATGGCCGTCGCGGGCGCGGCGATCGCGAGCATCAGCACGGCCGCGGCGGCGGCGATCGACCACGGGCGGCGCCGCACGAAGGCGCTCCAGCGCAGCCACGCGCCGGAGCCGCGCGCCGCCGCGGGGGCGCCGCGGCGGGCTCGCGCGCGTGCACGCCGCGACGGCCGCGCCACGCGACGGCCGGCCAGCGTGAGCATCGCCGGGAGCATCGTCAGCGAGGCGAGCATCACCAGCAGCACCCCGATCGAGGCGGCGATGGCCACGCCGTAGAGGAAGCTCACGCCCAGCAGCATCATCCCCCACAGCGCGATCACGACCGTACAGCCGGCGAACAAGACGGCCCGGCCGGCAGTGTCCATCGCCTGCACGACCGACTCGCGCACGTCGCCAAACGTGGGTCCGGGGGTGGCATAGGCCTCGCGGAAGCGCGTAAGGATGAAAAGGGCGTAGTCGATGCCGACGCCGAGGCCGATCATCGCGGCCAGCTCGGAGGCGAAGTCGGGCGTGTCGACCACATGCGTGAACAACGCGATCGCCCCCAGCCCCGTGCCGAGGCCGAACAGCGCCGTGATGATCGGCAGCCCCATCGCGATCAGCGAGCCGAACGTCAGCAGCAGCACGATCACGGCCGCGAGCAGTCCCACGGCCGTCGAGAGGCCGAAGCCGGCCTGCTCGGTCGTCTCGATCGCAAGTCCGCCGAGCTCGACTTGAAGGCCTGGGCGCCTGGCCGCGCGGGCCACTCGAATGACCGCTTCGACGGCGCTCTTGGGCAGCACATTGGCGCGCCGGTCGAAGACCACGGTGGCGAAGGCGATGCGGCCGTCGGCCGAGATCGAACGCCCCGCCTGGCTGCCGGCGTAGGGGCTTAGCACGCTCGCCACGTGGGGAAGCCTCGCGATCTCGCCCAGCGCTGCGCCGACGCGCGCGCGCACCGCTTGCACCGTCACCGTGGCAGAGCTGACGCGAAAGACGATCTCGTCGCGGTCGCCGGCCTGCGCGGGGAAGCTGGTCTTCAACAGGTCAGCCGCGCGCTGGGCGTCGGAGTGCGGCAGGGTGAAGTTGTTGGAGTAGCTCGTGCCGGCCGCGCGGCCCAGCGCGATTACTGCGAGCACGAGCACGATCCAGCCGAGCAGCACGTACTTGCGATGTGTGGTGGACCAGCGCGCGAGCTTCAGCATGTCGGTTTCCTCGGGGCCTGGGCGGCCGCAGGCCTCACCGCGGCTCGTCCGACGGCGCCGCGCGAGCCCGGCGCGGCCATGGTAGAGCAGCCCGCGCGGGCGGGGCACGGCCGCTCACGGGACCAGGTCAGTTCACGCTTGGATCCAGCGGCATGCGCGCGATCAGCGCGTAGCTTCCGCCCTTGCGGGTAAGCACCGCGCTCCACAGCTCGCGTGGCAAGTCGGTGAACACGTCCTCGGGCAGGGCGCTGTGCGCGATCCAGTCGCCGTGGTCGAGCTCCGCATCGAGCTGTCCCTCGCCCCAGCCGGCAAAGCCCGCGAACACCCGCCGGCGGGCGGTCGCCTCGGCGAGCTGCTCGAGGTCGGCGTCCGCTGCCGGGAAGCCGATTCGCCCGACCACCAGCATACCGGCGGGCGCGGGATCCAGGAACTCGGCCAGCACCACGACCGAGGCCGGTTGCACCGGGCCGCCCACATAGACCGGCTCCTGCGCCGCGACGGTGGCCTTCAGCTGCGGCACCGCCTCCTCGACGGTGACCGTCGACGGGCGGTTGAGCACGACCCCCAGCGCTCCTTCCTCGTTGTGCACGCCAACCAGCACGACCGTGCGCCTGAAGTTCGGGTCCAGCAGCGCCGGTGAGGCGAGCAACAGCTGACCGGCCAGCGATTCCTGCATCACACACGAGCCTAACGCGGACCCGATCGCGGCCGTCGCACGCGGGCGCTGATCGCTCAGCGGCCGATCAGGATGAGCGCGATCAGCAGCACGCCGCCCACCGCCGCGACCAGCGCCAGGAGCGCGAGCACGCGCTCGTCCGGGCGCTGGTAGCGTCCTTCGGAGATCGCTACGTCCACCTCACGGCCGCGGCGCCGGCCGTAGCCGATCAGTGTGACGCCGAGGAGCGCGAACAGGATGCCGACGATGCTGTACAGGACCTGCGGGCCACCGGCGATCGCGGGCACGAGCCGCCCGGCGCCGAGGCTGACCGCGAAGGCAGCCAGCCCCGTGCGCCACCAGGCCAGGTAGGTGCGCTCGCTTGCAAGCCGCGTGCGTCGGCTTGCGTCCTGCTCTTCGCGCGCATCGCGGCTCCGCGCGCCCGGGGTCTCGCCGGCGGTCATTGGCGTCAATTATGGCCGCGCTGCGGGCCGTCGGCTCGCGAGCTGCACGCCGCGGGCGGCCATGTACCGATTATGCTGACGGCGGCCAGTTCATCTACCGGAGAGGAGGGCGCAGCATGGCCAAGACGCCGCGAGTTGGCGAGCCGGCGCCGGACTTCGAGCTGCCGGGCACGCAGGGGACGTTTCGGCTCTCAGACCATCGCGGGGAGCGCGTCGTGCTCCTGTTCTATCCCGGCGACAACACGATGGTGTGCACCAAACAGTTCTGCTCCTATCGTGACCGCGCCGATGACTTCGCCGCGCTGGGCGCGACCGTGGTCGGCATCTCCTCGCAGGATCTCGCCTCGCACGAAGGGTTCACGGCCAAGCACTCGCTCAACGTGCCGCTGCTCGCCGACGTCGACAAGCGGGTGGCCAGCGCGTACAGCGCCTACTCGCCCCGCCTGGGCACCAAGCGCGCCGCGGTCGTGATCGACGAGCAGGGGATCGTGCGCCACCGCCACGACCACCTGCTTGGCCTGGACTATCAGACCGTCGACGAGCTCAAAGCGACCCTCGGCGCACTTCCCACGGCCGCGGCTCCGCCACCGGCCGCGACCCCGCCGACTCCGCCACCGGCGGCGACTCCGCC
>Ga0066709_100001436_pt1 | contig 15744 bp, 11 predicted proteins | sample GraSoiAngelo_158_FD_79665 | JGI IMG/M metagenome (GOLD analysis project Ga0066709, IMG submission 79665) | Grasslands soil microbial communities from the Angelo Coastal Reserve, California, USA - 14_1009_16_30cm | ecosystem: Environmental > Terrestrial > Soil > Grasslands | place: USA...
GCGGGACGGCGTCGTCATCGAGGAAGGCGACGATGTCGGTGTCCACCTCGGCGAGCGCGCGGTTTCGCGCGCACGAGAGCCCGAGACGCGGCTCGCGGACCACGCGAAGGGCCGGGGCCGCGTTTTGTGCCATGCGGGCGAGGACGGCGGGTGTGTTGTCGGTGGAGGCGTTGTCGACGACCAGGATCTCGGCGCGGTAGGCTCGACATTGGGCGATGGCAGGCTCGATGGCGCCGGGGAGGAGCTCGGCGCGATCGTGGGTGCAGATTGCGACGGTGGCGGTGATCAAACGGCCGCACGATAGCTAGCCCCTGAGCAAGGGGCAACGTTGGCTCGGCCGAGCGAATGAACCAAGGTGCCGTCGCGGACGAGTGCCCCAAGGGGCGCCGCAAGTAGCCGGAGGTCAGCGCGCTCTCTGGGCGGGGGTCTTGGGAGGCAACATCCGGCGCGCGAGCCGGCGTAGAGCAAGGCGGGCGAGCGTCCGGCCCCCCAGCGTGTCGGCCACGTTGATCTTGAGGTCCCGCGCGGGCTCCGGCATTCAAAGCGCGCTCGTCACGTCGCCGTTGTGTCCCCACACGAGCTGCTCGTGCAGCAACCCGGCTAGGAGAGCGAGCCTGCCAGCGTGGGGCGAACCATAAACGGATCACCAGCGACTTCAGGACCTGCGGGTCGACGGCGGGCTCGTCCTCGACCGTCAGGGGTCGAAGTGCGCCCGGAATGGGTCCTGGGGTGCGACAGTCAGGGAAGGCCCTCGGCGATGTCGGGCCCGCAAGCCCGTCGCGGGCGTCAGAACCGTGCTTTCCCTCTCGCCCAGAGGGCCGAAAACCCTTGCCTTCGAGGCCGCGAGAGGGCAGAGTATCCAGGCTCGGAAGCGGGAGGGCCGCGCCCATCCGGAAAACGTCCGTTTAAACTGGCTTCCATCTCGAACTGGCCACGGCACAGAGCCTGCGTCCAAGTGGAGGGTCGATGAAGAGGAAAGGACTCCTCGGAACGGCTAGCGGTCTGACGGATACGCAAACGAGGGGAACTCTGGGTCCCGAGTTAATGAATCACATCGGGATTGTTCTCCTATTGCTGCTTACAATCCCTTCACAAGCCGCAATCGCGGGTCAAATCCTGACCACGGATACAAACCCTCAGGACCCTTGTGTTCAAGTATACAAGACGCTCCTTGGGTGACCTCGTCATGGCCATCACCTTGCGGCGGCTCAGAAGCCAATACCATTTACGTTTCTGCGAATTATTTGTGGACTAGGTCATACACATGGAAAGCTGATCCATCAACCATGGCGTGCAACACCTACTTTGTCGATTACGTCACGTCATCGACGCCTCATTTCATGGCAGGCGAAGCAAGGGACTGTACTCGACGGCCTTTACAGAAACCTCGCGCACGATGCCCGTGGCGTTGGTCCCGTCCTTGGCATTCCTAGTGACCTGAAGCTATACGATCCGCGTTATCCTAATGGTTACACATTTACGGCGACGATCGCGATTCCAGCGCCGGTTCCAACTGGTGGCTTTTTTCGTGTCGGCCTTATGTATCATCTCTCTAACCCAGCGACGGGAGAGAATCCGTTTGTTGAGTTCGATGCCTACGATAACGCTGGGGTCCCCTCATGTATTAAAGATGGGGTAACATGGTCCGCTGGCTGCCCATCCTCCCGCACCGCAGTCTTCGAGCGGTATCGATATTGGGGGGTCGAACATTGCGCTATCAACTTGGACTAGTCTCTCAGTAAACAGTAGCGAGGTTACGTCGATCCTAGGGAGATACCGCCCTGACCTGTGTGCCTCGGCCCTTAGCGTCTTGCAAGTGTACTCGGCGATGGAATTGAATAATTCCTGGGGCGAACTTCAGTTGAGTATGATCAAATTGCAGGCGAACTAAATGATGCGCGGAAGGTAAAGGACGACAGACGGGTAAGGCCAAGCCCATGCAAGAGAATCCTGACCTTGCGCAGCGATGCAAGTCGGAGAGCCAAACTTGCCTTGCGAGCGAATCACCGGCGCGACACTGGCGCGCCGGGTCCTGGCGTCAAGCTCTGTGCCACGATGGCGCCGAGGTTGGGGATGGGTTTCGCCCCACGCTTACCGAGTTCCAAGGTGCCACATCCGGCGCGCGAGCCGGCGTAGCGCAAGGCGGGCGAGCGTCCGGCCGCCGAGCGTGTCGGCCACGTTGAGTCTGAGTTCCTGCGCTAGTTCCGGTACGGAAAGGGCTCTCGTCACGTCGCCGTCGTGTCGCCACGCGAGCTGCTCGTGCAGGAGGCCGGCGAGGAGAGCGAGCCTGCCGGCGTGTGGCGAGCCATAGCGGATGACGAGCGATTTCAGAAGCTGCGGATCGATACCGGGCTCATCCTCGACCGCGTCGCAAAGCGGGGCCGGGAAGATGGCTCCCGGTCCCCGTTGGGAGATCGCGGACCACAGATAGCCGATCTCGCCGAGTGGTCCCAAACTTGGGTCGAAGAGCTCCGCGAGCGGTACCCCAGGATCGGTCCGCATCAGGACCCGGGTCAGCGCGCTCCCCCGCTCGAAGGGGTGCAGCTCGGGTACGAGGTCGAGCGGCAACGGGAGGATGGTCCCTCCCGTCCTGAGCCAGGTGCCCGCGAAGGCCATCCGCTCGCGGGAGGAAAGGGCGCTCAGGCACCCCTCCATCCAGGCCGGGGCCAGCCGGTCCCCGCTCCGGAGCAGGAGAAGTGCATCGAGTGTGGCCGCCTCGGAGTCCGGGAGCCGACCACCGTCCGCGCCATGGGGATACCAGGGCCGGCCGAGAAGCCAGAGCACGGCCTCGTCGTCGGGCTGGGCCTGCCCCAAATTTGCAGGGACGAGGTGGACCACCCGGAAGCCGCCCGCCGTCTGCCGGGCGAGGGCGGTGGCCGCCGGCGTAGCGGTCACGCGCTCGTCGTCGCAGAGGACCACCACGAGCGCGCGCGGCGCGGACCCCGGCACGGCGGGCGACTCGCGTGCCGACAGGTGGTCGTAGAAGTCCCCGAGCGGCCGCTCGGCGACCGGGTACGGACGGCGCGGGCGCTCCCGCAACGTTGGGTCGTCCGCCATGCGCTCCATGGCTGCGAAGAGCCCTCGTACCGACCCGTCGTACAGCAGCGCGTTCTGCTCGTGCTGGAAGAAATCGGCGAAGGCGGGCAGCTCGTTTATTATGACCGGGACGCCAGCGTCGTAGACCTCGTGAAGCGCGTAGCAGAAGGACTCGACGCGGTTCGGGAAAACGGCGAAGAGTGCCCCGGCGAGCCGCGACGAAATGGCGTCGTGGGAAAGATGGTCCAGGAAGACGAACCTGTCCCGCAGCGAAGGCGGTATGAGCGTGCGCAGGTAGTCGCCGTAGCTGGTGCCGAACGGCGTCTCCGACGTGTCGGCGCCGATCAGCTCAACGGTGCAGTCGAGATCCGGCCGGCGCCGGAACAGTGCCACCGCCGCGTGCACGAGCTGATCGACTCCCTTGAGGTGAGAGAGGCGTCCGACGAAGACGATGGAGGCGCGCCTTCCTTCCGGCGGCTGGATACGCACTCGCGGCAACGGCACCTTGGGCGGCTGGGACACCACCACCCGCTCCGACTCGAGTCCGTAGAGGGTGCGGTAGTACCGCTCGTAGTACGTCCGGGTCGGCACCAGGACCGTGTCGGCGAGCGAGATGGACTGGTGCTCCAGCGCGTGGAGGATGAGCCGGTCCCGCTCGAGGAAGCAGCCGTCACCAAAGCGGTCGAGTACCTCCATGGAGCCGTGTACGCGGACTCCCAGCACGGGCGCATGACGGCGGCCTTCTTGCGATCTCGGCTGAAACAGCCGCTGCATTAGGGAGTAGTAGCCCGGACCGCAGTATTCGAAGAACTCGACGAAGTCGATCAGCTCGAGCTCCTGCAGCCGACTGAGGGCGTGTGCGAAGCGCAGGCTGTTTCGTTGAAAGACGCAGGGGATGTCTCGCGCTTGATACGGAAAGTCCTCGCACAGCGCGCCCACGCGGTACGCACGGAGCCGTGCGGGTCGAGCGAAACCAAGGCGGTCCACTTCGACGAACTTCCGGAACTCGGGATCGGGTATGTCGAGCAGCAGGACGACCTCGTGATCCCGCGAGAGCAGCACGTCTGCGGCATGATGGATGAGGACTCCGCAGCCACCGGCGGTCGTCGGATGGATCTCGAACGACACGAAGCAGATCACGGCCATTGAACGACGGGCCTTTGCTTCACCTGGGCAGATTCACGGTCACGGCCTTTGACGAAGCACACGCAGTCTAGAGAGCCGCGCCCCTTCCGGGAGCTGTTGCCGTGCCACGCTCTCGTCGAGGCGCCCCCCTCTTAGCGTTCAGCGCGCGCGAGGGTCAACTGGCTCGGCCGACGAGGGCGGTAGCTTGACGTGGGGTACGCCTGTCCTGTTTGAAGGGAGCCGCCGCACATGCGCCACTATCCGCCATCGTACCTCCAGGTCCCCGACTATCTGGAGCCCGTCAAGCCACTCCCGACGCCCGAAGAGCTGGCACGCGCGGAGGACGTCCGCCGCCCGTTCGTTCCCGAGGGCACCCCGATGCCCTACATGGTCGACGTGGTGCGGGCGCTCCGCCTTCTCAGGGGTAAGGAGCGCTACGTCGAGGTCGGGACGTTTGACAAGGGCTGCTTGGCGTACGTAGCCAGCCTGCTGTCGCCGACCGCGACGATCATCGATGTCGACATGCAGGGGAATGCGGACGGGACGGAGCGGCTCAAGCGTCTCGTGCAACCTGGCCAGCGTCTCGTCACGGTGGTCGGCGACTCCACGAGCGCGGTCACCCTGAACGAGGTGCGGAGTGCGCTCGGAGGACAGAAGGCGGACGCCGCCTTCATCGATGGCAACCATGCCGCCCCCTTCTGCTGGGCCGACTACTGCAACTATGGGGAGTTGGTGGCAGCCGGAGGGTTCATGTTCTTCCACGACATTTACTGGCAGGGTGCGCCGGAGTGCTTTGGTGTGTCTCAGGCGGCGGAGTGGATCGACCGCATGCACCCGATGCACGTCGTCTTCGCGGATCATCCGGTCCACCGCTTCTTCCCGTGGCTGGTGAAGGGTGCCGACGTATGGGGCGGCGTCGGAATCCTCCGGATGTAGGCGGTGCTACAGGTCGGCGCTCAGGAAACGTCGGACGGACTCTCGAGCCCGTTCGTTGTAGGCCGGCGCGTACTGGCGATACGCGGCGACGATCTGCTCCCGGTCCCCGAGCGCCGCTGTAATGTAGTCGGCGATCACGTCTGCTCGGTCGGGGAAGGGAACGACGAGTCGGCGGTAGAGGTATTCGTCGTCCTGGAAGAGGTGGCTCGTAGGCCCCGTGAGGCAGGGAACGCCGACGCTGAGGCTCTGAAGCGGGAGCATCGGGCAACATTCAGAGAATGTGACGTACAGGGACAGGTGAGTTTTCCTGATGGCCTCGAGAAGGCGCGTTTCGGGCAGCGCGTTGCTCGAGGTGTCACCGGTCGGGATTTGAAACGCGTCGACCACTTCCTGTACGCGCCGGACGAAGTTGGATCCGTGGAGGACGGCGCCCGGGACCATCTTGGCGGCTGCCAACATGGCGAAGGGTAACTTGCGGTAGGAGTAGCCCGAGATCCAGAGTCCAAGGTGCGGTCCGCCCGGCGCCGGCTCGGACGCGGCGGCCGGTACCTCGGGCACGTAGTTCATAACGAATCGCGACCGGCAACCCAGGCTGGCGAAGAACTCCTCCATGCCCCTCTTGACCGTACCGATCGTGTGCACCAGCCCGTCCTTCGCCGCGGCGATCCACAGCTGCAGGATCGACCAGACGTAGTCCTCGTGACACTGCACGTAGGTTCCATGCCACAGCAGGTCACAGCGCACCTCGGGCGACTCTCGCTTGATCTCGCGCATGAGGTCGTAGTGCAGCCGCTCACCTCCCGAGCAGACCACGTGGCGCACGCCGCTCTCGAGGATCAATCGGGCGTGATGCTTGACCTCCACGGGATCAGCGTGAGACGGGTCTGCGTCCGGAGAACCCGGGAACGGGTAGAGGTGCTCGAACAGGATCCGCGTCGCAGCCGTCACTCCCAGCCAGCGGGGGACGTGAATGGCAAGCGCTGCGACGTTCTCCTGGCGCGTCTGGCGGAGCCACCGCTCCTCGGCAGGCGAATATTGCCGGCGTCGGGTCCCGCGCGCACAAGCGTCGCCCCCGTCCGCGGGCGATTCCCTTTCCGAGAGCGCGCGGACATCGGCGGAGATGGTGCTGCCGCGCGGCGGCGCCGCAGGTGCGCGCGCCGGGCGCACGTCCAGCGCGTCTGCCTCCGGCGAGTAGAGGTCCACGAGGTGCCGATGACCACGGTACCGGATCTCGACCTGCCCGCCCCATGGATGGGTCATGAACGTGAGGATCGGATCCTTCGCGTACAGGGGAAGCCGCACGGTCCCCTTCGTGGCCTTCAGCGCGATGCCGTACGAGCCGCGCGGCGCCGCAGGGCGTTCCCAGGCCCCATTCGGCATCTCCATGAAGTCCCAAGGGACGGACGGGACGCCGTCCGCGGGTCTCGCCGCGAGCAGCCATACCTCGGCGCCCTTCGCCGAGGCATTCTTCCTCCCGAGGGCGCGAATGGTCACCGTGTCCGCGTTCCGCGTCCTCGCCCAACGGAGGGCGTTCCAGAGCGGCGTCCGGCGCAGCCGTGTCGCCAGCCGATAGCTCGAGTGCCGCCGGATGAAGTCCAGCTCGAATCGGACCTCCGAGGCCCGCGCAAGGGCGCGCTGCATATCCTCATCGATCGCCTCCGTGCCGTCGCCGTCGGATGCCACGCTCGTCGTCTTGGAGAACAGCTCCGCGGCGAGGTTCTTCGGATCCGTTGCGGACAGCACGATCGACGCGAAGGGTCTGAAGGCGTAGTCGGTGAACATCGCCCTCCGCACGACGGGTAGGGAGGCGAAATCGGCCAGGGTCCAGCTCGCAAGATGCCGCTCGTAGGGGTTTTCGTAGGCTTCGTCTTGATGCCAGTCCTCTCCGAGCGGGATGTTCACGAGTGTATAGGTGGAGACCTCCAGGCTCTTCCGTAGAAGCTCACGGCCGACGTGCTTCGTGAAGTGCTCGAGCACGTCGCCGAAGATGATCACGTCGAATGCATCCTCCACCGTGCGAAAGAAATCCGCAGCGTCGATCGTGTGGATCTTCGCGTAGAAGTGACCGTGATACGGAGCGACGTTCTTGGGGAACGCTTCAATACCTTCGATGTGGACGGTCCAGGCGTCCGGGGACACGCGCCCGTACCAAACGTCGCAGAACTCGCGCACGATCATGCCCCAGCGACCGAAGCCCACTCCCACGTCGAGGACACGCTCGGGCGCGATCTTCATCAGCGCCTCGACGCAGAAGGGAATGTTCTGCCAATTGCTCGTCCCCATCCTACTGGCCCGGACTGAGGACGCTCTCGAGCTGGTGGACGAACGCACGCTGTGTCATCGTGAGCCGGCGGAGCCGGCGCTCCAGGTCGTCGAACCGCACCGCCATCGCATGCAGCAACCCCTCGCGTTCCGCGAGCGCGCTGTGCGCTTGCCGCAGACGTTCTTCGGACGCGGCCGCTTCGGCGCGCGCCTCTTCGCCTGCGAGCCGTTCGGCCTCCGCTGCCCGCGCCTCCCTGGCGCCGAGGCCGTGAGTCAAATCCCGCTCGAGGCGCCGGCAGAGCGCGAGCGCCACCGGGGACCAGGTGTAGAGCGGGCGCGTCGAGTCCACGGCCACGCGGTAGGGCGTGTGCGCCTGATAGCCTCCGGCGAGCACCTCGCAGTGGTGGCCCAGGCGCAGGTAGGCGGCCGGGAGGTCATGGGTCCAGGAACCGCTGTGGGCGTCTCGGTCGACTCCGTAGTCGAGCGGCGGCTCGAGGTGCAGCAGCTGCCAACGGGTGACGCGGGTCAGCTCGGCGAGGATCACGTCCAGGTCCTCGGGGTGCACGTGGACGAGGACCTCCGCGGTGAAGACGATGTCGAAGTGGCCATCGGGGTACGGAAGCCTTCCCACCGGCTGGCCGACGAGGACGCGCTCCGCGATCCAGGCCTCCGTGGCCCACGCGCGGAGCCCCTCAACCATGGTAGGGCTTTGATCGTAGCCGTACGCCTCGATGCCAGGCAGCTCTCGCAGATAGCGGAGGTGCCGCCCCACGCCGCACCCATACTCGAGGACACGGGCGGGAGCCGAGTGCTCAAGATACGTGGCCAGCATCAGCTCCTGGACATGGTAGAGGGGGATCGACTCCTTGCGCCGGTCGTACTCCGCCGCCCAGGTGCTTCCTTTCTCCTGCCAGTAGCGATAACCGGCGCGCTCCTTCGCCTCATGGCCCGACGTCATGTGCCGCTCCCAACACCTGTCAGAGGTCGCGTGTGCAATCCGTCCGTCGCCTCGACGCTGATTTGCACGGGGTTGTGGAACTTGTAGTGGACGGGGCGATCGGGGTCTGGAATCACGGAGAACGCGATGCACCCGTCGATTTGGTCGAAGAGAACGTTGTCCGATCCGTCGCGGTGCGTGACCCGGGTCACCGCGAGGCTGACCCCGAAGTGGCCCTGCCGAAAGCAGTTCGTGAAACGGAAGCATATCTTCGCGGACTGCCCTGGCAAGAAGGTGGGGAGGGGAACGTGTTCGTCGAACGTCGTTGTGCCCGTCAGATCGATCCCCGTCATGTCCCGCACCAGGAAGGATAGGGAGAGGTGCTCCGTGGCGATGAAGCTCCTGATGCGAGTCTCGAGGGTCATCTCTTCGCCAAAGCGGAAGGCGCGGCATGGCTGACCCGCGGCGTCGAGCAGCTCGACGGATTCGATCTGCACGTGCCCGGTGCCATAGCGCATGGCGCCGGAGACGCGCGACCGGGTCGATATTTTTTCGCCCAGGTCGGTCTGTGTCTTGAGCGCTTCGAGGTTGGTCTGGTCGCGGATGTGGTTCAGGTAGCGATCCATCGCTTGCTCGGCCGGGCCGAAGTAGACGGGCTGGCCCTCCGACAGGAACAGGGCTCGCTGGCAGATGCTCCGCACGGCGTCAGGTGAGTGGCTCACGAACAGCAGCGACAGCCCCCGCTCCCGCATCTCGCGCATCCGAGCAACGCATTTCTGCTGGAACCCGATGTCGCCTACGGCCAGGATCTCGTCGACGATCAGGATGTCGGGAGCGACGGAGACGGCGACGGCGAAGGCGAGCCGCGCGAACATGCCGCTGCTGTACGTCTTCACGGGTTGGTCGATGTAGTCGCCGATGTCCGCGAAGGCGGCGATCTCATCGAAGCGCGCTTCGATCTCGTGCGGGGGAATGCGAAGGATCGACGCGGTCAGGAACACGTTGTCACGGCCCGTGAACTGGGGGTTGAAGCCGCTGCCGAGTTCGAGGAGGGCCGCCAAACGACCTTCGACGTGGACCTCCCCCTCCGTCGGCATGAGGGTGCCGGCGATGATCTGGAGGAGCGTGCTCTTGCCCGAGCCGTTGCGCCCGATGATGCCGACGCTCTCGCCTCGCTTCACCTCGAGGGAGACGTTGCGCAGCGCCCAGAACGGCTTGAAGTACTGCTTGCGATCACGAACGAAGGCCTGTTTCAGTCGGTCCTGCGGCCGGTTGTAGATGGCGTACCGCTTGCCGAGATCAAGAACGCGGATCACGGTGCGGTCGTCAGATGACATCGGAGAACCAGCGCTTGCTTCGCATGAACCACATGTAGCCGAGCTGCAGAACAAGGGCGGATGCCGCCGTCGTCAGGGGCAGCCGGACCCAGTGGGGAGGCTGGCCGAACATGAGTGTCCGACGGGCGTCGTCGACGATCAGCGCGATCGGGTTGAGAGTGACGCCCCAGCGCACGCTCTCGGGAATGGCCGAAACCGGGTAGAAGACAGCCGAGACGAAGATGAGGATGGTCAATGCAATCGAGACGGCGGGGGCGATATCGCGCACAAAGACGCCGAGGGATGCGAGGAACCACGCGAGGCCCAACGTGAGCATCACCAGCGGGAGGAGAACCATCGGGAAGTAGACGAGGGTGACGGACAAACGACCGAGGAAAACCATCGAGCCGGCGAGCAGCACCGCCAGGCTGATTCCGGCCTGGATGAGGCTCGACACCAGGACCGATGCCGGTAGCACCTCGAGGGGAAAGACGACCGTCTTCACGTAGTTCGGGCTGCCGATGATGAGAGCCGGCGCCCTGGCGAGGCAATCGGAGAAGACGCTGAACACGATGAGGCCCGAGAACATGATCAAGCTGAACTCGAGGCTTCCGTTGCCCGTCTGCCCGTCCCAGCGCGTGCGCAGGACCACTCCGAACACGAAGGTGTACACGGACAGCATGAGAAGCGGTGTGATGAACGACCAGAGCATGCCGAGGTACGAGCCCTTGTAGCGACCCTGTACGTCGCGCAACGCAAAGCGCCAGATGAGGTCCCGGTGCGCGTAGAGGTTGCGCGCCATCGCGATCGGATCCGCGTAGTGCCCGAGCGACGGGGCCGTGGCGGAGATGATCCTTGCGGGCGCCGCCCGGGTACCAGCTGCCGCAGGCGGTGTGAGGGCGGGTTCGTCCCTTGGGGCTACCCCTCCGGGCCCGACCTGCGGACTGGGCGTCGCCTCGGCGCGGATCCTCATCCGGTCCGCGCGGGCAGCCGGGGAACGCGCGGGGCCGAGACCCGTATGGCCCACGCGACGACGTTCGTGCCTAGCTGCACCGCAGTTACCGCTGCTCCCAGAGCGCGATCGAGAGTCCGATCTGGTAGCAGAAGGACCCCGGTCAGGGCAACCGAGCGCGTGCCGACTGATCCCGCGCGCAGGCGCGCGAGGCGGTCGGCGACAGGCGAGCGCGCCTCAGCGTATCGCAGCCCGCGCCCCAGTCGCGTCAGGCGTGATCTTCAGCAGTCGGCTCTCGTGGGGTGCGAGCTTCACGCGGTACGAGCCCATGGGACCGAGCTCGGCGTGAGCCCAGAGGTCCCTGGTCGATGCTTTGCCGCGTATGCCGAGGTGGGCCCTGTAGCTGATCCTCTTGACCCGGCTCGTGGTCGCCGAGCGATTGAAGAGCCCGACCACCCAGGCTCCGCCGGGTAGCTTGCCCACCCAGCGTTCGCTGTCGGGGGCGATCCGGCCCTTGGGACCATCGGAGTCCAGGGGATGGCCAACCAAGCCGAGCTCGTTCAGGGCGAGCACCTCGCTGTTGCGGTACGGGCCGAGACCCGACCCGGGGTCGACAGGAGGACAGCCTTCGTCAGTGCAGTAGTCAGCGATGGCGAGCGGTGAGCCTGCCATCACGTAGAGCGAGATTGCCGATCTCCGCTCGGTGTCGTCCACGAACGACGCAAGGCGGAGGAAGTCGCCGTCGAGAATGAGCCGATTGCGTCCGGCGATGCGGGAGAAATAGGTGAAGCCGTCCCAAACATTGTCGAACTGCGGCCAGTGTCGCCGGACCGGTCGCGCGCTATGGCACCTTCGGCGCTCGGCGTGGTTGCACGGCCACAGTGAGTCACAGCAGCGGTCGCTGAGCGCATGCCATCCCCCGTCCAGCGTGTCGGCGCTGACGCGGATCATGTCGCCGTACTTCAGTTCCCGCTTGCAGCCGTCGAAGCAGTTCGGCACGACGAGGCTGAGGAAGATGCTGTCGCCCGCTGCATCTTTGATCCACCCGAGCGCCGTCTCGTACGCCACCTGCCCGTACGCGTTCTCGAAGTCGGCGAGGAAGTCCATCCTGAGGTAGGCCACGCTGGCGAGTCTGAAGTAGTTCACGTAGCCCTGCACCCACTCGCGCGCGCCTGCCCTGTTCACGTCAACCCAGTAGAAGCAGTTGGAGCCCGAGGGGCACCGCGCGTCGCTCACCGTGCCGTCGAAGTTCTCCAGCTTGCCGGTGATCTGCCTCACGCTGATCCCAGTGTCGCTGATCAGGTTGTCCTGGTCGTAGGCGGCCTGCGTGATCCAGAGTGGATTGTAGTAGACGCCGAGCTTCAGCTGCTTGGGCGCCAGGTACTGCCGCGCCCAGTACGGCCAGTCATGGAGTGGGTTCCAGAGGCCATAGGTCATCATGAAGCCATCGCGAGTCACCGGCGTCGGCCCGAGCAGCCAGCCGTCGGTTGCCACCATGTCGTACCCGGCCGACTCGAAGGTGGCTTCCACCCAACCGACGTTCTTGGTCCAGACGGATTCGGGCGTCACGGGGTCCAGGTCAGCGACGTAATGGTCATAGTTCCAACCGTAGATGGACCAGTAGAGCGGCCCGCTGCCATGCGCGGTGAAGATGCTGTCGCGGGCTTGCGCTGCCCCCAGCGATGCGCCGACCAGCGCACACACAAGGACTGCCAGGCTTCCGGGCGGGACGCGACTCCCGGTCATGCCGATCCGCCGGCGGAGCGGTACGCGGCATCGTGGCGCCTGTCAAGCAAAGAGTCTCAGCGTCGGCGCTGAGCTTCACCCGACGATAGCCCGGAGGATCGGCCTGGTCACCGGGGAGCGAACGTCCGCACCGGTTTCTTGGCGGTCTCGCCTCCCCTCGCTCGTCCGGGACGGCGTGCGCCCCGGGGGCGCTACCTAACGCAGGTAGCCGAGTGCTCCAAGCCTTCGCCGCAGCTCGGGCGAGGGACCGTCGACGCGCGCGACATAGGCTCGGCCGTTCACATCGGCGGCCTTCTGGATCAGCGGCTCGGCCTCGCCGAAGTCCTCTCCGAGGGAGAGCGCCTCGCGCGGATCGCTGCGCAGGTCGAAGGTGTGCCGGGCGGTGACCGAGCCGTCAGCGAGGTCGAAGAAGCGCATGTACTTTCGGTCGCGATGGACGATGCAGTCGGAGTAGCCCTTGAAGGCCGATACCCTCGCATAGATCGGACGGCTCGCGGGCAAGGTTTCCTCTCCCCGGATCGCCCGGAGTAGGCTCGCTCCCGGAAGGCCCCGCGGTGGCGGGATGCGAAGCCAGTCGAGGAGCGTCGGGACGAAGTCCACGTTGCTGCAGGGGCCCGGGATCCTGGCCTCCGGCACGCGCCGGCCGGGCAGCACGAGGAAGGGGATGCGGAGGTTGAAGTCGTGCACGCTGAGCTTGCTTTTCCGCCAGGGGCGCCCGGAGCCGATCTCCTCGTCGTCGGCGAGCGCCATCCCGTGGTCGCTCGTGACGAAGAAGAGCAGATCGCCGTCGTAGCGCTGCATGAAGAACGCATGGATGTCCGCCACCCGTTCGTCGATGAAGCGCACGGCCGCCTCGTAGCTTCCCGTGAACGGCGCGTGCTCCCACGGACCATGGACGTCGATGTAGTGGATGTACGTGAACTCGGGGGCGCTGCGTCGCCGCCGCCGGAAGTGTTCGATGATCGCCTGGTTGACGGCGCCAGCGAACATGCTCTCCGGAATCCAGATGGAGTCGTCGCCCCGCCTGTTCCCCTCGCTCCCCACGAAGTGCGCGTCGAAGTGGTCGAAGCCCTCGTGGAACGGATTCCATCGGTGCAGGAAGGGATTCGTGACGAATGCTGCCGTCCTGAAGCCGGCCCGCTTGAGGACTCTGTGAAGGAGCGGGACCCTCCGGTCGAAGGTCGTGAGGACGTCGAGGAGAAGGTGCCCGTCGGCGCCGTGCTGCTGGGGGTAAAGGCCCGACATCAGGCTGATGACCGAGGGGTAGGTCCAGGGCGCGGCCGAGCGCATCTCCTCGAAGACGACGCCTCGCGCGGCGAGCCGCTTGAGGCGGCCGAACCAGAGGTCGGCGGCGTCACGGCGGAGCTGGTCGATCAGGACGCAGACGACGTTGTCCCTCCGTCGCCCGCACGCCGCGGGAGCCAGTGTGGAGAGGGCAGCGAGCTTGAGGAAGTCCCGTCTCGTCGCGCCGGCGCTCCGCATCGTTGCCCCGACGTTGTAGCAAGCGGCGGGCAGGTCACCAAGCCGACTGCCAAGCCTCCGCCTCGCCTGATGAGCGAGGGGCACTTTCGTCCCCGGGGGCGCGCAGGCCGTGCCCGTCTTTTGACAGGGGCGGTTCACAGGACCATGTGCTCACGCCGCCGCTCACCCACGCGGCGAGCCTTGGTCATGCCGACCACGAGCAACATCACCTCGCCCCTCCTCATCATCGGGCCGGTCCGCTCCGGCAGCACGTGGCTCAGCGAAGCGCTCCTGCAGCACGGGCAGGTGCAGAGCGTGATCGAGAACCGCCTGCTCGAGGCGATGTACCACGAGCTGTTCCACAGCTTCTGGGCGCCGAACCTGGAGATGACGGTGCCGGAGCCCGAGCGGCGGCAGCGAGCCGTGGCCGCAGTGCGGGCCGCCTTCTGTGCGCTGTTCCGAGCGAGGCACCGTTCTGGGCGATGAAGCTCCTCTCCCGCGGGCGGCCGTGGGCGTTCGTCTTCGAGCTGTTTCCGGAGGCACGCTTCGTGCACGTGACGCGGAGCCCCACCACCGCCGTCCCCTCGATGATGGAGTTCGTCGGCCGGGACTACGGTGTGTGGCAGAGGGTAGAGACCGCGGAGTCCGAGTTCGTGACGGCGCACCGTGAGGCGCTGGGCGTGCGGGATCTCGGCAAGCCGTACCTGTGCGTCCGGCAGGAGGACATCGCCAGGGATCCACGGCGTGTGTGGGAGGCGGTGTGCGCGTTCGGCGGCTTTGCGGCGGAGCCGATCGAGGGGCTCCATCGGGAGGTCAATGCTGCACGCTCGATGCGCGGCCGGGTTCGGCAGGGTCGGCCGCCGCTCTCCTGGGCAGCGCTCTCGCCCGAGGTGGTGGCGGTGAGCCAGGACCTCGGCTACCTTCCCCGGGCGCCGGAGCGGGACGGCGTCAAGGCGGTGGTGAATGCTGCCCTCGCGTCGCAGCTCGAGGATGCCGAGCGGAGCCGCGCGGTGCTCGCGCGGACGTGCGATGAGCTACGCGCGCAGCTCGATCGCCTGCACGGCACGATCGGAGGCATCCTCGAGCCGCTTCGCTCGCTACGCGTGCGCGGCGACCGCCTCACACTGGACGAGGTCCGGCGGGTGCTCGAGCCGGTGGCGGAGACCGTCGACGCGTACCTGGGCCTCGTCCGCGAGCGCGACCGGCGGGAGCGGGTGCCCGCAGCCGACGGAGACCCACCCCGGCTCGAATTCCGGACGACGTTACCCTGCCAGCGGCGCACGGGAACGGGCGAGGTGCAGCTCGAGCGGGTGGAGCTGCTCGATGCCGTGCGCGCCGCGGTGCGGGCGGTCGGCCTCGGCGATCGCGTCGCCGTCGAGGCGACGCTGCGAGCGTTCGTCCCGGTCGACAACGTCTCGGTTTCCTTCGCCGTCCGGGACGCCGCGGGCGTGAGCCTGCTCGGCACGACGACCTTCGACGAGCGCGTGCCGCTGCCGGCGCTGGAGCCGGGCACGGTGCTCACGGTGCGCTTCGCCTTCGAGCACCGGCTGCGCCCCGGGGTCTACTCGCTGGCGGTCGCGGTGACGCGCGTCACACGCCGGGACTACGCCGATGCGCGGCTCTTCGATCAGGCCGATGGCTGCGTCACGTTCCACGCGCTCGCGAGCCCCGAGCGCCCGGTGCACTACCTGGTGCACGAGCCGGTCGCGATCGAGTGGTCGCGCGCCTGAGGCGCGACCACGTCCCGATCGCAGCCGGCTTGCACCGACCCGGGGTTTTCTGGTTGGGGAAGCGCATGCCCAGCTTCTCCATCGTCACCGTCCCCCCCGGCGATCGCATCCGCGCTGCTGCCGGCGGCCGCCTCGACGTCCCCTCCCACCCCATCCTCCCCTTCATCGAGGGCGACGGCACCGGCCCCGACATCTGGCGCGCCAGCCAGGCGGTCTTCGATGCCGCCGTGGACAAGGCCTACA
>Ga0066709_100001439_pt1 | contig 15738 bp, 11 predicted proteins | sample GraSoiAngelo_158_FD_79665 | JGI IMG/M metagenome (GOLD analysis project Ga0066709, IMG submission 79665) | Grasslands soil microbial communities from the Angelo Coastal Reserve, California, USA - 14_1009_16_30cm | ecosystem: Environmental > Terrestrial > Soil > Grasslands | place: USA...
ACGATGAGGCCCCAGTCGCTCTGTTCGGCAAGCACCTGATGGCCGAGCGCGCTGAGGGAACGTTGCAGTTCGGTAAAGTCTTCGCCGATCTGCCGCTGGACGCGCGTCCACGCCTCGTCGTCGTCCTTTACGCCGGACAGGGCCTGTTCGGCGCGGCGGGCCAGTGTCAGCGCCGGATCTATCGTCCAGGGGCTGCTCGGGTCCGGTACCTCCAGGTCTCGCAATGCGGCCGACAGCAGACCTGCCAAGGTGAATTGCCGAAACTTCGAAATGGCTTGCGCACGCGCGTCGCTGCCGCGTACAAACGCCGCATTGGCGGTCGCGGACTGCTCGGCGGCGACGGCGCGCGCCTCGCCGGCTTTTTGCAAGGCCGTCCCCGCCTTCTTCCATTCGGTTTCGCACCGTTCGGCGCCGGCACGGGCCTCACTTAGCTTCCGCTGCAGCTCCTCGACTTTTGTACCTACGGCTTCGCGCAATACAATAAGCCGAGATGATGCTTCTTCCGCCTCGATCCGAGCCGTCCCGAGTTGCTCTTGATGCCTCTTCACGTCGCCAAGCAGTTCAGCTTCGCGGGCGCGTTGCCTCTGCAGGTCTGCGAGCGCCAGGCGCAGCTCATGGATGGTTTGCGTGAGCCGGATCTGCGCATCCTGATAGTTGTTCAGGGCCGCTTCGATCGCAGGCAGGGCTGCAGGTGATATTGGCAAGCGCAAATCGCCGGCATCGGCGGCAAGCCGCTCACGCTCCCTCCGCAGGTTTGCTTCCGCTTCCCGGTATTGAGCGTCTGCCTCGGCCAGCCGGTCGCGGGCAAGTTGGGCCTCGCGGGCGGCGGCGGCGCCGGCGAGATGGGCTTCTCGAAGGACATCATCGGCCGGAGCCAGCCGCCATTCGGCGTCTGCCTCGTGCTGATCGCTGGCGAGTTGCTCGGTCTTCGCCTGCAGGGCCGCGAGTTCATGGTCGATTGACACTAATCTTTCGGCAATCTCGGCCAGCCGCCGCTCACGTGCGGCCGCACGAGCAGCGTATCCGATGTAGACCGCCGCGGATTTGTCCCAGGCGCCTGCCAGACTGCCAAGGCGGAATCGGCCGTTCGGAGCCACCCAGACTTCACTATCGACAAGATCATCATCGCTGCAGGCGATTGCCTCCAGCATCCGCTCGACGACATCAGCCGATACGGTGCTGTGGTCCGGTGGGGCAACCTGCAACCAATTGACAAGCGATGTCGGATGCGGTCGTCGCTCCACGATTTGCGTATCGTGCAGCACGGCGCCGCCATCTCTGGTTTGCAACCGGCCATCGGGCGAAACCCATGCATCGAGCAGGCCGGCAGCTTCGAGCGCAGCTTCGAGGCCGGCCCGCTGCGGGCCGGTCACCGCATCGCGAAAGTCCACCAATTGCCAGAGCGGCGCGCCGGTACGTGCAGCCCTCGCATCGGAGCTTCGCGTGTAAGGTGCGGGGGGCATCGTGTCGATACCGGCTTCGAGATAGCTTCGCTCGTCTTCGAGGGTCTCGCGCTCAACCTCAAGCAGTTGGCGTTCGCCGTCGAGCGTGACGCGACGTTGTGCAAGCCGCTGATTGGCTTGCAACTGGGCTGCCTGCAGCAAATGGCGCGTTGGATTATCTCCGTCCAGGGCCGTGACCCAGTCGCCCAAGGCCGCCAGCGCCGCAAGACGATCGTCGGAACTGACTTGCAGTTGTTTAAGGCCGGCGAAGTATCGCTCCCAGGCCTCGATAAGATCGGTGCCCTTGCGTTCAACGTCGGCATCCGCCAGCTCACGTAGGTGCACTGCGGCTTCGACCGCATCCCGTCTATCGTTACGTGCGCGCAGGTGCTGCGCATGCTCGACCTCGATGAGCGCCATGTCGGTGTGGCGCTGGCGGAGCAGCGCGATCTGCTCGCGTCGTCTCGTGACCAATTCTTGCTGTGCGGCCGATGCGCCGTCGAACGCCTTTTGCGTCAGCTCGACCAGTGCATCGGTCGTGAGCGTTGACAGAGGGTTCCCCGCGTGGAGGCTGGCGATGCCGGCCGCTTCGGCATGGGTCATGCTGCCCTGACGCAATCCGGTCATCCTGTGTTCGGCCGCGAGCGCGCGTTGATTGGCGAGTTCCGTATCCTTTGCGCTGCGCTCAGATCGCCCGGTTGACTCATCAAGAGTCGACGCTGCTTCCCGCACTGCGCGTCGACGCGCTTCCGCTTCCTTCGCCGCCACTTCGAGGCGGTTGGCATCTTCCATTGCCGGACTGCTACGCAGCGTTTCGAGCCGGGCGCGTTCGCTGGCCAGCGCGACCTCCGTCTCATGATGTACGGTCTGGGCTTTCGCCTCATCGCTCCTTGCGTTCTCAAGCTGGACTTGAGCCTCGCTGCGCGCCCGGCTGGCGCTGTCGAATTCAGTCTGGGCCTGACGCAGCGCGCGCGCTTGCCGGCGGCTCTGCGTTCCAGCGTAAATGCGATAGCGTTGGTCGAATTGCGCAACGGCCTTGGCCAGCGCCTGGTATTCTTCAAGCTGACGCCGGTCCTCCTCGAGTTGGCCGAGCGCTTCGGCCACATCGCCGAGCAACTCCGGCGTAAGCGGCGGCAAGGCCTCTGTCAGTGCGTTCGAGAGCGCGGTTTCATCCGGCTTCCTCGAAAGTTGCGGCTGCCGCAATTGGATAAGGGTGTCCATTAATGCATCGTAACGCTTGGTGCCGAGGTGAAAAAGCCGTTCGTCGACCGCGCGACGATAGCTGGTTGCGGTGTCGAAGACCTGGCCATGGCTATACAGCGCGTCGCGAAGGCGTTCCTTGGTCAATACGACGCGCTGGTCGCTCATCAACCAGATGTCTTGATTGATGCGCGGCGCCTGCTCTGCCTCCTCGATCAGGAAGAACCAGCTCTCCACCTGCGGGCGGGCGGCGACCGCGGAAAGCCCGACCCCGAGCGACAGATATCGCGGCGTACCGTCGTCGGCGAGGCGGCCAAACTCGATCCACGCATAGCCATTGCGACGATCATGGCTGCTCATCAGGAGATTCCAGGCCATCCTCTTGCCACTGTCCCCATCGGGCTCGATGCGCGATGGCTTCACCTGTGCGTCGAGCAAAAAGGGCAGGGTTAGCGACAGCACCTTCGACTTGCCCGTGCCGTTATTGCCGCGCAACAGCAAATGCCCGTCGCGGAACCAGAATTCTTCACTGTCGTAATGAAACAGCTCCACAACCCCGAGCCGTAAGGGTTGCCAGCGCGGTCGCGTTGGAACCGGTAGATTCGGTCTCTCGTGCGGTGGTGAAAGCAGGGCCGACATCGTCTTCATCTGGAAAAGAGAGAGTCGGAGGCGGGGATTGGCATGTCCGGTGTTTCCTGGCGGATTTCGGCCTCGCCCAGTGCGAAACGCGCGAGCGCCGGAAGCGGCAGGATGGAGTCTGCGCTCCTGACAATTAGCTGGAGCTTCTCAAGACGCCCCATGGCAACCTTCGCGAGCTCACGTTCGGCGCCTGGTTCGCGTGCCGATTTCCGCCAATAGCGGCCATATCGGCTCTTGGCGTCACGCAGGAAGTCGACGATATCGTGCTCGCGCTTGACGAAGGGCTGCCTTCGACCGGCGGTATCGATCTGCTGCCTGCAGTCCGTGGCGAGGTATTCTGCAGCCAGCAATGTCACATGCGCATCGGTGCCTTCGGCAGGCATTGCGACATCCGTCAGCGTGCCTGTTTCATCGACAAGGGCCAGCCCCTCGGCTCGCTGCTCTGCGACCAAGCCTGTCGCGTCGCACAGACGGGCGGCCATCGCCCCGCGTTGGTTTATGAAATAGGAACGGGCCTCCGGGTTCAAGTCTTCGAGGTAAACCGCCGGATCGTCGAGGAGGCGACGCGCGATCCGGTGTCTCAATGCCGTGCGCTGACCTTCATCGCTGTCCGCGACGTGCTCATCGAGCATGGTGTGCAACCGCTGGTCCAGGGTCTCGGGCGCCCCTTCGGCGGGCCAGGTCGACGGGCCCCGCACGGCCGCCAACATGCCGGCGAGCGCTGGCCGATGCACGTCGTAGAGCGCATCTGCCTGATCGCCTCCACCCTGCACGAAGGCATCTTCATCGCCGGCAACACGCTGCAGCACGCCCAGGCTCAACAAGGTGCGGCATACCGCTACCAGTTCGCGTCGCTCATGATGGGAGCCGAGCGTGAAGGTGAAGCCGAGTGACATCAGTCCCGGTTCTGCAGCAAGACCGAGCAATCTTTCTCCCAGAATGCGAAGGGTGACTTGGGGGTCGGCGCGTTCGAGCACCGCGCAGGCAAGGCAGAGCAGCACATACTTGCGGCGATCATAGTCGGGCAGGCCCCGGGTGGAGTTGTTGAGATCGGCGGGCCGCTTGTAGAGGCGCGCGCCCTCCCGTCCAATCTGCAACGGCCATCCGGTTTCGCGGGTAAACCACTCTTGCAGGGCATTTGCCTGGCGGCGAACTGCAATGAAGTCTTCATGCATCGGGCCCATCAACGGCGTCATCAACAAGGCGCGGAGGGCGCTGCGAAATTCTTCGCGCTGGAACTGGCGCTGCTGCTGGTCGATGCTACGGCTGTCCCTGGATCTCTGACGACTTGTCTTCATTGCACGTCTTGTGTCGATGTGATTGTGATCACGTGGTCGCGCCCGCCGAAAATGCCCCGCGGCGTATTGATTTCGGCATAACTGTCGGGAGGAAGCGGCTTCAGATGAATGTGCAATAGACCGTCACCTGTCGGCCGTTCTGCTACGGATTCTGGACCAGCTTGTTCGGACAGAGCTTCGCCAAGCAATCCCAAGAACAGGCTGAAGGCGTGTGTGTCGAGCTCGCCCAGGCTGGAAAGATGTGTGGGCAGCCCAGTTGCCAGGCGCTGCCGTGCAGCCTCAACCTGTAGAGATTCTTGCGCGCGTTCGCGCGCCAGGCGCGCGCGGGCCTCCGTACGGTCCCGCACGCGCGGCAGAGGCCCTCTTGGAGCGGCTTCGCCGTATTCGCGCAAGCGGGGGTGAATCACCAAGGGAGGGGCGTCGGCCCAGCGGGTGGTGGCCGGCACGTCAATCTCCGCACCGACATCGAGCGAGAAATGCCGCGCCGGATTCAGCGCGAAGGCGGCGCGGGCAAGTCGATGGGCCTCGTTGTCGTCGGCGCAGGCGGCAAACCAGCCGGCCAGAACGCGGAAATCGGCCGAGCGATCGCTGCGGCCGCTCCGCCGTTCGTTGAGTGCCGCGATGGCGGCCAGAAGCTGCGGAATGGCCGATCGTGCCTTCGCTCGCAACAACTCGGCTTGCGACGGTTCGTGGGCGGAGCGGAAGAACCAGCCACGCAACCCCCTCCAGCGCTCGCGCCATGCTTCCCGGTAACGGGTTTGCACGTCGATCTGATCCTGGATCTCGCCTGGAGCGGCATCGCGCCCTTCGCGCGCGGCGACCTGTTGCAGCATCGCATCGATCCTGGGCTCCAGAGCATCGATCAAGCCGGCGATAGTGTCGGACCGGCGCACCAGATCGCCGATGAAGCGCTCCAGATAATCGATGAGTTGTTTCTTGTAGTTCAGCACTGCACCGGCCTGGGCCTGCTGTAGCTCAATGCTGCGTGCAACGCCGGCCATGAACGCCTGTGCATTCTCGGCAAGGCCTTCAAAAACGCGGACGAGATCCCGAAGCGTTTCATGGACCTTGGCCGCATCCGGCTCGGTCTCGGCAGCAAGCGCCCGCAGCGCCTCGAGCCGGCTTGCGATGTCTTCAAGGGCTACGCTTTGCAGTTCGGCGCGGCGCTCCAGAGTCTGTACGAAAAGCGCCAGCGCCGATTCTACGGCTTCACCGCCTTGCGAGAGCCGATAGAGATAGCGAGCACGGTAGAAATCACTAAGACTGGACACCCGCGCAGTGTCAGGATGCGACTCCAGATTACCCCAAGCGGTGAGCTGGGTCAGCGCGGCATTGACTTCTTCAATCTCAGGGAGCTTGGCTGGCCATCGAGCTTCGGCAAGCACTTCGTCGGGTCTAAGCTGCAGCCGGTACTGCCGCTTGGCTGCGGCGAAAACGTTCATGATGCAGCGATAAAAGTAGGCCTTTTCGGCGCTGACGTGCCTGAAAAGTTCGGCCGAATCGCTTACGGCTTGCATAGGCAATCTTCTCGATATTCCGACGGAGATCCGCAACTTGCGCGATAGGCTAGTCCATTTTCCCACCCGTTGCAGCCTGCGGTGCATCTCGGCCCTCGGAATACACCTGATTTAAATAATCCCAAGATAGTCATTGGTTGTCCTTCGTCAGTGTCGCTGATCTCTTCGCGCGCGAACGGCGAGGGTTTGGGCAGCACGGAGTTTCGAAAGCGTCCGTCGCAGGCGACATCGGTGGTAGGCATTGAAAATGTTCCTTATTTGTTCTATCTAGTCAACGTCTTCGCGACTCAAATATCGTCCCAACCGCCGTTTTGCCTACTTAAAGAGGCGTTTGTGCCAATTTTTGATAAACTAACTTCTATATGAGGTATTGCGTCAAATCGAACTGCCAATTATAATAGCCAACTCAGGCTAAAGACCGCGAATTGACTATTATAGGCTGCAGGCATGGACCTTATCGAACTGGGTGAACGTGTTAAGGCGGCCCGTAAATCCAAGGGGTGGTCGCAGACCAAGCTGGCGCAAACTGCGGGCATCAGCCGCGCACGCCTGGAGGCGCTTGAGAATGCGCGCCTTGCGGAAATGGGCATCAAACATCTGCTTCGTATCTTGAATGCGTTAGATCTCGACCTGAGGTTGACGCAGTTTAATCGCGGCCGTCCGACACTTGAGGATCTGGTAGCGGAGGAGGCTCGCTAATGCTCCGCGTCTGGACAAATCAGCAGTCCGCCGGACATTTGGACCGCCATGGACCGCGAGGGACAGCTTTCGTCTACGAGCCGAAATTGGCAGCCGAACGTGCAGTCTCGATCACGATGCCAGTGCGAACGGCATCTTGGAATACGCAACATGGTCTTGCACCAATATTCGACATGAATCTCCCGGAGGGGGCGCTCCGGGCGTACCTCGTACGGAGTTTTGCCAAGGCGACCGGAACGTTTGATGATTTCGATTTGCTGGCGGTCGTTGGACGAACCCAGATCGGGCGCATCCGTTACTCTGATCTTGATGCCGAGCTAAGCGAGGACGTTCCATTCCAATCGATCGACGAGATACTCAGCGCAAAGCGCGGTAGCGAGTTGTTTGCTTATCTGCTTGAGAAGTTTGCGGTCCATTCAGGGCTTTCGGGCATCCAGCCCAAGGTGATGATCCGCGCTGTCGACGACGTTGGAAAAGGTGCAGGTGATCGCCAGTCCCAGAGCTTCCGCAGCGCTACACACCTCGTGAAGTTTTGCGACCCGAACGAATATCCCGAGCTGGCTGCCAACGAACATTTCTGCCTGTCGGCCGCAAAGGCCATAGGATTGACCGTTCCGGATTTCCAGCTTTCGGACAACGGTGCCGCGATTGTTGTAAAGCGATTCGATCTGCGGCTTGACGGCACTTATCTGGGCTACGAGGACTTTTGCGTCCTCAACGGTGTACCCACTACCGAGAAATACAATGGTGGCTACGAAACACGCTTGTTCAAGCGTGCCCGCGAATTCATCGATCCGGCTGGGCAGCGCAACGCGCTAGAGGATCTATTCAAGCTGTTCGTCCTCAATTGTGCACTTCGCAACGGTGACGCACATCTGAAAAACTTCGGTGTCATCTATGAAGATGTAACTGGTGCTGCACGTCTTGCGCCGGTCTATGATCTCGTCAGCACGGTGCCCTATTTGCCGAAGGACGGCATGGCGCTCACGTTGAATGGTTCGACCAACTGGCCGGACCGCAAAGCGTTGGAGCGTCTTGGTCAAACCCGCTGCGATCTTTCCCTGCACGCGATCAATAAGGTCATTGAGCAAGCCGCAGATGTTCTGGCGAAGTTGGCACCGGAGATAACAAGGTATTTCAGCGAGAATTCTGCTCACCGCGAGATCGGAGATAAACTTCTGGCGGCCTGGCAGACGGGCATTCGCGAAAGTCTTGGCTTTTCGAGTGTCGTACTCGGATAGCAAGACGTCTTGCGACCTCGGCAGCGACGCGCTCACCCGTCTGGTGGCGCAGGGCGTACTGCAGCAGGGACCGCGCAATTCGGCGATCGTGCCAAACCTGACACGCAAGGAACTGGCAGATCTTACCGTGGTGCGCTGCGCGCTCGAAGGACGCGCGGCGCGCGAAGCCGCCGTGCATCGACATGACGCTGCCGCGCTTCGCCGTCTTGAGGAGCGGCTGGCGACAATGCAGTCGCTGATCAAGGCGCGAAAGCTCGAGAGCTATCTCGAGCATCATCGGAAATTTCATTTCGGGATTTACGCGATGTCGGGGATCCCGCTCCTGGTCGAGACCATCGAGAACATGTGGCTGCGCTGCGGACCGGTGCTGTCCTTCGTGATTCCCGAATATGTCGTGCTCTTGAAAGGATGGGATCACCACACTGCCGCGCTGAAGGCGATCATGGCGGGTGACGCTGATCGGGCGGGAAGCGAGATTGTCGCCGACATCACGGAAGCCGCGCATTACCTCGGCGGTCTTGCAGATTCGACGGGACAATTGAGGCGGCCATCCAGCTAGTCATCTTGTAGCCGTGATCTGTCTGAGTCGACAGCCTGCGCCGACGAGCAGCAGAATCGGGCAGGGCCATTATCGTCAGTTGCTGGAAATGCCGGCTTCCTTGATGAGATTGCGCCATTTGATCACTTCCGACGAGATCAGAGCCTTGAACTCGGCCTGGCTTGTATAGACCGGATCGGCTCCGATATCGATCATCCGTTTCTGCACCGCCGGATCGGACATGATCTTGACCACCTCGCCGTGCAGTCGATCGACAATTGGCTTTGGCGTTCCCTTCGGAACGAGCAGGCCGAACCATGCAAAGGATTCCAGATCCGAAATTCCCGCTTCCGCCATCGTGGGGACATTCGGAAGGACCTTGCTGCGTTGCTTGCTCGTCACCGCGAGTGGCTTTATCTGACCAGCCTGCAACTGGCTTGCAATGTTGGGTATGAGCTGAAAGCTGGCCGGCACGTCGCCCGAAACAAGATCGACGGTAAGTTGGCCGGCCCCACGGTAGGGGACATGAATCAAACGCGTTCCTGTCCGGCGCTCGAACAACACGCCGGCAAGATGTTGCGAGCTTCCATTGCCGATCGACGAAAATGAGATCTGTTCTGGACTCATCTTCGCAAAATCGATGAATTCTTGCACGTTGGATGCCGGAATCTTGTTCGGATTGACGACCAGAACATTGGGCATCGTCGAGATCAACGAGATCGGCTCGAAGGCAGTCTCCGGATCATAGGGAAGATCTGCCGTCAACGTCTTATTGACCGCGAGCGGACCTGAAGAGCTCAGCAGCAGCGTGTAACCATCCGGAGCAGCCCTCGCCACGCTGTGAGTGCCGATGTTGCCGCCGGCGCCTCCCTTGTTTTCGACCACAATGGTGCTGCGGAGAGACTCTCCCAACTTGTCGGCAAGGATACGCGTGATGGCGTCACTTGCGCCCCCAGCCGGAAAAGGCACCACCAATGTAATCTGGCGGGAGGGATAATTGTCTGCGGTTGCCGAGGCACCGTGCATGAAGAGAGCTGACAATGTGCAGAGCGCAATGGCAGTAGAGCGGAATAGCATTGGCGTCCTCAATGGGTGAGGGCTGGCGGACCGTGACCACCCGGACAGCCCTGTCCATGTGGCACACGACGCGTACCCGAACGTCTCCTCCTGGCGCACTTGGGTGCACTTGAGGTCCAATTCTGAGCAAGTAACGGACGCGCCTCGATCCCGTCGAGTCTCGCGACTTACCAAAGTGTCTCAAAAAGCGTGGTCGGGTGAGCTGGTCAAGCTGTCGATTGCGGTTCTGCGGCGAATAGGCTCGATCTAAGACGCCAACCGTTCGCCGGCGACGTGTTGCGCACTCAGGCAAAATCGAAAGCGCCCCGGTGGCGACATGTCAGTTGCGCTAGGGCTTCGAGAGAATGCGCGCCCAATTGCCCCATTGCGGTTTCCAGCTCTTCCTTCAACAGTCCGGCCACATAGGAGGCGCCTCGCTCGCCGAGCGCACCGAGGCCGAGAAGGAAAGCGCGGCCGGCAAATGTGCCGCGGGCGCCGAGCACGATGGCGCGTGCAACATCGAGGCCTGAGCGGATGCCGCTGTCGAACAGGATAGTGGCTCTGCTGCCGACGGATGCAACAATCGCGGGCAGGACATCGATCGCGGCAGGCGCCGCATCGAACTGCCGGCCGCCGTGATTAGAAACTAGGATGCCGTCTACTCCCGCTGCAATGGCCATCTCGGCATCGTCGGGATGCATGATACCCTTCACGACCAGCGCCCCCGGCCAGGCATCCCGCACCCGTTTCAGCACCTGCCACGAAAACGTGCCCTTGATCTGGCTCTGCACAAAGCCGGCCGTGTTCGCCAGTGTCGCCGGCTGTTCAACATAGCGCTCCATGTTGCGAAAGGCCGGGGTCCCCGCTGTAGCGAGCGCGAGCAGCCACGACGGCGACAGCGCGACATCCAGGATCGTCTTTGGCGTGGGCCGGAACGGAACCACCAAACCGTTGCGCAGGTCGCGCGGCCGTTTGGAGCGGACCGGTGCATCCAGTGTTGCGGCCAGCACCCGCACGCCGGCCGCGCCCCGCCCGCTTGATCAGATCGATGGTGACGGCGTGGTCGTTGGCGGGCAATCCATAGAGTTGAAACCAGGCATAGGGGCCGGCAAGCTCGGCGACCTCTTCGATCGCGGCGGTGGCCAGCGTGCCGGCAATATAAGGAACTCGTGCCTTGCCGGCGGCGCTTGCGAGAATCCGTGTGGCGCCGGGCCAGATGATGCCGTCGACCCCGACGGGAGAAATTCCGATCGGCGCGGCGCAATGGACGCCGAACAGCTCAACCTCCGTCTGCACGGCAGCCGGCCTACCGTAGCGCGGCACCAGTTCCACGGCGTCGAGCGCTTCTCGATTGCGCCGCGTATTCAGATCTCCTCCCGTGCCGCCCTCGAGGAAGTCGAAGGCAAAGCGCGGGATACGGCGGCGGGCGCAGCGCTCAATATCGTCAAGCGTCGGCAGGCGTTGCCGCAGGCGAGCCTCGGGGCTCGTTCCGCTGCCGGCGCCCCAGCCGTGCGCGCGCGGCGAGGAGATGCGAAGATCGCCTGTCATGAGAACTGTCCCCGTTGTGCAGGGCTCTCTCATAGAGTGCGGCGTGTCATCTCCGCAAATAATTACCAATGATGAACGCGATAGCTTCCAGTGATATCAGGAACGCACCGACCGTGACTTGGCGCGCCGTGGGCTCCGGTGCCGTGCAGTCGTTTCCGAAACTGGCTGGATGTAGTTGCTCGCCGATGTCGCGGCCCCGACCAAGTCGTGACGAATGATATCGAGCACGGCCCGCGCAGCCGCGGACACCATTCGGCGCGGATGATGAACCCAGGCGATCGACCGGACGATCCGCGGCTCGGCAAAGCGATGCGCCTTGACCCTGCCGTCTGCCAGCGATTGCTGCAGCGCGATCGTCGGTAGTACCGACACAAGGTTCGTGGTGGCAACCACGTCGCAGAGAGCGGGCAGGGTGTCGAGTTCGAGCCGCGGCCGCAATTCGATGCCCGCGGCGGCGGCGTGCTCCTCCAGGATCATGCGCAAGCCGTGCCGCTTCGACGGCATGACCAGGTCGAACTCGGCCAGATGCCCGAACCGCAGGTTCGCCGGCGGCTTGGTCGGCGCATCCTTTCGACAGACGAATACCATTTCCTCGTCCATGACATGATGCGCCGCGAGTGAAACGCGCCGACGCGGCACGTTGATCAGCGCAAAGTCGAGCTGCCCGGAATTCACCAAGTCGGTCAATGTCTCGGTGTAGCCCTCGCAGACCGAGAGCGTGATCTCCGGATAGAGATGTGCCACGGTTGCGGACGAACTCGCCATGGTGCTTTGTGCCACCGAGGTGATCAGTCCGGCCGATACCCGGCCGGAAATGCGGCCGTTGAGCCGCGCCATTTCCTGTTTGGCATATTCGACATCGCGCGCGATCGGCGAAACGAGCCGGCAGAACGCTTCGCCTGCGACCGTCAGTGTCATTCCATGGCTGCTGCGCTCGAACAGCTTTTGACCAAGCTCGGCCTCGAGCTTGGCGATCTGCATGCTGAGCGCCGGCTGTACGATATTGAGCTGGCGCGCCGCGCGGGTGACACTTTTTTCTTCCGCCAAACAAAGGAAATATTGGATCTGCCTGAATTCCATCGACGTCTCCCCTGTCGGGCGACGGGCCGGCTCCGCATCGGCCGTCTCATCACTCCGAATGATCGAGTATATCATCAATCATTATTTGTGCTGATATTAGCTTGCCTTTACGCTTCCTTCAAACGACCGGACGCGGGTGGTCCGGGGCCGGAGCGCCACGCGGTTCAGGCAATAGCAATCATCTCGCGCTGCAAACGCCTGACGTCGCGGGCATCGCGAAACAGGGAGTGAAGGCGATGCAGGATCGCGCACCCACGCGGTTGATTATCGGTATCTCCGGGGCCTCGGGCGTGGCTTACGGTGTGCGGCTGCTGCAGTTGCTTCGAAATGCCGGCATCGAGACGCACCTTGTGATGTCGAAGACGGCCGAGCAGACTTTTGCCTACGAGACCGACTTGAAGATATCCGATGTGAGGGCGCTCGCCCATTTCAACCATGCCATTGACGACATGGCTGCCTCGATCTCTAGCGGTTCTTTTCGCACAGCGGGCATGATCGTCGCTCCCTGTTCGATGCGGTCAATGTCGGAAATCGCCTCCGGCGTCACCACGACGCTGCTGACGCGAGCTGCCGATGTCGTCCTCAAGGAGAAGCGCCGGCTCGTGTTGATGGTGCGCGAAACACCGCTGCACACGGGTCACCTGCGCACCATGACCGCGCTTTCTGAAATCGGGGCGCTCATCGCGCCTCCCGTGCCGGCGTTCTACGCCAAGCCCGACAGTCTGGAGGACATGGTCGAACACACCGTCGGGCGCGTGCTCGACCTGTTCGATGTCGACATCGGCGTCGTGCGCCGTTGGGGTGAGGACGAGGCGCTCAAGCGTCGTTCGCCACGAAAAATTGCTCCCTGAACGCCTGCAGAAGACCACGGAAAGATCGCATCATGCAGATCGATAACCTGGCTAGAACCGCTGCGGCGGACGCGCCGAAGGACTTGCGCTCCTGGCTCGCCCACCTTGCCGAGCGCGGCAAGCTTGCTGTCGCCCGCGAGGGCGTGGAACTCGCCGATGAGCTTGCCGCCATTTCGAAGCGGCTGGAGCGCGACCGCGCGGTGCTGTTTCCAAAGCCCGGCGGACACGACATCCCCGTGGTCGCCAATCTGTTCGCAGCGCGGGACTGGGTCGCCGAATCCATTGGTGTCGGCGCCGATCAGTTGCTGGGGCGCTTCCTTGCTGCGGCGCGCGATCCTCTGCCGAGCCGCGAAGTGAGCAGCGGCCCGGTTCAGGAAATCGTCCACAACGAGGTGGACCTTCTCAGGCAGCTACCAATCCCGAAGCACAACGAGCGCGACAGCGGACCCTATATCACGGCAGGCCTGCTGATCGCTCGCAATCCGCGCAACGGCATCCAGAACGTATCGATCCATCGGTGTCAGATCAGCGGTCCGAACCGGATCGGCGTTCTGTTGTTGCCCAGGCATACGCTCTCTTATTTCCGCATGGCCGAGGAGGCAGGCGAAGCGCTTGAGATCGCAGTCGTCATTGGGGTCCATCCGGCACTGCTGCTGGCGTCGCAGGCGATTGCCGCGCTCGACGAGGACGAGATGGGGATTGCCGGCGCGCTGCTAGGTCAGCCCGTCGATGTGGTGAAGTGCAAGACCAACTCCGTCCGCGTGCCCGCCCATGCCGAGATCGTGATCGAAGGGCGAATTCTCCCGCGCGTGCGAGAGCCGGAAGGGCCGTTTGGTGAATTTCCCCAATACTATGGGCCGCGGGCAAACCGCGAGGTGATCGAAGTGGACGCCGTCACTCACCGCGCCCGGCCGATCTACCACACCATTGTCGGCGGGGGCTACGAGCACCTCGTCCTCGGCGCTGTGCCGCGCGAAGCGACGCTGCTGCAGCATTTACGGCGCAGCTTCCCGAACGTACTCGACGTACGTCTCCCGCGCGGCGGCACCTGCCGCTACCATCTTGCCGTCAAGATCGACAAGACGTCCGACGGCGAGCCGAAAAACATCATCATGTGTGCCTTCGGCGCCCACTATGACATTAAGCAGGTTGTCGTCGTCGACAAGGACGTCAATATCGGCGATTCCGAGGAAATCGAATGGGCGGTAGCGACGCGCTTCCAAGCCGATCGCGATCTTCTGGTCGTTTCGGGCGCGCTCGGGTCCAAGCTCGATCCGACCACAAAGGATGGCATCAGCGCCAAGATGGGACTCGATGCGACCGTGCCGGTCTACGCGCCGGAACTCGATTTCAAGCGCATTCATGTCAAGGGTGAGGAGCGCGTCGATCTCGCTTCGGCCCTGCAGAACAGTCCCGAGGCCGCGATCTCTCGTGTTCTTCGAGGGGCGCTCTAACCACCAGGACCAATCCGTTCGACCTGCCATGTATTTTGAGCCGAAGAGTTGCCGATGTTGATGACTTCAAGCCAGCGCAGTGGCGGCGAGATTCTCGTCGATACGCTGAAGATTCACGGCGTGGATACGGTATTCTGCCTGCCTGGGGAAAGTTTTCTGGCCGCGATCGATGCGCTCGCCGGGGCGGGCGATGCGATCCGGACCATCGTGACCCGGCATGAGGCGGGCGCCGCGCACATGGCCGAGGCGTATGGTAAGCTGACCGGGCATCCCGGAATCTGCTTTGTCACGCGAGGGCCGGGCGCAAGCCACGCCGCAATCGGCGTTCACACGGCGTCTCAGGATTCCACGCCGATGATCCTGTTCATCGGCCAGGTTGCCCGCAACATGCTGGGACGCGAGGCATGGCAGGAAGTCGACTTCCGCCGGATGTTCGGTGGCATGGCCAAATGGGTCGTCGAAATCGATCGCGCCGAGCGCATCCCTGAACTGGTCAGCCGTGCCTTCCATGTTGCGGTGTCCGGGCGCCCGGGGCCGGTCGTGGTCTCGCTGCCGGAGGACATGCTTACCGAGCGAGCCCCGGTCGCGAATGCCGGTCGCTACGTGCGGGCTGCCGCCCATCCCGGTCCCACTCAGTTGCCCCGTTTGGTCGAGATGATCGATGGCGCCGAGCGGCCCCTCGTCATCGTAGGTGGCGGCGGTTGGAATGCCCGAGCCGGCGCGGACCTCAAGAGCTTCGTCGAGACCTTCAGCCTGCCGGTTGTCGCCGGCTTCCGTCGTCAGGACATTCTTGACAACCGGCATTCGCATTATGTCGGCCACGCCGGCCTTGGTCCAAGCACAAAGCTGATCGAACGTATTCGCGGCGCCGACCTGATCATCGCCATGGGTGGGCGCCTGGGTGAGACTACGACGTTAGGTTATACCTTGTTTGAAATTCCTCGCCCGGCTCAATGCTTCGTGCATGTCCATGCCGATCCGAACGAGCTTGGCCGCGTCTATCAGGCCGATCTTTCGATCAACGCCGGCATGCCCGAGATTACCGCCGCGCTGGCTGGATTACGGCCCTCGCAAAGATACAGACCCGAGACGGAAACGCGACGGAGCGAGTGGCTCGCAGCCGCGCGCGAGGAATTCATCGCCGATCAGGTGCCGCCGGGATCCATGCCGGGTCC
>Ga0066709_100001440_pt1 | contig 15736 bp, 10 predicted proteins | sample GraSoiAngelo_158_FD_79665 | JGI IMG/M metagenome (GOLD analysis project Ga0066709, IMG submission 79665) | Grasslands soil microbial communities from the Angelo Coastal Reserve, California, USA - 14_1009_16_30cm | ecosystem: Environmental > Terrestrial > Soil > Grasslands | place: USA...
CGTTCCGCGACCAGACCCGGATCCCTGCGTTCGATACAGCGATCGACGACTTCAACTTCTCACAATTGTTCACCGAGAACCGTTACCTCGGAAGCGACCGCATCGGAGACGCGAATCAGCTCACGCTTGCCGTGACTTCGCGGCTCCTGGATCCGGCCAACGGCGAAGAGCGGATGCGCTTCGCAGTCGGCCAGCGCCTCTATTTCGCCGATCAGCGCGTGACGCTCACCGAGACGCCGCGCGGTGCGAACAGCTCCGACCTGCTCTTCTCCGGCGAAGGGAAACTCTCCGATACCTTCACGGCCGCGGGGACCTACGAAGTTAACGTCAACCACCGCGCGACGCAGGAGTTTGACATTGGCGTACGCTGGCAGCCGTCGCTCGGCAAGGTCCTCAACGCGAGCTATCGATACAACCGCGAGACGATCGACCCGGCAACGGGGGCGCTGACTACGCTGAAGCAGATCGATCTGGCGGGCCAGTGGCCGATCGGAAACTGGTCGCTGATCGGGCGCTGGAACTACTCCGTGGTCGACCGCAAGACGCTGGAGGGGGTGATCGGCGCCGAGTACAATGGCGGCTGCTGGGCGTTTCGCATCGTCGGGCAGCGTCTGACGACGAACGTGCAGCAGGTGAGCAGCTCGGTATTCGTGCAGTTCGAGCTGAACGGGCTCGCCCGCCTGGGCACGAATCCGATCGACGTCCTCAGACGCAGCGTGCCCGGCTATCTGACGGTCAACGATCCAAGTGTGCAACCGACCGGCGGTACTGCGGCGGAATATTTCCCGGGGTTCTGAATATGCTTATCCGTAGTCTCCTGTTTGCAACGCTCGCGCTGGCGGCAGCCGCCGTGCCTGCGCAGAAAGCGCCGCCGGCGCCGCAGCGCGCCGCTTCGCTCGATCGTGTCGTCGCGGTGGTCAACGACGAGGCCCTCACGCAGTACGATCTCGAGGAAGCCAAGCGCATCGTGCTGCAACAGCTGAAGCTGCAGAACGTTCAGCAGCCCGCGGCCGACGTGCTCGAGAAGCAGCTGCTGGAGCGCCTGATCACCGAGCGTGCTCTCCTGCAGTACGCCAAGGAGAGCGGGATCAAAGTCGACGACACCCAGGTCGAGCGCACGATCCAACGCATTGCGGAGGACAACAAGCTCACGCTCGATGGCTTGCGCCAGGCGCTGGCGAAGGACAACATCGTCTACGCGAAGTACCGCGACGACGTACGCAACGAGATCGTCGTCCAGCGTTTGCGGGAGCGCGAGGTCGACAACCGGATCACGGTCAGCGACGCCGAGGTCGAGCAATATCTGGCGACGGTCAAGGCGCAGAGCGGGGGCGACGCGGAATACCGCCTCGCGCACATTCTCGTGCTGGTACCCGAACAGGCGAGCTCGGCGCAGATCGACGCCAAACGGCGCCGCGCCGAGGAAGCGCTCAAGAGCATCAATGAAGGCACGGACTTCGCGCAGGTGGCGGCCGGCTTTTCGGACGCGAGCGACGCGCTGTCCGGCGGCAACCTCGGCTGGCGTCCCGGCGCGCGGTTGCCGACGGTGTTCACCGAGGTGGTGCGCGGCATGAAAGTCGGTGATGTCTCGGGGTTGCTGCGCAGTGCCGCGGGCTTCCACATCGTCAAGTTGCTCGAGCGTCGCAGCAGTAACGAGCCGTCGGTGGTCGAGCAGACACACGCGCGGCACATCCTGGTCCGCGTCAACGAGATCACTTCCGAGGCCGACGCCAAGAACAAGGCCGAGCGCCTCAAGGACCGACTCGACACCGGCGCCAAGTTCGCGGATCTGGCCAGGCTCAATTCCGAGGACGCGAGCTCGGCCAAGGGCGGCGATCTCGGCTGGATCAATCCCGGCGATGTGGTGCCCGCGTTCGAAGAAGCGTTGAGCAAGCTCGCCCTCAACCAGGTATCGGCCCCGGTGCGCACGCCCTTCGGCTGGCATCTGATCGAAGTACTGGAGCGGCGCAAGCAGGACGTGACCGCCGACCGCGAGCGCATGCAGGCGCAGCTTGCGATCCGCCAGCGCAAATCCGAAGAGGCTTTCCAGGACTGGGTCCGGCAGACGCGCGACCGGGCGTATGTCGAGATGCGAGTCGATGAGCGGTAGTTCGGTCGTATGGATCTCGAGTCCGTTTTTGCGGAGCCGCTTATCGAGCTGGGCGCGGAAACGCCCGCCTTCGCCGGCATCTACACGCCCAAGAGCTTCCACGGGGCGACGAGGGTGGGCGTAACGTCGCAATTCCTGGAGAACGCCGAGCACTACCACAAGAGCTACTTCGATACGGGGTACTGGAACTTCCTGCTCGGCAACGCGCTCGCTGCGGCGGGCAATCCCGACGCGCCGGGAAGAATCATCGATATCGGCTCGGGATCGGGGAACTCGGTGATCCCGCTGGCGGATCGCTTCCCGCGGGCAGAGATCCTTGCCACCGACATCAGCCCCCAGCTCCTTGCGATCCTTCGGGATTTTTTGCGTAAGCGGACCGACGGCGCAGAGCGATTCGGCCTCGTTTGCGTGGACGCGATGGCGGCCAATTATCAAGCTGAGGTTGCGGATCTTGCCGTGGGCGCCGCGATCCTGCATCACATCCTCGAGCCCGAACGGGTCCTGGCATCGTGCTTTCGCGCGCTCGCGCCGGGAGGCTGGGCGATTTTCTTCGAGCCGTTCGAGGCGGGCAACGCGTTGCTCAAGCTGACGTATCGGAGGATCTTCTGCGAAGCGTCGGCCACGGAGCGCGCGACGCCCGGATTCCGCTTCATCGAGCGGATGCTCGAGGATTACAAACGCCGGGAACGCCCAAGCTCGGATCCGATGTATCGCGAGCTCGACGACAAGTGGATGTTTACCCGGACCTACTTCGATCGGCTGAGGGCCCAACAAGGCTGGTCGGAGCTGATCACCTACGCGCTGAATGTATCTCCCACGGGGCTGCGCGACCAGGCGACGGTACACCTCAGGCTCGGCGCCGGCTTGACGGCCGACGCGCTACCTAAGTGGGCATGGTCGATCATCGACGAGACCGACGCTGGCGTGTCGGATGATCTCCGCAGAGAGCTCGCCCAGGAAAGCGCAGTTCTGCTGCGCAAGCCGCCGCACTGACGATCGCATGCCCATTCCCGTTCTCGCCTATCACGCCCTCCATGCCCCCGACAAGGACTACGCGTCGAACGACCACGTCGCGCTCGAAGAGGACCTGAAACTGATCCGGCGACTCGGATTCAGGGTTGCTCCACTTGCGGAAATCGCCGAGCTCACCTGGAACCGCGCGCCGTCGCGCCTGGACTCCGGGCACTGGGTCGGCCTGAGTTTCGACGACGGCACGGACTTCGACTATCTCGACATCGAAGCGCATCCCTATCTCGGCCACCTCAAGAGTTTTTATACGATCCTCAGGGAAAACGGCGCGAGTACCGGGCGGGACTGGCCGCAGCCGACCGGCACGGCGTTCGTCATCGCGTCTCCCGAGGCGCGTGCAGTGCTCGACCGCACGTGCATCGCCGGTTTGAATCAGTGGCGTGACGTCTGGTGGGCGGAGGCGGCGCAAACAGGCATCCTGGAGATCGGCAATCACAGCTGGGATCACACGCACCCGACACTGGATAGCGTCGCACAACGCGATCAGCGCAAAGGCACGTTCATGGGCATCGACAACCTCGCCGACGCGGACGCGCAGATCATCAGGGCCGACGAGTACATACAACGCCTCACCGGCGGACGCGCGGCGCGGTTATTTGCATACCCCTACGGCGAGATGACGGACTACCTCATCGAGGAATATTTTCCGCAACACATGTCGCGGCACCGAATGCTCGCTGCCTTCTCCACCGCGGGTGATTACGCGACGCCGGGGAGCAATCGCTGGAGCATCCCGCGCTTCGTGTGCGGCCCGCACTGGAAGAACCCCGAGGGGCTCGAGAAGATTCTGCGCGAGGCCATGCGGGACTGAGACGCGCGGTTCGCGACGAGAGCCGCGGCGCGTGTAGTATGATGGATCGTCGCCGCGCGCGATCAACGCTACCTCATCCTATCGATCGCGTTTCGAGCATTCATGGCGCAGGACAATCTATCGTTGTTGTCCCGGCTCTTTCGAAAACGAAACGAGCCGGCGCTTTCTCCCGACGACTCGGGCAGGGCGGTTTCCACCCTGCCCACCGCCGTGACCGATGCGCCGCGACCAGCGGCGACGGAATCGACTGCTGACGCCGTTGAGAAGCCGAGCTACGTCGCCGCCTCGTCGATCGACGACATCATCCGGGTCGAGGAAGTTTCGGATGCCGAATTCTTCATAGGCGATCTGTTTCGTCGACGCTTCCATGGCGATCCGCCGAACTACCCGCGCCACTTCGTCGCTTTCTACCAACCCGTTCGCTCTCGCCTGGAGGCGGTCGGCTTCGTCCATTATCTGAAGCACGAGGACTCGTATCTGTGCGGTGGGCTGGTCATCGATGAGCGGCGCTATCGTCAGATGCCAGCGGATCACCGGAGAGTAATCAAGGCCGCGGGTGGCATCGCCGAGAAGCTGCTCCGCGTGACGTTTGCAAAGCTCGCCGACGCACCGGCGATATGGGGCTATGTGGGAGATGCGCTCGCGGAAAAGGTGGATCTCAAAGTAGGATTCCGACACACCGAGCACAAGCACATCATGGTCTGCTGGAACAAGGCGCTGTCGGCGGAAGAGAAAGAGCAGCGATTGGCAAAGGTCGCGGCCCTGGGTCCGTTTTGATATTGCCGCCTCGGTGCGTGCATCTTGAGCACGAGTTCTTCAGCCGGTATCGGCGGCAAGCTGCGAAGCGCGGCATGCTGGCTGGTCGCCGCGTTGCTGCTTGCCGCGTACACTGCGATGTTGCGGCGCTACGTGGTCGATTTCCCGAGGGCCGACGACTTCGGCACGATAATCAATGTACCGCTTGAATTTGCCCGTGCCGAGACGCTGCGTGGCAAGCTGACCGAGCTGTTCGCGCTCGCGGAAGCGCACCGGTTCGTGACGCTGCGCCTCGCGGTCCTGTCCGAGGCGCACGTGCTGGGCAGCATCGATTTCCGGATCCTGGTGTACGTGGGCAGTGCGCTCCTGCTGCTCGCCGGCGGCTTGCTGATCTCGGCGGTTGACCGCGATGCGCGTCCTTTGTTCACGGGCATCGCCGCTGCGTTCCTGCTCTCGCCAGACAATTACGAGGCGAGTCTGTGGACGACGGGAGCGCTGGAGCACTTCGGGTTGGTAGGGTATGCGTTCGCTTCACTGTACTGCCTGAGTCGACCAGGGGTTGGGTGGCAGATCGGCGCCGGCGTGCTCGCGCTCGCAGCGGCGGGCACTTCGGCGAGTGGCTTGATGCTCGTTCCCGCCGGGGGACTGCTGCTGGGTCTCATGCGCCGCTGGCGCGGTGCGCTCGTGTGGACGCTGTGCGGCGCGGCGCTCTTCGCGGTGTATTTCATCGGTTACGAAGCGCCTCCCTATCAGGGATCGCTCGGAACCTACCTGCGCGATCCTCTGGTTCCAGCGCGGTTCCTCTTCATGGCTGTCGGTGGGTTCGGCATCTACCCCTCCGGCGCGTTGGGTTTCGGCGTTGCGCTGTCCACGTACTGGGTCTGGATGACCGCCTCCGGTCGGATCAGGTCCCTGCCGCCGATCGTGGTTGCCTGGGTGGCGTTCCTGCTGCTCTCGTTCGCGGCGATCGCGTGGGGCAGGGCATCCTTCGGCGACCGGGGCGCGCTCGTCAGCCGCTACCGCGTCTATTCGGAGCTCCTGGTGTTGCTATCACTCGCTGCGCTCTTCTGGCAGCTGCCGAGAGCGTACGGGATGCGGTTGCTGTGGGCCGTGTTGCCGTTGAGCCTCCTCTGGGCACTCGCCGGTTGGCGTCACGAGCTTCCCCAGCTCGAAGGATTTTTCATCATCAACCAGAGCCATCTCGACTACTACGCGGCGGAGGGCAGCAGCGTGCCCGATGATCTGATGTCGGCGGCGTTTCGCGACTTACGGCTGGAGGCTGCGCGTCAGCTCGGGACGTACGACCCGAAGCGCGCGGCGCGCGCGCCGCGCGATCTGGTTGCTGAGACTCGTGTGCTCGATGCCACGCGTCCTGCATCCGTTTGGGTAGTGACTCCGAGCGTTGGCCGACGCGCCATGGTGGTCAACGCCTATGGGCCGGGACACGAGGGCGACGGCATGGTGTGGCTCGAGAATGGCGAGCGCAGCTATCGCGGGAAGCTGGAGGCGGCACCGCCAGCGCCGCTCGCGCTCGGCCACCGAACCGGAATTCTCTGGGGCGTCTACTCTCTCGCCGGTGTCACGCGTGGAAGGTATCGGGTTGGAGTCGGAAGCGACGATGCGACCCGCCCTGCGGTCGTGTGGTCGGACTACTGGATCAACGTAGAATGACTCTCGCTCTGTCGATCCGTTCACGAGCATGCCGGCGTGCATTCACCGTTGCTCGGCAACAATGCCGGCTACAACAACTCGAGGGCGTGAACAGTTGCCGCCCAATGCCGCTTACTGCGGCGGCGGGGCTCCGCGGGCGCGATCGAAGGGAAAGCGAATCCACCAGCGCCAGGTGTACATCCTGCCCACGGCATCGCTCAGCCGCCGGACGCGTTCCTGCAGGCCACCGATGGTCTTCTGGGCCTCCAGATGCGCGCTCCGAAGCCGTTCAGTCTCCAGGCGGAGCGCATCGGCTTGCGCAAGAGCTGCGCGCTGTTCAGTGACGGCGGTTTCCCGTTCACGCTCGCGTTCGACCACGAGTTGCTCGAGGTGCCGAATGTGCACCTGCTGGCGCTCGATCGCGGCGTCATGCTCGCTGACAAGGTGCTCGAGATGCAGCACATGACCGGCCTGCCGATCGCAGGCCGCGGTCAGCTCGTCAACCAGCTTGTAATGCTGGATCAGTTGTCCGACAGCAGTTTCGTAGCGCTTGGTGACCGAATCGTCCCGATTGGTGAGAATCGAGCCACGAGGATGCGGCGCCGCAAGGACAGCCTCCGATCGGGCTGCCAGCACAACGTAGTACATCGCCTGCGGCGAGTCGTACGGACGGACGGATAGGTCATCGATCGACAGGGCCTCGATGGGGGCGCTCGCCGCAGTCTCGCTCCAGATGCCGGACCAACACTGGGCGCGCTGGCCGAACCAGCGTATCGCGGCGAAATGCCGGGCGAGAAGATTCGCGAGCTCGTCGCGGTAGAGCTCGTGGATGTGGAATTCGTTGCGAGTGCCGCGAACGTCGGTATATTCCGCCTTGTTCGGCGACGACAGAACGACCATGCCGTCCGGTGCGAGAAGACGGTCGAATTCTTCGAGCATCCGGATCTGCGCGTTCGCATCGATGTGCTCGATGGTTTCGAACGAGACGATCCGATCGAACGAATGGTCGGCAAACGGCAGCGCCGTGCACGATGCGCGGACGAACGACAGATTGGCGAGCCCCGCGTATTTGCGCGAAGCGCGCTCGACAGTTGCGGCGTCGATGTCGACGCCGTGAACCCGGGCGGCGACGGCAGAGAGCAATGCGGCACCGTAACCCTCTCCGCTGGCGACGTCGAGGACGGTCTTGCCGGACGCGAGCGAACGGGCGAACGCGTAGCGGTGCCAATGCTCGTACGCGATCTCGCCGGAGCACTGGGGCAGGAACCGCTCGCCGGTAAACGGCGCTTCGTCGCCGCTAGCCGAGGCGACCGGCACATCATCGGACATGTAGAGCGCAGCGCCCTAAAACGGCGCGTGGCAAAAATCAATTATGCCATGCGCTCGTGGCGTGGAACGCCTGAGCGTCGCGCAGATTCGTCTCGCCGGTCAGGCGATCGCGGGTAGGATCGCCACGTTGAACGCGCGCTCGACGAGCCAGATTCCCGCGATGGTGGCGATCAGTGTCGATCCGCCGGCGAGCACGACCCGCCGATAGGTCCACGTGCCGCGCAGCTGGAATGCGGCCGGCAGGAAGAGCGCAACGATCGCGAGCTGACCGAGCTCGACGCCGACGTTGAAGCCGAAGAGCGACAGCGCGAGCGATCCGGAGGGAAGCCCCAGGTCGCGCAACGCTCCGGCGAACCCGAAGCCGTGGATCAATCCGAAGCCGAACGCGGCGAGCCAGCGCCCGTGGCTAACGACCGGCGCGACGTTGTTCACCGCGGCGAGGACGACCGAAAGCGCGATCGCCGATTCGACCCAGCGCGAGGGCAGCGTGACGACCTCGAGCGCGGCGAGCGTGAGGGTGATCGAATGCGCGACGGTGAAGGCAGTCACGATTTTTGCCACGTCCCAGAATGCGCCGCGGAAGCTCTCCGCCGGCAGCCACGCCCCGTCGCGGCGCAGCAGCACTGCGGGCAGCAGAAGCGAGAGCAGGAACAGGATGTGATCGAAGCCCAGCCAGATGTGCCACACGCCCTCGTGCACGTACGCAGCGAGCTGCTGCCCGCGGGTGCCGGTGCCCAGCTTGTGGGTGCGCGCCCCCGCGCTGAAGATCACGCTGTAGCTGCGATCGTCCTCGACGTATTGCAAAAGCCCCCGATGCGTCGGATCGACGTCGAAGAGCAAACGATAGTCGACGGAAAGGACGGGATCCGCCGTGGGGCACGCAGCGCTGAGTCGCAGCACCGCATACGCTCCATCGCTGTGCTCGTCGATCAGCACGTCGCCGGCATCGAGCTTGCACGCCGCGCCGCCTGAGGCGAGATCCAGCCGCGCCAGCGCATACGCCGCGATCGCCGCGTTCCTTGCGCGCACTTCACCCCAGGTGATCTCGCCATCGCCGTTCGCGTCGAGGGTGATCGCCGCGTCGAGGTCCCGCAGCGCGATGTCCCATTGGCCATGAATCTCGGCGCCGTGGCGCTCGATCGTGAGATAGCTGTCGCTCGGCTTGTGCGCAGCCGCTGCGGCGGCGACAAGCCAGAGGAGCAGTGTCAGTAGCGTTCTCATCGTGTCCCGAGCAGCGCGTCCAAGGTTGTGTCCTCGAGCCGATTTCGATGCGCCCAATCGGCTGCTTCGCGCAGCGCCGGCGTGTCGTCCGCGGCCTTCGCAGCGGCCGCAAGAACGCGCAGGTCGGCGCTCTCGCGCTGCACTTTCCAGTTGTCGCGTGCCAGCCTGAGCGCGGCCGTGGCGTCGCCGGCAAGCTCCAGCGCATAGCGTGCCTCCTCACGCCGATGCAGGCTGTCGCCGCGGCGGCGTGCCGCATCGAAGCGATTCTTGAGCTCGGCACGATGCGCTTGGAACGCCTCCTGCGCGTCGGGCAAGCGGGCTTCGGCCAGCGCCAGCCGCAGCAGAAGGCTGTCGTTTCGGGAGTAGTCCTTGAGCAGCGCGATGATCTCCGGGGCGCGGTTTTGCTCGAGGAGGAAATCGGCGTACGCGGCGAGGAGGTAAGGATCGCGCGGATCGAGCGCGAGCGCAGCGCGGAAGTGGGCCTCGGCCACGGCTGCATCGCCGCGGCGCTGGGCGATCTCGCCGGCGAGCGTGTAGGCCCATTCGGCGAGATCGGCAGAATTGCGGACCGGGGCGCCAGCCAGCGCTACCGTGAGCGCGCGATACGCCGACGCCGCTTCTCCGGACACGCTGGCCGGCGCAGCGTCGCAGGCGACCGCGACGAGCGGCACAGCCAGCGGCGCGACGCGCGCGCAATCGGCGCGCGCTTCCGCGTAGCGTCCCTGGACGGTGAGGACGGTCGCGCGCGTGAGCAGCGCCTGTCCGTCCCTCGGAGACCTGGCGATCAGCCGATCGAGGTCGGAGAGCGCACCGTCGAAATCGTGCGTGCTTTGTTTGAGCGTGGCGCGCAGCAGCAAGGCGGTTCCGGGAGGATCGGGCTGAGTCCACCAGGGTGTCAGCGCGGCCTGCGCCTGGCCGAGGAAGCGCGGATCTCCGGTTTCGCGCGCTGCCTCGAGCGCGCGCCGAGCCAGCCGCGCGGCAACCGCAAGATCGTTGGGATTGCGCTCGAGCGCCGCACGCAGTCGCTTGACCTCACGCAGCGATGGATCGATTTTTTCCGGCAAGCGTTCGAGCACCACGCTGTCGTCGGCGGGCAGGTACGGCTTCGCAGACGCGGGCACTGCGAGGATTAGCGCAAGTACAAGCGTTGCGCAGCAGCGAACGCGACTCACAGTTAGTTTCCTTGTTTGCGGCAACGAGCGGCCCGGGCATTGCGCCCGGGCCGCTCCATCATTTACTTCGCAGCGCGCGGGATCGCGTTGTCGGGGTTCGGCGAGCCCGGCAGCGGATGCTGCAGGTACGGGAACGCCTCCGGGAAATAACCCGCGTAGATGAACGCGCCGTCGGTGTAGTGCAGGGACCCCGCGGGCGCATCGGCGGGCTTGCAACCGCCGATGTTCAGCGTGCACAGCACCCCCATTGCCACGCGCAGCTCGATGTCGACCACGTCGTCTCCGGGCCGGCGTCCGTTCGGGAACCCGGCGTTATCGCCGCCGAGCACGCCGAGACGACTCTGCTGCGCGGCCGGCACCGCGGGGATCGCGGTGTTGAGGCGCAGCATCTCCGAGGCCGTCACGTTCACCGGCTGGTTCAATCCTTGAACGCCGGTCAGGAACGCGGCGACCAGATCAGTGCGCGGGAAGTTGGTCGGCGCCTTGACGCCGGCGCCGCCGAACAGGATCTCGAGCAGGGCCGGCAGCGTGGGGTTGGTGACGTAGTCGGCGAACTGCGCGTCATCCTTCGGCTCGCTGTTGTTGAACTTGTTCTTGTCCTTGAGTCCGATCACGACCTCGTTGACCAGCGGCATGCCGAGGCGCGAAACCTGCACGTAACCGCCGGACGCCTGTTGCGCGCCGTCGAGGCCCGGCGTCACGCTGCCGAGCACACGCGTGGCGGGCAGGCTCGCGGTCGTCCATCCGCCGATGATCGTACCCTTGCCTTGCGTCAGGCACGCCGATGGGATTTCGAGCTCGAGCGCGGTAACGTTCGCGTCCACGAGCGAATCGACGGTCGCGAATTCCGCCGCCGGGTTGAGCTCGGTGGCCGGGTACTTGATGTTCACCAAGTCGAACGTCTCGCCGAGATTGACGACGAAAGGATCGTGGCGCTGGCCAACGAACACGCGACCAATACCGGTGCAGCCCGGGATTTGAATGTCCCAACCGTGGTGGTTCGCATACACCAGATAGTTCGAGATCGTCTTGTTGCCGATGTTGTCGACGGGCTTGTCGAACGTCGTTCCCCCCGTGATGGTGTTGATCACCGGCTGCGGCGAGCTGGTGGCTCGCGGTCCGTAGATCACGCTGATCGTGTACTTCTCGTGCACGTTGAGCGCCGGCGAGTTCGGGGTTGCGACATCGGCCGAGCCGTTCTGAACCAGCGGGATCGACACCTTCTTGCCTCCGACGATCAACTGATTGTCGTCGAGCGTGTTCTGGAACTTGAACTGGAAGGTGATGTTCTCGACGGCGCCGCCGTCGTTGACGACGTGGATTTCATACAGCGCGTTCGGGTCGAGGTGGAAGTAGTTCGGACCGCCGTACGCGTCCTGCAACGGCAGGTAGTTGGCGATGAGCGTCACGTACCCGCTGCGACCCGGCTCGTAGCTGTTGAACATGTAGAAATCCGTGCCGTCGACTTGGGGCTGCGTCGCGATGAACGGCGCCTCTCGGTGACTCGAAGCGTGCGCGCCGGCCCACGGCGCGCAGAGCGCGGCGGCGAGCAGTGCTGCCGCGATCGCCTTCGGTACCGGGTGTTGCAGAGTTTCAGCAGACATGGAATGACTCCTCGAACATTCGTCGATCGAAGACGAGCGGGCCCCTCGCCCGCCGCCGGCAGCCGCCCACGAGCTGCGGCGCCGACGGAACCTGAGGCGTCGCGGTGCAGGCCGTAGCCCGATATACGGGAGGGTTGGGAGTCTGGATGCGGCGGAGCGCTTAGTGCGGTGCGGCGACCAGCGGGTAGAGCGCGACGTGGCGGACGCGCATCGGCGACGGTCCACGAAGTCGGAGCGTGATACGGATCTGATTCGCGGCCGCGAGCCGCGCCGGCCAGCTCAGCGGGACCGACAGTCCGGCAGGCGTGGTGGCAAGACCCGATGCATCGCGGGCCGGCCCCAGCGGGATCCAGGCGCCTGAAGACGCGCGGGCCTCGACCGCGACGGACTCGAGACCCGCGGCATCGGCGCCCAGAACCAGCAGATCGATCTCGCCGCGCGCGAGGGCAAGCGGCGCCGGCGAGACGAGCGTTGCCGCCCCCTCGCGAGCGGTCACGTTGATGTAGCCGTTGCCGGCGACCAGGCCTGCGCCATCCGCGGCGGTCCAGTCATCCGTATCGGCGTGGCGCGCGGAACCGAAGGTCCACAACCGTGTACCAAGCGGAACGAACGCGTGCGCGATAGCGAAGTCGCGCATCGCGTCCTCGAGCGGCGTATTGCGCCACGCGGTGAATGAGACATACCCGGGCTGGCCCGCGAACGTGCCGTTCGATCCGTTCCAGGCCATGGGCGAGGCGAACCGTGCGCCGTAGTTGAACATCTCGCGCAGGACCCGATAACCCATCGCATAGGTGGGCAGCTCGTTCGGCTTGCGGAAGTCGGCGGTGTTGAATTCCCCGACCGCCCACTCGGGATCCATCTGGTGGAACGTCGCGAACAGGTTGGCGTCGCCCTCGACGCGGATATGATTCTCGGCGCTCTCGCCGTAGACGATCGCGCCCAGATGACCGTCGCGTGGAATCGCGCCCTCGACCGACATCCCGCCGGTATCGTAATTCTTCGACGGGCTCTCGATGTGCAGCGCGAAGGGCATCGACGTCGGAACCGGAGCGATGAACCCCTGCGACGAATATATCCGCGACTTAGGGACGCCGACCTCGACGAGCCACTGCGCCAGATCGTCGTAATGGAGATGGACGAGGTGGCGGCGAAAGACCTCCCACTCATGCGTCCATGGATCTTCCCAGAACGGCTTGCCCTCGCGCGGAAAGGCGCGCGGCGGATCGACCTCTTCCCACGTGTGCCACGACTTGCCGGAAAGCCTGCGCACTTCGGCGAGCGAGAGCGGATGCTTGCGGCGATAGCGGGACAGGTCCGGAACGCCGGCGGGCGGCTTGCCCGCGTACGGCCCGTTGCCGGCGAGCCATTGCCGGAACTGCTTGAGCGTCCCCGGGTTGTAGTCGTACCACTGCTTCTCGTCGAAGAACGGATTCAGGTACGTGTCGGCGTCGAGCGCGATGCCGATGAAGAGCTCCGGATGCTCGCGTGCGAACGCCATGACTAGGCGCGCCGCCGCCTGCAGGTTGCGCCGCTTGTACTGGCGGTTCTGCGCTGCATAGGCGTTGAACGTCAGTGTACGAGCGAGCTCCGGGGCATCCGCGGAGCCGGGGAGATGTTTGAGATAGTCGTCCGGCATTACCTCGTTCTTCTCGTTCCATTGGCAGTTGGCGACGTCCTGCTCGAGATGATCGTTGACGTCCCAGTCGGGGACGTCGCACGCCGCGTCGGCCCACACGCCGCCGTTGAGCGTGAATAAGACCGGAAGCCTGTGCTCGAGCGAATGCTTGAGCAGCGTCGTCAACGAATCCTCGGCGATGCGCTTTTCGCCGCAGCGTCGCTCGATGTCCCAATCCGGATCGAACACCCAGTCCTTTGCGGCGCCGAGCGTCGTGCGCAGGTAGAGGATCGGCACGCGCATGCCGACCTTGAACGTCGGGGAAAGATATCCCGTGTAGGCCGTGTCGAGCTCCGATGCGCCGCCGAGCCCGATCGCCGAGAGCGCGGGAATGATGTAGAAGGGCGGAAGCCGATCAGCCTGCCTCTCTTTGTAGAGCGCTTGCCATTGCTCCAGTGCGGCAGGCGGCACCAATCCTTTGCGTCCTAGCACGGTCTCGCGTCCGTCGCGACTGATCGCGACCACCGAGAGATCGCGGCGCTCCGGCCCGAGCTCTCCGAAGTCGCCGTCGAACGCGAATCCGGATGCGGCCGAGTCGGGGAAGCCGGGCTTGACCTCGGCAACGTCGGGACGGGGAATGCCGTATTGGGCGGCGTACGGCTTGCCGTCGACGCGAATCACGACGCCGCGAACGCCCTCGGGATCGAGTGCCCAGCCGGCGATGTGAACAGTGGTCCCGACAATGGCTTCCGGAACCGGCGTGTCGATTGCTCCGACGGTGACGACAGGCGCCGGCGGGGGCGACCGGTGGTGTTGCCGCCACGCGATCGTGCCCGCGATCGCCAGGGCTGCGACGAAGAGCGCCGCCGCCGCGATGTTGGCGTGGTCGCGAAGGCCCGGTCGCGGCAGCGACGGCCGACGCGGTGTCCTGCCGCCCGCATCGTCTGCATCAACGGCCATGGCGGCCGGCTCCTCGAAAATGCATTTCGAAGCGGATATTGTAATAGGTCCTTGTCGCGCCGATCCGCAAAGGGTGCACACGCGCGTGTCGTGCGTCGAGTTTCCTTTTCACTCGAATGATCGAGCGGTGTCATTCTCACGCAGCGCCTCGAAACCAAGCCTTCGCATTCGCGACGGGATAAGGCGAGCCCGAGCCCGTTTCCTGAATTTGGCGCTATCATCCAGAAGTCGAGTCTGACCCTACTTTTCGCTTTTCGTGGCTGCTCGCTCACCCGCTCTCGCCAAACTGACGCGGCCCAAGCTCTACGACGCGCTGCCACGGCCGCGGTTGTTCTCGCTCCTCGACGAAGCCGCGACGCGACCGATCGTCTGGATATCGGCTGCGCCCGGCTCAGGCAAGTCCACGCTTGTCGCAAGCTATCTCGAGGCGCGCGATCTCCCGCACGTGTGGTATCAGGCTGACAGCGGCGATGCCGACCCCGCCACATTCATCCATTACATGCGCACCGCCGCAGCGCAGATCGCCGGCAAGACGGCGTCTGCACTGCCGCTGTTCACGCCGGAACCGCAGCAGAACCTGGCTCGCTTCGCGCGGGCTTTCTTCCGCGACTTCTTCTCCGTGCTGCCGCATCCCTGCGTCGTCGTTTTCGATAATTTCCAGGAGATGCGGGTGCGACCCGAGGGACGCGCCGCTTTCGCGCAAGGGCTGGAGGAGATCCCGGAAGGCATTACGCTGATCGTCATATCGCGCACCGATCCGCCGCCGGAGTTCGCGCGCTTGGTCGCGAGTCTGCGGATCGCGCGCATCGACCCGGCGGCGTTGCGTTGCACACCCGAGGAAGCCGAAGCGATACTCGGCAACCAGCAGCTCGACCGGGAACACCTGGAGCGCATCCAGCGCCAGAGCGATGGCTGGGTCGCCGCGCTGGTGCTGCTACGCGAGCACTTGCGCCGCCGTGGCGCGGCGCTCGACGAGTCGCTCGGCGAAGGCAAGGACGCGATCTTCCAGTATTTCGCGGGCGAGATCTTCAGCAGCGCGAAACCCGAGAATCAGCGGGTGCTCATGCTGACCGCGATTCCGCCGTCGATCACGCAGTCCGAGGCGATCGCGCTTACCGGCAGCGAGGAAGCGCCGCGACTGCTCGACTACCTGTATCGCCGCCATCTTTTCACCGACCGGCGCCGCGGCGCAGAGACGAGCTACCACTACCATGTGTTGTTTCGCGAGTTCCTGTTGGAAGAGATGCGCAAGCGCCTTCCCGGCGCCGAACGGCAACGGGCGACCAAGCGCGCGGCCGAGCTGCTCGCCGATCGCGGGCAGGTGAGCGATGGGCTGGCGCTATTCCGCGACGCGGGCGAGTGGGAGGCGATGCGCTCGCTGATTCACGCCAACGCGCTCGAATGGGCACGTCAGGGCCGTGCCCAGGCCGTGTCCGACTGGATCGAGGCGCTGCCGGCGAGCATGCGCGAAGCCGATCC
>Ga0066709_100001441_pt1 | contig 15735 bp, 17 predicted proteins | sample GraSoiAngelo_158_FD_79665 | JGI IMG/M metagenome (GOLD analysis project Ga0066709, IMG submission 79665) | Grasslands soil microbial communities from the Angelo Coastal Reserve, California, USA - 14_1009_16_30cm | ecosystem: Environmental > Terrestrial > Soil > Grasslands | place: USA...
CACCGGCAAGGTGCTCAAGCACGAGCTGGTTCAATCGACATGAGCGACGAACCCGAGGTCTGCGTCTGGTTCAACCCGGGCTGCTCGAAGTGCCGCGGCGCCCGCGACCTGCTCGACGGTCGCGGTGTCGAGGCGCAGTACTTCCGCTACCTCGACGACAGCCCGTCGGCCGGCGACATCCGGCGGGTGATGCGACAGCTCGGGATCGACGACCCACGCCTGATGATGCGCACCGGTGAGGCCGTCTACCGCGAGCTCGCCCTGGCCGACGAGCACGGTGACGCGCTGATCGCGGCCATGGTCGAGCACCCCGTCCTCGTCGAGCGGCCCATCGTGATCCGAGACGACCGCGCGGTCATCGCCCGGCCGCCCGAGAAGCTGCTCGACCTGCTCGACTGAGACGCGTCAGCGACAGACGAACACGCCGACGTGTGTCCTGGCGCGGAAGACACCGTCTCGCGCGATGCGCGCCCCCGCGATCCGCCCGGCCTCCTCGAGCACCGCCGGCCACATGGCCACGTCCGGCAGCAGCCACGCGACCGGCACGCGCTGACTGTCGATGTACGCCACGAGCGGTGCCACGTCGGGCACGGCGAGGCTCCGCCGCAGCTCGTGTGCCTCGATCCGCGTGAACGCCGCCGCGAGCTGATCCTCGCCGTTCTCGAACGTGAACCCGGCGATGAGGCTCGGCCGCTCGACGCGGACGCCCGCCACGGCCGACATGGCATCAGCGGCCAGCGCCTGCACCTCGGCCTGATGGTCGCGCCCGTTCGTCATCGCCAGGACCGTGCCGCCGGGTCGCACCACGCGGCGCAACTCGCGTGCCGCGGTGACGACGCTCGGCACGTGATACAGCATGTGCATGGCGAGGGCGACGTCGACCGAGTCGGAATTGAGGGGCAGCGACTGGGCGTCGGCCTGCACGAGCATGCGATGGAGGCCGAACGGCTCGATCCCGGCCAGCATCCCGGCCGACAGGTCGCACGCCACCACCAACGAGGCACCGCGCTCACGGGCCAACGGCAGGTAGCGGCCGTTCCCGCAGCCGACGTCGACGACCCGCTCGCCCCCCCGCCACGCGATCAGGTCGAGCGCCCAGCGCGACGCGTCGACGGGCGACTCCGCCCACCGGTAGATGGCCTGACGGGCCGCGAGGTTGTCGGCGGTGCCGTACTGCTGCTCGGTCAGGATCCTCCGGAACGAGGACGCCTCGGTCACTGCAGCACGAGATCTGCCAGCCGCTGGCGCTGCCAGCCCTGGTAGCCGAACAGCACGTCGTTCTGCTTCGCCCGGCGGAAGTAGAGGTGACAGTCGACGTCCCACGTGAAGCCGACGCCCCCGTGCACCTGGATGTTCTCGGCCGTGATGAAGTTGGACGCCTCACCGACGAAGCCCTTCGCCATGGCCGCCGCGGTCTCGCGCTGCGGATCGTCGACATCGCTCGTCCACGCCGCATAGTGGGTGCCGACGCGACACAGCTCGAGCTGATGGAGCATGTCGACGATCTTGTGCTTGATGACCTGGAACGTCGCGATGGGACGGCCGAACTGCACCCGCTGCTTGGAGTACTCGACCGCGAGCGCCAACGCGGCGTCGCACGTGCCCACGGTCTCCGCGGCCAGCGCGACCGTGATGTCGTCGACGATGCGACGCAACAGCTCCGTCTGGTCTCCCGCAGGACCCAGCCGCCGTGCCGGCCGCTGCTCGAGGCGCAGGCGCGCCACCTTGCGGGTGACGTCGAGCGTCGGCACGGGCTCTCCTTCGGGCGCCTCGACCAGGAACGCGCCCAGACCGTCGTCGGTGCGGGCGACGACGATCGCCCAGTCCGCGGTGTGGCCGTCGAGCACGACCGGCTTGTGCCCGTCGAGCACGAACCCGTCGCCCGAGCCCGTTGCAGTCGCGGTGACCCGGAGCAGCGGATCACCCGCCCCGAGCTCCTCGAGCGCGAACGTGCCGCGGCGTGCACCCGATGCCATGTCGCCCAGCAGCTCGGTCGCCCCGAGCCCGCGGGCCGCGAGCGTCGCCATCACCGCCGACGAGAAGAACGGACCGGGGAGGGGCAGCTTGCCCATCTCCTCCTGCACGACGACGAGATCGACGAGGCCGCCGCCGGCGCCGCCGTCGGACTCAGGGATCAACAGGCCGACCCAACCGAGCTCGGCCATCCGCGCCCAGAGGTCGTCGGTGAAACCGCGCTCGTCGTCGATCATCGAACGCACGTAGGACGATGGCGTCTCGGCGCCGAGAAAGGCGCGCACGGTCTCACGCAGCGCGTGCTGATCGGGGCTGAAATCGAAGTCCACGGCCCGAACCTACATCCCTGACACGCGTGTTAGCTTTCTCGCGTGGACTTCGCGTTTACGCCCGACGACGAAGCCTTTCGTGCCGAGCTTCGTCAGTGGCTCGACGAGAACGTTCGCGACTTCAACGCGGCGAGCCAGAGAAGCGACACCAAAGGCGGCGCCGGCGCAGGTGGCGGTCACGACCTGCTGCGCACCATGGAGCGGCGCAAGGCGTGGCAGCGCCGGCTCAACGAAGGGCGCTGGGCGGCCATCAACTGGCCGCGCGAGTGGGGTGGGCGCGAGGCCAGCATCATGCAGAACGTCATCTACTCGGAGGAGAACGCGCGGGTCAAGGCGCCGGGGATCTACAACGCCAACGGCATCTGGCAGATCGGTCCCATGATCATCCACTGGGGCACCGAGGAGCAGAAACGACGTTGGCTGCCCGCCATCCTCACGGCCGACGAGCACTGGTGCCAGGGCTTCAGCGAGCCCGAGGCCGGCAGCGACCTCGCCAACCTGCGGACGGCCGCGGTCCGCGACGGCGACGAGTACGTGCTCGACGGTCAGAAGATCTGGATCAGCACGGCCCACATCGCCAAGTGGGGCCTGTTCCTCGTGCGCACCGACCCCACCGCGATCGAGCGCGGCGCCAAGCACGAGGGGATCACCGCCCTGATCGTCGACATGGAGGTGCCGGGCATCGAGTGCCGTCCCATCCGCGAGATCACGGGTGACGCGCTGTTCAACGAGGTCTTCTTCACCAGCGCCCGGGTGCCCGTCGAGTACCGGCTGGGCGAGGAGGGGCAGGGCTGGCAGGTGGCCATGGGCACGCTCGGTCACGAGCGCGTCGGCACCTCGGGGCTCTCCATCACCATGCGGATCGAGCTCGACAACATGATCGCGGCGACGCGTAAGCACAACCCGGAGGCGCTCGACGACCCCGACCTCCGCGAGCGCATCGCTCGCGCGTACACCCAGATCGAGCTGACGCGTCTGCTCAACTACCGCGCGCTGTCGAAGGTGCTGAAAGGCGAGAAGAACTGGCCCGAGGTGCCACTGGCCAAGCTCCAATGGAGCCACCTGTCGCAATACCTCGCCGAGCTCGGGGTCGACCTGCTCGGTCCCGCGGGTCTCCTCGCTCGCGGTGGGCCCGACGCCGTCGCGAACGGGCACTACACCAACAACTACACGTGGCAGCGCTACACCTCGATCGGCGCGGGCACGACCGAGGTGCAGAAGAACATCATCGCCGACCGCGCCATCCGCCTGCCGAAGCGTTAGCTCTCGTGCAGGTGCCGCGCCACTCGAACCGCCCGACATGACCGACGTGCGCGCCGCGGCCCGTGCGATCGCCGCGTACGGCCTGGCCGGCACCACCACCGAGCTTCCCCGTGGACCGATGGCCGACGACGAATGGTTGGCGCTCCTCGGCGCGGCACGCGCCCAGCGGATGAGTGGCCACCTCGCGCACGCCATCGAAGAGAACGCGCTCGCCGTCACCGCGGTCCAGCTCGAGCAGGCGGGCGACAGTCACCTCCGTGAGATGTCTCTCGCGCTCCTCCTGGAACGCACCCTGCTCGAGGTCGTCGACCTCTTCGAGACCCTCGAGATCCCGTACCGGGTGCTGAAGGGATCGGCGGTGGCCCACCTCGACTACGCCGACCCTTCGCTGCGGTCATTCGGCGACATCGACCTGCTGGTGCCGTCCTCGCAGTTCGACTCGGCCGTCGAAGCGCTCTCCGCCGCCGGCCACCGCCGGCGCTTCCCGGAGCCCCGTCCCGGCTTCGACCGCCGCTTCGGCAAGGGGACGAGCTTCTCCGACGCCGAAGACACCGAGATCGACCTGCACCGCACCTTCGTCCTCGGGCCCTACGGCCTCAGCATCGATCTCGATGCGCTGTGGCTCTCGTCTTCGACCTTCGTGCTCGCGGGCCGCACCATCCACGCGCTGCGTCCCGAGCACCGGTTCCTCAACGCGTGCTACCACGCGGTCCTCGGCAACACACCGCCGCGCCTCGTGCCGCTGCGCGACGTCGCCGAGCTGCTGCTCGCGGGCAACGTCGACGTCGACGAGATCCGCCGGCTGGCCGCGGCGTGGAGGGCCGACGCGGTCGTGGCCCTCGCGGTGCGGTCCGCGTGGGACGCGTTCGCGCTCGCCGACGCGACCGCGCTCTCGTTCTGGGCGTACCGGTACGAGCCCGAGCCGTGGGAACGGCGGGCGCTCTCGGTGTACCAGCGCCCCGACAAGGGCTACGCGGCGCGCTCGCTCGCCGCGGTCCGCGCCATCCGGGGCACCTCGAACAAGCTGGCCTTCGTGCGGGCGCTCACCTTCCCGAAGCGCGACTACCTCGAGGGCCGTCACGGCAGCTTCACCCAGCGCTGGCGGCGTGGGCTGCGCGACCTGAAGCGCTAGCGGCGATCAGTCCTCGTCGCCGGCGTCCTCACCCACGGTGAAGCCGAGTCCCTCTGCGGGACCGTTGGCGACGTCGACGGACGAACCGGCCGGCACGCCCTGCTCGATCAGCGCGGCACTGATCGCCCGGACCAACTTCGAGGGCCGCGGTGTGGATGCGTCGGATGCCAACTCGCTCTCCTCCCCTCAGCACGCCGTGGCGCGCGGCTTGCAGACGACCCCCACCACGCAGGGATCGGCCGGGTGCGAACACTCCGCGTCCACCCCCGCGCAGAGGCACAGGCAGTTGCAGTCGTCGCTCGTCTTGCCCGTGCAGTCGAAGTACATCGTCTGCCCGACGGGCGGGACCACCGTGGCGCAGAACGTGCAGTCACACGGCTTCGGCGTGCCCGCGGGCCGGCCGTGCACCCGGCCGATCGAGGTGACCGCGGGCGCGGCCCAGACGAGGCCGCCGGCCGCGATCCCACGGGTGATGAGGGTCCGCCTGCTGAGGCTGGATGTGCGGCCACGTGCGCCCGTCATCTCCACCGGCCCTCCCCGCGTCGTTCGGCGTCGGACGGGGTGAGCCTAGGACCATTCAGGCGTTTTGTCGAGAATATTCCAGTTCAGGCGGATTGCCGGGTTTTCCCCCTCGCCGGGTGCCCCGCGGCAGAGACGATATGGGAGCATCCGCGACCATGAGCCGGCTGCACGACCTCACCCTGGGCGACGTCCTCCGCGAGAACCGGCGGAGCTACCCGGGGAAGGCGGCGCTCGTCTGCGGCAGCGACCGGCACACGTACCCCGCGATGGACGACCGGGTGAACCGGCTCGCGAACGCGCTGCTGGCCGACGGGGTGGGCCGCGGCGACCGGGTGCTGTGGCTGGGCCAGAACTGCCATCGCGTGCTCGAAGCGCTGCTCGCGGCGGCCAAGATCGGCGCCGTCTTCTGCCCCATGAACTGGCGCCAGACCGCGGAGGAGCTCACGTTCGTCGTCGACGACGTCGATGCCCGCGTCGTCATCTGGCAGCAGGAGGAGATCGGGGAGGCCGCGAGCGGCGCCCGCGCCAACGCGACGTCGAGGGGTCTATGGCTGCAGCACGACGCCGGCGGTGACGGCAGCTACGAGGCATTTCTCGCCTCGGGTGCGCCCGACGACCCCGACCTCGACATCGACCCGGCCGACCCGGTGCTGATGCTCTACACCGCCGCGTTCGCGGGCCGGCCCAACGGCGCTCTCCTGTCCCACACCGCGATCACGACGCAGGACATGGTGATCGGGATGCTGCAGGAGATCACCGGCGCCTACGTGTATCTGAACTCGGGCCCGCTGTTCCACATCGCCACCTTCATGACGACGCTCGCCACGTTCCACTTCGGCGGCACCAACGTGTTCACCCGAAGGGTCGACGCTGAGGAGCTCTGCCGGATTATCGCGGTCGAGCGCTGCACCGGCGCGTTCCTCCTTCCGCCCACCATCGACCAGATCGTCGCGGTCAACCGCGACGGCAAGTACGACCTGAAGAGCCTGCGCACCTACCCGGGCAAGCCCGAGTGGACCGAGATGATCACGGTCGACACCAGCGCCTGGGCGCGCCACCCCGGGGGGTACGGGCAGACCGAGGTCATGGGCATGCTGACGCTCAACTCGTGGGGAGGACGGGTGGAGGGCACCCACGGCCGGTCGTCACCCATGGTGCAGCTGCGCATCGTCGACCCCGACGGCAACGAGGTGCCCACCGGTGAGACGGGCGAGATCGTGGCGCGCGGGCCCACCGTGATGACCGGCTACTGGAACCGCGACGCGGAGAACGAGGAGCGCCAGGCGGGTGGCTGGCATCACACGAACGACCTCGGCCGGCGGGAGCCCGACGGCTCGATCACCTTCGTGGGACCGCGCACCCGCATCGTGAAGTCGGCCGCCGAGAACATCTACCCGGCTGAGGTCGAGGGCTGCATCCAGAAGCACCCGGCCGTGAAGGAGGCCGCCATCATCGGCGTGCCCGACCCCAAGTGGACCCAGAGCGTCAAGGCCGTCGTCGTCCTGAACGCGGGCCAGACCGCGACGGCCGAGGAGATCATCGAGCACTGTCGGGCGCACATCGCTTCATACAAGAAGCCCCGCTCGGTGGAGTTCGTCGACGCGCTCCCCCGCGACGGCTGGATGGTGGACTACGACGCGCTCGACGCGCGCTTCGGCGGAGGCGGCTATCCGGGCGGGCGCAACCGCAGCGCCTGACCCGGCGCGCGGGTCATGAGGCGTCACCGAGGAACACGATGCGACGTTCGGCGAAGCGCCACCGGTCGGGGTGGCGGACGAAACGGTCGTGGTAGCGGCCCGCGCTGGTGATGGTGCGGTTGCGGTCGAGGAAGACGTAGTCGGTGCACGCGCGCGCCGTCTCGCCGTCGGGGTCGATGTCGATCACCGAGTTGAAGCAGATGTGCTTGCCGCGCTTGTCGGGCGGCTGGCCCCGCTCGATGAAGGCCTTGACGTCGGCCCTGCCGGAGTAGGTTCGGCCCATCACGCTGAACGTCGCGTCGTCGGCGTAGAGGTCGGCCCACTCGTCGAAGCGACCGTCGTCGCAGAGGTGGCAGTACTGCGCGATCGTGCGGCGGATCGCGTCCTCGTCGCTCATGGAGGGGGAGCGTATAGCGTGCTCCGTCGACATGACGTACCCGTCAGGCAGCTACCGCCGCCGCATCCGCATGACCGCGACGCCGGCCGCGCCGCAGACACACGCCGGGCCGCAGACACACGCCGCGCCGCAAACAAGTACGGTCACGGCCGAGCTGGAGGACGACTTCCACCACTTCCGGGTGACCATCGCGCACGACGGGAGGCGCGTCACCGGCGTGCGCGGGGAAGGTGTGCGCTACCCCTGGTCGACGTGCCCGTTCGCGGCCGCGCAGCTCGAGCCGCTGTTCGGGATGTCGTTGTCGACCCGGTCGACCGCGGTGGGCGACTTGGTCTCCGCACGCGACAACTGCACGCACATGTTCGATCTCGCCGGGCTCGCGGTGGCCCATGCCGCGCGCGACGGCGACCGGCGTCAGTACGACATCACCGTGTCCGATCCCGTCGGCCACCGCCGGCGCGCGACGCTCGACCGCGACGGGGAGCGGCTGCTGGCGTGGCTCGTCGACGACCACACGATCCTGGAGCCCCCGCCCTTCCGGGGCCAGGCCCTGCGCGGCGGGTTCCTCGCGTGGGCCGAGGCGACGCTCGAGCCCGACGCGGCCGAGGCGGCCATCGTGCTACGGCGTGCCTGCCACATCGCCCACGGCCGGATCCAGGACCTCGACGTGTACGACGATGCCGCGCCGCTCCTCCCGATCATGTCGGGCGCCTGCTTCACGTTCCAGCCCGAGCGCGCACCCGTCGCCCTGCGCATGAAGGGCACGATCCGCGACTTCAGCGACGACCCCGAGCAGTTGCTCGCACCTCAGCCGTAGACGAGCTCGGCGAACCGCTCCAGACCTTCGACCGCCTCTCGCGAACGCGCCCAGGGCGAGACGATGAGCCGGTCGACACCCGCACCTTCCCAGCGGACGACGTCGTCGCGGCTGGTGACCGGCCCGCCCACGCTCACCTCGAAGCGGGCCTCGGATCGGCCGTACGCCCCCCGCAGCTCACGCAGGCGCGCGACGGGCGCGACGATCGAGTCGAGCGTGTGGGCCATCCCCACCCAACCGTCACCGGCCCGGGCGGCGCGCCGCAGCGCGGCACCCGACTCACCACCGACGTGCACGGGCGGCCACGGCTTCTGCACCGGCTTGGGCTCGAACATCACCGCGGGGAAGTCGAAGTGGGCGCCGTGGTGCTCGACGACCTCGTCCGTCCAAAGCCGCTTGCAGACCTCGAGCGCCTCGTCGAGCCTCGCCCCGCGCGTGGCGAAGTCGAGGCCCGCGGCGTGCCACTCGCTCTCCAACCAGCCCGCGCCGATGCCGATCTCGGCCCGTCCACCCGAGACGATGTCGAGCGTCTGCACGGCGCGTGCGGCAACGAACGGATGGCGCAGCGCCAGGTTGTAGACGTGGGTCGCGAGCCGGATGCGCCGCGTGCGCGCCGCCAGGTGGGCGAGGTAGGCGAAGACGTCGAACACCGGCGTGCTCGGTGGCACCGGTGGATGCTCCGCCCCCGGGTATGGCGACCTGGTCATCTCCACCGGGAACACGAGGTGCTCGGGCAGCCACACGGACTCGAACCCCAGGCGCTCGGCCGCGTCGGTCACCTCGACGAAGAAGGCGGGGTTGAGCCGCCCGAGCGCGACACCGAACCTCATGTGCCGAACCTCATGTGTGGAACCTCATGTGTGAAACGTCCCGTCGCCGCCTCGGTGCCAGCCCCCGGCGGCCACGTTGCCCCCGTCGACGTGGACGGTCGTGCCGGTGATGAAGCGGGCCAGGTCGCCGGCGAGGAACGCGACCGCGGCGGCGACGTCGTCGACGTCGCCCCGCACCGGCAAAGGCGACGTGGGCGGGGCCGGGAGCTCGCCGACGCCGGGTGTCGGGATGACGTCGGGCGCCACGCAGTTGACCCGGATCCGCCGCGCTCCCAGCTCGAGCGCGAGGCTCTTGCTCAGGCTGGTGACCGCCGCCTTCTGGGCGGAGTAGACGGCGAAGCCGGGTGCGGCGCGATGGGCCTCGATCGACGTGATGTTCACGATCGACCCACCCTCGGCAGGTATCAGCGGGAGCACCCCACGGATGAAGTGGGTGACGCTGTCGAAGTTCTCGCGCACGAGCGAGGTCTGGCCCTTCGGGCTGACGTCGGCGAAGTCGGCGCGGAACCCGCCTCCCGCGTTGTTCACCAGGACGTCGACCCGTTCCAGCGCGCCTGCGACCGTCTCGAGGAACGCCGCGACCTGATCGGGCTCGCGGACGTCTATCACGCCGGTCACGCACCGGCGTCCGCGGGACTCGATGTCGCGGCTCAGTGTCGCGAGGTTGTCCGCGTCGCGATCGCACGCCGCGACATCGGCGCCGTACGCAGCCAGCGCCGACGCCACCGCCCGCCCGATGCCCACCGCTGCGCCCGTCACCACGGCCACGCGGTCGGTCAACAGCGCGGAGGCGGGCTCCAGCGGCACGGCGGGTGACACTACCCTCCAGCCCATGACAGGGCTCCTGAGCGGTCGGAAGGCATTGATCACCGGCGCGTCGTCGGGCATCGGCGCCGACCTGGCACGCGGCTTCTCGGCCGCGGGCGCGACCGTCGGCATCTGCGGACGTCGCGAAGACCGTCTGACCGAGGTGTTGGCGGAGTGCCGGGCCCACGCGCCCGACTCGCGGATGTGGGTCGTCGACCTCAGCCGGCTCGACGAGGTGGCCGCGTTCGCCCACCGGGCCGACGACGAGCTGGGCGGCATCGACGTCCTCGTCAACAACGCGGGCATCCCCAAGCGGCGCCACGTGCGCTCGCTCTCGATCGCCGAAGTCGACGCGGTCATGGCGATCAACTTCCTCTCCCCGGTCCGGCTGACGCTCGCGTTGCTGCCGCGACTGCTCGAGCGGGGTGAGAGCCACGTCGTGAACGTGTCTTCTATCGCGGCGCGCCTCGGGCCACCGCGGGAAGCCGCGTACAGCGCCTCCAAGGCCGCGCTGACGGCGTTCTCGGAGTCGATGGCGATCGACTTTTGGGGCACGGGCGTGCACCTCCACGTCGTCAACCCCGGCGTCATCGACACCGAGCTCTTCGACCTGCCCGACAACGAGACCTCACTCGCCGACCTCGAGGCGCTCCCGCCTTCCGAGGTCACCGGCGCGGTGATCGACGCGATCGTGTCGGGGGCCTTCGAGATCTACGTGCCCCCCTGGTTCGCCGACATCGTGGCCGGCAAGTTCCAAGACCCGCGGGCGTTCCTCGAGGGGTCGGCGGCGTGGACGGCCGAGCGCGTGGCGACCCTCGGCCGGTAGTGCGACTCGGGATCGTCACGCCCGTCGTGACCCTGCTCCCCCGCGCCCACGGGCCCTGGGAGCGCGATGCCGACCTCGAAGCGATCGTCGCCGTCGCCGAAGACGCAGATCGCCTCGGCTACCACCATCTCACCTGCAGCGAGCACGTCGCCGTACCGCGCGCGGTCGCCGAGGTGCGTGGCTCGCGGTACTGGGACCCGTTGGCGACGTTCGGCTACCTCGCGGCGCGCACGTCGCACATCCGGCTCGCGACCCACGTGCTCGTGCTCGGCTACCACCACCCGCTCGAGATCGCCAAGCGCTACGGAACCCTCGACCGCGTGTGCGGGGGGCGTCTGATCCTCGGCGTGGGTGTGGGATCGCTCCGCGAAGAGTTCGACCTCCTCGACGCGCGGTTCGACGACCGCGGTGCACGCGCCGACGACGCACTGCGGGCGCTGCGCGCCTCGCTGTCGCAGACCGACCCCGTGTACCGGGGCGACCACTACCGCTACGACGAGATCGTCGTCGACCCGTGCAGCCCGCAGGAGCGCGTGCCGATCTGGATCGGTGGGCGCACCGCGCGTTCGCTCCGGCGGGCCGTCGAGCTCGCCGACGGCTGGACGCCGTTCGGCCTCGGGCCCGACGACCTGCGCCGGATGCTCGCGCGCGCCCGCGAGTCCTCCGTCTGGGAACGGCGCGTCGCGCCGCTGGATCTGGTGTTCACCCCCGAACGGGCCCTCGACCCCGTCGGCGACCCCGAACGAACCCGACTGCTCGCCGGCGAGCTCGTCGACATGGGCGCCACCGTGCTCAACCTGCGCTTCGTGAGCCATTCGCTCACCCACTACCGCGAGCAGTTGGACGCGATGCGCGGTTTAGGCTCGCCGTTGTGACCTACCGGGTCGTCGGCCTGCTGGGCCGGGGCGGCATGAGCGTCGTCGAGCTGGCAGAGGACGCCGACGGCAGGCCGGTGGCGCGCAAGCGCATCCACATGCACGGCTCCGCCGCCCAGGTCGACGAGGCCCACCGACGCCTGCGGCGGGAGGCCGAGCTGCTGCGCCGGCTCGACCATCCCGGCATCGTGCGCCTGCTCGAGGTCGAGGACGAGGGCACCGACCTCGTGCTCGTCATGCCGTTCCTGCCCGGGGGCACGCTCGCCGACCGTGTCGCCGCCACCGGCCCGATCTCCGCAACTCAGGTCGAGTACCTGCTCGACGCGCTGCTCGACGCGCTCGCGGCGGCCCACCGCCAGGGCGTCGTCCATCGCGACATCAAGCCCGACAACATCCTCTTCGACGCGAGCGGACGGCCCGCGCTCGCGGACTTCGGCGTCGCGACCGCGCGCGACATGACCGCGGGGCTCACCGCCGCCGGGGCTGTCGTCGGGACCCCGACGTTCATGGCGCCCGAGCAGGCGCGTGGCGAGCCCGCGAGCGCGGCGAGCGACGTCTTCGCGCTCGCGGCCACCATGCTGTTCGCGCTCACCGGGATCGGGCCGTACGGCAACGGCGACCCGCGCACGGTGCTCTGGCGCGCCGGGCGGTCGCGGGGGGTGCCGGTGCCTCCGACCGTGCCCACGACGCTGCGGCGCCGGTTGGGGCCCATGCTCGACCGCCGGCCGGCGCGACGGCCGTCAGCGGCGTCGGCTCGCGGCGGCACCGCGGGCACCGGGCTCATGCGCCTGCCGCGACGGCCCGGGTCGACGCGCCACGTCCGCAGTGCCGTGCTAGCGCTGTTGACGGGTGTGATGGCGGTCGGTGGCGCGGGACTGTGGCTTGCGTCGCGGCACGCGACCGAAGCCGCGCAACCGTCGCGACCCGGCCCCGCCCCGTGCACGCCCCTGCCCTATCAACCGTGTGGCGGGGTGCCGGCACCCTTCACCGACGGCCGTACGTGCACCGCCCTGCACGCCGACTACGACGGCAACACCGCCAACGGCTGCGAGGCGGCACCCGACACGCTCGCCGACGGCTCCCCGCTCGTTCGCCAGCTGAGCGCCAACCTCGTCCCGGCCGACGACGTCGACACGTTCGCAGTGCGCGTCGAAGACCGGCTCCAGCTGTTCTGTGACGGCCGCCTGCGGGTGACGCTCACCGCGCCATCCGGCACTTCGCAACGCGTCGACGTCATGGACGCGGCGGGCCGGCTGCTCGGGTCGGCCACCAGCTCCGACGGCGCACGCGCGGTGGCGTCGGTGCTGGAGCCGTCCTGTGGGGGCAACGACTCCGCCACGCTCACCGCGCGGGTCACGACCGTGCGCGGCCTGAGCGCAGAGCCGTACCGGCTCGAGCGCTCGGGCTCGTTCTGACGGTACGGCGCTTCGCTGTCGGCGCTTGCCGACGACGCTTCCTCACGGCGCCGTCGGCTACGTTCGGCGCATGAAGGTCGAAGGGAGCAACGTCCTCGTCACCGGCGCCTCGTCGGGCATCGGCGCCGCGCTGGCTCGCGAGCTCGCCGGGCGGGGCGCCACCGTCGGCATCGTCGCCCGGCGCGAGGATCGTCTCCGCGCGGTCCTCGACAGTGTGATGACGACCTCGCCGCGCTCGCGCATGTGGGTCGCCGACCTGGGCGAGCTCGAGCATGCCGAACGCGTGGCGCTCGAGGCGTGGGACGCCTTCGGCCATCTCGACGTGCTCGTGAACAACGCCGCCATCCCGAAGCGTCGCCATGTCACCGCGCTGACCAACGACGAGCTCGAGCAGACCATGCGCGTCAACTTCCTCTCCCCCGCGCGAATGACGCTCGCGGTGCTCCCCCGCATGCTCGAACGCGACGCGGGCGTCATCGTCAACGTGTCGAGCGTGGCCGGCCGCCTCGGCAACCTGAACGAGTCGGCGTACTCCGCCAGCAAGTTCGCCCTGTGCGGGTGGAGCGAGGCGCTGGCCACCGATTTGTTCGACACGGGCGTGGAGGTCCGCCTCGTGAACCCCGGCCCCATCGACACGGAGATCTGGGACCTTCCCGACAACGACGACCCCATCTACGACGGCCCCAAGGTGCCCCCGGAGGAGGTGGCGGTCGGCATCGTGGCCGCCATCGAGGGCGACGCCTTCGAGCACTACGTGCCCGACATGAAGGCCATCATCGAGGCCAAGACCGCCGACCCCGACTCGTTCATCGCGGGCATGGCCGCGATGGCCCGCTCCGCGACTAGATGAACTAGAGGTTGAACGGGGCCCGGAACGACGGCGCGGTGCACGCCGAGTTCAGGCACGAGAGCCCGAGCATCTCCTCGGCGGTGCGCAGCAGCCCGTAGTGGTCGAGCGGGCCGGTGTAGACGGTGCCGGGCACGACCGACGGCGCCACGATCACGTTGGGGACGGGCGTGTCCTCGTCCCAGACGATGAAGACGGCGGTCTTCCCCGCCGTGTAGGTGCCGCTGTTCAGGAGGTGCGGGAGGTTGGCCTTCAACCAGTCGTCGCCGTTCTTGATCGAGTTGGTCGTGGCACAGCCGGTGGAGTCGTGCATGTCGTGGCAGGTGTTCGGCACGATCATCGCCAGGTCCGGGAGGCTCGCGTTGTCGACGTCGTTCACGAAGTTCGGCGCGTACGGCACGTCGCGCGCGTTGCAGGAGTCGCGGTCGGTGCCGCCGGTGAAGTACGGGGCGGGGTTGTGGCGGACCGCGTACCGGTGGAACTGGAAGCTCGTATCGCAGTTGGCGGGCATGCCTTCGGCGTAGATCTTCCAGGTCTTGCCCGCGGCGAGCGCCTGCCGCCACACGTTGTCGCCGGTGACCTGGCAGGTGGACGCCGACGGAAGCGTGGCCGGGGGCCCGCAGTCGAACGTGAACGGCGTGACGTTGTGGTCGAGCCCGTCGGATGCGGTCAGGTAGTTCGGCAGCGACGGGCCGCCGGGGTCGGCGTCGCTGTAGTTGCTGCCCGACGCGCACTTGTCCTCGAGCTTGTTGATGTAGGGGGCGTCGGTCGTGTTTCCGATCACCTGGCTGTATTGCTTGTTCTCCATCCAGATCCAGACGACGTGGTCGTAGGTGGTCGGCGGTGTGGTGAAGTCGGTGGACCCGCACGGCTTCTTGGCGCTGAGGGGATCACATGCGGACAGGCCCACCGCAACCACGGCGAACAGGCAGGACGCGACGACCAGGCGGCGAATCATGAGGGGGACGGTAGAGTTCGCTGACATCGACGTCAATGTTCGCGACGTCGAAGTTTGGCGTGTAGAACGGCGCGTGAGGAGCGACCGATGAAGGCACTGGTGTTCGGCGTGACGCCCGACCCCTACGAGGCACCCGCCGACGGCAACAAGTTGCTCGAGAACCTCGCAGTGACCCCGGTCGCGCTGAAGGACATCGACGAGCCGCACCTCGTCGCGTCCGACTGGGTGGTCACGCGACCACTCTTGACGGGCATCTGCGGATCGGACTCCAAGCAGATCCTGCTCGACTTCGGCGAAGGCGACAGCGACAACGCCATGAGTGGACTCTGCTCGTTCCCCCAGGTCATGGGGCACGAGGTGGTGGCCGAGGTCGTCGAGATGGGACCCGACGCGCGCGACCTCGAGGTCGGCCAGCGCGTCGTGCTCAACCCGTGGCTGTCGTGCGGGCCGCGCGGCATCTCACCCGTGTGCCCGGCCTGCGACGCGGGCGACTACAGCCTCTGCTGGAGCTTCACCGACGGACAGCTCGCACCCGGCATCCACACCGGCGTCTCGCGCGACGCAACGGGCGGTTACGCCGAGCTGATGCCTGCGCACGACACCATGCTGATCCCCGTGCCCGACGCCATCCCCGACGAGCACGCCGTGTTCGCCGATCCCTTCGCGGTGTCCCTGCACTCGATCACCCGTCATCCGCCGCCCGCCGGCGGAAGAGCGCTCGTATGGGGGGCGGGGTCGCTCGGCTCGTGCGCGATCGCCATCCTCCGCGCCCTGTACCCCGATGTCGAGGTGGCGGTGGTCGCCCGCTTCGACGCCCAGGCGCAGCTCGCGGAGAAGCTGGGTGCGGCCAAGGTCGTGCGGCCCGGCGAGCAGCTGGCGCTCATCGAGGAGCTGGCCGCCTGGTCGGGCGGGCGCCTCCGGCCGACGATGGAGGGCCTGCCCGGCCTCCCGATGTGCCACCCGGGCGGTGTCGACGTCGTCTACGACACCGTCGGCAAGCCCGAGACGTTCGAGGTCGGTGTGCGTCTGCTCAAGGCGCGCGGCAC
>Ga0066709_100001442_pt1 | contig 15734 bp, 10 predicted proteins | sample GraSoiAngelo_158_FD_79665 | JGI IMG/M metagenome (GOLD analysis project Ga0066709, IMG submission 79665) | Grasslands soil microbial communities from the Angelo Coastal Reserve, California, USA - 14_1009_16_30cm | ecosystem: Environmental > Terrestrial > Soil > Grasslands | place: USA...
CGCGCGCCGGCTCGACTCGGCGTCGGTACCCGCCTCGACCACAAACGACACGCCGGCGGAAACCGCCCGTGAGAGCACCTCCTCGCGGTCCGAATCGAACTCGGGCCGTCCCAGGTGCGCGTGGGAGTCGATCAACGCTCGATCCGGGGGAAGAGGGGCTTCGAGGGACCGAGCGGCTCACCGGATGCGGGGGCGGGGAGCAGTGCCCCCGCGGCGGGCAGCCGAACCTTCTCGATCGAGGGCGTGAGCCTCAGCGTCGCCCACACCTCGCGTGCCTTGGCGGGCATGACCGGATAGAGAAGAAGCGCCGCGTGCTGGAGCGCGGTCACGAGCGTCGCGAGCAGCGCGTCCAGCTCGGCCGCGCGGCCAGGATCTTTCGCCAGATTCCAGGGCGCCTTCTCCTCGACCAGACGATTCGCGCGGCGGATGACCGACCAGACCGCCTCGATCCCTTTCTCGATCTCGTAGCGCTCCATCGCCTCGATGTAATCCCGAACCGCGGACGCGATCGTGTCGCCCAGGCCTTCGATCGGGCCGGACGCGGCGACCCGGCCACCGCGGTAGCGATGGACCATAGACACCGTGCGCGTGAAGAGATTCCCCCAGTCGTTCGCGAGGTCGGCATTGTATCGGTCGATGAAAAGCTCCCAGGTGAAATCGCCGTCGCGGAAAAGCGGAACTTCCTTGAGCACGTAATAACGGAGCGCGTCGGCGCCCCACCGATCCACGATCTCGAGCGGGTTCACGATGTTCCCCAGCGATTTCGAGAGCTTCTCCCCCTGAAACTGCACCCATCCGTGGCCGAGCACCGTCTTGGGGAGCGGGAGCTTGGCGCTCAGAAGCATCGCCGGCCAAATCACGCAGTGAAACCGCGTGATGTCCTTACCGATCACGTGGAGATCCGCGGGCCAATAGCGCGAGTAGTCGCCGTTCGTATCCGGGTAGCCGACTCCCGTGATGTAATTGATGAGCGCGTCGAACCAGACGTAGACCGTGTGAGACGGATCGTTCGGGAGGGGAATCCCCCACGCGATCGACGCGCGCGAGACCGAGATGTCCTCGAGACCGCTCTCGACGACGTTCACGATTTCGTTCCGGCGCGTTTCAGGGACGATGAACTCGGGATTGGCGCGGTAATGCTCGAGAAGCTTCGGCCCGTATGCGGACAAACGAAAGAAGTAGTTCTCCTCGCTCACCCACTGCGGCACGGTCTTGTGGATGGGGCATTTCCCGTCCACGAGATCCTTCTCCGGATAGAAGCGCTCGCAGCTGATGCAGTAGTGGCCCTCGTATTTTCCCTTGTAGACGTCTCCGGCAGCTGAGATCGCGCGAAAGAGAGCCTGCACGCCTCTGACGTGGCGGGGCTCCGTGGTCCGGATGAAGTCGTCGTAGGAGATGTCGAGCCGCTTCCAGACCGCCTGGAACACTTCGGCCATCCGGTCGCAATATTCCTTGGGCTCCATCCCCCTCTCGCGCGCGGCCTTCTCGACGTTGATCGAGTGCTCGTCGTTTCCCATGAGGAAGCGCGTATCGAACCCGGCCATCCGCTTGTACCGCGCGATGGTATCGGCCGCGATCTTCTCGTAGGCGGTGCCTAAGTGGGGAGGGTTGTTGACGTAATCGATCGCGGTGGTGATGTAGAACTTCGCCATCAATTTTCCGAAATGGGAAACTGAAGCTTGGCTCCTTTGACGCTCTCTCCGTCCCCGGGTTTCGTGCCGCGGGCCCCGCATCTCGTCTTGTCGCAGCCGCGCCGCCTGTCGCGCGTCGGCCCGACGACCCTCGTGCCGGCGGGAAGCTCGGAGAGCGCGAGCGGGGTCTCGTGCCCGCTTTCATCCAAGAGCAAGAGCGTGCGCCGGAAGATGTCGACGCGGGAGACTTCCTGCTCGACACCCGCGAGAACCAGCTTGCTCCCGATCTTCGGAAATTCGCGGGCCGCCTCCTTGTAGAAATCGAGCTCATAGCGCAGGCAGCATTTCAAGCGGCCGCATGCGCCGGAGATCTTGGAAGGACTCGGCGAGAGTCCCTGGTCCTTCGCCATCTTGAGCGTGATCGGCTCGAACTGGCGGAGCCAGGTCGCGCAGCACAGCTCCCGCCCGCACGTTCCGACGCCACCGATCCGGCCCGCCTCGTCGCGCACGCCGATCTGGCGCAGCTCGATCCGCGTGCGAAAGATCGAGGCGAGATCTTTCACGAGATCGCGGAAGTCGACGCGCTTCTCGGCCGTGAAGAAGAAGGTGATTCGGTTCCCGTCGAATTGGTACTCGACGTCCACGAGCTTCATGTCGACGTCGCGGTGGATGATCCGCTCCTTCGCCGTCTCGAACGCGCGGGTCTCCTTCGCGCGGTTCCGCTCGGACGCCTCGAGATCCTCCGGCTGAGCCGGGCGGAGCAGCTCCCGGAGCTTCGCGGGCGCGTCATCGCGCTTCACCCACTCGCTCGTGTGGTGGACCTTCCCCAGATCGACCCCGCGGTCCGCCTGAACGATGACCCAGTCCCCTTCTTGAACCGGAATCTCACGCGGATTCGTGAAGTACTCCCGCCGGCGTCCTTTGAAAATGACCTCGATCAGCTCGTTCATAGCGTGATCCCCGCGCTGCGGGGTTCCTCTCGAATCGATCATGTCCGACCCGGCGCCATGCGATACTGGGCCGACGCGACCGCGTAGGGGATGGTGACGTTGGACTGGGCCGCCTCGGCGATTTCCTCGAGCACGCGCACCCTCTGCGTCAGCGATCCCGCGGCGATCGCGCGCGCGTCCGCCACGACCTGGCGGCGGAGGTCCTCGTTCTCGAGATCGGCTCGCTCTCCCATGATCTGACAGCGCAGCACATCGCGGTAATAGTGGAGCGCGAGCGAGACCGCCGCAAGAAATCGCGGGCGGTCACGATCGAGGCGGCCCCTGCGGAGCGGGCCCAAGATGGCGGGCTCTCTGGGGTGGACGAAAAGATCGAGCGCCAGCGCCCTGAGTCTCGAGAACTCCCCCTCATCGAGGACCGCTTTCCCGGTGCCGTCGAGGGGAGGCTCGAAGTGTTGCAGCGCGCGGCCGAGGCTTCCTTCGGCGGTGGCGGCCGCGAGACGGGCCACGGGCTTGGATATGCCCCTCTGTTCCACGAGCACCTCCGCGATGGTCTCGGTCGAGAGCGGGCGGAAGCGCACATGCAGACAGCGCGACTGGATGGTCGGCAGGAGCGCGCGCACCTGGCGTGCGCCCAGGATGAGCACCCGGTTGGGCTGGGGTTCCTCGAGGATTTTCAAGAAAGCGTGCGCCGCCGGCGGCGTCATCGCCTCCGCGCGTTTCAGGATGAGCACCTTGGCGCCCTCCTCTCGCCGGGCGGTCAGCGAAAGGAACTGCTTGGCGCGCGCCAAATCCTCCACCGAATGAACGCCCGGCTTGGCGAAAATCGGCAGGAAGTACGGGTCGGTCGCCATCCGGGAGAGGATCGCGGCGCGGGCTTCGGAGCGGGCCTCCTCCGCCTGGCGCTCGGTTCTTCCCTCGGAGGAAAAGGTCGGAAGCGGCACAAGAAGCTGGAGATCGGGGTGTCTGAGCCCGAGGACGGCGTGGCAGGCGTCACAGGTGCCGCACGGAGAGCCGTCCTCGCCCTTCGATTCGCAGAGCAGCGCCCGCGCGAAATAGAGCGCCGCCCGCGTCTTTCCGACGCCGGACGGGCCGTGGAAGAGGTAGGCGTGCCCGATGTGACCGGATTGCAACGCGGCGCGGAGAAGCGCTAACGCTTCATCCTGGCCGCGGAGAGTCTCAGCAGCCATGGTTCGATCTCAACGGAACCAGTCGAGGGGATTAAGAGCCGTCTTCCCCTGCCGGATCTCGAAATGGAGTGCCGTCCCGATGGTGGAGCCGGTATCCCCGACCCGGCCAATGACCTCCCCCGCGGCTACTTCCCTGCCGACCGCGACAAGGATTTCGGAGGCATGGGCGTACAGCGTGTAGAAGCCGCCACCGTGATTCAGTATAGCACACTTGCCGTACCCGTCGAGCCAGCTCACGTAGTCGACGCGCGCCTTGGAAACGGCCGCGATGGGGGTCCCGAACGGGACCGCGATGTCGATTCCACTATTATAGGTCGAGGTGCCGAAGCGGGGATTTTTCTGGTACCCGAACCCCCCGACGATCCTGCCGGTCACCGGCCAGGGCAACCGGCCCCGGTTCTTGGAGAAATCGCCGAAGAGGGGCATCACCCCGCCCGGGGCCCCGCGTTCGGACGCGAGGCGTCGTTTCTCCAACTCCCCGATCAGCGCCTGGATTCGCTTGCTCGCCCGCTCGAGCTCCGCCGAGGCCTGCTCGTTCGACTTCCGCTCCCCCCGGATCTGCACGAGGAGCTGACGCCGCTCCTCCGTGAGCTGCTTCTGGACGCGCCGCTGCCGTTCGGTCTCGCGCTTCAACCGGTCGAGCTCCCGCTGCCGCTCTTCGAGCCGTGCCTTCGTGTCCTGGACCTCCACGCGGTGCGCCTGCGTCAGCATCAGCTGATTTCGGTCCTCGCGGGCGATCTTGGCGAGGAAATAGGTGCGGTTGACGAGGTCCGGAAAGGACCGCGCCGAGAGAAGGTATTCGAGGTCGCGGCTTCGCCCGCGCTTGTAGATCTCGCGGAGGCGCCAGGCGAGGCGCCGGCGATCCCCTTCGAGCTGAACCGCCGTGCGCGCAAGCTCCGAGGTCGCGCCTCCAAGATCCGCCGAGACGATCCTCCGCCGGCGCTCGAGCGCGGACATGTAACGGATCGTGAGGGAGAGCTGAACCTCTTTCTCCTTCAGATCGCCGAGCAGATTCCGCTCGCGGCCTCGGAGCTGCTGCGATTTGGCCCGGCGCTCCTCGAGCTCCCGGCCGAGCGCGTCCAGCTCCCGTTTCTGGTTCTCGATCTCGGCCTGTGTCTCGTCGACCACCCGCTTCGTCGTGTCGGGGGGCGCCGCGGCGGGCGGGACCCCGGCGGGCGGCTCGGCCTCGGGTGGAGCCACGCCCTGGGCGAAGGCCTCGGGAGCTGCGAAGACGGCGACACCCCACACCACGCCCATCGCCAGCGCCACCGCGGCGAGGCGCCGGCCTAGAGGAGCCATTTCCTCGGCAGCGTCGCGACCGCGATCCAGCTTCCGAGAAGCCCGAGGAGGCCGCCCGCCGCCGCGAATCCGAGCAGGATATCCGTCGAGGGCATCGGGAGGTGGAAGAGCCCTTCGGTGAGGGAATCGTGGATCGCGCGCGCCAGCAAGATCGTGATCGTCGAGGAGATCGTCGCGAGGACGAATCCTTCCGCGAGATAGGGGGCTTCCGTGAAAAGAAAGCCTCCCCCGAGCGAGCGGATCAGGTGGACCGAATCGAGCCGGGCCTGAATCGCGAGGCGCGTCGTCGCCCCCACCACGAAGAGAACGCCGATCAGGATGATGAGGCCGAGCACCGCCCCGATCTGGTGCAGCGTCCTTGTCACCTGCTCGGCGCGGAGCACCCATTCTCCCGCGTAGCGCACGTCCTCCACATGCGGGAGCGTTTCCGCCTGGCGCGCGATCGATCGCACCCCCTCCGCCGTCCGATACTCCGGCTTCGGCCGGATCACGAACGAAGAGGGCAGGGGATTGCCGCCGACAGCCTGGAGCAGTGCCTCGTCTCCCACGTCGGCACGGAATTGCTCCCATGCCTCGTCTTTGCTCACGAAGCGAACGCTGTCCGCGCCCGCCAGGAGCCGAAGGTGCGCGCCGAGCAGGTCGACGTCCTGGCGCGCGAGCCCTTCGTTCAAGAAAACCGAGATTTCCTCCCGTGACTCGAGCTGCTTGGTGTAGTCGTCGACGCCGGTGAGCACCATCATGAAGAGAAGGAGGATGAGCAGGATCGAGGACATCGAAAGAACGCTGGCGAGGCAGAGTGTGCGATGGCGGCTGAGCGTGCGCCAAAGCTCGGTCGCGATGTAGCGGAGAGGCCCCATCAGATGCCCCCGGCGACGTCCGGTCGTGGGGCGGCGTCCGGCCGTGAGCCAGGGGAGGAGGTCGGTCCCGCCGCGTCGGAGCACACGACCCCTTGCTCGAGTCGGATGACGCGCCCGGGGTGACGCTGGGTCCAGTCCTCCACGTGGGTCGCGACCAGCACGAGCGTCTCGCGGTCCCGGTACTGGCGCATGAGGGAGAAAATCTGCGACGCGGCCGTCGGGTCTAGATTCCCCGTGGGCTCATCCGCGATGAGAATCCGGGGGTGCCGGACCAGCGCGCGCGCGAGCGCGACGCGCTGCTTTTCCCCCGCGGAGAGCTCGCCCGGGAAAAGCCCCCCCATGCTCCGGAGTCCCATCTCATCCAGGAGCGGGGTCACGCGCTCGCGGATCTCCTCGCGCTCCCAGACCCCCGCGATCCGGCAGGCGATGGCGATGTTCTCGTACACGTTTCGGTCGGCGAGAAGACGGAATTCCTGCCCCAGCATTCCGATCGTGCGTCGCATGCCGGGCTCCGCCTCCACGCGTCCGCGCGTCGGCCGCTCCGCCAAGGATACGAGACGAAGGAGGGTGGATTTCCCGGCGCCGCTCGGCCCCGTGATGAAGACCCACTCGCTCGGCTCAAACGAGAGCGACACGTCGCTCAGAGCGAGGCGGTCCCGATAATACTTGGTCACGTGGTCGAGGCGGATCAGGGCCATGTCCATTCCAATCGGCGGCCGCCGGTTCGGGCGGCCAGGTCGATCGCGACACGCGCGGCTTTGACGAGCCCGGAGGGATCGGGCCGACGGGCGCCGCGCTTCCACGCGCGATCGAAGGCGGTGCCGTGATCGACCGAGGTGCGGAGGAACGGAAGACCCAAAGTCACGTTCGCCGAGCCCCCGATCCCGTCCATCTTCGCGGCGATCAGACCCTGGTCGTGGTACATCGCAACGGTGATCCCGAAGCCGTTCGCGAAAGCGTGGCGGGCAAAAAAAGTATCGGCGGGGAAGGGACCCTCGGTGCGGATGCCGTTCGCGCGCGCCCGCTCCATCGCCGGACGGATCACGCGCTTCTCCTCGTCCCCGAAAAGCCCGTCCTCTCCGGCGTGCGGGTTGAGCGCGAGGACGGCGACCGCCTTCTTCGGTCCCCACCGGAAATTGCGGAGCGCGGCGGCCGCATATTGGATCGTGCTCGAGAGCGATTCGGGCTCGAGCTCCTCCGGCACGCGTCGCAGCGCCAGGTGGACCGTCGCGAGGACGATTCGGAAGCGGCCGCCTGCGAAAAGCATGCGCGTGTCGCGCGAGCCGCTCAGCGAGCCGAGGAACTCCGTGTGACCCGGAAAAGGATACCCGGCCAGGTGGAGCGCCTTCTTGGAGATGGGGGCGGTCACGATGCCGCTCGCGCGGCCCTCCAGGGCGAGCTTGGCCGCGACCTCGATCGCCCGGGCGGCCGTGCTCCCCGTCTCCGCGGAGGGGATGCCCGGGTCGAAGTTTCCCCAGACGCCCGCGGTCGACATGACGAGCGGGATCGCCGCAGCGCCGTGCGCCAGGGGATCGAACTGATCCGGGGCGATCGGCCGAAATCGCAGCGGGACGCGCGCGTGACGCGCGGCCCGATCGATCACCTCGGGATCGCCGACCGCAACAAGGCGCGCCTCACGTCGAAGCGCGTTGAGCGCGAGCGTTCGGACCAGGATCTCCGGGCCGATCCCCGCGGGATCTCCCATCGTGAAGAGGAGCGTGTGCCGGCGCGCCGCCATGTACGTGCGGCCTCCTCCAGTTCAGTCCTTGACCTCGATGTTGACGTTCTTACGGATCCGGTCCAACCAGCGGTCGTACGCATCCTTGAGCTTCTGGTCCAGGACGATCCGTTTCAGATCCTCTTTGATTTCTTCGAGCCGATACTCTCTCTCGGGGACGCGTCCCAGGAGCTTGAAGACATAGTAGCCGGCTTCCCCCTTGAGAGGGACGCTCACCTCTCCCTCGCGGAGGCCAGTCAGGGGCTCCCGGAATGACGGAGGAAGGTTGGGCACCGCCACCTCTCCGAGGAAACCGCCCGAGTCCTTGGTCGAGGTGTCCATGGAGTAGCGCTTCGCCATGGCGGCGAAGTCGGCCCCCTTGAGAAGGGAATCCCGCACCGCGAGCGCCCGTTTGCGGGCGCGCTCCTCGTCGGCCGGCTTGAGCGCCGCCTGAATCAAGACGTGCCGCGCGTGGACCCTTTCCCCCGACGTGTCGGTCTTGGCGAAATGCTCCAGCACCTGGATGATGTGCCATCCGTACCGGCTGCGGACGGGCTGGCTCACGGTCATCGGCTTGAGCGCAAAGGCCACGTCCTCGAACTCCCCCACCATTTCTCCATGCCCGAACGTGCCCAGGTCGCCCCCCCTCACACCGGAAGGATCGTCCGAGAATTTCTTCGCGATTTCCTCGAACGGGCGGCCCTTGCCCACGATGAGGTTCCGGAGGCTGTCCGCGCGCACGCGGAGCCGTTTCACCTGAATCGAGTCGGGTTCGAACCCGAGCACGATCGCCGAGAGCTTCAGTTGCTCGGGTTTCTTTGCCAGAGAGTCGCGCCGCGCCGTGAAGAAGGCCTTCACTTCGGCATCGGTCACCGTGGTTTTGCTCTGGACCTCGCGTCCGACAAGACGCATCACGAGAAGCTGCTTCTTCACTTCCGGCTCGTACTTCCGACGCAGCTCAATCTCGGTCGTCCTCTCCTCCGTCAGCGCGCGCTGAAAATTTTGCTCGGTTCCAAGCCGCGCGCGAACGTTTTCCACCGCTTGCTTCACCGCCTGGTCGAGATCGGCTTTCGCGATCGTAATGCCCTGCCGCTGCGCCTCCGCCAGAATCACCTGTTCGTCGATGAGCTGCTGGAGCACGTCCTTTCGAAGCTTCGCGACCGCCGCCGAGTCGCTCGGATCGGCATGCAGGGTCCCTATGGCGGTTCGAAGCTGCTCGTCGACGTCGGACTCGAGAATCACCTCCTTGTTGACGATCGCCGCGATCCTCTCGTTGGCCGCGCTGTCCCGCATCGCGGGAAGCGCCACGGTCGCAAGAACCGCGAAGGCCGCGATCCGGGCGATACGCATGATTCCATCACGCCTCATCGGCGTTTTCCTCCTGGGTTCAGGCTCCCGAGTCGGACCGCGTCCAGCCGAGCGGGCACCGTCCGGGCGGGCGTCGCGGCCCGCAGCCCGTCCAACTGGCTTGCGACCCAGGCCCCCTCTCGGTCCTCCCGGGCGTCGACCGCGGCATCGGCGGCTGCTTCGGAGAACGTCATGGGCCGGGCCGCCTCCCGACCGAGCACCAGAGCGAGCGCATAGCCGTGCGGCGTCTGGACCACGGGCGACATCTGACCCTCGTTCAAGCTCCGAACCGCCAGGCTCAGGGGGTCCTTGTCCGTCTCGAAGAGTGGAACCTCCGCGTAAAAGCGAGGAAGAAGCGTGGCCGTGGTCGCCCGCTCTTGCGCCCGGAGCCCGTGCGCGATCAAGGCGGAATCTCCAAATCCGATCCCGTTCCAGGCGCGCAACGACATCCGCGCGCTATCCTCCGAGCCGAACATCGCGACCAGCGCGCGCCGGGCGGGGGGTCGCCGATATCTCGCCGCGTGGGACTCGAAGTACGCGCGGATCGCGCCCGGGTCGCTCGGAGCCGGTACGGCTTTCGTCACCATCGCCCGCGTCGAGACCTCCTCCCCGATCAGGCGCAGCACCCGCGCGACCGCGGGGTCGCGATCGATGCCGCGCTCGTGCGCGTCCCGGGCGATGAGGCGGGGAAGCACCGCCGTCGCGCATACGAGCGTGAGCCTCTGCGTGTCCTCGATGTGCGCCTTTCCGTCCTCGTCCCGCGGCAAGATGTCCGGAAACGCGATATCCAAGTATGTGATCGAATCCCCCTCCAAGCGCGCGAGAATCCCAAGGCCCGGCCGCACCCCCTGACCCGGCCGGGTTCCGTCGGGACCGAGCGATGCCAGGATCGAGTCGGCCCGCTCGGTGGCCGCCGCGAAGATGACCGGGCTCACGGCGGTTGGATTGAGCTCGAGCTTGTATCGCATGAGAAGTTGAGAGTGATAGCGCGACTCGAGCCCTCGGACCCGATCGAGCAGAAGCCTCTCGCGTATTTCGGCATCGTCGGGATCTTTGAAGGCTTCGATTTTGTAGAACTCGTGCGCCGGGTCATTCGGATAGGGCCCCAAAAGGTCTCCCGGCTTCGCGGTCTTGAGCGCGTTCCGGGAGGCGGGATTCAGCTCGCGGGTCCACATCCATCCAACATCGCCCCCGCGGGTAGAGGAGGAATGAATGCTGTAGAGCGACGCCATCGAATCGAAGTTTGCCCCGGTCCGGAGCGCGATCGACACCTGGTGGGTCGTCTTGGGGTCCGTGACGCTCAGGATGTAGGACACCTTGACCAGCCGGAACAGGCCCCCCGCGCGGGCCGTGTCGAGTTGCGCGGCCGTGGGCTCGAGCTCGGGAATCAGAATTCGATCTCGGATCACCGCGTAGAGGGCGTTCGCCCTCTGGCGTTCGATTTCGTGCATCACCGCCGAATCCTTGAGGAACCCGGCTCGCTCCGCTTCCAACGCGAGGAGCTCTCGATCGACGCAGAGATCGAGGAGCTTCTTCCGCCATAGGGCGGGTTTTCTGGCCCGCAGCGGATCATCGGCCATCACGAGAGCCGCGCGCTGAATGTCGGCCCCCTCGACCCGACGATCCCCGATGGTCGCGATGGGGCCCTGGAGGGAAGGCGGCTGCGCCCCCCGGGCGTCGTGGAATGCGGGAGCCGCGAGCGCAAGCAGCACGGCCAAGATGGGCCTAAGTTTTCTCATTGGATTCGTCGTATCGGCGGACCTTCCAGCGCCTCACCGCTTCCCCCTGGTACCCCGAACTCCCGCTCGCGGTTCAACTTCCAGCGGCTGGAAGAGGCAGGTTCGTGACGCTATCAGAGCCCACCAGCACCCGCAAGAGGTTTGTCGCAAGCGAGATCGGCTCGGCAGGCGTTCGGACGCGGAAGGACCCCGTTCCGCCTCCCGCGAATTCGATCCGGGCTGGAGTGGAGGCCACCAATCGGAGTATCTGCTCCCGCCTGAGCGCGTCGGCCAAGTCCACTTCGAGCCTATCCCTCCCGACCCGCAACCGGGTCGCGCCCGCTTCTCTGCCGATCAGGCGGAGCCCTTTCAGCTCGAGGAGGTGCTCGGCTTCGGGAGGAAGCGGTCCGAACCGATCGCGGAACTCGGCTCGAATCTCTTCCAGCTCGCCCGGCTCGGTGACCGCGGCCATCCGGCGGTACGCATCGAGCTTCTCGTCCGGATCGGCGATGTATTCCTCGGGGATGAACGCCGGCAGGTCGCTCGTGATGGAAGGTTCGGGTCGCCGCTCGGGGGCTTTGCCTTGGAGCTCCTGCACCACCTCGTCCACCATGCGGCAGTAGAGATCGAACCCCACGCTGATCATGAACCCGTGCTGCTCGGGCCCCAGGAGATTTCCGGCGCCGCGGATCTCGAGATCCCGCATCGCGATGGTGAGCCCCGCGCCCAGCTCCTCGTGCTCCGCGATCACGCGAAGACGCTTTTCGGCCTCTTCGCTCAGCACGGTGCCGGCGGGGACCAACAGGTAGCAAAACGCCTGGTGATGCGAGCGGCCGATCCGGCCGCGGAGCTGATAGATCTGTGCGAGACCGAGGGTGTCCGCCCGGTTCATGAGCATCGTGTTCACGGAGGGGATGTCGAGCCCGGATTCGATGATCAGGGTCGTGACGAGCACGTCGGTGCGCCGCTCGAGAAAGTCGAGCATGACGCGCTCCAGATCCACATCCCGCATCTGGCCGTGCGCGACTCCATAGCGAAGCTGCGGCGCGACGCTCCGGAGATAGTGGGCGACGCGATCGATCGACTCGACGCGGTTATGCACAAAGAACGACTGCCCGCCGCGATCGGCCTCGCGGAGGAGCCCATCCCGGATCACGTCCTTGCTCATCTCCACGATCTCGGTCTTGATCGGATAACGACCCCGGGGCGGCGTGTTCATGACCGACATGTCCCTCGCCCCGAGGAGGCTCATGTGGAGCGTCCGGGGAATCGGCGTCGCCGTCAGCGTGAGCACGTCGACGTTCTCGACGAACGTCCGGATCCGCTCCTTTTGGGCGACCCCGAAGCGCTGCTCCTCGTCAATCACCGCGAGGCCGAGACTCTTGAACTGGACGTCTTTGGAAAGGAGCCGGTGGGTTCCGATCACGATGTCGACTTCTCCGCGGCGGATCTTCTCCACGATTTGCTTTTGTTCGCGGGGAGAGCGGAACCGGCTCAGCATGTCGATCCGGACCGGAAAATCGGCGAATCGCTCGGTGAAGGTCACGAGGTGCTGCTGGGCGAGCACCGTCGTCGGGACGAGCACCGCGACCTGGGTCCCATCCTGGACCGCTTTGAACGCCGCCCGGATCGCGACTTCCGTCTTCCCGTATCCCACGTCGCCGCACACCAGCCGATCCATCGCGCGGGGGGACTCCATGTCCCGCTTCACCTCTTCGACGGTGCGAAGCTGATCGGGCGTCTCTTCATAAGGGAACGAGGATTCGAGCTCACGCTGCCACGGCGTGTCCGGCGAGAAGGCTCTACCGTCCCGCGCCTTTCGCACCGCGTAGTTCCGGAGGAGCTCCTCGGCCATTTCCCGGATCGCGCGGCGAGCTTTCGCCTTCGTCCTCTGCCACGCGGTGCCGCCCAGGCGCGAGATGAGCGGCGTGCGTCCCTCCTCGGCGGAATATCGCTGCACCATGCCGAGCTGGTCGATCGGAACGAACAGGCGATCGTTCTGTGCGTACTCGATATGAATGCATTCGGTGTCCTGCCCGTCGAGCGTGATCCGCTTCAGGCCGCGGTAGATCCCGATTCCATGGTCCAAGTGCACGACGTACTGCCCGGGCTCGAGCGTCATCAAGTCGCGGATCGAAGCCCGCGAAGGACCCGATCGACGGCCGCGACGACGCCGGTAGCGCGCGAAGATCTCGTGGTCCGTGAAGACGGCGATCCGCGCCGGAGGGAGCACAAACCCCGCCGTGATCGAGCCCACATCAACGCTGACGACGCCGTCTCCCAGGATCTCCTCGAGACGTTCCGCCTGGCCGCGATTGTCGCAGACGATGACCCGCTCGTATCCAAGCTCGGCCAGCCTGCGAAGCTCTCCGCGCAGGAGGTCGAGCTTTCGGCCGAAGGACGGCTGCGGGCGCGCGTCGAACGAGATCACAGGGTCGCGCTCCGCCGGCCCGCCCGTGACGCGGGATTCGATGCGATGGAACCCGGCGAGACGCGCGATAGAGCGTTCCGGCGGGTCGAAGAGTTCCTCGCGCTCGGGCAGGTGTGGGGCGCGCCGGCGCGCGTCCGCCTCGAGGCGTTCCGCTTCGCGCTCCGCCGACTCCAGCTCGCGTCCGGCCGCCTCGGGCTCGTCCATCCAGATCGCCGTGCCGGGCGCCAGGTATTCCAGAAGGGATCCGAGAGGGATTCCGAGATGGGGCGCGAGCCAATCAACCCCTTCGAAGTAGACCCCCTCCGTTACGAGGTCGCGGATGCGGCCGCCCTCGAGGTCCCCCGCAAGCCGCCCGCGCTCGAGCGGCTTGAGCCGTTCCTCGAGATCCTCGGTAAAGAGGATTTCCCGAGCGGAAGCGATGCGCGTGCTCTCGACCGGGGCGACCGAGCGCTGAGTCGAGACATCGAACGTGCGGAGCGAAGCGACCGCGTCGCCGTCGAATTCGATCCGCACCGGGTAGGGCATCCCGGGCGCGAAAACGTCGAGAAGCCCTCCCCGGCGGCTCACCTCGCCCACCTCTCCCACTTCGTTTACCGACCGGTAGCCTCCCAGGACGAGCCCCCGCGCCAAGACCTCCGGCGCGATCTCGACTCCGGGGGCGAGCGTTATCGCCCGCGCGCGGATGGAGGCGGGCGAGGGAGCGAGACGGTAGAGCGAGACGGCCGGAATCACGGCAACGGGCGGATGGGGATCGCCGAGCCGGAGCATTGCCGTGATGCGATCGTCTCGAACCGGGCCGGTCGCGACCTGGGAGCTCCACGGCACGACGTCGTGCGGCGGCAGGTAGACCACCCGATCCGGCCCGAGGAGGAACTCAAGGTCGTCCCGCCATGCCTCCGCGCGATCCAGATCCGGAGCGATGACGGCGAAGGGCCGCGGGAGGGAACGCGTCAGGCCGGCAAGGAGGAGCGCCCCGGCGCTGCCCGCGACGCCGCGGACGGGAACCGCCGCCGCGTCACCGGCGACCCGGGAGCGGAGCGCGTCGAATCCAGGGTGACGCTCGGCGGCGCGAAGGAGCTGCTCCGCGAGCGAGCTCGCCGTCTGGATCACGGTGACAGGGTGCGGGCGCTGCCGAGCGCCAGCTCGGCCGCGAGGAACATGGCGGACCCCATGAGCAATAGAAGCCAGAGCTCCCGGCCTTGGCGCGTGTCGCGGAGATGCCTCTTGAGCGAGCCCAAGGTCTGGAGCGCCCGGGGTGTCTCCGCGACCCCCGATTGTAGCGAATCGAGCGATATCGGTCTGAGGTCGCTTTCAACCGGGTCCGGGTTGACCGCCACGGTCGCCGCTTCCCGCGTGCCGGCGTCGAAGATGTAAAAGCCGGGCGCCGGCGCGGGGGCATCGGCCACGGCCCGAAACCCGGAGCCCTCCGACACCACCTCGGCCTGCGAGCGGTAGGACTCGGGGCCACGCACGACGACGGCGCCTGCCGGGGCGTTCTCGAGTCGCGCCGCCGGAGGGCGCCCCACGAGGCCGCGGTCGCGCGCCTCGGGGAAGGAGGCCCGCGCGGCGTAGTCGACGAGGCCGCGCACGAGCGGAACGAACGCACCGGAGTAGGGCAGATCGCCCCAGTCATCTGAGAACGAGCCGAGGAATACCGAGACCTGAGGCGCGGCGACGACGACCGGCAGGCCGCCGGTCGTGGCGACCACGGTCTGGGCCCTGGGGGACGTGACCCGCCCGCGCAGAAGCGCGGTGAGCCTCGACTGCGTGAGGGGCGAGCCCACGCTCAACGAGAGCCCCTCGAGGATGGGGTGCGAGGGCACCCGCGCGCGCACCTCGAAGGCCTGCCCCTCCGCGGCCCGCTCGGTTCCTTCGAGCGCGAGATCGATCACGCCGGGAAAGAGCTTGTGCCCGTAGAAATCGGGGTCCGCGTGGGGGCCAAGGGCCACGACAAGCCCTCCTCCCTCGCGAAGAAATCCCCGCAGCCTCGCCTCCGCGTCACCGGACAGGGAGGCGATGTCCTCGAGGAGCACGACGTCGCACCGGCCGGGGCTGATCCCGAGCAGCGAGGCCGGCGTTCCTGTTTCGACCGCATAGCCCCCCCTCCCGTCTTGGAGGGGATCCAGCGCGAGGGCCGTGAACCGCGACGCGGGCGCCCCCGCGCGCGATTCCACGATGCGCAGCACGCGGAGCCGCCGCGGCGCGCCGAGCACGGCATACCAACGATCGTCTGCGGCGAGCGCATCCACATCCGATTCGACCACGATGGGCGCCTTCGCTCCCGGGTCGCCGCCGATTCCCGTGGCCGCGCCGGCCCCCCACTCGATCGGCAGGGACGCCCATCTTGCCTCCTCGGCCCTGAGCGCCACATCTCCTCCGCCGATCAGGACGTCGCCTCGCCGCGCGCGGATCGCCAGCCGCTCGCTCGGTGCGTCCGCGTGATTTACGACACGCGTCCTGAGCTCGAGCCCCTTCCCTTGGGGGCCCGGGCGGAGCTCCGGATCGAGATCGTCGATCGCATGATTCGGAACGCGCGACGAAACGAGCGGCAGGAGGTACACCCGCGCCCCCGATCGCGAGATCACCGCGAGCTTGTC
>Ga0066709_100001444_pt1 | contig 15719 bp, 12 predicted proteins | sample GraSoiAngelo_158_FD_79665 | JGI IMG/M metagenome (GOLD analysis project Ga0066709, IMG submission 79665) | Grasslands soil microbial communities from the Angelo Coastal Reserve, California, USA - 14_1009_16_30cm | ecosystem: Environmental > Terrestrial > Soil > Grasslands | place: USA...
GAGCGCGTCCATGACCTTCAACTCCTTATTTTCGTACGACTCTATCTGCCTCTGAAGAATACCCCCCGAACGTCGCGTCGTCCCGGTGAAGCAGAGGAGGCTACTATACTCCAGTTCGTTCAAAGTCTCTCGCTTTATGCGAAGAGGATTGACGATGTTCGCCTCCTTCTTGAACTCGATCAGGTTGAAGCCCCCAAAAGTTGACGCGTATTGATCCTGCAAACCTCCTGGAATTCCAACATCGTTCCTTTCGACATCGTAGGCAAGATTTGCTATGTCGTAGTCTGTCATCGAAGTGCCCTTCCATTCGCGGAAGGCGCCTATGAGCGCGACGCACAGTGCCGAAGACGATCCCAGCCCTGCGCCCGGGACAGCGTCGTATCTGAGATTTGCATCAAATCCTTCGTCCACCTGAAATCGCTTGGCGACCGCTTGGACGAACTCCACCTCTCCACTAGTCTCCAGCTGACCAAGTCTCTGGGGTCCAGTAGAGACATCCTGGTCTTCCCTGGATACGGTAACCATCCCATCAGTTCGAGAGGCAATAGAGCAGTAGGCATAATTCTGAATCGTAGAAGAGAGAACCACCCCGCCCTTCAGTCCGGGATAGGGAGGGACATCTGTTCCTCCTCCCGCGTAGCTGACTCTGAGAGGAGCCCTGGCCCGAATCTTCACCATGTCATCTCAGCACTCCCAACCTTTCTCTCCCTTGGATGATGCTAGAAACCGCATTCTGCAAGTCTCCCACGTTCGTCTGGACACGAATAGCACGGCACCCGGCCCTCTTCGCGGCTTCGAGATCAATCTCCTTGTCACCAATCATCCAAGAAGCTGCGATATCGATCCCCAGGTCCTCTGCGGCCCTTAAAATGAGACCAGGCTCAGGCTTTCGACAGCCGCATCCCTCTCCAGGTAGGTGGGGACAGTAGTAGATGCCATCAACGAAACAACCCATACGTTTGAGCTCGGACTTTAACTTCTCATGAATCCTGCCCATTTCGTCGTCAGTAGTCAGTCCTCTTCCAACTACAGACTGGTTAGTCACAATAACCAATCGGAATCCCCGATCTCGAAGAGTACGGAGAGGCGGTCCGATACCACGCAGAATCTCAAGCTCCTCCGGTGTCTTAACGTAGTCGGTTCTCTCTCGTGTCAGCACACCGTCCCTATCTAAGAAGACCGCCTTGAGACTCAACTATCCCGCCACCGTCCCGCTCTTCGATATCTGAATTAATAGTATTTTCCAGAGCCATTATCAGCAAAGAAGATGAGGATAGGTTAAGAGTCGAACAGGTACGGAAGCCTTGACAACTAGCAAGAGGCCAATAGCCGGTATGAAGCCTCAGTCACCCATAAGAAATGCGTGAACTGCTCAAGATGGAGTCATGGATATACATCTCATCGATTTCGCTCGCCTTCAGCATACCAGGCCTATTGTTTTCCTACTACAGTGTGATTCTTTTCCTGAGCACACTTCGCTATCCAAGAATCCTCGCGGAAAGCTCGTCCCTTCGAGAGACTCCCTTCGTCTCAATTCTCATAGCGACATTCAACGAGAAGTTCGTCATAGCCAACACACTGGACGAAATCAAGAACCTCGACTACCCAAGAGACAAGCTACAAGTCGTGGTCGCAGACGACTCTTCTGACGAAACTATTGACGTGATCGACCAGAAAGTACTGGAGCTCAACAGCCTAGGCATACAGGCTGCAGTTTCAAGACGGAAGGCCCGGAAGGGTTTCAAGAGTGGTGCGCTAAACCAGGCAGCCCCGCTACTCAAGGGAGACTACGTCCTGCTCCTGGACGCGGACTCGGCGGTCAAACCAGATGTTCTGACGAAAGGGCTGAACGCCTTTAGTCGAGACCCACGGATTGGCTTTGTCTCATTTCGAGTCGGTCACTACAACCGAGAACAGAACTTGACGACCCGACTATTCGCGCTCCAGCTTGACCAAGGGGATACCGTTACAAAAATGGGCGCTTACTCGATTGACGCTCCCTACTCCTTCCAAGGCGGGTTCGTCCTCATCTCGATTGCCGTGCTGAGACAGGTTGGTTTCTGGACGAACGAGTCGATCGTCGAGGATGCGTATTTGTCCTGTAAAATATACTGTGCGGGGTATAGGGGAGTATACTTGAGCGATGTTCGAATATTCAGCGAGGACCCGTCGAGCCTGGAGGTCTGGAAGAAACAGGCCGCCCGAGTTGCCCAGGGATGGGCGAGTTGTGCAATCGCCAACGGGCGACGGATTCTGACTTGCCAAAAGCTCTCGCTCTGGAGGAGAATCGTCCTGTTTTCCACCCTCGTCGGGCCCTTCCAAGGGCTGAGCTGGATAGTGGTGACGTTCGTGTCGGCACTCGGGCTAATCTTCGGGCTGAGTGCCCCATCAAACTCGATTTTCTCTAGCCCAACCTACATCATCATCGTAACCGTGCCAGTGGTATCCTTTTTCGCTTCAGGTATCTATGCGCTTCACGTTCAAAAAATAATGAACCCGCACAATCTTGTTCTGCTTCCGTTGCTATCCTACACAAGTTCCTGCATGACCACTGCAATCATGATCGGGTTCTTGAACGGAGTACGGGGAAAGACAGGCTTCTTCTTCAGAACCCCAAAACAGGGTCTTGCGACAGATGGGAACAATCAATATCATCGCGACGTTCGTCTTGACAGAATTGCGATTGGCGAAGGGATCCTCGCCACAATGGCACTCGCAATGAGCATAACCGTACTTCTAGATGGAGTCTGGGCACTCGCTCTGACCCTTGCTGGATTCGGCGCGCTGACACTCAAATCGATGAATCTCTCCCGGCTTACATCCATCAAATCTACGCGAGTCTCGAACACCATTCCAACCCAAAGGGATGGGAGAAGAACCCCTGAGTATTGAATATTGATATGGGCGTCGACCCAGAGCGTCTCAAAATGTATCTGATCACCGGCTCTGAGATGTGGGTCCTGGAGAAATAGCTTTGAGCAGAACGATTTCGATTTTTCGAAGATTACGGTCCAATCGTATGAAGTGGTTCTTGCTCACCCTTGCGGCAGTTGTGCTCAGCTTGGAGATTGTGGGTGTGGCGGAAGGTGTTTCCTCCTCACTTGGTTATCCTGTTTCTGGATCCTACGTTAGCATTCCAAGCCAGTTCGTTGCCGTGACATCACTGGCACTTCCAATTCTACCATACCTGTCGCTTTCAATGTTTGCTGGAGCGTTATTGTTTGGAGTGATAAGTTCGACCAAAGCTGGCCCTGTTGATGAGGCTCGAACTCCAGATGTCTATCAAGGGTTCAGCAGAAAGTCTCGTGATTATCTAGTCCTCACCGCCGCGGTTGCTATAGCCGCCTTTCTGGTTTGGCTCCCTAGGTCTCTGCAGAGTCTTCCAATCGGGGGTGATACCCTGTTCTACATAAGCGCGATTGACACCATGAACAGAGAGGGACCCCTTTGGGCGTTGCTTTACACAGATAGGCCGTTCTTTTACCTAATCATTTATGGCCTACAAAATCTCTCAGGATTGTCCACAGTGGACTTTTTTAGAATTCTGCCAATTATCCTAGCTGCAAGCACAACAGCAAGCGTTTGGTTCTTCGTAAACTTGTTTTACAAAGAAGCCGCGGGATACGCCTCTCTGCTCATGGCTACCTCAACATCGCTGATGCGCACATCTATTGATCTCTACGCATCCTTCTTTGCCGCTATCCTTCTTTTCCTGACCCTAGGAATCTACCTCAGATATCGTCAAGAGATGCGAGCTCGGCAGCGGAGCCTACTATGGGTCATGTTTGTTGTCATCTTGATGTCCTACTGGTTCGTCTGGGCATTGATTCTTGTGGTGCTCGGCCTTGCTGAGGCTTTGTCCAAAGAGGGGGCAATACGAATCAAGGCGTTCTTGGCGGTAGCTCTACCTTCGGCAGGTGTGCTGGGACTTTTCGTTGCTGTCGCACTGATGAGACCTCCCCCTTTGTACTGGGGCCTCGGGTTTTCCTTCGCGCTCTACTTGGGGAAGGCAATCACGCCGGTTGGTCCCGTGACTTACACTAGCGCCTCTCTTGACCTATCCGACCTGGGCCTTCTTCAATACAACCCCGTTGTGCCGATCTTTGCAGTAATTGGCCTATTCTTCTACCGGCCTCGAAACTTCGAGGGCAGGATGATTTACATCTGGTCATCCATTATGCTCGCATTTTCGCTGATTTCCACGACCGGGCTTCATGCCGCTCTGTTAATACCCTTACCAGTTCTAGCTGGAATGGGTTTGAGGAAGATGGTCGAAGCGCTTTGACAGCTTTCCATTTCAGTGCGGGCCGAGTGCTGGTGCTCGCAATTGCCATAATGGTCATCATCGTCTCCGCGGAATTTTCGGCCCAGTTCCAAGTGGATTTCGCCGTACCTTGGTCTCCGCCCTCTCAGGCCGGGCTATCAGAGCTAGCTTGGATTAGAGATCATTTTGGCTTTGACAATCCCAGTGTAATAATTGTCGTTCGAGACCCTTCTTCCTACCTCTGGGCGTTGGCGTACAATGGTGGGCTCATCTATTTTGGTAACCTTTTGTATTTGCTCTCAAACCGAACAGACTACAGCATGTTGAACAATAGTGATCCCCAAGTTAGAAGTGATTATATTGGCTCTATCCAGAGACTCTGGACATACGGAGTTCTCAAAAAGATAGATTCTGGGAATTACCTTATCCTGTTGCCTTCTGCTCTATATAATCCGGATGTGTTGGAAGTGCAAGCTCTGGCGGCGTACGGGGGCGGCGTGTTATCCGTTCGGCAAATGACCAATGTTAGTTTGCAAAAGTTGTTTGCAGCTTGGACTCTTGCGCGTTCGACAAATGATATTTTGGGAGCCGCACGCTCGTATCTTGCCTTTAATCCGATAGCATATTGCATAACTTACTCAAATTGGGCTTCAACATCTTCGAGAACAACGGTAGGAGTTGCGCAAAACTTCACAAACGTTTTCCCTTGCAGTCTACATGTAACTGCGATGGCGGTGAAAGATTTGGCGGATTATGCGTTTCTGAACGGAACATGGAATCTGAAGAACGAGTCATACATCGGATTCTACTTCAAAGGAACGGCGGATTCGACCGGAACCTTCTTCTTGACTGTTCTCCTAGGCGGGGCCCCAAACTACACCTCATATTATTATTACGACGTCATAGACAAGAGCTTGTGGGACGGCAAAATCCACGGCTTGGTTCTTCAGCTATCGTTTTTTCAGTCCAGAGACTCACCAGATCTATCATCCATTTCCTCCGTCCAGTTCGGGGTCTATTCAGTCGAGGGCGGGGTTTTCGATTACAGTCTCGAATATGTGGTGGTCGCCAGTTAGGGATAGAGTTAGTCTCGAAGAATGGCTCGAAACGAACTAGCTGACAGAGCCGGCTGTCCCTACGTAGTCCGATGGGTCGTGTTTGTCGATAGGCAATCGGCATACGTTTGTTCTAGAAGATTCGCAGTCCGCTCTATTCCATACGCCTGAGCTTTGCTCCAGGCATTCTTTCCGATTGTCTTGGCTCTCTCTTCATCTTGTAACAGGTTGAGAATCTGACTGGCGAGTGCCTCATGATCCCCAGGCTGAACCAGGTATCCATCGTAACCTTCCTCAATTAGGTCACTTGCCCCGCCGATGTTTGTGGATACCACTGGCCTGCCGCAGGCCATTGCCTCAAGATTGCTCATGCCGAAGACCTCGAAACTCGACGGCGAGACTGCAACGTCCAATGAGCGGTAGATGTCGACCAACTGGCGGTACGGTACCGGATTCCGAAAGACGACTCCAGGAATGTTCCTTTCCGCGATGATCGAATGGAGAACCTTCTTCATCCCAAAGTCAGGTCCGATCATTACGAGCTTGCTTTGAGGATCCTTTCTGTGGACCAGCTCAAACGCATTAAGGAGAGTCACAAGTCCCTTTATGGGATCAAGCCTACCTACGTAACCCACCAGTTTCGATCCCATGCTCTCTTCAAGAGGGTGCTCTGGTCTTCCAGGCGAGAACGTATCTAGGTCCACACAATTCGGGACGACCCTGATCCTTTTTGGTGAAACTCCAAACGCTTCGTAGTGACGAGCCTCTAGAGAGCTTACCGCGATTGCTACATCGGCGCTCCTGACGGGACCAGGGAGAACAATGTCATGCAGTCTGTAGATGAGTTGCCTTGATAATGGAAATGAAGGTTGATAACGGTAGGCGGAGATGGATCCGTGTGCCGAGATGATGGTGGGAATCTCTTGTCTTCGCGCCCATATATGAACGGCGTCGCAGGGAAAGTTTCTGTAGCTGTTAAGGTGGACTAGGTCATGGCCTTGAAGGCTCGGAAGTAACCGGATCAGTCTGGGAGAGAAGAAAACTCCTTCAAAGAAACCTTGGAGATACCTAACCGTTAGTGCACCATTGTCGAGGGTCATTATCGCGGGAGTCTTGGGTTGTCCGATTACGGTAGTCAGGACCGTAATGCGATGTCCTCTACGAGATATCTCCTTGAGAACACCATACGTCGCGGTCACCGGGCCTCCGTAACGGAAGTAGGGGAAGAAGTAAGGAATGACGAAGAGAATTTTCAACTCTTGGCACGCTGACTAATTGCTTCGACTAAAACGTTCTCGAACTTTTTCGAGACTGACTCGAGAGAAAAATTGTCCTCACAGAACTGTCTGCACCGTTTTGCGTGTTTTCGCCTAACGTCATCGTCGATCAGCATCGTTGTGACAGAGGCAACAAAGTTCTCTGGATCGACCAGTAACGCTCCGGAATCCCGTCCTAAAATTGACCTGGTCCCGGGAAGATCCGTTGAGACGACGGCTTTCCCGGAAGCCATGTACTCCGCTATCTTCGAAGGAAATGCGAAGATGCTGCGAACTTCGGGAAGGTAGGGATTTATGCAAACGTCAGCAGCTGCGATGATTTCGGGCATCTGTTGGAATGGTCGTCTTCCCAATAAGTAAACATGATTCTCAACTCTTAGCTCATGTCGCATGCGGGTCAGTTTGCTCAGAAGAGGCCCGTCCCCACAAACAATGAGCTTCAGCCTTGGAACCTCCCTCAACAGCTGGCTCAGAGAGCCCATGACTAAGTCCACTCCCGCAAACTCGTATAGCCAGCCGGAAAACAAGACAAGTCTGTCTTGATCTCCAACACCTAGCTCCTGTCTGAACCTCCTGCCCTGGACAGTGGGATTGAATCGCGATGTGTCCACGGCTGGCGGGAGCAAAAAAATATCTTCATCATGCACGCCTATTTTCTTCATGTAGAGGCCAAGAACAGCTGAAATCACGATAACTTTGTTCGCCTTAGGATACACGAACCGTTCGAGTGTCCATGTGGGGGCACGCAGGAACTCGTGACCGGTCATTCTGTGAAGAACATCGAAGGAGTGGAACACTACGGGTTTGGATAGCAACTTGGAGGAGATGATTGTCTGGAGACCATTCGTAGGCACAGAATAAAGGACGACAACGTCGCACCATGCTAACATCTGTTCGAAAATGACCTTGAACTGGGTTGCAAACGAGCTAAGTCGATCCACGCCCGGAAGCTTTACCATTCCGGGTCTTATCAGACGAACTGAGGCCTCCGACGTCGATCTATTGATTCCGAAATATGTTCTGGTTTTCAATGATTGGCGTAGGTCCAGCGGCTTCCATCTTGCCTCGAAGTCCACAACTCGAATATCATGACCGTTTCTGGCAAGAGACTCCATGATGTGATGAGTCTGAAGGGGCATACTGTCAATCCAGTTCGTCTCTTGGACAACAAGGATTCTCATCTGAGCTCACCAGAACCCCCTCCGAACTTGTCCCTGAGGACGTCCCACATCCATGGAGGTTCGCGGACAGTCGCGCTCAACTGTCCACGGCCCATCGATTCTCTACGGGCTTCACTGCTATCAGCCTTATATGGGATAGGTCTGGAACTCTCTTTATCTTGGATCTGGTTGAAGTTCTCCTCTGAATCACATGATGGCCCGCGGACGGTGTTATCAAAGTCCCGAGAAGGTTGCCATTCACTAGATCGCTCTTCAACAACACGACATTGAGAACGTGCCGGGAGCACAGCCGTCGGTGGAAAGGGTTTGGACTCTGAACCGAGACTCAGGGCGATGATTTTCAGAACTCTGGTGTATTGGCTGGTTTCTTCACCGCTTCCCTCAAGCCGTCCGCTCGCGTCGTCAGGGTTACGCTGGTCTGCTACTCGGTAGTACGGTCCTACTGTGAGGGGTCTGGGCAAGCACAATAGATATTCATGACGAACCGTGCCCGTGCGTAGCCCGGTTCTCGCGATAATCGTCTTAAATGGGAATTCGTGCAACCGACACGATGAGATTGCATGAAGTGGACGAGTAAGCGGGTCGTAGTCACAGGTGGTGCGGGATTTATTGGATCGAACCTATGTGACACACTGCTCGAGCTCGGAGCAGACGTTGTTGTCGTTGACAAGTTGCAACTCACGAGCGGGTCACTTGCCTGGGCTGCAAAAGTGGCCAGGCTTGAGCATATTTTCAAGAAGCATGGAATAACACGAGTTCCCCTGGAAATCTGCGATTTGGAAACCGACAGACAACGGTTCCAAATCATTTGCCGGGGAGCAGATGCAGTCTTCCATTTGAGTGCGACGTTTGGAGGAAGGGAGTTCGTCAATACTAGGCAAGCGGACTGTTCGAAAATGTTAGCTGTAGACCACAATGCAATCGAAGCGGCGTTCGAAGCTGGCGTAGATAGATTCCACTACGCTTCTAGCGCGTGTGTCTACCCGGATTCTCTTCAGAAGGATTCCAATTACCTTCTCAAGGAGGAGGATATTCTCAGTACGGGAGAGCGGTGGAAGAGTTCAGACAATCTGTACGGGTTTGCAAAGTTAATGGGAGAGCTGCAATGTATTGTGTTTCATCAAGAGAAAGGTCTCAATACGTCTGCTTGTAGATACCTGACGGTTTATGGGCCAGGCGAGTTCGACACTTCCCACGCGATTTCCGCGCTGATCGAGAAAGCGCTTGACAGGCAGGATCCTTTTGAGGTGTGGGGAAGTGGCAATCAGGAGAGAGGATTCACATACGTCAAAGATATCGTAAATGGTTCAATTGCCGCATGCGAGAAGATAGTTGATGGAACTGGAATAAATCTGGGCTGGAACAAGCGGTACAAGATTAGGGAAGTCGCTCGGCTGATACTTGAGACAGCTCAATACAAACCCAAACTTCTATTTGACCTTTCAAAGCCAGAGGGACCTTTCAGTAGGGCTCTCGACATCTCGCTCGCGGAGAAAATGCTCGACTGGGCTCCGAAAGTAGATTTGGCGGAAGGCCTGCGAAGGACCATGGAATGGCATCGCTGGTTAAGAACGGTCCAGAAGGTTCGTGAGGAAGGAGAGCGACCTTTCATCAAGGTGCCAGACCTTCGATGAATGTGGACAAAAATGGCTTAGCAAGGCCAAGGCGGCTCGCTGGTTAGAAGGGGGATTCGGTTGTTGCGATCTGAGCCACTTATGATCTTTCAAAAATGCCATCTGCGAACAGAGGGAGGCCAGAGGCCGGATGGTAGGATTGGTTTACGCTTCCCTTGTATTTGAAGCCGACTCGCAAGAGAAGAGCGAATAGTTCCTCGAATGAGGGCTGACCTTCGTAGAATTGATGGTAGTTTTCTTCGATCATCAGCAGCTTAGCCTTGTTGAGAGTGTGTAGACCTCCTTCAATTACTCGCTGCTCGTAGCCTTGAACGTCCAATTTGATGAACAGTTGCGGTTCTAGGCGCAAGGTCTTCTCAGCGACGATCTCGTCGAGGGTTCTTACGGTAATCGTTGTCTCTCTCAGTGTCCCTGTGTGCGGGAACGTTCTCTTCTGAACTGCTGTCGGCCGCAGTAGTGATGAGCTAGGGGTGAAATTGTCTCTGAACATGACTCTTTTTCCGTTGGTTTCGCCGAGAGCCATGTTAAATGCCCTAAATTTCTCATCATTCTTGTTCATATTGTGTAACAGCTTGGTGTATTCCTCTGTTAACGGTTCAAATGAATATAGATACGCGGAAGGCAAGAGACTACGCACCTCTCGTGCGAACTGACCAGAGTTTGCTCCGACGTCGATGACAGAATTGATTTCGTATTGCTTGAGGAACGCCAGCGTGCTGGGTCCGTAGGATGGAAGTCGCCGAATGTCCAAACCGATTTTGTTGAAGGTTCGCTTGATCAAGCCCTTAGTCATGAAACGGACACTCTAAATTCACTCAAACCTAAAGCTCCGGATTGTAGGTCCTGACCTTTCCACAAGCACTCCAGCTTCCCACAAAGTCTCGGTTCGCAGCACTTGAGAGAGGTCCAACTTATTTGCTTAATGAGGAACATCGCCCAGCTCCGTCATTCCTAATGGGTTGACTCATCCAACCTTCAGAAGGGTTCTTCGACACGGGTATTCCGAATACCCGACGCTCATATCTCTCCCGAAGAAACTCTATCGTGCCGCCTGCGTTAACGGTCACGTGCTTTTTCCTTCCCTGAAGGGAACCGTGTGCCTATCAACTCGCGTTGAGATCCTAGATTGAGCATGTTGCTCCAGATAACTGCGCTACATCGGAGCTCGGCCGCCCTCGATGACAGCCGGCTCAGCACCCTCAACAACCAGTTTAATCATGTCCAGACCCTTGAGATGCATCTGAAACTGAGTGAACTGCGAGAGTCTAACTACGTCATATGCTTTGGTAGGAGCCCATTGACTGCAGCACCCTAGCCATCGTCATTTTTCCGGGAAACAAGGGTAGGAATCGAAGAATTCTTGAAAGTGTCAATTCGGTAAGTTCTTGAATTGGAGATGATGCTTGCTTTGTGTGGCCTGACTCCACCTTCAGTTGCCTTACTCTACAGCGGATCATGTTCATTCTAGGAATTCATGTTCCAGTTAGGCGTGGCAATCTCTCTCATGTACTGGGCGGTCTTCAAGAAGAGGTATCGTATGTTCCCTGGACGTATCTGCGTGATGAAGTTCTTGCCGTCTTCCAATAATGTGGGTTGTGGTGAGATATGGTATTTCTTCATGAATGATCTGGAAATAGCCAGCGACTCGGCGACTTGTCGTTGTCTGCCCACAGGTCGGACTGAGAACGAATCAGGATGCTCCCTAAACTTGGTTACGACAACGGGAATCTTCATTACGTTACAAAGCCTTAACACACGTATCAGATAATCGTAGTCAGACGCATAGGGGTATTCGGTGTTGAACAGCCCGACGTTAGAAATCACCGATCTTCTTAGGAAAGTAGTAGGCTGCGTGATACCTACGCATAATCCCCTTCTTACAAAATAACCGAGACTAATCTCTGGAGAATAGTAGGTAAACAGGTGTCTTCCATCGCTGTCCACCCTTTCTAAGAATCCGTATGTGGCATCTAATCTCGGATTGGTTGTAAACTCATGAACAATTCTGGAGAAGACCTTTGGTTCGTACTGGTCGTCTGCGTTCAAACACGCCCAAATGTCCCCGGTGATGATCTTGAGTCCTCTGTTGATCGCATCGTACATGTTCCGGTCCTTTTCCTGTAATATGGTGATGTTCGAAGAGTGCTTTTGCTTGAACGCTTTGACGGATCCAACCGTACCATCGGTGCTCCCACCGTCGATAACAACTTGCTCAATGTCAAAGGCGGTACCCTGAAGTTCGTGGATACTCTGAAGATTGTCGTTGACATACCGTTCCGCGTTAAGCGTCGGTGTCACGATTGAAATTCTCAATTCTTCTCCCCTTTGGGGGTTCATCTGAACTGAGTGTTCCTCGGCTCCGAAGTGATATAGATGAGGAGGACCCTACTCATTGGACGTCGGTCTTCCGAAGAGTCGATGGATCAAAGGACCTGTCAGAATTGTGCATCGTCTTTGATTCGGTTCCAGTTTTCCCTGATCCATTTGACTGTGAGTCCTACTCCCCTTTCCATGTCGGCCCTCGGGCGAAAGTTTAGCAGTTTTCCTGCCTTGTCTATCGACGCTCTGCGTCTGGTTGATTTGTCCCAGTCTCGCTTTTCCTGGAACACGACCCCCTCCGGGTTCTCCGTTAGCCTGTTGACCAAACCGGCCAAGTCCAGAATCCTAGTTTCTCGCCCGGAGGCGAGATTGATGGATTCGCCAACAGCCGAATCTAGGTACCCGCATCTCAGTACTCCTGTGACAATGTCACCCACGAAGGTGAAATCTCTCGTCTCATCGCCCGTGCCGGTTATAGGCAGGGGCTTCTTGGAGAGGGCCCAGAAGATGAAGTTGGGAATGACGTTTCTGTATTTTCCGGGTATTTCGCCGGGGCCGTATACGTTGAAGAAGCGCGGGATCGACACTTGCATTCGGTAAAAGTTGTAGAAGAAGTTGCAATAGAGTTCTCCCAACAGCTTTGTGACCTGGTAAGGGGTATCCAGGTTCAACGAAACGTGGTCTTCTGTTAGCGGTAGGGGAGCATGGCTACCATAAACTGAGCACCCTGATGATGCAAAAACGAACCTTCGGACACGGCCGGCGTGTGCCAGCTTGAGCATCTTGAGAGTTCCGAGCCCGTTAACCATTAGATCCTTGTCAGGGTGATCGATACTGTTCTGGTTGGCGAAATGGGCGGCTAGATGGAACACGAGTTCCGGCCGGTATTCGAAAGCGGTGGCCAGCTTCTCGTCCTGCAGCAGGCTGCCCTCAATGAACTTGACCCTCTTGTCCTGGGGCAAGTTCCATTTGCAGGCGGAGGAAAGGTCATCTAGAACGATGACGGCTTCTGTCTCGAGCTCGAGGAGTCGCCGAACCAGATTACTGCCAATGAAGCCGGCTCCCCCCGTAACGAGGACGGTCTTCTTCTCATAGGCTTCAGCCATCTTTTCCGGAGAAGATTGCGCTACCGGGTCTGTTGTCGATTCCGGACTCAAACAAGCATCTCTTTCATTACCGGGATTCAGGCGCTATCGTGACCAGTCTCTTGGAGGGTGCGCTGGCGGTCGCGTATGCCTTCTTAGACCATTCGACCGTTTTCTTCAATCCTTCTTCGACTGATGTCTTAGGATTATGGCCCAAATGTGAAACGGCCTTTGAGCAGTCGATCCTCTTCACTTTTGTAGTGTGGGGCTCCCAAGTCTGATACTTGACGAGGGAATCATCTTTTCCAAGGTAGGAGAGAATCAAGTCTGAAACGTACTTGATATCGTGTTCTTCTCGTCCAGCGATGTTGTATACTTCTCCAGGCCTGAACCTTTCGGCAATATTGGCGAGAGTTATGCAAGTGTCCTCTACGTAGTCGAAGATTCGGCGATGCTTAGTGTATACAGTATACGGGATACCGTTCATAGCATGGTGGATGAAGATTGGTATGACTCCACGGTAGGGTGAATAATATTCGTGCGGCCCGTAGGCATTCACGAGTCGGACTCTGACGGTTTCAGTGGCGAACATGGCTGCCGAGTTGAGGGCCTGCATTTCATTGACCCACTTCGTCATCGCATAGTCATTCATCTGCTTGATAGCTACAGAGTCCATCACGTCCTCTCTCATGTCACCCGCGTAGTCGCCGTATACTTCGGCGCTGCTGAATAGTACTGTTCGAAACCCGGTTGCCTCTTGCAGTCTCAGGAGGTTTTTTGTTCCTACCACGTTCGTCTGCCAGAGGTTTTCGTAATAGTCCTCGCCATTCCATCGGCCGTATTCGGCCGCTAGATGGTATACAATATCGAATTTTTCTTTCTGAAATATTCTTTCAAGCTGTCTGAACTTGGAGACATCGCACCGAAAATATCTCTCATTTCCCGATTGGTGGATATCACAGACCCAGACTTCGTGGCCCCTGCTCCTGAGTTCTGGGACGAGATTCGATCCGACAAACCCTTCTCCTCCAGTGACGAGGATCTTCATAGAGCGTTGCTCCACCCATTTTGAACTATTGAGTCGACTATCCTTATACCCGCGTTTCCATCCCCGAAGGGATTCATCCAATGTCGTGGAGCGTTGGTCATCGCCTCCGCCGCGCTGACGATCTCCTTCGGCTCGTTCCCTGACAAGTAATTTGCCCCAACTCTGACAGTCTCTGGTCTTTCTGTGCTACGTCTCAACGTTACGCAGGGCACCCCTAGGATGCATGCTTCTTCTTGAACGCCGCCCGAGTCGGTTAAGATAAGGTCCGCGTCCCGTTCCAGACGAAGGAAGTCAAGATATCCATTTGGTTCAGTTAGGTGGACTGATTCTGGAACAGGAATATCGTACTGTTTGATTCTCTTGACCGTTCTCGGATGAGCTGGGAAGACCACGCTCGTCTCCAGTTTCGAGGAAGCCAGCGACACTCCCTTCAATATTCTTCTTAATCGTGCCTCACTGTCGACGTTCTCCTCTCTGTGGAGGGTCATTAGGAAGAATCTATCATCGTCCGTAGTCGCCGGTATCATCTCCTCTTTCGACCTCGCCTCTAGAAGATGGAGGCCTAGGCTCACTGCGTCGACGATAGTGTTTCCAGTAATCAGCGTCTTTGCCTCGGGAATTCCTTCGCGAGCCAAGTTCTCTGCCGAGATCGTGGTCGGTGCGAAGAGGATGTCAGAAATATGGTCAATCAGAACGCGGTTCTTCTCCTCGGGCATTTCCCGATCGAAGCTGCGCAGCCCGGCTTCAATGTGACCGACTGGAATGTGTAACTTGGAAGCGGCAAGCGCTCCCGCGAGAGCCGAATTCGTGTCACCTTGGACCAGCACCATTCGAGGGTTGACCTGTTTGAAGAATCTCTCAAGTCCAACTAATGCCCGAGCCGTTTCTTCTGCGTGGGAACCAGAGCCAGTCTTCAGGTTGTATTCGGGAATCGGAAGAGAAAGGTCTTCAAAAATAAGCGAGTCCATTTCATACGAGTAGTGCTGTCCGGTGTGAACTATCTGGTTAGCTACACGTTTGTCGACGCAGGCCCTCACTACCGGGGCGACCTTGATTATTTCCGGTCGCGTCCCTACTACAGTATATACGCCTCCACCCAGCTTATTGTCGCTCAATCGTTTCTACGCCGTCGTTTTTTCCCGGCCGTTCTTCAGTCTCTTGAAGAGATTTGAGATCGCGAACAGTATTATTGCGACCAAAAGCGCGAACACTCCGAGTAATGTAGCTCCGACTGCGAGGAGCGCGTATGCAAGAATGAACTCCCTCGTGTTGGCATAGATCGTCATCAAGAGGGCTCCGTACACGACTCCAGTCGTAAGTGCCGCAAGTCCAGGTAGGCCAAGCAAGAGTAGAGGTCTCTCCTCAGCCGCATATCTAACCAGAGCCAGAACCACGTCGCCGAGGTGTCTGACCGGATGGTGAGTAGAAGTCTCCTTACCGTAGGTAACAGAGACCATCGACTCTGATATCCTCAGGTTGCCCTTCCTGGCATCGAGGAGTATCTGAGAATCGGCGCCCATCCCATCTTCCTTAACTTCTATATCCTCGATAGCGTTACGCGAGTAAGCTCGAAACCCGCTCTGCGTATCAACAAGCTTGTGACCATTCCCAATGTTCGTGAGATAATTCAGGAACTTGTTCCCGACCATTCGGTGCAGTGGAATCTCGTTCTTTCCATGAAATCTGGCCCCTATGCAAATGTCAGCGGTCCCTTCCATTACTGGCCGGACGACCACTGGAATCTCTGCCGGGTCATGCTGGCCATCCCCGTCAAGGGTCACTACGACCTTCGCCCCAGCATCAAGAGAGGTTCGAAAAAGGGTTCGCAAGGTCGCGCCCTTTCCCAGATTACTCGA
>Ga0066709_100001445_pt1 | contig 15717 bp, 12 predicted proteins | sample GraSoiAngelo_158_FD_79665 | JGI IMG/M metagenome (GOLD analysis project Ga0066709, IMG submission 79665) | Grasslands soil microbial communities from the Angelo Coastal Reserve, California, USA - 14_1009_16_30cm | ecosystem: Environmental > Terrestrial > Soil > Grasslands | place: USA...
AGCCGCATCGCGCGGAGAACGCTCGATATCATATCGCCAACCGTGCAAGCTGCCGCGCCCCCTGAACCGCCTGGACCGCCCCCCTCCGGGCCGCCCGCGCCCGCCGGCCACTCGAACAGTGGTTTCGGCAATGGCGAGGAAGGCAATGGGACGCCCGAAGCTAATAACCCAGGCAAGGGAAGCGGCGGGCCGCACAGCCCGTAATCTGGAACAGTCAGTTCTTATCCCAAATCGCCTTTCAGAGCCTTGCCGATGAGTGCCCGCGTATTGTCGATGCCGTAAAGGGCGGCGAATGAACCAAAGCGCGGGCCTTTCTCTTCACCCAGCAACACCTGATAGAGCGTGTTGAACCAGGCGAGCGACACGCCCACCGAGCCGTCCTTCTGCACCGTCTTATAAGGATCGCGGCGGCCGATATCATAGACGGCCTGCTGGATCTGTTCCGACGTCGCTTCCTTCGGTAAGCGGCCCAACGCGGCGGAGAGATCTTCCAGCGCCTGGCGTTCATCGCTGGTCGCCTGGCGATATTTCTTCTGCGGCTTCACGAAATCCTGGAAATAGCGGATGGCATAGCCGACCATCGCATCGAGGCGGGGATGCGTCTCGGGCGAAACCTGTGGTGCATAGCGCTTGAGAAAAGCCCAGAGCACATCCTTGCTCTCGGCATTGGCGCCGGCCACGAGGTTGAGCAGGAGCGCGAAGGACACGACCTGGGTGCGTCCGTCCTGCTGGGTGACCAGCACTTCGGGTGCCGGCGGCGAGCCCTGATGAATATGCCAGACGGGATTGGCGAGCTTTTGCGCCAGGTCCTGGCGGCCATAGGCGTCGAGAAAAGCCTGATAATCATCGACGGCCCGCGGGATCACATCGAAATAGAGCTTCTTGGCCTCGCGCGGCTTCGAATACATGAAGAGCTGCAGGCTCTCTGGACCGGCATATGTCAGCCATTCATCGATGGTGAGGCCGTTGCCCTTCGATTTCGAGATCTTCTGGCCTTTCTCGTCGAGAAAGAGCTCGTAGTTGAAGCCGTCGGGCGGCGGCGATCCGAGGACCTTGCAGATGCGGCTGGCAAGCTTCACCGAATCGATGAGGTCCTTGCCCGACATTTCATAATCGACGTCGAGCGCATGCCAGCGCATTGCCCAGTCGGGCTTCCACTGCAGTTTGCAATTCCCTCCCGTCACAAGCGTCTCATAGGTCTTGCCGGATTGCGGATCGCGCCAGACGATAGTGCCCGCCTCCACATTCCTGCTTTCGATCGGCACCTGCATGACGACGCCCGACTCGGGATGAATCGGGAGAAAAGGCGAATAGGTTTGAGATCGCTCCTCGCGCAAGGACGGCAGCATGATCGCCATGATCTCGTCATAGCATGCGAGCGCCCGCAACAGAGCCTTATCGAAGCGCCCGGAGGTGTAGTAGTCCGTGGCGCTGGCGAATTCATACTGGAAGCCATAAGCATCGAGGAAACGGCGCAGCATCGCATTATTGTGATGGCCGAAGCTCTCATATTTGCCGAAGGGATCGGGAATGGTGGTGAGTTTGCGACCGAGATGCTGGACGACCATCTCCTTGTTCGGGATATTGTCCGGCACCTTGCGCAGACCGTCCATATCGTCGGAGAAGCAGAGAAGCCTCGTCGGGATATCCGACATGGTCTCGAAGGCGTGGCGCACCATGGAGGTGCGCGCCACTTCGCCGAAAGTGCCAATATGCGGGAGGCCTGAGGGACCATAGCCGGTCTCGAACAAGACTTCCTTCATGGGGTGTTTCTTACCCTTCACGCGCTCCAAGAGCTTGCGGGCCTCTTCGAAAGGCCACGCCTTGCTGTCGAGAGCGGCGGCGCGAAGGAGCTGGTCGATCATCTTCCTGTCTTTGCTGAACGAGTTGAAAAGCCCGGCAAACCAGGATTTGCCGAGCCCCTGCTCTATAAGCCGTGATCGGCTGCGTCAACCTCGGCCGACCGGGAAGGGATTGCGCTCTGTAAAGCCCAGTTGATGCCAATAAGGATAGGGTGCGGTGGTGAGGCTTGCGGCATCGAGCTTCGCCACCTGGTCCTTGGTGAGGTTCCAGCCGACCGAGCCGAGGTTCAGGCGCAACTGCTCCTCGTTGCGGGCGCCAATGATCACCGTCGATACACTCGGTCGCTGCAGCAGCCAATTGAGGGCGATCTGCGGAACGGATTTACCGGTCTCCTTTGCTACCTCATCGAGCGCATCAACTACTTTGTAGAGATAATCATCCGGCACCGGCGGACCGTCATCGGCGGTCTTGGGCAGGCGGCTCTGCTTGGGCGGTGGGCTGCCTCTGCGCAGTTTGCCGGTGAGACGGCCCCATCCCAGTGGCGACCATACCACGCAGCCAACGCCCTGATCGAGGGCAAGCGGCATGAGCTCCAGCTCATAATCGCGCCCGACCAGCGAATAATAGGCCTGATGCGCGACATAGCGGGAATAGCCATAGCGCTCCTGCACAGCGAGCGACTTCATCAGATGCCAGCCGGAGAAATTCGAGCAGCCGAGATAGCGGATCTTGCCATGGCGCACGAGATCATCGAGTGTCGAGGTCACTTCCTCGATCGGGGTCATGGCATCGAAGCCATGCAACTGGATGAGATCGATCACATCGGTGCCGAGCCGCTTCAGGCTCCCCTCGATCGCCTTGATCAGATGCTGGCGCGATGAGCCGACATCATTCGGCTCGTCGGAAAAGCGGAAAGTGGCCTTGGTCGAGATCAGCACTTTGTCGCGGCGGCCCTTGATCGCCTTGCCGAGGACCTCCTCTGAAAGACCATTGGAGTAGACATCGGCGGTGTCGAACATGGTGACCCCGGCATCGAGACAGATGCTGACGAGCTTCGTCGCCTCCTCTGGGCCGCTCGAACCCCAGGCCTTGAAGAATTCATTGCCGCCGCCGAAGGTGCCGGTCCCCATGCTGAGGGCAGGCACCTTGAATCCCGAGCCGCCAAGCTGCCTGAACTCCATTGTCGACACTCCTTGATTTTGGGTTTGCATGAGACCGCGGGCCCGCGATCGCGATGGTTGACGCAGGGCAGAGGGCCTTGCGCGCCGCATTCTGTCGCGTTCTGCGCGCCCAAGACAAGGCAGTATTGCGGATGGGAGCCATCCGCAAACAGTGCCTAAACTTCAGGCAGTCGCCAGGTTCTTGCGAAGGAATTCCACTGTGCGGCTCCAGGCCAATTCGGCCGCATCCTTGTTGTAGCGCGCCGCATTAGTGTCGTTGTTAAAGGCGTGGTTGGCGCCCTCATACATGTAGAGCTCATAGAATTTGCCGTTGGCCTTCAGCGCCTTCTCGAAATCCGGGATGCCGGCATTGATACGCTCATCGAGCCCTGCATAATGGAGCAGCAGGGGCGCCTTGATGGCAGGTACCTGATTGGCCTTGGGCTGGGCGCCATAATAAGCAACACCGGCGGCTAGAGCGGGCTCGGCCACCGCCAGTTCATTCACCTTGCCGCCACCCCAGCAGAAACCGACAGCGGCGACCTTGCCGGTGCAGTCGGCGCGCGCCGCAAGGGTTGCAAGGCTGGCGCGCGATATGACGACAGTCTCTTCGGGCTTCAGCGTGTCGATCAAGTCGCGGGCCTTGTCCTCATCATTCGGCGTTCCTCCCCTGATACTGAGATAATCGGGCGCCAGAGCCAGGAACCCTTCCGTCGCGAGGCGACGCGCTACATCCTTGATATGCGGATTGAGGCCGCGATTCTCGGAAATGACGATGACCCCGCCGGCTTTGGGAAATTCCTTTTGCTTGACGAGATAGCCTGACAGCTTGCCAATGGTCGATTCATAGCTCAGCGTCTCGGGCAGGATGCGGGTGTCGTTCTCGGCCACCATCTCGGCTTTAGCATAGTTGTTTTCGAGCGCCGGCAGGAGAGCCGAGGCCGCAGTCGTCCCGCCCGCCAGGAGCGTCAGCCTTTCGAGGAAATCGCGGCGCTTCATCTGACCATGCGTATAGCGGTCGAAGAGATCGATATATTTCTGCTCCATGGCTTTCCTCCTGATTGAGGAGGAGGAATGCCTTCCGATCGACCGTGGTTCCAGAGCGCCGATCACAATAATCTGAAAATGGCCGCCTCACGGAGCGGCCATGACTTTTCGGGCCGATGCTCGAGAGATTTCCTGTACCCGCCCCTTTGATCACTGTATGTTCCCAGCCCATGTCTCTCTCCTCCGAACTGCTTTTCCCGCAGAGCCTGACAGCGCCCGCCGCCGTCCTCGATGGGGTCGTGCTCAAGCTCGACAACGGCAGAAGGCTCGAGGCGGGGGAAGCGCTGACACATCTCATCCGCGAACCCCATCTCCTCTGTCATTCGGCTTTCGTCGTCGGCAGACTGGGCTTCGCCGCTGAAGCGCAGCGCAACCTGATCCGTCAGGCGCGCGAGCAGAAGCATCACGATGTGGCCGAACTCTTCGCCTTCGTCTGCCCGGCTCGCTTCGCTACTCCGACGCCCAAAGGCTTGGCGCGCTCGCTTAATCTCGATCTCTCAGGCGAAGAGACCGCCATTTTGCGCGCCATTGCCGATGATCTCCTGGCGCGGCTTTCGAGCCCCAACTATCCGCTGACGCGCGAGACGGCCGAAATCGCAAACTTCCTCGCCCGCGCCAACTGGCCCTGGGCGAGGGCCGTCACGAGCGAGCTGATGAAGGCCAATCCGCGCCTCGATATCGCTACCTTCGTCACCGGCCTCAATGTTTGGGACCGGATCGATGAATGGGAAGATGATGGCGGCAGGCCGCCCGGCTCACATCACGGCGTGACACCTGAGGAAGCGAAGGATTTCCTCGACCGCATACTGGGTTGCGATGCCGAAATGCGCCTCGAGCAGAAGGATTATGCGGCAACCACCACCCATGTCTTCCAGCCGCGCGACGACAAGACGGCCAATCACATACTCCTCGCCGAAGCCGGCACTGGACTCGGCAAGACACTCGGCTATCTCGCCCCCTCCTGGCTGTGGGCGCGCAAGAACAACGCGCCGGTGTGGATCTCGACCTATACCAAGAACCTGCAACGTCAGATCGACCAGGAAACCCACCGCATCGTCGCCGATCCCGACGAACGGCGCGAGCGCATCGTCATCCGCAAGGGCCGAGAGAACTATGTGTGCCTGCTCAATCTGCAGGAGGCCTTCGGCAAGCTCAGCTCGGCCAATCCACGCTCGGCACTTCTTGCCGCCCTCATCGCCCGCTGGGTGCGCGCCAGTCGCGACGGCGACATGGTGGGCGGCGATTTTCCCTCCTGGCTCCTGCCTCTCTTCAACGATGTCGCCTTTGACGGCGAAAACCGCACCATCTCGCCCTCATCCCTCGGCCTCACCGACCGGCGCGGCGAATGCATCTATTCGGCCTGTCCGCATTACCGCAAATGCTTCATCGAGCGCGCCATGGTGCAGGGCCGCAAGGCCGATCTCGTCATCGCCAATCACGCATTGGTCTTGCGCAAGGCCGCCGTCGATCACGCCTTGGGTTTCACAGCGACCAAGGAAGAATCCTCGGCGCCACAGGATCTGCGCCGGCTGGTCTTCGATGAGGGCCATCATCTCTTCGATGCCTCCGACAGTGCTTTTTCCGGCCATCTGACCGCGCTCGAAACCGCAGAACTCAGGCGCTGGCTGAGAGGCCCGGAATCGGTCGGCCGGCGCGGGCGCGGGTTGAAAGAGCGGGTCGGCGATCTCGTCGCCGATGATGAACTGGCCGAGAAACATCTGAAGGAGGTGCTCTCATCGGCCCATGCGCTGCCCGGTCCCGGCTGGACAAGGCGCATTCAGGCCGGAACGCCTGAGGGAGCCGCCGAATGCTTCCTCTCGCTGGTGCGCCAGCAGGTGCTGGCGCGGGCTGAGCAGAATTCCGGCCAGACGCTCGAAACCGATTGCGCACCCTTGGTGGAGGGTCTCGCCGCGGCGGGCGGTGAACTCGCCGCCGCCCTGATCGATCTCAAGCGGCCAATGGCCAATCTCGCCAATGCGCTCGCCAAGAAGCTCGACGATAAGGCGGTCGAGCTTTCGACCCATGACCGCGGACGCATCGAAGCGGTGGCGCGCTCGCTGAGAAGGCGCGGCGAACTCATGGTCGGCAGCTGGATCGACATGATCGAGCGCCTCCTCGACAAGCCCAATGCGCTGTTCGTCGAATGGTTCTCGGTCGACCAGATCTTCGGGCGCGAAGCCGATGTCGGCTTGCACAGCCACTGGATCGATCCGACCGAGCCTCTGGCGCTCATCGTGCTCAAGGAAGCCGACGGCGTCGTCATCACCTCAGCGACACTCAAGGACCGACCGCCGGAAGCGCCGGAGGACTGGACCAATGCAGAGATGCGCACCGGTGCCGTGCATCTGCCCTATCCGGTCAAGCGGGTGAGCTATGACTCGCCCTTCGACTACCGCAATGCGAGCCGCATCCTCGTAGTGAACGATGTCAATCGCGAGGATATGGACCAGCTCGCGGCCGCCTATCGCGAACTCTTCACCGCCTCGCGCGGCGGGGGCCTCGGCCTGTTCACTGCCATCTCGCGCCTGCGTGCCGTCTATAAGAGGCTGGTGCAGCCGATGGCGCAGGCGGGACTGGCGCTCTATGCGCAGCATGTCGATCCGATGGATACCGGCACGCTGGTCGACATGTTCCGCGCCGAGCGCGATGCCTGCCTCCTCGGCACCGATGCAGTCAGGGACGGCGTCGATGTGCCGGGCGATGCACTGCGCCTCATCGTGCTCGACCGGGTGCCCTGGGGCACGCCGACGATCCTCGAACGCGCCCGGCGCACGGCCTTCGGCGGCCAGGCCTATACCGATATGACGGTGCGCCTGCGCCTGCGCCAGGCTTTCGGCCGGCTGATCCGGCGCGAGGGCGATCGCGGCGCCTTCGTGGTGCTCGATCCAAGGCTCGCGTCGCGTTTCTGCACCGCATTTCCACCGGGCATGCGCATCGAACGCGTGGGCCTTGTCGATGCCATCGATATGGTGCGAGATTTCACGTGGAGATGAAAAAACCGCTGTCCTATAGTTTTTTCCAGACCGCGATCGGCACCTGCGGTATCGCGTGGAGCGCTGACGGCATTGCCGGTGTCAGCTTGCCGGAAGACGAGGAGGACCGCTTGCGGTCGCGTTTCATAGCGCGCTATCCGAAGGCCAAGGAATGCGCACCACCGCCTGGCGTTGCTCGAACGATCGAACGCATCCAGGCGCTGCTTCGCGGTGAATCCGATGATCTCAGCGATATCCTTCTCGATGAGGCCGAGGTGCCAGGCTTCAACAAGCGCGTCTATGACGTCGCGCGGCGCATTTCACCCGGGGCGACCCGCACCTATGGCGAGATCGCCAGGGAGCTCGGCGATCCGCTGCTGGCGCGCGAGGTCGGCCAGGCGCTCGGACGCAATCCCTTCCCGATCATCGTGCCCTGCCACCGCGTGCTGGCGGCAAACGGCAAGACCGGTGGCTTCTCGGCGACCGGCGGGGTTCAGACCAAATTCCGCATGCTTGCCATCGAGCGCGCAAGAATCGACAATGCGCCCTCCCTCTTCGAGGAGCTTCCTCTCGTCGCCGCACCCCGCCGTCCCCACTGAAACAAAGTATCTCTCATGCCACACGACCTCATCCTGACCGGCGGCCGCGTCATCGACCCCTCGCAGTCCCTCGATTCGCTTGTCGATGTGGGCTTTGCCGAGGGCAAGGTGTCGGGCATTGGCCCCAATCTGAAGCGCGGCAGCAACGCCCGCGTCAAGGATGTGAGCGGCTTCATCGTGACGCCGGGCCTCATCGATCTTCACACCCATGTCTATTGGGGCGGCACATCGCTCAGCGTCGATCCGGATTTCTATGCCAAGAAGAGCGGCGTCACCACTTCCGTCGATACGGGCTCCGCCGGTCCCGGCAACTTCCCTGGTTTCGCCAAGCATGTGATCGAGACGGCACGCTCGCGCGTCTTCGCCTATCTGCATGTGTCGCATGCCGGCATCTATGGTTTTTCGCGCGATGTGCATGTCGGCGAGAGCGAAGACATGCGCCTCATGGATCCGCGCGGCGCGGTCAAGATCGCAGCCGAGTATCCTCAGCATGTCATCGGTATCAAGGTCAGGGTCGGCCGGCACGCTTCCGGCGATCAGGGCATCGCCCCTCTCGATGTCGCCTTGCAGGCGGCCGAGGAAGCGGGCATCCCGCTGATGGCGCATATCGACGAGCCGCCGCCCACCTATGAAGACGTGCTGGCCAAACTGCGGCCTGGCGATGTGCTGACCCATGCCTTCAGGCCGTTCCCCAATGCGCCGGCGACGGCGCAGGGAACCGTCAAGCCCGCCGTGCTTGCCGCACGCAAGCGCGGCGTCCTCTTCGATATCGGCCATGGCATGGGCTCTTTCGCCTTCAAAACGGCGCGCGCCATGCTTGCCAATGGCTTCCTGCCCGACACGATCTCATCGGACGTGCATGCGCTGTGCATCGATGGTCCGGCACATGATCTCGTCACCACCATGTCGAAATTCCTCTGCCTTGGCATGGGTCTCAACGACATCATCCGCTCGGCGACCGAGACACCGGCGCGCGCCATCAAGCGGCATGATCTCGGCACGTTGAAGCCCGGTGCTGCAGGGGATGCCACGCTGATGCGCATCGATCGCGGCGATTTCGACTATGTCGATGTGACGGGCGAGCAACTCGCCGGCAAGAAGCGCATTTCGGCGCATGGCATGGTCATCAAGGGCGAGTGGTGGGAATAGCTGCAGCGCTGGACAAAGCCGCCATCTCCCGCTAGCCAGTCGGCCTCAAAGTTATTGGAGTTTTCCGTGGCCAAGACCGTCAGCACCCATCACGCCTTGATCTATGTCATGGTCACCATTGCCGCCGTCGAGGGGCATCTGGGCGACCGCGAACTCAAGGCGATCGGCAGCATCGTCAAGCAGCTGCCGATATTCCGCTCATTCGACTCCGACAAGCTCACCCATGTCGCCCAGGAATGCGGCGAGATCCTGCAGGACAAGGAAGGTCTCGAAGCGGTCTTCGGCCTTGCCGCGGAGGCTCTCAACCCCAGGCTGCGCGAAACCGCCTATGCGCTGGCAGTTGAAATCGCCGCTTCCGATCTCGCCGTCGGCAAGGAGGAACTGCGCTTCCTCGCGATGCTGCGCGACCATCTCGGCCTCGACAAGCTCGTCACCGCCGCTTTGGAGCGCGGTGCCATCGCTCGCTACCAGACGGAGTAAACGGGAACTCTCTGGCCTGCCTCGCGTTATCGGAGAGCTAAAATTCCTCAGGCGAGGTATATAATGAGCACCATTCTTCTGATAATCCTGGTCTTGCTCCTGATCGGCGCCTTGCCGACGTGGGGCTATAGCAGCGGCTGGGGATATTATCCGAGCGGCGGCATCGGCCTGATCCTGCTGATCCTCCTCATCCTAGTCCTGGCCGGCCGCGTTAACTTCTAGACTTAGACTAGCGCGCATCCCGGCGAGATGTAATCACCTCGCCGAAAAGGATGCGCGCCAAATCAATATGTTAGAGCAAATCCTTATCGCCAAGGTCTTCGACTTTGGCGTGTGCTCTAGGCAAAAGCACTCCTCCTCAATGCCGGCATGCGCAGCGCGAAGAATATCCCGCGCGCCGTGAAAAACACGATCATCGACGCCCACAAGCCGTGGTTGCCGTAAAACTGTTCCAATGGCCACCAGGCCAGGAAGAACACGATCATCGAGACCAGCATCATATTGCGCATGTCGGCGGTCTGGGTAGCGCCGGTATAAATGCCGTCATATTGGAAGCAGGCGACGCCGATCAGCGGTGCGAGCGCTGCCCAATGCAGATAATGCCGTGCCGTCTCGCGCACTTCGCCATTGACGGTCATGCCGTCGATGAAAAAGGGCCCACCAATCCAGATCACGGCGAAAGTCAGAAGGCCTACGACCACCGCCCAGATCGATGTGAGCCGCACCGCTCTGTTGAAACGCCTTGGGTCACGGGCACCAATCGATTGTCCGACCAGCGCTCCGGTCGCGAAAGCGAAGCCATCGATCAGGAAGGCGGCGACATCGAAGAAATGCATGAGAATGGCATTGGCGGAAACGATCACGTCGCTCGCCTTGGCGCCACGCGCTGTGAACCAGGAGAAGACCAGCACAAGGCAGACGGTCCTGATCATGATGTCGCGATTGATCGCCAAGGTGCGGATAAGCTTGGCGCGGTCGAAGACGCGAAAGCTCTCGAAGCGGGCACCCATTTCACGCAAGCGCCTATAGGCGATGACAAGCCCGACAAGAGCCGCCGTCACTTCGGCGATGAGGGCTGCCAGCGCCACGCCCTCGGATGTCATGCCAAGGCCCAGCACGAAGAGAACGCTCAAGGCCATGTTGGTGAGATTGAGATAGAGCTGGATGATGAAGGCGGTGCGGGCGCGGCCCTGGCCGACGAACCAGCCGATGAGACAAAAGCTCGGTAGCGCGAAGGGAGCCGAGAAGACGCGGATGTAGAAATAGGCCGCGGCATGGCTCTCCACCTCGGCCGAGCCCTCGAGAAGGCCGAAGGCCAGCCGGCCGATCAGCGGTGACAAGAGAATGATGGCAATACCGGCGATGACTGCGATGATGAGCGCACGCATGAGCACGGCGACGAGTTCTTCCGCATCGCCGCTGCCGGTCGCCTGCGCCGAAAGCCCGCCGGTTCCGAGCCTCAGGAACCCGAAGCCCCAATAGATGAAATTGAAGATCAGCGCGCCCACCGTGATGGCGCCTATATAATAGGCGCCGGGAAGCTGCCCGATCACGGCCGAATTGACGACGCCGATCATCGGTTCCGTCACATTGGAGAGCATGATCGGCACAGCAATGGCGAGGACGCCTCGATGCGTCACCGGTGTCGATTGTGGAGAATGCATGCCGGGCAGATTAGAATGAATCCGCCGGGGTGTCGCGGTTTGCAAAATCACTGCTCACGGCATTGCTGACAGAATCTGGCACCAGATTCGCCAAACCGCTCTTGGCGTCCACCCGCCTAATCCCTGTATGCTCAAGGTCATGGACGATCGCCCCAATCTTCTGCCCCAGGTCTTCGCTGACTGGTTCCGGACTCGCGGCTGGAGCCCGCGCCCGCATCAGCTCGCCGTACTGGAGAAGGCGCGCGCCGGGCGTGACGTGCTGCTGATTTCACCCACTGGCGGCGGCAAGACCCTTGCCGGCTTCCTCCCCAGCCTGGTCGAGCTTTCGAAAAAATCGGAGCGCAACGGCATCCACACACTCTATGTGTCGCCGCTGAAGGCGCTGGCCGTTGATATCGCGCGCAATCTCGAGGCACCGGTTCGCGAAATGGCCCTGCCGGTCAGGGTCGAAACACGCACCGGCGACACGCCCTATTCACGGCGCAAGCGCCAGCGCGAGAAACCGCCCGACATCCTGATCACGACGCCGGAACAAGTGTCGCTGCTGATCGCCGATTCGGGGGCCGCTCACCTATTGAAGGATCTGCGCGCGATCGTGCTGGACGAGCTCCATTCGCTCGTCACCTCAAAGCGCGGCGTGCTCCTGTCGCTCGCTCTGTCGCGGGTACAGAGCCTGGCGCCTGAGACAAGGCGGACCGGCCTCTCGGCGACAGTCGCCGACACGCAAGCCCTTAGGGCCTGGCTCACCCCGCACCGCGCCAACAGCACTCTCGCCGATCTGGTCCTCGGCCAGACGGGTGCGGCTCCTCAGATCCGCATCCTCAGATCGGCGGAGCGGGTGCCATGGTCCGGCCATTCATCGCGCTATTCGATCCCCGAAATCTACGAGGCGATCAAGCAGGCGCGCATGACACTCATCTTCGTCAACACGCGCTCGCAGGCGGAGATGACATTCCAGGCTCTGTGGTCGGCCAATGAGGATCATCTGCCGATCGCGCTCCATCACGGCTCGCTTGACGCGGCACAACGGCGCAAGGTGGAAGCGGCAATGGCGGCGGGCAAATTGCGCGCCGTTGTCGCCACCTCGACGCTCGATCTCGGCATCGACTGGGGCGATGTCGATCTCGTCATCCATGTGGGCGCGCCCAAGGGATCGAGCCGGCTTCTGCAGCGCATCGGGCGGTCCAACCACCGGCTCGATGAACCTTCGCAGGCGCTGCTGGTGCCTTCGAACCGCTTCGAGGTGCTGGAATGTGAGGCGGCGCGCCAGGCCGCCGCGGAAGGCGCTCAGGATACCGAATATCCAGCCGTCCAGAAGCTCGACGTCCTCGCCCAGCATATATTGGGCCGCGCCTGTGCTTCACCATTCCATCCCGACCAGCTCTATGGCGAGATCATCACCGCCTGGACCTATCGCAACCTGACACGGGCAGACTTCGACGCCGCCGTCGAATTCGTGAAGAATGGCGGCTATGCGCTCAAGGCCTATGAGCGCTATGCCAAATTGAAACCGTGGGGAACAGGCGAATTGCGTCTCGCCCATCCGCGCCTCGCCCAGCAATACCGGCTCAATATGGGCACCATCGTCGAAGCGGAAATGCTCAAAGTCAGGCTTGCCTATGTGCGCAAGCGAATGGGCAAGCGGCTCGTCACCGGCGGGCGGGTGCTGGGCGAAATGGAAGAATGGTTCCTGAGCCAGCTCAGCAACGGCGATACCTTCATCTTCGGCGGCGAAGTGCTGCGCTTCGAAGGCCTCGATGAATTCGGCGCGCTCGCATCGCGCTCGCCGGCGAGCGATGCCGCAATACCCTCCTATGAAGGCGGCAAGTTCCCGCTCTCCACCTATCTCGCCGAACGCGTGCGCGAGATGCTCGCCGATCCAAAGGCCTGGCCGGCGCTGCCGAGCCAGGTGCGCGACTGGCTCTCGGTGCAACGCTGGAAGTCGATCATCCCGTCGCCCCGACAGATGCTCATCGAGACTTTCCCTAGGGCCCAGCGTTACTACATGGTGTGCTATCCTTTCGAAGGCAGGCTGGCGCATCAGACGCTCGGCATGCTTCTGACCCGGCGTCTCGAACGTCTGGGTGCGCAGCCCATGGGCTTCGTCGCCTCGGAATATGCGCTCGTCGTCTGGTGCCTGCGCGACCTGTCGCTCATGATTTCCGCCGGACGCCTCGACCTTGGCTCTCTCTTCGGCGAGGACATGCTGGGCGATGACCTCGATGCCTGGCTCGCCGAATCCAATCTCATGAAGCGCACCTTCCGCAATGCCGCGATCATTGCCGGGCTCATTGAACGGCGCTGGCCCGGCAAGGAAAAGACGGCGCGGCAGACGACGGTCAATTCCGATCTCATCTATGACGTGCTGCGGCGGCATGAGCCCCAGCATATCTTGATGCGCGCCGCCTGGGATGACGCTGCCGACGGGCTGATCGACGTGCACCGGCTGGGCGCACTCCTCAAGCGCATTCGCGGCAGGATCGTACATCGCGCCCTCGACACGGTTTCACCATTGGCAGTGCCGGTGATGCTTGAGATCGGCAGAGAATCCGTTTACGGCGAGGCGGATGACGCTCTTCTCGCCGAAGCCGAAGATGAACTCATCGATGAGGCCATGCGTCTTGTCTAGGGCGGCGCGTATAGAACTCAGCGGGATCGATCTCCTGCCCGATCTCGCCGGCGCGCTCTATGTACCAGATTTCGAAGCCTTGCTGGTCGCCGATCTCCATCTCGAAAAAGCCTCGAGCCTGGCGCGCCGTGGCGTGCATCTGCCGCCCTATGACACGCGCGCAACGCTCGAGCATCTCGCCTTTTCGCTTGCCGCTTCGCGGCCAAGGCGGCTCATCCTCCTGGGCGATTCCTTTCATGACGATGAAGCGCATCTGCGCATCGATCAGGCCGATATCGGCGAACTTGCCCGGCTCACCCGCGGCATCGATATCATCTGGCTTGCCGGCAATCACGATCCATCCCCGCCTAAGGGCCTTGGCGGACATCATGCGCAGGTGGTCGCCCTTGGCCCGATCACGCTGCGCCATGTGCCAAGCAGCCTGATTGAGGGAGAATGCGAAATCGCCGGCCATCTTCATCCCGCAGCGGCGCTGGCACAGCGCGGCCGGTCGCTCAAGCGCAAATGCTTCATCGGTCACGCGCGGCGGATCGTCATGCCGGCCTATGGCAGCTTCACGGGCGGCTTGAGCGTTTCGGCGGCACCCTTCCAGGCGATCTTCCCGATGGGCGACTTCAATGTCTGGATGATCGGCGGCAAGGCCATCCACCGCTTCCCGGCCCATCGCATCAGGTGATGAGGCGAATGAGGACCAGGATCGCGGTCACGATTGCCGCGGCAGTGAGATAGCCGTTGAGGCGGGCAAACCACGGCGCAGTGCCCTGGGCCTCGGCCATCAGCGCATTGCGCAGCGCCAGGAGAAACAACGCCGCGATCAGCAGCGACAGTCCCAAATATTGCGGCACGATCAGGGCCAGCCATGCTGCGACGAGGGCTGCAAAGCCGATCGCCCCTTCAGCCCCGATGCGGGCCTTGCCATAGGGTCCGGCCACCAGCGCCCAGTGCGCACCGCCCAGCAAGGCTGTCACCCCTGAGGCATAGGCCAGGAACGCCCCTACGAGCCGGTCGGGAGAAATCACGTCCGGCGGACTCCAGACAAGGATCAACAAGACAGGGAACGGCAAGACGGCCAGAAGACCGATGATCAGCGCCGGTCGCGGAATGGCGTCGCCTTCCGGCATGTGATGATTCAACCCAGCTTGGCCCTGAGTTTCGCCAAAAGTTCGGGCGTCACCTCGCCCGTCACCCGCATGCCCGATTGCAATTCGAACAGGCGGATGGAGTTCCTGGTGCGGCTTCCCAGCGTGCCATTCGCTTCACCGGCCTCGAAGCCGAGCTTGTTCAGAAGCTGCTGAGCCTCGACGATCAAGTGGGCGCCAGCATTGCCGTCGACGGCCGCGCCAATGAGCGGAAGATCGTAATTTGCCGATGCGGCGAGCGGGCGATCCGGCCAGTCGGGATTGGAAATCGCCACCATATTCGCCACCTCGACATCCTGCTTGGGCGTCCAGCCGGCAAGACGGGTCCTGACCTTGGCGGCCACATCCCTGGGCAAGGTATTTTCGAGGGTCTTCGCCTTGGCCGCGGCATCGGCATCATTCTGCCGCGCGGCGAGGCTGTACCAGAACAGGGCCTGGCCAAGATCCTGATCGACGCCAAGGCCGCGCTCATAGAGAAGGGCGATGTTGAATTGACTGTCCTTCAGATTGTGGGAGGCGGCTTCGGTGAACCAGTGGGCCGCCTTTTCATAGCCGGCTTTCGTCTTCGGATCGCTGGCGAAGAGCACTGCCGCATTGTGCATGGCGCGGACATTGCCCGCCTCGGCAGCCCGCTCATACCATTGGCGAGCGGCCTCCAGATCGAGCTTGAGGCCTGTGCCACGCTCAAAAAGCGCTCCCATGCGATATTGCGCCGGAGCCAGGCCCTTTTCCGCCGCTACCTGGTACCAGCGCGCCGCGGCCGCATAGTCCTGCGGTACGCTTTTGCCCTCGGCAAAGCGGGTGGCAACGATGAAAGCTGCCCTTGCATCGCCGTCCAATGCCGCCTGCCTCAGACTTTCCGATCCGATGCCGGGCGGCAATGCATCGGCATCGGTGACGGTGTTCTGCGAGGTCGCGAAATTGACATTGCCCGGAACGGCAGCGGATTTGGCGAGCGTGGCATTGAGGTGATCGAGCACGCGGGAACTGCCCGCTGGGGGTTTGGTCTGATCGACGGCGGGCGGTGTTGCCGGCCCATTGCGGGCTGGCTTCTTGACCAGAGTGTTGAGGGCCA
>Ga0066709_100001446_pt1 | contig 15715 bp, 13 predicted proteins | sample GraSoiAngelo_158_FD_79665 | JGI IMG/M metagenome (GOLD analysis project Ga0066709, IMG submission 79665) | Grasslands soil microbial communities from the Angelo Coastal Reserve, California, USA - 14_1009_16_30cm | ecosystem: Environmental > Terrestrial > Soil > Grasslands | place: USA...
GCGGTAGCCCTCCATCACCGTCGGTCCGGTGAGCTCGATCTCACCGATCGACGAGAGCCGAACGTCCGTCCCGTCGAACGGGATGCCGTCGTAGACGACGCCGCCGCACGACTCGGTGAGGCCATAGGTCGTCACGACCCGGCCACCGAGTCGTGCGGCGGCGTCCCGGAGCGAGGGATCCAACGCAGACCCGCCGACCAGGAGCACGCCCAGACGCGAGAGCTCCTGCGCGCTCGCCACGAGCCGACGCAGCATGGTCGGCACGAGGGCGACGTGCGCGCCGTCCCGCGCCTCCGCCAACAGACGGTCCGGGTCGTATCGCTGGTGGACGTCCACGGGAGCGCCGGCGAGCGCTCCGCGGAGGAGGACCAGCAACCCGCCCATGTGGGCGGGCGACAGGCACGCCACCCATGGGTCGAAGGCCGACAGGTCGAGCGCGGTCAACGACCCCGCCACGGCGGAACCGAGGGCCCTCCGGGGGAGCTCGGCGAGCTTCGGGCTTCCGGAGACCCCGCTCGTCGCGACGACGACCCACGCGCGATCCGGGTCGACCCGCGTAGGGTCGGCGAAGAGCACCTCGTCGTCGAGGGTCACGAGCAGGCGCGGACGTGCCCGTTCGACCACCGCCCGTTGCTCGCGGGCGGAGAGTCGGACGTCGATCGGGAGGAGCGACGCACCGGAAGAAGCATGCGCGGCAAGGATCTCGAGCCAGACGTCCCCGGGGGGGAGCGCGTAGGCGATCAGCTCGCCGGGCTCCGCCCGACGATGCGCCGTCACGGTCACGTCGGGTAGCCTAACCGTTCGAGTGCGCGCTCTAGGAGTTGGTGGTCACATGGTCGAGTGGCAGAGCTACGGTGACTGGACGGACATCCGCTACGAGACCTCGGACGGGATCGCCAAGATCACGATCGACCGTCCCGAGGTGCGCAACGCGTTCCGCCCGCTCACGACCCGCGAGCTGATCTCGGCGTTCGAGCTGGCACGGGACGATCCGGCGATCGGCGTGGTGATCCTCACGGGCTCGGGCACGGAGGCGTTCAGCAGCGGCGGTGACCAGAAGATCCGCGGTGACGACGGCTACGTGGACGAGCAGGGGATCGGACGGCTCAACGTGCTCGACCTCCAGATCCAGATCAGGCGCCTCCCCAAGCCCGTGATCGCCATGGTCGCCGGGTACGCGATCGGGGGCGGCCACGTCCTGCACCTCTGCTGCGATCTGACGATCGCCGCGGAGAACGCCCGCTTCGGGCAGACCGGCCCGCGGGTCGGTTCGTTCGACGGCGGCTACGGCATCGGGCTCCTGGCTCGCCAGATCGGCGAGAAGCGAGCGAAGGAGGTCTGGTTCCTCTGCCGGCAGTACGACGCCCAGACGGCGCTGTCGTGGGGGTTGGTGAACGTCGTCGTGCCGCTGGCCGCCCTGGAGGACACGACCGTGTCGTGGGCGCGAGAGCTCCTCGAGAAGTCTCCTCTGGCGCTGCGGCTGCTGAAGTCCGGATACAACGCCGGGGTCGACGGGCTCGCGGGCACGCAGCAGCTCGCCGGTGACGCCACGCTCCTCTACTACATGACCGCCGAGGCCCAGGAAGGCCGGGACGCCTTCACGCAGAAGCGCGACCCGGACTTCTCGAGGTTCCCGAAACGGCCGTGAGCGCCGGAGCCGGATGGCGGGTGTGGTGGCTCGGGGCCAGGCCTCGGACCCTGGGCGCCGGTCTCGTCCCCGTGGTCGTGGGCACGGCGGCCGCGGGAGAGGTGATCTGGTGGCGCTTGGTCGCGGCCGCGCTCGTCGCGGCCGGGCTCCAGGTCGGCGTGAACCTCGCGAACGACTACTTCGACGGCGTGCGGGGGGTCGACACGCACGAGCGCGTCGGACCGGCTCGGCTCACGCAGAGCGGCGCCGCCACCCCTCGCGCGGTGCTCGCCGCGGCGCTGCTGTCGATCGCGGTGGCCGGGTTCGCGGGGTTGGCGCTCGCGATCGCGACCCGGCCCGTGCTGGTGCTCGTGGTCGGCGGTCTCGGGATCCTCGCCGCGCTGCTCTACAGCGGCGGACCCCGACCGTACGCCGGGCTGGGGCTCGGCGAGGTGATGGTGTTCGTGTTCTTCGGGCTGGTGGCGACGTGCGGGACCACGTTCGTGATGATCGAGACGGTCACGGCGGACTCGTGGTGGTGCGCCGCCGTGATGGGGCTGCTCGCGGTCGCCATCTTGGAAGCGAACAACATCCGCGATATCGGGACGGATGAGGCCGCGGGGAAGCGAACGCTCGCGGTGCGTCTCGGCGAGGACCACGCGCGTGCGCTCTACGGGACGATGGTGGTCGGCGCGTTCGGCACGATCGTCGCCGGCGTGCTGGCGCATCTGTTGAACGATGCCGTCGGCCTGACGCAGTGGGGGCTGGTCGGGCTCGCGGCGTGGCCGCTCGCGATCCGGCCGCTGGAAGCGGCTCGGATCGCGAGCGGCCACGACCTGATCCCGGTGCTCGTCGGGACGGCCAAGCTCCACGCGGCCACCGGCCTGCTCCTGTCGCTCGGCCTCGTGCTCTCGCACACGGTCTAGGCATGGGCCTCGGCGACGTCTCGCTCGCGTGCGCGGCCGCGTTGGTCGACGCGCTCGCGCACCGCGGCGTCCGCCACGCGTGCCTCTCGCCCGGCTCACGCTCCACACCGCTCGCGCTCGCTCTCGCCCGCGACGACCGGATCCAGATCCACATGCACCTCGACGAGCGCTCGGCGGCGTTCTTCGCGCTCGGGATCGCGAAGGCGAGCCCAGCCCCGGTGGCGCTCGCGTGCACCAGCGGGACCGCGGCCGCCGAGTACCTCCCGGCCGTCGTCGAGGCCTCGCAGTCGCGGACCCCGATCGTGGTGCTCACCGCCGACCGACCGCCGCGCCTCCGCGGGACGGGCGCGAACCAGACGATCGACCAGACCGATCTCTATGGCCGGTACGCGCGCGCGTACCTCGAGCCCCCGGTGCCGGCGACGGCAGCCGACGCGGCGGCGTGGCATGACACCGGGTTGCGAGCGGTCGCGGCCGCGGGCGGAACGCCGGTCGGGCCCGTCCACGTGAACTGCCCGTTCGACGAGCCGCTCGTCCCGGTCGGCGAGCGGGTCTCGACCCCGTTGCCACCCGCGGAGGAAACGGGACCCGAAGCGCGAGGCATCGAAGAAGACGCCGCGCGTGAGTCGCTCGAGGGCTTCCTGGCAACCCACGCCGGCCGTCGCGGCGTGATCGCGCTCGGACCGCTTCCTCCACCACGAACCCTGTCGTTGCTCTCGCTCGGCGCCCTGCTCGGGTGGCCGGTGCTCGCCGAGCCGCTCAGCGGGTTGCGCCTGGACGCCGGTCGAGCCGGGCGAGCGCTCGCTGCCGGGCAACTGCTGATCGGGGATCCCGATTGGCTGGAACGCCACCGCCCCGACGTCGTGCTGCAGGCGGGTGCGGCGCCGACCACGCGTGCGACCCAAGCGCTCGTCGCAGGCTCGTCGCTGGTCGTCCTGGACCGGATGCATCTGGACCCCGACCCGGAGCGCACGGCCGAGCGACGGATCCTGGCCGACCCGGAGCTGTTCGCGGCCCTCGCCTGGGACGCCCACGCGGAGGATCGACCCGACGCGCCGGACGGGTGGCTGGAGGCGTGGAGTCGAGCGGACCTGCTCACGCGAGCGGCGGTCGATCGCACGCTCGATCCGTGGATCGAGCCGTTCGAGGGTCGCGTCGCGCGCGATCTGGCGGCGTTCCTTCCCCACGGCGCGGTCCTCTGCATCGGGTCCTCGAGCCCCGTCCGCGACCTCGACACCTTCATGGCCCCGCGCCGGCCGCCCCGCGTATGGACCACGCGCGATCTGCTCCGTGTCCTCGGCAACCGCGGAGCGAGCGGGATCGACGGGTTCGTCTCGACGGCCCTCGGAGTGGCTGTCGCGGATGCCGGCCCGACGTACGCGTTGATGGGCGACCTGACGTTCCTGCACGACGCCGGTGCACTGCTCTGGTCTGGTGCCGACGACATCGATCTGGTCCTGGTGGTGCTCGCGAACGGCGGAGGCGAGCTCTTCTCCTTGCTCCCCCAGCGTGACCTCCCCGAGCTCCGCGACCTCTTCGTGACGCCGCACCAGATCGACCTCTCGGCGCTGTGCATCGCGGCGGGCGTCGGACACGAGCGCGTCCTGCGCGGCGATGATCTCCTGGCGGCGGTCCAGCGGGCGGCGCGGGCCGGCGGCACCCGTGTCGTCGAGGTCACGATCGATCCCGAGCGGGGGCGCGACCGCCGCGCGGAGATCCGCGCGGCGGTCGCGCGCACGCTCTCGGACCGTTAGCGTGTGGCCCGTGCGCTGGGTCACCCGCGAGCGACCGAAGACCGACCGGATCGCGTGTCCCTGGCTGATCTGCCGGTTCATCGACCCCGACGCCGAGATCCTCTACGTTCACGCCGACGACGTCCTCGACGTCGCGACACGCGAAGGGGCGCGCTCGTTCGACGCGCCCGGCGCCGAGTTCACCCATCGGGATGGGATGTGCACCTTCGAGGTACTGATCCAAGACTTCGAGCTGGCATCCGATCCCGTCCTCGTCCGCCTCGCCCGGATCGTGCACGCGGCGGACGTCGCCGAGGACCGCGACTCCGACCCGCTCGGAGCGGGGCTCGAGGCGATCGGCGCCGGTGGGGTGCTCGCGGAGCCGGATGATCAGCGGTTGCTCGAGAAGGGCACCTTCGTCTACGACGCGCTGTACGCATGGTGCAGGGCGGACCTCACGCGAACGCAGGTTGACTCGACGCCGCGGCCGGGGCGAAGCTGACGAGACCGATCCACGGGAGGGAGCCATGTATCGACGCATCCTGTCCATCGCGTTCGCTGCGTCGGTGTCGCTGGTCGCGCTTCCGGCTACGACCGCCGACGCGGGTGCGACCGCCGTCCCTGCGCTCAACCATGTCTACCTGATCGTCGGTGAGAACACCGATCTGTCGCAGATCACCAAGACCCATGCCCCGTTCCAGGTCTCGTGGGTCAAGCCGAACTCCGCATGGCTCACGAACTACTGGGGGATCTCGCACTACTCGACGTCGAACTACATCGCCATGACGAGCGGGCAGTTCCTGCGTTGCCACCAGCTGGACGAGAAGCCCGCGACGTGCAATCAGGACGTCGACAACCTGTTCAACCAGCTCACGGTCAAAGGTGTCTCCTGGCTCGAGTGGAACGAGTCGATGCCGCAGCCCTGCTATCTCCTCAACGCCGGCAGCAGCAGGACCGGCAACAGCTACCGCCCGAAGCACAACCCTGCCGTCTACTACGCGGACATCGAAGGCGGCAACTTCTCCGGCGCCACCGGGTCGGCGTTCTGCGGGGACCACGTGATCACGATGGGTGGCACGGGGTTCGATGACACCAGCAGCTTCGACACCGCGCTCGCCAACGGTGACGTCCCGCGCTTCAACTACATCGTCCCCAACGAGTGCGAGGACGGTCACGACAACTGCAAGCCCGAGGGCGACCCCATCCGGCAGTTCGACGACTTCCTCGCTCGCGAGATCCCGAACATCATGCACGGTCAGGCGTGGGGCACGGGCGACGTGATCTTCGTTGTCTATGACGAGGGACAGGGAGGTGGCCCGAACCAAGCGAAGAACTTCGCGGGCGGCCACACCGTGCTCGCCGCGATCGGCGACCCGATCGTACCCGGTCTGTACGGCAGCTTCGCGAACCACTACAGCTTGCTGCGGACGCTGGAGGACGCGTTCGGGATCTCGACGCACCTCGGCGGCGCGGATACGGCCGGGACGCTCGGAAACATCTGGGCGACGTAGGGGTCAGGGGGCGACCGGCGGTTGCACCGTCCCACCGATCACCTCGTCAGTGGTCTTCACGACGACCCCACCGCTCGCGACCTCGCCCTGGAGCCAGTCGAGGAACGCGGTGAAGTCCGGCACGGTCGTCGAGTAGGCGTCGCACTGGTCGCACAGGTGGTGGATCAAGAGCTGGACCCATCCGCCTCCGTGCGTCTCCGCCGCGGTGACGTAGCCCTCGACCGTCGCCATCGTGGTCCCCTGTTTGATGCTCGGCGTCATCCGCAAGCCGTACGCGTCGAGCGGGGGGATCGTCTCAGCGAACGTCTTCGTATCGTCCACGCCGGAGACACCTCGCCCGCTGTTGTACCCGCAATCGTGCACGACCAGCTCGGACCCCGCGTCGTACGAACCGTACGGATACGCGAACGACGTTACCGGGAACCCCCATCCGAGGATCGTGTTCCGATCCGTACACACCTCGTAGCGAGCTTCGGCCGTCTTCAGCTTCTTGATGTTCGCGTGGTCGATCGTATGGCCGGCGATCTCGTTCCCCGCAGAGAACAAGCTGTGCAGATCCGCGACCGACAGATGTGAGGCGTCGCCGATGAACCCGCTGTTGATGTAGAAGGTCGCCGCCATGTTGCGCGCGCTCAACAGAGGGAGCGCGTTCAGCTGGTCCGAGTTGCCGTCGTCGAACTGGATGGTCACGACGGTAACCGGACCGCCACCGCCCGGTGTCGGCGGCGGTGTGCCGTGGATCTGCCACGCGAACGCGAGCGGTGATGAGGCCGTCAGGTCGATCGCCGGCTCGACGGTCGAGAACGACTCCACGTTGTCCTTGAACCGGGCCGTCTTCCCGTTGAACGGCGCGAACACGTCGATGCCGTCAGGCGGACACCGACGCATCCCCGTCAGCGAGCCGCTGTAGATCGTGCCGTTCGGGCCCTCCACCGCCGCCCCGGCCAGGATCGGCGGGGACCCATCCAGCGTGCCAACGATGTTGGTCACCTGATGCTGCATGCAATGCGGGAACGTGGAGCCGTCGCCGACGATGAACGACGAGCCCCAGCCGTTGGCTCCCAGGATGTTGGAGAGCCAACCCATCTCCTGGTTCGCGTACGTGCCCGCGCCGACCAACGTGTCGTACTCAGCCGCCATCACCGACAGCCCCGCCCCGTGCGAGGTCGTGTCCCAGGTGTCCCATGGGAAACCGAAGCCGAACGGGTCGGTCGCGGCCTGCGCGTCCGCAGCGTCGAGCTGCTTCTTCAGGTCGGCCAGCAGCGCCGCACGTGTGGTCTCGAGGCCCGCCGGATCTCCGGCCTGCTGAAGCGCCAGCGAGAGGTCGTAGTGGGCGAGACCCGAGACGTCGTAGAGGTTGAGCGTGTCGGTGGCGTCGTTCGGTCCGGTGATGTACGCGTTCGCCCAATGGGCAGCCTGCGACAGGTAGAAGGCGGGGTCGGTGTGCACAAGCCCGCTCGGCAGACCACCCGATGCGACCGCGAAGTACAGCTCGGTCGCGCCAAGCTCCAGGTCGTCGCGCCACTCGGTCTCGGGATAGAAACTGAACGGGATCACCGTGAGGAGCTTCGTCGGCGCCGTGTTCGCCAGGTCGAAGATGTGCTCGGCCGAACGGAGGCAGTCGGTCGCGAGCGCGGGATCGCTCGTCTTGAAGACCAGGAAGCACTGCGCGAACGCAGCCGCGTCACGGCCCGCGAGGTTCGGGCTCACCGCAGAGCCCGGGGGACCCGCGCGGAAGACGGGGCGGTTCCGGATGTAGCGGAAGACCGGATCCGCTCCTCCGTACGTGTCGTCGTCCTGCGGGAGTCGCCAGATGTCGTGGTCGCCGCGGGTCTTGGCGTTCCCGGTGCCGATGCCCACCTGGTAGTACAGCGTTCGGGTCTGGTCGTCCCACATCTTGATCAGCCAGTCGACGCCGAACTTCGCTTCGGCCGTGAAGTCGGTCGTGCTTCCGACGCCCATCTGGGCGGGCAAGTCACGGATCCCCGCGAGGAGCAGGTCCTCGGTGTAGCTGGAGGTCTGCACGAACTTCAGGTAGTCGCCGGCGTCCCACCAGCCGCCCGAGGCGTCGATCGGTACGCCGAGCGGGGAGAGATCGCCCTTGAAATGCCCGCTCTGGTTGGCGTGCGGCGTGAGGTACGTCATCGCGTTCTGATCGTTCAGGTGACCGGGCGCGGTCCGGAGTGCCGACGGGATGTATCCCGCGCCGTCGCGTTCGTTCCCGTAGAACGAGCGGGCGTTCGTCAGCGAGTGCGAGTAGAGCGCGGAGCCGGTGTCGATCCTGAAGGAAGGTGAGGTGGCCGCGATGGGACCGGGGACGTCGATCGAATAGGCCCCCGGGGTCGAGAAGGCTGTGAAGTCCAGTGCGTAGACATGGGGATACGCGGTGCTCCACGTCCCGAGGTCAGCGCCGACGGTCCCCGTGAACATGGGCGACCCGTCCGCGTTGACGCTGAATGTCACGCCGGTCTCGACGTCGCTCGCCATGAGGTATGCCCGCTTCGCCGACGCTGCCGGGTATCCGACCTGGTTCACGCGCACGAACGCCGTGGCGGTGACCGCGTTGGCTGGGGCGGTCCCCGACGTCGCCCCGGCGAGCAGCATCACCGACGCGAGGCCGAGGACGGATCGGATGCGGACGGTGACGCCGGACGCCATGTGGAGCCCCCCTCCCGTTCGCCAGCCGTATACGAGGTTCGGCTTGAACGATAGGAAACTTTCCTAACCGATGCGATGGATGCTATGCCGGACGTCTTCGACAGGTCAACCGGGCGAACGGGAGGGACGAGCGAGATCCGTTGTCACCCCGAAGGAACGGAGGTGACGCTCTCCGCCTCTGGGGAAGGCGTCGACAGGCTCAGCTGCTCGGCGCAGACCCGACTATCCCTGCTCGCCGTGACGCTCGTGGGGCGGCTTCGCCTCCGGGTGTCCAACATCTCGTTCGTGAGGAGGCCGTGGCATCGGATCGGGGAAGTGATCCTCGTCCGTTCCGGTCACCTCCCGGAAGGCCTTCCTCGCGTAGAGAAGCCGGAGAGCCACCTCCTCGAGAGTGGTTTCGTCACCTTCCGCTCCGCGGACCTCGCGCTCAGCGATCGCGCGGAGGGCCCGGATCCCGTCGATCCCGACGCCGGCATCGAGGAGGCGCTTCACGTGTCGTGCGATCGCGTGATCCCTTGGCGAGTAGCGGAGTCGGCCGTGCTCGCGTGAGGGGCTGATCAGACCCTGTTCCTCCCAGTAGCGGGCCACCCTCGGCGTGACGTCGACTTCCTCGGCGAGCCGAGGTATCGCGGTGAGCTCCTCATCCTTATCTGACATATCTGTGTAACATCCTGTCGACGGTAGACCACCGAAGCCTAGCCCCAGCACACACCAGGAGGCAAAGGATGGGATCTCCATGTGCCGAACACCGACGGAAGCACGACGAGACCGTGTCACGTCCGGATCGGGTCGGCATCGCGATCAGGCTGGTCGCCATGGGCGCGCTTCTCGTGGCCCTCGCCGTTCGCGGCCTACCACCGGTGGTCGGTTCGTTGAACGAGACCTGGGAGGCCTTCGCCCTGGTTGGCGCGGTGATCGTCGCGGGATGGGCGGGGGTTCGATCTGGGGTGTTCGACAGGCTTGGCAGGCGCGTGGCGCCCTCGGCAGCCTCACGGGTCCTCGCTGGGGTTGCGATCCTGCTCTGGGTCTTCGTCCTTTCGGGGCTCACGAACCTGGACGTGGCGGTCGTGGCCGCGACACCTCTCGCCCTCGTGATCGCGGCCGAACGAGGCCTCGATGGAGGCCTTGTGGCACTCGGGGTCGCGCAGGTCGCCAACGCGGGATCGATCCTTCTGCCGACCGCCAACCTCACAACCCTCCTCGTCCTCGGCCCGGCGGCCCGCAGCGACGTCTCGTACCTTCGACAGGCGTGGCTCGCGTGGTTGCTCGTCGGCGTGGTGACGCTTGCGGTCCTCGGCCCGCTCGCGAGCCGCCGAGGCCGGAGCCCGACAACGGTGCGGACCGATTGGTCGCTCACTCGGATCGGCCTCGATCTCGTAGGGATGTTCGTACTCGCATCCTCGCTGCGGGCGCTTGTGCCGAACGGGATCGGCTTCGGAACTGGGTACTGGTCGGCGGCCGTCGGCACCTCGACGCTCGCTGCCGCCGTGAACAACCTCCCTGCCGCGGCGGCTGTTCACGTGACGAGCCGGGCGGCCGCCTGGGGGGCAGTGGCCGGACTCGCCATGGGTCCGAACCTCCTGCTGACTGGGTCAGTCGCGTCGGTGATCGTGAGGCGTATGGCTCGGGAAGGGGACGTTCAGATGAACCTGCGAACCTTCACGCTCGTAGGTTTCGGGCTCGTGCCCGCGCAGCTCGCGGCGGCCTTCGTCGGACTCCGGGTCGTCGGAGCCCTCCGAGGCTAGTTCCGTTCTTCTCCCTTCGCGCCGACCGACGAACGAGCTCCCGTCGAGGCGGTTCAACCCCACCTGAGCGCGTCGAGGAAGGCGCGGAACTTGCGTTCCGTTTCGTCGACCTCGGCATCCGGCTGACTGCCCGCAACGATGCCGGCGCCCGCGTAAAGCGTCGCGCGGTCGCCGCGGAGCTCAGCGCACCGCAGCGCGATCGCCCACTCGCCGTCGCCGCTCGCGTCCATCCACCCGACGGGCCCGGCGTACGATCCCCGGTCGAACGGCTCGAGCTCACGGATCATCTCGAGGGCTGCCTCGCGGGAATCGCCTGCGACCGCCGGGGTGGGGTGGAGCGTCTCAACCAGCTCCAGGACGTCGGGCGACGGCTCCCGGAGCAGGCCTCGGAACCTCGTCGAGAGGTGCCAGACGTTAGGTGTCTCCAGCAGCGTGGGTGCCGGGTCCCACGTCAGCTCGCGACAGAACGGACGGAGCGCCCGGGCGATCCACTCGACCACGATCGCGTGTTCCTCCCGATCCTTCGCCGATGCGAGCAGTGCGTCTGCGTTCGCGCGATCCTCGTCAGGATCGCCCGAACGCGCCGCGGATCCCGCGAGCGGGTTCGACCGCACCTCACGGCCGAACCGTGACACGAGCAGCTCCGGAGAGGCACCGACCAGGATCCCGGCCGTCGTCGGCGTGACGAACGTGAAGGCGTCCGGGTTCACCGCTCGGAGCCGGTGCGCCAGCCGCCGGCCATCGAGCTCGCGGCCAGCGTCCACCTCGATCGTCCGGGCCAGCACGACCTTGCGTAGGCCTGCATCGAGACGTCGAACGACCTCCGCGACAGCGGCCGCGTAGCCATCTGGCGGGGGGATCGCGTCGAGCTGGCGGCCCGTGAACGGCTCGCGCGGGATCGAGCCCGGCGTGCGACCGAACATGCGAGCGAACGAGCCTTCAGATGGGGCTACGACATCGTCGCCGACGTCGATCCGTACGGTCTCCCCCGGCGCGGTCCGTCGCACCGACCGGGCCGCGACCGAGAGCGTCGATGTCCCGCCGACCTCGCGGAACGGGATCGTCCCGACCGCGACGGTCCGGCCTCCGCCGTCGATCGCGCGATCGACGTCTGCCAGCATCCGCCGGGCGAAGGCGAGCGGTGCCGTCGCGACCATGGGCGCGGACGCCGACACGCCGCTCCCCGCCCGTTCGAAGAGGAAACCGCCTTCGGAGTACGCGGCGAGGAGGTCGAAGGCGTCACCGAGCTTCTGGATGCGGCCGCCCTGCTGTGACGCGCCCGCGGACGGGCTCACGCGCGCGTCCCGACGAACAGCTGCGTGATGCCACCGGACAGTTGGAGCCGTCGGATCGAGGGGAACCCGACCGCGCGGAGCATCCCCACCATGTCGGCCGGCGAGGGCAGGTACGCCATCGACCGGGGGAGGTAGCGGTAGGCGGCGCGATCGGAGAGCGCGCCGCCGATCAACGGCACGACCTTCTGGAAGTACAGCGCGTGGCCGGCGCGGAGCAGGCGGTTGTCCGGGCGGCTCGCGTCGAGCAGCGCAACGGCGCCGCCCGGTCGAACGACCCGCGCGAGCTCCGCGAACAGCTCCGCGAGCGAGACCACGTTGCGGAGCGCGAACCCACACGTGATGCCGTCGGCGCTCGCGTCGGGGAACGGCAGCCGCAGCGCATCCGCCTGGACCAGCGGCGCGTCGGTGCGTGCCCGACGCAGCATCCCGAGCGCGAAATCCACCCCGACGGCGCGATACCCGGCCCGCTCGAGCTCGCGACACAGATCCCCGGTCCCGCATGCCAGATCGAAGACCAGCGAGCCGCTCGGGAGATGGAGCTCGCGGACGGTCCTCCGCCGCCACCCGACATCCATGCCGAAGGTCATCACCCGGTTCACGAGGTCGTATCGGGGAGCGATCGTGTCGAAGAGCCGGCGCACCGTGCGCGCCTTGTCCTCGCCCTGGGGCAGCGGTGCGCTCACGTCTCGATCCGCGCTTCCGCGGCCTCGAGAACGACGCGGCGGAAGTGGTTCGACACGAGGGCCGTCACGGCGGGCAGCAGCTCGCGGAACGCTTCGACCATCTGCGCCGCGGCGACGGGATCGTCACCCGACGTGTCCTGGATCGGCCTGCGCACGTGCTGGTCGAACAGGTCGACGGCTCGCTCCGCGAGTCCGCGAAGCGCGCCGTCGGCATCGCGCGCGAGCCCGAGCAGATCGCCGAGCGGCAGGCCGAACTCGAGGAGACGGAGGGCCGTGCGAACCAGCTCGGTGTCCGCGGGTGTGTACCGCATCTCCCCGTCAACCGTCCTTCCGATCCGGATCCCTTCGCGCTCCACCGCCTGGATCAACGATGCGGGAACGCCGCTGGTGGCTGCGAAGTCCTCGAGGTCCAACGATGGGTGGTCCTCGCCGATCTCACCGCGAGCCTCGGCGACGGCGGCCGCCAGGTCGGCGTCCGCGTCGCCGAGCTCCCCCCGAACGACCCGCCCGATCGCCTCGAGCGTCAGACCCTTGCGCTGGAGGTCGCGGATCCGACGGATCCGCTCGGCGTGGACCTCGTCGTACCACGCCACCCGCCCCTCGCGTTCGGGCTGGGGCAGGAGGCTCCGGGATTGGTAGTAGCGCACCGTGTCCACCGAGACCTCACAGGCGGCGGCCAGCTGCTCGACCCGGTACCTCACGACCGCTCACTCTACGAGTGCACACTCGAACCTTCACACCGACCGCTCTCATCGCGACCCGCACCGGTCACGGGGCTACGATGCGCCGCGTGAAGCACGCCGTGCGGGCCGTCAGCCTCTCGGTGGTCCTCGTGTGCGTCGCCGGGACGATGGCGGCGGGTACCGCACTCAAGTACCGCTGCGCCACAGGGAACTACGACGGACGGCAGTATCGGGAGCTCTGCTACTCCGACATCGTGCCCCTCCTCGGGACCGAGCAGCTCGGGGGTGGCCGGCTGCCGTTCCTCGACCGATGCGCCCCGTCGTCGAACAACTGCGACGAGTACCCCGTGCTCACGATGTACGTGATGCGAACCACAGCGTGGATCTCCGGAGATCGAACCGCGAGCTTCTACTACACGAACGCGGTCGTCCTCGCGGTGTTCGCCGCCGGCACGGCGGTGGGCCTGTGGCTGCTCGCGGGCCGGCGTGCGCTGTGGTTCGCGCTCGCTCCCACGCTGCTGATCTACGGGACGATCAACTGGGACCTCGTGGCCGTCGCGCTCGCGACCCTGGCACTGGTGACGTTCGCGTCGCGCCGCGATGGCTGGACGGGCGTCCTCCTGGGGCTCGGCGCGGCCGCAAAGTTCTACCCGGTGCTCCTGGTGGTCCCCTTGTTCCTCCAGGGGATCCAGGACCGCGAGCCCGACCGCTCGGTCCGGGTGCTGTGGTGGACGGTGGGGACCTGGGTCGTCGTGAACCTCCCGTTCGCCGTTGCCGCGCCCGGCGCCTGGTTCGAGTTCTTCCGGTTCAACTCCGGTCGTGTCGCCGATTTCGACAGCCTCTGGTACATCGCGTGCCGGCACTGGGATACCGCGTGCATCTCGACGGGGACGATCAACGCGTGGTCGCTGATCCTGTTCGCCGCGGCATCCGGGTTCCTGCTCTTCCTCAAGACCCGACGCGACCCCGACTTCCCGCGGTGGACGCTGGGGTTCCCGCTGCTCGCGAGCTTCCTGCTCTTCAACAAGGTGTACTCGCCGCAATACGGCCTGTGGCTCCTCCCGTGGTTCGCGCTCGTCGTTCCGCGCTGGACGTGGTTCGCGGCGTTCGAGGCCGCCGACGTGGCGGTGTTCGTGACCCGGTTCCGATACTTCTTCCCGGCCTACGTGGCGGGCGGCCCGTTGACGCCGGAGGAACGATGGTTCGAGCTCGCGGTGTTGGTCCGCGCGGCGATCCTCGTCTGCTGCCTCGTGGTCTGGGTCGGCAGGGATACACCCACGCTGGTGCTCGGAGCGCGCGGCTGGCAGCCGCTCGGCGCCGCGGGGCGGGTCCCCGCGTGAACCCCGCAACGCAGGCCGATCCTCGGATACGGGACGGACTGCGGGAGTCGATCTGGGCGTTCCTGGGGGCTCGGCTGCTGCTGATCGCGATCTCGGTCGTGGGCGGAGGCACCCTCGCGCTGCCGCCAGGACAACCACCGACCGATGCCGGATTCCCTGCTCCGAACCTGCTCTCCGGGTGGCACATGCTGTTCACGGCGACCCAGCGGCAGGATGCGGCCTGGTTCCTGCGGATCGCGACGAGCGGCTACGCCCCTGGAGACGGGAGCGCAGCCTTCTTCCCGCTGTACCCGATGGCCGTGCGCCTCGTCGGGGCGCTCCCGGGGATCGGCCCCCTCGGCGCGGCGCTGATCGTGTCCAACACGGCCTTCCTCGGCGCCCTCATCATGGTCCATGCGCTGACGAGGTTGGAGCTCGGACGCGAGGCCGCGCGGCGGACCGTCCTGTTCGGGGCCTTCTTCCCGACCGCGTTCTTCCTGCTGGCCCCCTACACCGAACCGCTGTTCCTGCTGTTGTCGATCAGTGCCTTCTGGTTCGCGCGGCGCGACCGATGGCTGTGGGCGATGCTCGCGGGAGCCGGTGCGGCGGCGACCCGCAACCTCGGGGCGCTGCTCATCGTTGCGCTGGCGGTCGAGGCGCTCAACCAGTGGCGGCAGGGTCGTCTGCTGCTCCCGCGGTTGGGAGCAGCGTTCGGGGTGGCGCTCGGACCCCTCTCGTACCTCGTCAGTTGGCAGATCCGGTTCGGGGACTTCTGGGCGCCGCTGGACGCGCAACGCAACTGGCAGCGCGAGCCAACGTTCCCCCTCACCGCCCTGTGGCATGCACTCACCCTCACCTGGCGGTACCAGACGTGGTGGCTGATCGACGTGATCGTCGTCGGGATCGCCATCGCGGGGATCCTGGTGGCGGCCTTCCGGGTTCCGCTCACGTACACGGTGTACGCGGGGATGAGCGTGCTGATCCCGCTGACCTTCACGTACGACCAGCGGCCACTGACCTCGATGCCGAGGTTCATGGCCGTCGTTTTCCCCGCGTGGTGGGGGTTCGCGATCGCCGCCGAGCGTCGGCGTCCGCCCGAGGCGGCCTTCCTCGTTGCCTTCGCGGCGGGCTTCGCGTTGCTGGCCTTCCTGTTCATCAACTGGCAGCCCGTCTTCTAGGCGGTTGGCTGCTCGCCACCGCCGGAAACCGTTTAGGATTGCCGCGACCCGGGGGGGCTCGCTCCGCTCGGGCGTCCCACGGCCGATGGAGGAGCCAGTGACGATCAGGGTCGCGATCGCGGACGACCACTCACTCGTGCGCCAGGGACTTCGGCGCTACCTGGACATGGCCGACGGGATCGAGGTCGTCGGCGAGGCATCGAACGGCAAGGAGCTCCTGGAGCTCATCGGGAACGAGAACCCGGACATCGCGCTGATCGACATCCGGATGCCCGAGATGGACGGTCTGGAAGCCGCGAGGGTGATCCGCGACCAGCATCCGAAGGTCGGCGTCATCATGCTCACCGCGTACGACGA
>Ga0066709_100001448_pt1 | contig 15701 bp, 12 predicted proteins | sample GraSoiAngelo_158_FD_79665 | JGI IMG/M metagenome (GOLD analysis project Ga0066709, IMG submission 79665) | Grasslands soil microbial communities from the Angelo Coastal Reserve, California, USA - 14_1009_16_30cm | ecosystem: Environmental > Terrestrial > Soil > Grasslands | place: USA...
CGGGTCGAGACGGTGCACGTGCCCGAGACGGGACACGCGCGCATCATCGTGGCCGACAACGGGCCGGGCATCAGCGCCGAGGACAAGGAGAAGCTCTTCATGCCTTACTTCTCGACAAAGGTCGCGGGGATGGGCCTCGGGCTCCCGATCGTCCACGAGATCGTGAGCGAGCACGGCGGCACGATCTGGATCGAGGACAACGACCCCAAGGGCACGCGCTTCGTCATCGAAGTCCCCGTCTCCCGCGCCGGCGTGACGGTGGAAGCCTGATATGACGCGAGAACAGATCTCCCGCGTCGTGCCTGGGGCACCCCTCCGAGGACGGACATGGCCGGCGAGCATATACTGATCGTCGACGACGAGCCGGCCATCAGGTCGACGCTCCGCGACGTCCTGGAGGACGAGGACTATCGCGTGTCGGCGGTCGGCGGCGGCGCCGACGCCCTGCGGTTCTTCGCCGACGAGCTGCCCGACGTGACGTTTCTCGACATCTGGATGGACCGGATGGACGGCCTCGAGACCCTCGCCGAGATCAAGCGGGTGCGGCCCGAGGCGGTCGTGGTCATGATCTCCGGCCACGGCACGATCGAGACGGCCGTCAAGGCGACGCGTCTGGGCGCCTACGACTTCGTCGAGAAGCCGCTGTCGCTCGAGAAGATCCTGGTCACGGTCAGCCGCGCCCTCGAGCACGCCCGGCTCGAGCGCGAGAACGCGGCGCTCCGCGCGGGCTTCGAGCAGCGGGCCGAGATCGTCGGCGAGAGCGCCGCGATCCGGGTGCTCCGCGAGCAGATCACGACCGCCGCGCCGACCACCGGCCGCGTGCTGATCCACGGCGAGAACGGCAGCGGCAAGGAGCTGGTGGCGCGCGCCATCCACGTGCAGTCCGCCCGCCGCGAGCGCCCCTTCGTCGAGGTCAACTGCGCCGCCATCCCCGAGGAGCTGATCGAGTCCGAGCTGTTCGGCCACGAGAAGGGCGCGTTCACCGGCGCGCTGGCGCGGCGCCGCGGGAAGTTCGAGCTCGCCGACGGCGGCACCCTCTTCCTCGACGAGATCGGCGACATGAGCCTGAAGACGCAGGCCAAGGTCCTGCGCTCGCTCGAGGAGCAGGCGTTCGAGCGCGTCGGCGGCAAGGACACGCTCCGGGTGGACGTGCGGGTGATCGCCGCGTCCAACCGTGACCTGGCGGCCCTGATCCGCGAGGGTCAATTCCGGGAAGACCTCTACTATCGGCTGAACGTCATCCCGATCGAGGTCCCCGCGCTGCGCACGCGCAAGGACGACATCCCCGCCCACGTGAGCCACTTCATCGCCCAGTTCTGCGCCGAGAACGGCAAGCGCGCGAAGGCGCTCTCCAGCGAGGCGCTCGGCTATTTCCTGGCCTACGATTGGCCCGGCAACGTGCGGGAGCTCCGGAACATGGTCGAGCGGCTCGTCATCATGGCTCGTGGCGACGTGATCACGGCCGACGACCTGCCGGCGCCGCTGCGCCCGAAAGAGGCGGCGCCGCTCGCGGGCGAGTCGCGGGACCGCTCGCTCAAGGACGCGCGCGACAACTTCGAGCGCGCGTACATCCTCGCCGAGCTACGCTCCAATGACTGGAACGTGACGCGCACCGCCGAGCGCCTCGGCATCGAGCGCAGCCACCTCTATCGGAAGCTCAAGGCCTACAACATCAATCCTCCCAAGCGCGACGCCTGAGCGCGCGGAGCGACTGACGTGCTCGACCTGATCCTTCGCGGCTGTGGCCTGCCCGATCGAGCCCAGCCCGTCGATCTCGCGATCGCCGGCGGGCGCATCCTCGGCGTCGGCCCGGCGCGCGAGCCCGCGCGCGAGACGATCGACGTCGCCGGCCGGCTCGTCACGCCCGGGCTCGTCGAGTCGCACATGCATCTCGACAAGGCGCTCTTGACCGAGCGGATCTCCGGCTCGGCCGAGACGGCCGCCGAGGCGATCCGGCTCACCGGCGCGGCCAAGCGCGACTTCACCGCCGACGACATCGGCGCGCGGGCGCGCCGCGTGCTCGACCTAGCCGTCGCCGCCGGCACGACGGCAATGCGCGCGCACGTCGAGGTGGACCCGATCGTCGGGCTCATGGGCATGGAGGCCATGCTCTCGCTCAAGCGCGAGTACGCGCCGGCCATCGATCTCCAGCTCAGCGCATTCGCTCAGGAAGGCATTCTCCAGGCGCCGCCGACCGAGACGCTGCTCCGCCGCGCCCTCGAGATGGGCGCCGATCTCGTCGGCGGCTGTCCGTACAACGACACCGACCCGCGCCGCCACATCGAGATCGTCCTGGCGCTCGCGGCCGAGTTCGGAGTCGACGCGGACTTCCACGTCGATTTCAGCGACGAGCCCGAGCACCTGCACGTGCGTGAGATCATCCGCCAGACGATCCGCGCGGGCTGGCAGGGCAAGGTCGCGGTCGGCCACTTGACGGAGCTGGCGGCGCTGGCCGGACCCGAGCAGGCGGCGTTGATCGCCGACCTCGCGGCGGCCCGGATCGGCGTGATCAGCCTGCCGCTGACCGATCTCTATCTCATGGGCCGGCGCGACGAGCGAAACGTCCGCCGCGGCCTGACACCCATCCGCCGCCTGCTGGAGGCGGGCATTCCGGTCGCGCTGGCGTCCAACAATATCCGGAACCCGTTCACGCCGATCGGCACGGCCGACCCCGCGCACCTGACGTTCGTCGCCGCCGTCGCCGCCCACATGGGCACCCGCGACCTGATGCGCGACCTCGTAGCCGCGATCACGCACCATCCGGCACGCATCCTCAACCTCCGCGACTACGGCTGCGCCGCCGGCTGCCGGGCCGATCTCGTCGTCTGGGAGTGCGAGCGGGTGGAAGAGATCGTGATGGCCCTGCCGCCGCGGCGCTTCGTGGTGAAGGCTGGCCGCGTCACCGTCGAGCACCACCGGCGGACCGTGGAGCGCTGGCGCTCCGGCGGCGCGTCGCGCCCCTCGTCGGGTTGACACGAGGGACGAGCGCCATGTAGAGTGACTGCAGTCAATACGGAAGCTTTCCTTTAAGCGAGCCCGGAGAGGCCCGCAAGGAGAGAAGATGAGTAGCTCCGCCCCCCGCCACCGCGAGAAGGCGCAGGTTCTCGACGAGAGCGCGCTCGACCGGGCCCTCACCCGCATCGCCCACGAGATCCTCGAGAAGAACGGCGGCGCCAAGGACCTGGCGTTCGTCGGGCTCCGCACGCGCGGGGTGAGCCTCGCGCACCGCCTCGGCGCGAAGATCGCCCAGATCGACGGGACGACCCTCCCGGTCGGGACGCTCGACATCACCCTCTATCGGGACGACCTCGGCATGCGCGGCACGCCGGTGATCCGCGGGACCGACATCCCGTTCTCGATCAAGGACAAGACGGTGATCCTCGTCGACGACGTCCTCTTCACCGGCCGCACCATTCGCGCGGCGCTCGACGCGATCATCGACCTCGGCCGGCCGACCGCGATCCAGCTGGCGTGCCTCATCGATCGCGGTCACCGCGAGCTGCCGATACGCCCGGATTACGTCGGGAAAAACCTGCCGACCTCGCGCCGCGAGAGCGTCGCCGTGCGCCTGCGCGAGCACGACGGTGAAGACCGCGTCGTCATCGAAGAACCCGAGGAGGGCTAAGATGGGCTGGACGCGGAAGGATCTGCTCTCGATGCGCGAGCTCGACGCGGGCGAGATCACCTTGCTGGTGGACACCGCAGCGTCGCTCCAGGAGATCGCGTCGCGCGACATCAAGAAGGTCCCGGCGCTCCGCGGCAAGACGGTCGTCAACCTCTTCTACGAGTCGTCCACCCGGACGCGCACGTCGTTCGAGATCGCCGGGAAATGGCTCTCCGCGGACGTGATCAACTTCTCGGCGAGCGGCTCGAGCACGACCAAGGGCGAGAGCTTCATCGACACGGCCAAGAACATCGCCGCGATGAGCCCCGACGTCGTCGTGGTCCGCCACTCGTCGGCCGGCGCCGCCGATCTGCTCGCCCGTGAGCTCCCGTGCTCGATCGTGAACGCAGGCGATGGGGCCCACGAGCACCCGACCCAGGCGCTGCTCGATCTCCTGACCATCCGCGAGAAGAAGGGGCACTTCGACGGGCTCCACGTCGCGATCGTCGGCGACATCGCCCACAGCCGCGTCGCGCGCTCCGACATCCACGGCATGCGCAAGCTCGGCATGACCGTCACCGTGGCCGGACCGCCCACGCTCATCCCGCCGTTCGTGCAGGAGCTCGGCGCGAAGGTGAGCTACCGCCTGGAAGACGCGATCGGCGACGTGGATGTGATCATGATGCTCCGCCTGCAGCAGGAGCGCATGACGGCGGGGCTGATCCCCTCGCTCCGGGAATACGCGCGCTTCTGGGGCCTCACGCTCGACAAGCTGGCCCGGCACGCGCGGCCCGATGTCCTGATCATGCATCCCGGCCCCGTGAACCGCGGCATCGAGCTGGCGCCCGAGGTCGCCGACGGCCCCTACTCCGTCATCCTCGACCAGGTGTCCCGCGGCGTGGCCGTGCGCATGGGGGTCCTGCTCCTGCTCGCTGGCCACAAAGGCGGAGACGGAGCATGAGCTTGCTGATCCGGAGCGGCCGCGTGATCGATCCGGCGAACAACGTCGACGCCGTCCAGGACGTCCTCATCGAGCACGGCAAGATTTCGCGGCTGGGGCGGCATCTCGAGGCGCCCGCAGACGTCGAGGTGGTCGACGCGAAGGGCAAGATCGTCTGCCCGGGATTCATCGACATGCACGTGCACCTGCGCGAGCCCGGCCAGGAGTACAAAGAGACGGTCGCGACCGGCACGCGGGCGGCCGCCGCCGGCGGATTCACCGCCGTGTGCTGCATGGCGAACACGAGTCCCGTCAACGATAACGGCGCGGTGACGGACTATATCCTCGCCAAGGCCAAGGTCGAGGGCCTCGTGCGCGTCTACCCGATCGGCGCCGTCACGCGGAACCTCCGCGGCGAGGAGCTCGCCGAGCTGGCCGAGCTGGCGGAATCGGGCTGCGTCGCCTTTTCCGACGACGGCCGGTGCGTCATGAACGCGGGACTCTACCGCCGCGCCATGGAATACACCCTGCCGTTCGGCGCGCCGATCATCAGCCACGCCGAGGATTCGGCGCTGAGCGCGGGCGCCTCGATCAACGAGGGCGTCGTCTCCACCGAGCTCGGCCTGCCGGGGCAGCCCGCGGCGGCCGAGGACGTGATGGTGGCCCGCGACATCCTGCTGGCCGAGCTGACCGGCGCCCACGTCCACATCGCGCACGCGTCCACCGCCGGCACGGTGCGCCTCGTTCGCGACGCGAAGGCGCGCGGGATCCGGGTCACGGCCGAGGTCACCCCGCACCATCTGGTCCTGACGGAGGACGCGGTGCGGAGCTGGGACGCCAACACGAAGATGGCGCCGCCGCTTCGGACCAAGCGCGACGTCGAGGCGCTGATCGAGGGGCTCGTCGACGGGACCATCGACTGCATCGCGACCGACCACGCCCCGCACGCCCTCTCCGAGAAGGAAGGCGAGTTCGATCGCGCCGCCTTCGGCATCGTCGGGCTCGAGACGGCGGTGGCGGTGGTGCTCGACCGGCTGGTGCGGTCCGGACATCTGCCGCTCGCCACGCTCATCGCCCGGTGGAGCCGGGATCCGGCGCGGCTGCTCAACCTGCCGGGCGGGACGTTGTCCGCCGGCGCGCCCGCCGACGTGACCGTCCTGGACCTCGACGCCGAAACGACCGTCGAGCCGGCGCGGTTTCACTCGCGGAGCCGGAACACGCCGTTCGGCGGATGGCAGCTTCGCGGTGGCCCGTGGATGACGGTGGTCGGCGGAACGATCGCGCGAGTCGCCCCGAGATGAAGCCCGCCTGGCTCGTCCTGCGCGATGGCCGCACGTTCAGAGGCCGATCGCTCGGCGCGGTGGGCGAAGCATCGGGTGAAGTCATTTTCAATACCGCGATGCAGGGATACCAGGAAATCCTCACCGATCCGTCCTACCGGGGACAGATCGTGGCGATGACGTACCCGATGATCGGCAACTACGGCGTCAACGAGGAAGACGTGGAGTCGCGTCGGCCGTGGGTCAACGGGTTCATCGTCAAGGAGGCGTCGCCCGTCGCGTCGAACTTCCGTTCGTGCGCGAGCCTCGACGCCTACCTCACGCGCCACGGCATCGTGGGGATCCAGGACATCGACACGCGCGCGCTGACGCGCCACCTGCGCGACCGCGGCGCCCAGGACGGCCTCATCTCGTCGATCGCGACCGAGCCCGCGCCGCTCCTCGCGCGCGCGCGGGCGCTGCCGGGGCTCGTCGGCCGCGACCTAGTGGCCGAGGTCACCGCCGATGCGCCCTACACGTGGTCCGAGGGCGGCTGGGAGCTCTCGCGCGGGTACGTCGCGCCGCCACCGCCGCGCTTCCGGGTCGTCGCCTACGACTGCGGGATCAAGTTCAACATCCTGCGCCAGCTCAGCACGATCGGCTGCGACGTGACCGTCATGCCGGCCTCGACGACAGCCGCCGACGTGCTCGGCGCGAAGCCCGACGGCGTGTTCATCTCCAACGGGCCGGGCGATCCGGAAGGCGTGCCCTACCTGATCGAGTCGGTGCGCGGGCTCCTCGGACGCGTGCCGATCTTCGGGATCTGCCTCGGACATCAGATCCTCGGCCTGGCGGCCGGCGGCCGGACGTACAAGCTGCCGTTCGGTCATCACGGCGCCAACCATCCGGTCAAGGACGTCGCGACCGGCAAGGTCTCGATCACCGCACAGAACCACGGCTTCGCCGTCGACCCGGCATCGGTGTCGGCGCACGGCTGGGAGCCCACGCATCTCAACCTCAACGACGGCACCTGCGAGGGGCTGCGGCACCGCGAGTGGCCGGTGTTCTCGGTGCAGTACCACCCGGAAGCGTCGCCGGGACCGCACGACGCCAACGACCTGTTTCACCGCTTCGCCGATCTGATGAGCCAGAAGGGAGGCTGACCTCGTCATGCCCAAGTACTTGATCTCATACCGTAAGACCGAAGGGGGCGGCCAGAAACCGGAGTGGACCTCGTTCACCGCGCAGAGCGAGGCCTCGCTCGAAGCCCACGCGATCCGCGAGCGCGTCGACCGCCGCATGAGCGTGCTGGGCGAGCAGCTCTGGGGCAGCGGGGAGGTCGCGTGGGTCGGCAACGGCCGGCTCGACGACGTGCTCTATCGCCGCGAAGAGGCCGCGCCGGAAACCTCGATCGTGTACGGGCTCGTGGAGGAGTAGCTGCCCAAGCGTACCGACCTCCAGCGCATCCTGATCATCGGCTCCGGGCCGATCGTCATCGGTCAGGGGTGCGAGTTCGACTATTCGGGCACGCAGGGGTGTCGCGCGCTCAGGGAAGAAGGGTTCGAGGTCGTGCTGGTGAACTCGAATCCCGCGACGATCATGACCGATCCCGAGCTCGCGAATCGGACGTACATCGAGCCGTTGACGCCGGAGTTCGTGGCAAAGATCATCGAGCGCGAGCGGCCGCAGGCGCTCCTGCCGACGCTCGGTGGCCAGACCGGTCTCAACGTCGCCGTCGCGCTGGCCGAGGCGGGGACGCTCGATCGATTCGGCGTCGAGCTGATCGGCGCCAAGCTCGAGGCGATCCGGAAGGCCGAGGACCGCGCGCTCTTCAAGCAGGCGATGGAGCGGATCGGGCTGGCGCTCCCACGCTCGGGTCACGCCCGGAGCCTCGACGAAGCGCGCACCATCGTGGCGACGGTGGGCTACCCCGCGATCATCCGCCCCTCGTTCACCCTCGGCGGCACCGGAGGCTCGATCGCATACAACCCCGACGAGCTCGAGAGTGCCGTGCGGTGGGGGCTCCAGATGTCACCGGTCGGCACCGTCCTGGTCGAGGAGTCGGTGATCGGCTGGAAAGAGTTCGAGCTCGAGGTGATGCGCGACCTCGCCGACAACGTCGTCATCATCTGCTCGATCGAGAACGTCGACCCGATGGGCGTGCACACCGGCGACTCCGTCACGGTGGCGCCGGCCCAGACGTTGACCGACAAGGAATACCAGCTGATGCGCGACGCCGCGATCGCGATCATCCGCGAGATCGGCGTGGAGACGGGCGGCTCGAACATCCAGTTCGCTGTGAATCCGGCCGACGGCCGCCTGGTCGTGATCGAGATGAACCCGCGCGTGTCGCGCTCCTCGGCGCTCGCCTCCAAGGCGACCGGCTTCCCGATCGCGAAGATCGCCGCGAAGCTCGCGGTCGGCTACACGCTCGACGAGATCCGGAACGACATCACGCGCGAGACGCCGGCGTCGTTCGAGCCGGCCATCGACTACTGCGTGGTCAAGTTCCCGCGCTGGGCGTTCGAGAAATTCCCCGAAGCCGATCGCACCCTGACGACCCAGATGAAATCGGTCGGCGAGGTGATGGCGATCGGGCGGACGTTCAAGGAAGCGCTCCAGAAGTCGATCCGCTCGCTCGAGGAGGACCGCTGGGCGCTGACCCTGGGCCGGCCGCTCGCCGACGACGAGCTCCGGCGCCTGCTGAGCGTCCCGACCCCCGATCGGATCTTCGCGATCGGCGACGCCTACCGGGCCGGATTCACGACCGAGCAGATCCGGTCGCTGACCCACATCGATCCCTGGTTCCTCGAGAACATTCGCGAGGTCGTCGAGTTCGAGCCGCAGATCGTCGCGGCGGCGACCGACCCGGAGGTGCTCCGGCGGGCCAAGCAGCTCGGCTTCGCCGACCGGCGCATCGCCGACCTCACCGGCGCCACCGAGATGGCCGTCCGCGCGCGTCGGCTGGCGCATGGGATCCGCGCGACGTTCAAGACGGTGGACACGTGCGCCGCCGAGTTCGTCGCCCACACGCCGTATCTCTACTCGACCTACGAGGAGGAGGACGAGGCGCCGCCGACCGCGAGGCCCAAGGTCGTCATCCTCGGCTCGGGCCCCAACCGCATCGGCCAGGGCGTCGAGTTCGACTACTGCTGCGTCCACGCCGCGTTCGCGCTGCGCGACCTCGGCGTGGAGGCGATCATGGTCAACTGCAACCCGGAGACGGTTTCCACCGACTACGACACCTCCGATCGGCTCTATTTCGAGCCGTTGACGCTCGAGGACGTCCTCAACATCGTCGAACGCGAGCGCCCGCTGGGCGTGGTCGTCCAGTTCGGCGGCCAGACTCCGCTGAAGCTGGCGGTCCCGCTGCGCGACGCCGGCGTGCCGATCCTCGGCACCTCGCCCGACGCCATCGACCGCGCCGAGGACCGGCAGCGCTTCAACGCGCTGATCGCCGAGCTCGGACTCCACCAGGCGGCCGGCGCCACCGCCCGCTCCCTCGACGAGGCGCGCGTGATTGCCGTCAAGATCGGCTACCCGGTGCTCGTCCGGCCCTCCTACGTGCTGGGCGGCCGCGCGATGCGGATCGTCCACGACGACCAGGACCTCGGCGAGTTCATGCACGAGGCCGTTCAGGTCTCGCCCGAGCATCCGGTCCTGATCGACAAGTTCCTGGACGACGCGATCGAGATCGACGTGGACGCCGTGGCCGACGGGACGCGCGTGCTCGTCGGCGGCGTCATGGAGCACATCGAGAAGGCCGGCATCCATTCCGGCGACGCGGCCTGCGCGCTCCCGCCGTACTCGCTCGGCGAGGATGAGGTCCAGGCGCTGCGCGGCCAGACGCGCGCGCTCGCCCAGGCCCTCGGCGTGATCGGGCTCATCAACGTGCAGTTCGCGATCCGCAACGACACGATCTACGTGCTCGAGGTGAACCCGCGCGCATCACGGACCGTGCCGTTCGTGTCCAAGGCGATCGGGCTGCCGCTCGCCAAGATCGCGATGCGCGTCGCGCTCGGCGAGACGCTCGAGGCGTGGCTGAGATGGGACGGTCGCGATCTGCCCCACATCGCGGTCAAGGAGTCGGTCTTCCCGTTCGTCAAGTTTCCGGGCGTCGACACGGTCCTGGGCCCGGAGATGAAATCCACGGGCGAAGTCATGGGTCTCGACCACGACTTCCGCAAGGCCTATCTCAAGTCGCAGGTGGCGTCGGGACTGCTGATGCCCACCCTCGGCAAGATCTTCGTCTCCGTACGGCCGCGCGACCAGCGCGCGGTGGCGCCGCTGGCGCGGCGGCTCATCGATCTCGGCTTCACGATCGTGGCGACGCCGGGCACCGCGCGCATCCTGGGACGTTACGGCATGAGCGTCGAGACGATCCACAAAGTCGCCGAGGGCTATCGTCCGAACGTGATCGATCTCATGAAGCGGCGCGAGATCGCCCTGGTCATCAACACGCCGGCCGATGGCCGCGCGCGCAAGGACTCGACGATCATCCGGAGCACCGCGGTGGCCCAGGACATTCCCCACTACACGACGCTCGACGGCGCGCAAGCCGCGATCGGCGCGATCGAGACTCTGCTCAAGGGTGAGCCCCTGGTGCAGAGCCTGCAGGAATACCATGCCGACCTCCGCTAGCCCCGCCGACCGGGTGCTGGTGGCGCTCGACGTGTCGAGCCTGGACGAGGCCGATGCGCTGCTCCGCCGCCTGGACGGGATCCTCACCGGATGCAAGATCGGCTCGCAGCTCTTCACCGCCGCCGGCCCGGCGGCGATCGAGACCGCCCGCAAGCGAGGCTTTCGCGTCTTCCTCGATCTCAAGTACCACGACATCCCGAATACCGTCGGCGCGGCCGTCCGCGAGGCGACCCGCCTCGGGGTCTTCATGCTGAACATCCACGCGAGCGGCGGCCTGGCGATGGCGCGCGCCGCCGCCGAGGCGGCGACCAAGGCGGCCGGCGAATTCGCGATGCCCCGCCCGCTCTGCCTCGGCGTGACGGTGCTCACGAGCCTCGACCGCCGGGCGCTCCAGCGCGAGGTCGGCGTGCCGACGAGCGTCGAGTCGCACGTGCTGCACCTCGCCGCGCTCGCCCGCGAGGCCGGCCTCGACGGCTGCGTCGCCTCGCCGCAGGAGATCAGCCCCTTGCGCCTGGCGATGGGCGCCCGATGGGTGATCGTGACGCCGGGCATCCGTCCAGCCGAGCCGGTCCGCATGCCGGACAGGAGCCCCCTTCTCCAAAAAGACGATCAGGTTCGCATCGCGACGCCACGTCGGGCGCTCGCCGCCGGCGCCGACTACCTGGTCGTGGGGCGCCCGGTGAGCGCCGCGAAGGATCCCGCCGCGGCCGCGGCCGCGATCGTCGCCGAGCTCGGCGCCCCGTGACCGAGCGCGAGACCGTCGATCTCTACGAGGCGACCGGCGCCCTGCTGCGAGGCCACTTCCGGCTCACCTCGGGCCTGCACTCCGACGTCTATCTGCAGTCGGCGCTGGTCCTGCAGCATCCCGTGCACGCCGCGGCCCTCGGCGCGGCGCTCGCGGCACCGTTCCGCAACGACGGCATCCAGACCGTTCTGGCGCCGGCGATCGGCGGCATCCTGGTCGCGCACGAGGTCGGGCGCGCCCTCGGCGTGCGGGCGCTCTTCACAGAGCGCGAGGACGGCGTCATGCGGCTGCGCCGTGGGTTCGCACTGGCTCCTGGCGAGCGCTGCCTGGTGGTGGAAGACGTGATGACCACGGGCGGCTCGATCCGCGAGGTCGCGACCTGCGTCGAGGCGCTCGGGGGGACCGTGGTGGGAGTCGGCTCCCTGATCGATCGGAGCGGCGGAAGCACGAATTTCTCCGTGAAGCGTGCCACGCTCGCGACGGTGAAGGCGACGATCTGGAAGCCGGACGAGTGTCCGCTGTGCAAAGCGGGCGGCCCGGCGATCAAGCCCGGCAGCCGCGTCTGAAGCCCGTCCGCGCTACGTCGTGCCCGTCCCGAGCGCGGCGTCCACGCGATCCACGAGCTCCTGCAGCGAGAGGTGCGCCTTGACGAGGAAGGCGATGGCGCCGAGCGCCTTTGCCTGCGCCACGTCGCGCTCCTGGCCGAGATTCGACAGGATGATGACCGGGATGCGCGCGGTGGCCTCGTCCTGCTTCAGCAACTTCAAGACCTCGAACCCTTCGAGCTTGGGCATGACGACGTCGAGGAGGACGAGATCCAGCGGCTCGGCGCGCGCGAGGCGCAGCGCCTCCTCGCCGTCGGCCGCCGTGAGCACCTCGAGACCGTGCTGGCGCAGGCGAGCCTCCGCCGCGCGGCGCAAGAACCGGTCGTCCTCGGCGAGGAGGACCCGTCGCGCCCCCTCAGGCACTCTGACCCGCCAGCAAGCGGCCCACCAGCTCGCCCAGCTCCTGGAGCGACAGGTTGGACTTCACGAAGTAGCCGGAGATCCCGAGGTTGCTCACCTCCGCGATGTCCTGCTCGCGCGAGGAGTTGGAGAGGATGAGGATCTTCACGGCGCGCGTCGCCTCGTCGCCGCGGAGGGCGCGCAGCACCTCCAGGCCCGAGAGCTTCGGCATCAGCATGTCCAGCAGAATGAGGTCCGGCTGCTCGCTCCGGGCAAGGCGAAGCCCTTCCTCGCCGTCCGCCGCGGTCGTCACCGCGAGCCCGCGCTGTCGGAGGCTCGCCTCACACGCCCGCCGCAGGAACCGATCGTCTTCGACTAGCAAGACCCGTTTGCCCGTAGTCTCCATCGGCCTCACCCGCTGATTGGGAGCGTGAAGATGAACGCCGAGCCCCCGCCTTCCTCGGACTCGCACCAGACCTCGCCAGCAAGCCGTTCGATGATGAGGCGGACCAGATAGAGGCCCAGCCCCGTGCCCTCGGTCTCCACCGTGTGGACGTTTTCGGCCCGATAGAACTTCTCGAAAAGCCGGCCCAGCGCGGTGTTGGGAATCCCGATGCCGCTGTCGGTGATGGTCCACCGCGCCGTGCGCCCGTTGTCGCGCTCGATGCGGATCGAGATGTCGCCGCCGCTCGGCGTGTATTTGAGCGCGTTCGAGGTGAGATTCACGATCACTTGCCGGAGGAGCTGCGGATCGGCCATCACCATCGGCGCGTCGTCGAGGCCGATCGTCGAGAGCCGCAGCCCCTTGTCGCGGATGAGGGCGCCCAGGTCGTCCACCGAGCTCCGCGTCAGCTTGCCCAGGCTCGTCGGCTGGAGCGTCACCGTCAGCTTGCCGCTCTCGAGACGCGCGATATCGAGCAGATCGTTCACGAGGCCGATCAGCCGCTCGGCGGCGGTGCGAGCGTCCTCGACGTAGCTGCCGGCCTCGGCGGGGACGTGGGGGGCCTGCGACGCCAGCTCCAGCATCCACTTGATGCCGGCCAGGGGCGTGCGGAGCTGGTGAGTGACGAACGAGACGAAGTCGGTCTTCATCTGGCTCACCTGCCGCTCGTGGGTCACGTCGTGGAGCGTCAAGGTGAACCCGACCGTCGCGCCGGAGGCGTCCTTGATCGGCCGCCCGGCCCAGTGGATGGTCCGGCCGCTCCGCTGGAGCTCGAGGTCGCCTTCGCCGCCCTGCTCCGGCTTCTGGAGGATCGCGGCGAGATCGTCGAAGACGCGGTCGTGGCCGGGCGCCGTGCCGCGGCGGCTGGCTGCGAGCTGCGAGAGGCCGACCCCGATGACGGAGCTCGGGTCGAATCCGAGCAGCTCTCCGGCCTGCCGGTTCGCGGCCTGGATCTCACCCTCGCGGCTGACGAGCAGGATGCCGTCGGAGGTCGAGTCGAAGATCTGCGCCAGCCGGACCCGCTGCGTCTGCGTCTCCTCGTAGAGCCCGGCGTTCTCGAGCGCCGTCGCCAGCTGGTCGGCGTAGGAGGCCAGCAGGCGCGTCTCGGTCTCGCCGAACGCCTGCGCCGTCGTGTAGTAGAGAACGAGCACGCCGAGCACGCGCTCGTTCTGGCCCACGATCGGGAACGCCGCCATGGAGCGGACGCCGTGGGCCAGGTTCGCGGGATGCACGAATTCGGGGTGCGCCGTCACGTCGCGGAGGAGGGCCGGCGCGCGCGTCCGACGCACGTGGTCGCTGAGTCCCCCCAGGCGGCCCGGATCGCCCGGGCGTTGCCCGGTCGACACCCAGTGGCCGACGCTCCGGCTCAACGTCCCGTCGTCGGCCAGTCGATGGAGGAGCGCGCCGCTGGCGCCGAAGGCTTTCGCGAGCTCCCTGAGCGCGTCGTCGAGCATCGCGTCCACGTCGAGCGTTCGGTGGAGCGCCCGCGCCGCCTGGTTCAGGAGCGCCAGACCGTCCGACAAGGTCTTCGCCGCGGCGTAGAGCCGTGTCGTCTCCGCCTCGCGGGCGTGGGCCTCGGCGTAGAGCCGGCTCTCCTCGAGTGCCATTGCGAGGTTCTGGCAGAGCGAGCTGAACGGCTCGATGCTCCGGGGACTGATCGGCCGCCGGCTCGGCTTGTTGTCCGCGCTCACGACACCGATCACCCGGTCGCCAGCGACGAGCGGCGCGATGACGAAGCGCCGCGATCGGAGGTACGGCCGATCGAGGTGCGCGCGATCGAGCGGCAGCACACGGGCGAGGTCCGCGTCGGACAGCACGGCGATCGGACGACGGCTCCTGAGCGCCTCGTAGTAGGGGCCCGCGGCCGCGGTGACCGGCAGCCGGAGCTCGGAGGGCTCGTCGTCGCCCGTCGTCACCGCCTCGAGCTCGGATCCGTCGGCCGTCAGGAGGAACACGTTGACGCGGTCGAAGCCGACGACGTCACGCGCGGCGCGGACGAATGCGGCGAGCCGCTCGCTCCGCTCCCAGGAGCTCTGCATCGCGATCGCGGCGCGAGAGAGCCGCTCGAGCAGGGCGCGTCCCTCCTCCGCCTCTCGGAGCAGCCGTGCCTTCTCGATCGCGAGCGAGGCCTGGTCGGCCAGCGCCGAGAGCAGCGCGACCTCGTCGGGCAGGAAGTGGCGCGCCCCCTTGGTGAAGACGTTGAGTGTCCCGACGGTGCGCTCGCGGGCGCGCAGCGGCACGCCGACGAAACCGCGAAACCCGCGCTCGAGGGCGCCGCGCTTGTGAGCGGGATCGTGGCGCGTGTCCTCGGCCAGATCCTCGACCACGAGGGGCTGCCCGGTGGCGACCACCAGGCCGCTCAGGCTCTCCCCGATCCTGAGCCGCGGCCGCGCCATCACGCCGGCGGCCGATTCGGTCCGGGCGCCGACGACCAGGTCGTCACCTTCCAGAAGGCGCAGACCCGCCGCCTCGGCGCCGACGAGCCGGGCCGCCTCGTTGACGATGACCGTCAGCACTTCTTCGGGGTCGTGGACGGCGGCGAGCCGCCGCGACACGTCGTTGAGGACCTCGAGCCGGTGCTGGTTCCGCCCGGCCTGCTCGTAGAGCCGGGCGTTTCGGAGGAAGAACCCGACCTGCTCGCAGATGTGATCGAGACCGCGCAGGTCGCGCTCGGAAAAGCTCCGGCGGGCCGTCCACCAGACGATGTAGAAGCCCCCGATCACGTCGTCCTCGACGATCAGCGGCAGGAGGAGGCCCGACTGATGCGGGAAGCTCCTGAACATCCCGTGCGTGAAGCGTGGGTCGCCCGCAACGTCGTCCGAGTACACGGGACGTCGCTCCCGCCAGAGCGGAAGGAAGAAGCCCTCCTCTTTGAGCGGCAGCGGCGTCGTGGATAGGGTCTCGAGATACTCGCTGGGCACGTGGTATGCCGCGGTCGGCACGAGCCGACCGCTCCCGGCATCTTGAAGATAGACGGCGGACGTGTCGGCGCCGAGCAAGCGGACCAGCTCCCGGCAGATTCGGCGGAGCGCCTCGCGGACGTCGAGGGTGGAGCTGACGGTGGCCGAGATCGCGGCGAGGGCCTCGCTCTCGGCGAGCCGCTCGGCCAACTCGGCGTGCAGGCGC